>Ga0163154_10003777_pt1 | contig 20598 bp, 18 predicted proteins | sample OliLakLV19MP9P1_FD_148649 | JGI IMG/M metagenome (GOLD analysis project Ga0163154, IMG submission 148649) | Freshwater microbial mat bacterial communities from Lake Vanda, McMurdo Dry Valleys, Antarctica - Oligotrophic Lake LV.19.MP9.P1 | ecosystem: Environmental > Aquatic > Freshwater > Lake >...
ATCGTGCCGCGCATGCGATCACGAGCAGGACACGGCCGCGCCCGCCGAAGAACGGCGGGCGCGCGAGCACGGCGGGCGCGGCCTGCGTCGTGGGCGTCACGCGCCGACGTCCTCCAGCGTCAGCCCTGCTAGGCGGTAGAGGCTGCCCGCGATGTCATCCGTGAGACCTGCGCCTGCGCCGTCATAGGTCACGCCTCCGCCGCGCAGCCCTACGATGCGAGGAAAGAACTCACGCGCGAGGTCGAGGTCGTGCAGGCTTGCGACGAGAGTGAGGCCCTCCTCGCGCGCGAGGCGCGTCAAGAGCGCGACGAGATCGCGTGCGCGCGCCGGGTCGACCGAGGCGACGGGCTCGTCGGCGAGGAGCGCAGTGGGCTGCTGGTACAGAGCGCGCGCGATCGCGACGCGTTGTTGTTGCCCCCCGGACAGGGTGTCGGTGCGTTGGAAGAGCTTCTCGCCAATTCCGACGCGCTCGAGCAGCGTGTGCACTTCGGCGAGCTCGGCGCGTCGCGCGAGGAGCACACGTCGTAGGCCGCCGAGGAACCCGAACCGCCCGAGGCGCCCGGCGAGGACGTTCTGCGCCACGCGCAGCACCGGGACGAGGGAGTGGTCCTGATGGACGAAGCCGAGGCGCGCGCGCACCGCGCGGCGCCCGCGGGGGCGTAGCGCAGCGAGGTCGATGCCGTCGATGCGCGCAGTGCCGCGGAGCGGCAAGAGTGAGCCGCCGAGCACGCGCAGAAGCGTCGTCTTGCCGGCGCCGCTCGGCCCGACGAGGGCGACGGCTTCGCCGCGTTCGACCCGGAGGTCGACGCCGCGGAGGACTTCGCGCCCGCCGAGCGCGACGGTCAGGCCGGCGAGCTCGAAGGTGGGGGCCGCCATGGGGTGGGGCTGTGTGCGAAAGGTCGGGAGAGGCTCCACCTCGGCGCGCTTCCGCCCCGCCGGAGCCCCTCGCGAGGACGCTGTCACATCCCGACGGAAGCCATCGTCTTGGCCGTCGGCTCGAAGTCCTCGTTCGTGGCCGAGATCAGCCCGTCCTTACGCAGGAGGATGCCGAGCAGCTCCGGATCGGTGATGCCGACGAGCGTCTTCTGGAGCTTGTCGGTGAAGCCCGCGCCGTAGGTCTTGTCGAGCACTGGGTGCGCAGTCCAGTTGTAGTCCGGGTACGGCGGAGTCGTCCAGATCTTGACGCACTTCGCCGGGTCGAGGACGCCCTTGGCGACCATCTCGTCGTATTTCGCGTACGAGAGCACGCCGGCGTCGACTGTGCCAGCTTCGACGGCCTTGGCCGTCGCGTCGTGTCCGGCCTTCATGTACTTGTTTGGGTGCCCGAAGAAGTCCTCCGGGGACTTCTTGGTCGCCTCGCGGATGAAGTACTCGGGCATCACGCGGCCCGAGGTCGACGTGTCCGGCCCGAACGTGAACGACTTGCCTGCGAGCGCCATCGGGAACGTGTCGCTCGGCTGGATCCCGGTGCTCGCGTTGGCGATGAAATAGGAGACGTATTGAGGATCGACCTTGCCCTGCGCGATCGCGCGAGCGCCCGGGACGGCGCGCCGCGCCTGGACCCCGGTCACGCCGCCGAACCACGCGAGCTGGATGTCGCCGTTCTTGAAGGCCTCGACAGAGGCCGAGTAGTCGCTGGCGGGGCGGAACTTGACGGGCACGCCGAGCTCCTTCGACAGGTGGGCCGCGACCTTGGAGTAGCCCTCGTCGAGCTCGGTCTTGTTCGCGTCCGGGATCGCCGAGAAGTAGAGCGTAGGCGCATCGGCGCCGGTCTTCGGCCCCGCTGTTGTCGGGTTGCCGCTGCGGCTGCACCCGGCGAGGAGTGAGAGGGAGAAGGTGAGGGTGAGGAACGAGGTGGCGCCCAACGAGCGCCGGGTGAGCTTGGGACTTCGCATGGGGCGCAGAGGTTAACAACCGCGGACAGGGCGTCGGCGACGGGGGCGCGCATGAATACTCGCTCACGGGTGCGGGGCCGGGCCGCGTACGTAAGCGCCCGGCAAGGCGGATCTGCGCGATGGCAGGGTGGGGTTCGGGGGAATATGCTCCCTGGACGCAGGCCCCGCCCGCGCGCCGTGCCCAGTGCCGCGGCGCTGGACCCCCTCGAGGTGCAGAGTGACCCACTCGGATCCCAAGCCCGAAGCCCTCTCTCGCCGCGCCCTGCTCAAGGGCGCCGGCGGCGTCGCCGCCGTGGGCGGCCTCGCCGCGACCGCCGAGGCGCGGTCCGTCACCACCCTCGAGCCGGCCCCCGTCCCCACCCTGCGGGGCGAGGTCGAGGTCACGCTGTCGATCAACGGCGCGACCCAGACCCTGAAGGTCGAGCCGCGCACGACCCTGCTCGACGCGCTGCGCACCCGCCTCGAGCCCGCGCTGACCGGCACGAAGCTCGTCTGCGACAGCGGGAGCTGCGGCGCATGTACGGTGCTGCTCGATGGCAAGCTCGCATACGCTTGCATGAACCTCGCCATCGACCAGGTCGGGCGCCAGGTCACGACGGTCGAGGGCCTCGGCACGCCCGAGGCGCAGAGTGACGTCCAGCGGGCGTTCTGTGCCGAGGACGCCGCGATGTGCGGCTTCTGCACGCCGGGCTTCATCGTCGCGTGCCACGCGGCGCTCGAGCGCAAGCCCAACGGCACGCTGGACGAGCTCAAGCACGAGATCTCGGGCAATCTGTGCCGTTGCGGCACCTACCCGCACATCTTCAACGCCCTGCAGCGGGTCCAAGCGGAGCGGCAGGTTGCCTCGCAGCAGGGCTCGAAGAAGGGGGCGAAGTGATGCCGCGCGAGCACCGCACCGCTGACCCGTCGTGGGGGCCGCGCGCCGACCTCGACATCCTCAACCGTGACATCCCGCGTGTCGACGGCCCGGACAAGGTCACCGGCCGCGCGAAATACAGCCACGACATGCGCGCCCCGGGGCTGCTCTACGCGCGCCTCATCGTGTACCCGCGCACACGCGGCAAGGTCGAGTCGATCGACGTGTCGGGCGCGCTCGCGGTGCCCGGCGTCGTGTGGGCGAAGGCGCTCAAGGCGGCCGGCGCGAACGTCTTCTACCAGGGCGCGGACAGCGTGCTCGCCGCAGTGGCGGCCGAGACGCTCGAGGCCCTCGACGACGGTGTGCGCGCGGTGAAGTTCGTCGTCAAGGCCGACAGCAAGGCGGTCGTCACGCACAAGGGCGCGCTGGCCAACGACGCACCGGTCGTCGCGCGCCAACGCGATGCACAGAGCAACATCTCGGGGCTGCGCGAGCGCGGCGATACGGCCAAGACCGAGGCGGCCCTCGCAGCCTCCGACGTGCAGGTCGACCTGTCGTTCGAGATCCCCGTCCAGCACCACGTGTGCCTCGAGACCCACGGTCAGGTCATCGTGCCTGACGAGCGTGGCGCGACGGTCTACGCCTCGTCGCAAGCCGTCAAGGGCGAGCCCCAGGGTTTCGCCGGCGCGCTCGGCCTCAAGCAGAGCGAGGTGCGCGTCATCACCCAGCACATGGGCGGCGGCTTCGGCTCGAAGTTCGGTGGCGGCATCGAGGCGCAGGTCGCGGGGCAGATCGTCCAGGAGACGAAGCGCCCGGTGCACCTGTTGCTGACGCGCGACCAGGAGTTCTCGCTCGCGGGCAACCGAACGGGGGTCGTCGCGCGCGTGCGCGCTGGTGCGTCGAAGGACGGCGCGCTCACCGCGCTCGCGGCGGAGGTCGACCGGCTCGGCGGACTCGGCGGCGGCTCGTTCGCGGCACTGCCGTACATCTACAAGGTCGGCGAGATGGCGACGAAAATGCGCTCGGTCCATACCGCGACCGATCCGAACCGCGCGATGCGCGCGCCGGGCCACCCGCAAGCCTCGTTCGTGATGGAGTCCGTCGTCGATGCGCTCGCGTACGCTGCGGGCAAGGATCCGCTGGAATTCCGCAAGCTGAACTTGCCCGACCCGATCTGGCAGCGCCAGCTCGACCGGGTCGCGACGGAGCTCGGCTGGCCCGCGCACCCGCACCACACCGCGCCGGGGAAGCCCGACGCGCGTGGCATCGCGCGCGGCATCGGCTTCGCCGTCAGCGCCTGGGGATCCTCGGCGCAGGACAACGCGAAGTGCCAGGTCGTCGTGTTCCCCGACGGCTCCGTCGAGTCGCGTACGGCGACGCAGGACCTCGGCACCGGTGCGCGCACCTACGTCGCGGCGATCGTGGCAGAGGAGCTCGGCCTGCAAGTCGCGGACGTCGAGCCAGTCATCGGTGACAGCGACCTGCCGGTCAACGTCGCGTCGGGTGGCAGCGTGACGACGGGCTCGTCCGCGCCCGCGATCAAACACGCGGCGCACCTCGCGCGCGAGGCGCTGGAGGCGAAGCTCGAGGCCGTGCTGGGCGCCGCTGTCGGCGGTTACGTCTGGAAGGGCGGCCACGTCCACGTCAAGGACGACACGACGAAGAAGCTCGCATGGAAGCAGGTCGCCGGGCTCCTACAGGAGCCACTCGATGTCACGGGCTCGTTCCAGCAGAGCCTCCACGCCGGCTCGATCCACGGCGCGCAGGGCGCGCTCGTCGAGGTCGACACGCTGACCGGGCGCGTCAACGTCCTGAAGATGGTGTGTGTGCAGGACCAGGGCCTGCCGCTGAACCGCATGGCGCTGCGCAGCCAGATCAACGGCGGCATGGTGCAGGCGCTCTCGTACGCTCTCATGGAGTGCCGGGTGCACGATGAAGCGACGGGGTACCTGCTCACGGGCAACCTCGAGTCCTACTTGATCGCAGGCTGCCAGGAGATCGGCGAACTCGTCGCGATCATCGACGACGACGAGGAGCGCCCGACCCTCTGCGGCATGGCCGAGGCGCCGATCGTCCCCGGCCAATCGGCGATCGCGAACGCGATCTTCAACGCGTGCGGCGCGCGCCTCACGACGATGCCCTTCTCCCCCGACAACGTCCTCACGGCGCTCCACGGCAAGGTCTGATCCCATGCGCTCCTTCGAAGTGAAGTCGCCGCGCACGCTGCGCGAAGCGGTGCTGGCGCTCCCCGACGACCACGGGCCCACGGGCGCGCGGCTGATCGCGGGTGGCCAGGATCTCCTGACCGTCCTGAAGGACGACATCGAGCAGCCGAGCACGCTCGTGCGGCTGCGCGGCGTGCCGGACCTCGGGCAGATCGTTGTCGGCAAGGACGGCGCGGTCGAGCTCGGCGCGCTCGTGACGTTGCAGGACCTCGCCGATCACATCGGTGTGTTCGAGGCCCAGCCCGCGCTGTGCGAGGCCGCGACCTCGATCGCCAGCGCGCAGATCCGCTCGCAGGCGACCGTCGGTGGCAACCTCAACCAACGCCCGCGTTGCCCGTACTACCGCCACCCCGCGGTCGTGTGCTTCAAGAAGGGTGGCAACACGTGCCTCGCGGAGTTCGGCTTCAGCAAGTACGCCGCGATCCTCGGCGGCGGGCCGAGCTACTTCGTGCACCCCTCCGATCTCGCGCCGGTCATGCTCGCGCTCGACGCGACATTTCATCTCGTGGGCAAGGGCGGCGCGCGCGCGGTGAAGGCGCGCGAGTACTACGTGCTGACCGATGTCGCGCTCGACACCGAGAGCGTGCGGCGCGCGGACGAGGTGCTCACCAAGGTCACGATTCCGGCGCCGCCGCGCGGAATGCGCACGACGTACAACAAGTTCAAGGAGCGCGCGTCCTTCGACTTCGCGCTCGCCGCCGCCGCCGTCGGCGTGCGCATCGACGGTGGCAAGATCGCCGAGGCGCGTGTGGTGCTGGGCGGCGTCGCGCCAAAGCCTTGGCACTCGCCCGAGGCCGAGGCCGCGCTCGTAGGTCAACCGATGGCCGCCGAGGCTTGGCGCGCCGCCGGCGCGGCCGCGGTGAAGGACGCCTCGCCGCTGGAGCACAACGGCTACAAGATCCACCTCGTCAAAGGCGTGCTGTACCGCGCGCTCGAGTCCCTCGCGTGACGTTCGCCATGAGCTCCACACCGCACCCCGAAGTCGCCGAAGCGAACGCGGTCCCGCGCGTCAGCCCGTTCTGCACGGGACTGCTGTCGAAGAACATCGTGAAGCGCGCGCGCCCGATGCTCGTCGACGAGGACGTGCTGGACGCCAGCAACCACTGCTGGTGCGCGAGCACGGGCCAGATCCTCGGCCCCGATCGTTTTGTCGCTCACCCGCGCGATTGCCGCCGCGGTCGTGCCTGTTTCGAGTCACCGGTTTCCGACCTCACATGAAGCTCCTCGCCCTGTCGCTCCTCGCCTCGTTCGGCTCCTCCGCGGCCCTCGTGCATACAGGTGTCCTGCCTTGCCCGTGCGAGCGTGTCATGCGTTGCTCGGGGATCAGCGAGTGCCACGGGACGTCGAATCCCGTGGATGCCGCGCTGACGGGTGATTACATCGACGCCCGCGACTGCACAGTGTTCGGCGGCGCGTGCCACGTCAACGGAGAGGTGGATTCCCAAGGGCGTAGCGCCCTCGTGGCGTGGCGCCTCGACGCCGGCGGCACAGTGGTCGCGGCGGTCGAAGCCGACTCGAACCTAGGGCGCCCGAATGGCGGGCCCATGGCCCGGCGGCGCGCGGTGCTGTTCATCGATGGCGTCCAGGACGCGGTCGTGTCGAGGCTCGCCGCGAGCGCCGGCCTCGAGGTCGTCGCCAGCCACGCCAAGGCGGTCACCTGGCAGCGTACCGGCGACGAGTTCAAGGTCGGCGTCGAGGGGCTCGTCGAGCTCGCTGGGACCGCCCTCGCGGACCGTAGCTGCTGCACGATGCCGAACCTCGTGTGGTACCGACCGCTCGCGAGCGCGTCCGTCCTGCAGCCCACCGTCGGCAACCCGTCTCGCTGCCATTTCGCTGGGGCCGACGGCGACGGCCTGCAGGGCTGGCGCTACGACGACGCGAACACCGTCCTACTGGGCCGTTTCGAGCTGACGGGGCCGGGTTCAGTGTTCTCGGCTCCGCCCCTGACGGGGCCGGGTTCAGTGTTCTCGGCTCCGCCCCTGACGGGGCCGGGTTCAGTGTTCTCGGCTCCGCCCCTGACGGGGCCGGGTTCAGTGTTTTCGGGCGCAGCCCCTGACGGGGCCGAGGGTTGAGCCAGGCTCGAGGGAGGCTCATACTCGCGGCTCGCGCGACGGTCCGGTTCCGGACGGCGTGAACCTCCCCTTGGCGCGTAAGAAATCCTCCCGTCGTACAGCTGTCCCCGCGCCGAAGCGCCCTGCGAAGGGCCGCGGTGCACCGGTGCGCCCGAAACTTTCCGCGCGCAAGGCGCCCGCGAAAGCGTCCGACCGGTCAGCTCCAGGTCCCGCAGCTCCGAAGCGGCGGAAGAAGGGGGCAAAGGCCGGGACGTCCGTTTCACCCGTGACCGTCTTGGCGGGCGCGCCGGCCATGCAAACCGGCGGCGCGACGTCGACCTTCGACGTCGCCATCGTGCCGGTGCGGAACATGATTCTGTTCCCCGGCGTCGCGTTGCCGCTGATGCTCGGGCGACCCCAGTCCGTGGCGGCGGTCAAAGCGGCGACAGAACAGGGCGCCGTGGTCGGCCTCCTCCTGCAGCGCGACGAGAGCATCGAGATCCCCGAGCCCGAGGACCTCTACGACGTCGGCACGATCGCGGAGGTCGTGCGGTACTGGCAGGCGCCGGACGGCCGCCACCAGGCGATCTGCCAGGGCCAGGAGCGCTTTCGTGTCCTGAGGTGGCTGCAAGCGCAGCCGTTCCCGATCGCGCGTGTCGAGCTGATTCGGACGCCGATCAAGCACTCGCGCGCGCTCGACGCGCGTTTCCTGGCGCTGCGTCAGCGCGCGCAAGAGGTGCTGGAGCTCGCGCCCGGCGCGCCCGAGGACCTCGCGCGGGCCATCGACGCGATCGACTCGCCCAGCCAGCTCGCGGACCTCGTCGCGACGTTCATGAGCGCGCCTTCGCACGCGAAGCAGGAGATCCTCGAGACGTTCGACGTCAAGGAGCGCCTCGACAAGCTGATCCGCGCGCTCGGCGACGTGGCGGCGGTGCTGGAGCTCTCGCAGAAGATCCGCCTCAGCACACGCGGCTCGCTCGACCAAGCGCAACGCGAGTACTTCCTGCGCGAACAGATGCGCCAGATCCAGCTCGAGTTGGGTGAGGACAACGAGTCCGGCGCGGCGGGGGACGCCGAGGACGTCATCCAGCTCGCGCGCCGCATCGAGGAGGTCAAGGCGCCCGAAGAGGCCACCCAGGAAGCGCGCCGCGAATACCGTCGCCTGCGCCGCACGCCCGAGCACGCAGCAGAGCACTCGATGCTGCGCGGCTGGCTGGATACGTTCGTCGAGCTGCCGTGGAACACGCGCACGAAGGAGTCGCTCGACCTCGACCGCGCCGAGCAGATCCTCGACGAGGACCACCAGGGCCTCGCGTCGGTGAAGAAGCGCATCCTCGAGTTCCTGGCGGTCAAGAAGCTGAATCCGCACGGACAGGGCCCGGTGCTGTGCCTCGTCGGGCCGCCTGGAGTCGGTAAAACCTCTCTCGGCCAGAGCATCGCGCGTGCCACGGGGCGTAAGTACGCGCGCCTGTCGCTCGGCGGTGTGCACGACGAGGGCGAGATCCGCGGGCACCGGCGCACGTACATCGGCGCGATGCTGGGGAAGGTGCTCGACGGCCTGCGCCGCGCGGGCTCGCGCAACCCGGTGTTCGTGCTGGACGAGGTCGACAAGCTCGGCCGCGGGATGCACGGGGACCCGGCGTCGGCGCTGCTCGAGGTGCTCGACCCCGCGCAGAACAACACGTTCCGCGACAACTTCATGGGTCTGCCGTTCGACCTCTCCGAGGTCCTGTTCGTCGCGACGGCGAACGTCGAGGACGCGATCCCCGAGCCGCTGCGGGACCGCATGGAGGTCATCCGCCTGCCTGGTTACACCGAAGAGGAGAAGCTCGAGATCGCGCGCCGGCACCTGGTGCCGAAGCAAATCGCTGCGGCGGGCCTGCGGCGCACGAACGTGAGCTTCCCGCTCCCCGGGCTGCGCGAGGTCGTGCGTTTCTACACGCGCGAGGCCGGCGTGCGGAATCTCGAGCGCAAGCTCGCAGCGCTCACGCGGCACGCGGCGATGTTGACGGCGCGCGGAAAGCGCGCGAAGAAGCTCACTTTCGACGCCGAGCTCGTGCGCAAGGTCCTGGGGCCGAAGCGCATGGAGTACGAGGTGCGCCAGCGCGCGACCACACCCGGCGTGGCGACTGGCCTCGCCTGGACGCCGACGGGCGGCGAGATCCTCTTCGTCGAGGCGACCCGTGTCCCCGGCACGGGCAAGCTCACGCTGACGGGCCAGCTCGGCGAGGTGATGAAAGAGAGCGGCCAGGCCGCGGCCAGCGTGTTGCGTGGCCGCGCCGTGCGCCTCGGGCTCGACTCCGACGAGCTCGGCAAGTTCGACGTGCACATGCACGTCCCGGCCGGGGCGGTGCCGAAGGACGGTCCGAGCGCCGGGATCGCGATGTACCTCGCGCTCGCGTCGCTCGCGACGGGGCGGCGTGTGCGCCCGGACTTCGCAGTGACCGGCGAGATCAGCCTGCGTGGCCTCGCGCTGCCCGTCGGCGGCATCAAGGAGAAGGTGCTCGGCGCGCTCGCGGCGGGCATCCGGACCATCATCCTGCCCGAGCGCAACCGCGCCGACGTCGAGGAAGTCCCGGAGAGCGCGCGCAAGAAGCTCTCGTATGTCTTCGTCGATGACGTGGACGGCGCCCAGGACGCTGCACTGGAGTAGCGCCGTGTCGAAGTCTCCATCATGCGGCACGCATTGAAGAGGGCAATGTGGAGCGCCGCTTCGGTCGCCTTCTGCACTGACGACGCGGCGCCTCATCTTGGCCCGCGCCTGGACATCGACACCGTGACCAGGCGAAGCTACGCCGCGTGCCCGAGGCGCTCGGGGCGGAAGACGTCGTCCGCCCAGAACAGCGCTTCTGCGTAGAGCTGCGCGACGCTCGTCTCGGCGAGCCCGAAGCGCCGCGCGACGAGCTGGTACAGCACGATGTCGCCGTGCTCGCACGCCTTCGCCAGCGACAACGCGCTGCCGAGGGTGCCGGAGTCCTGCCCGCGGAACGCGTCGCCGATGCGCCCCCCGAGGCCCAGGTCGGCCAGCACCTCGTCGAGTGGACGGTCCATGAGCGCGTCGATCGCCGAGAAGAGGCCGGTCAGGAAGAGGTCGAGCGGATGCTCCTCGAAGGGCTCGAGAGCGGCAAGGCCATCGAGGTGACCCCTGATCACTTGAAGAAGCGAGCGAGGCTTCGCTCCGGCCCGACGCTCCGTGAGCCTGTAAAGCACTGTGAATCGCTAGTTGGACTGGGGCGGAGCCCCGCCAGGAATTGCCCACCTTCAGCTTCGCTTCATCTACATGGGCTAGCTTCACGCAGGCGTGCCGAATCGCCGCCGAATCGCAATGGCGACATCGCCGGCACACGCCGCGATCATCAGATCGCTACGCATTCAACACCCACGCATTCAACAAGACGAGGAAACCAAGATGAAGATCGAATCGATGTCCGTCGGCCTGCTGGTAGGGTTACTGAGCGTCGGATGCAGTCAGTTCGGGAATCGGCGCGCGAGCTTCGGCGACGGTGGCGCGCCAGAAAGGGCCTCCGCCACGGTGCACGACGATGACGACGATGACGACGATGACGATGACCAGGAGATCGCCCTCGTCGACGTACCGACGATCGTGTCGCAGGCGGCGCTCTCGGCGGTGCCCGGCCTCGTGTTGACGAGCGCCGAGATCGAGGACCACAACGGCTCACCGATCTACTCGCTCGAGGGCGAAGCGGCAGGCGAGGCCTGGTGCGTCGAAGTCTCGCCCACGGGCGAGGTGCTCGAGACCGAGCAGGAGGGCGACGATGATGATGACGACGACGACGAGGGCGAGGACGACTGAGCCCGGCGTGCATCGCTCCTGTTCTCTCCCGCCCGTCTTTCGGGCGGGAGCCCGCCGTCCCACAACCCTCCGTCCATGAAACTGTCCGCACTCATCATCATCGCGAATGGCGCGCTCTTGGCTCTCTGGTCGCAGGACGCCGGGCGCTTCGCCAAGTTGCTGCAGAAGTCGAAGGTGTCCCTCCAGCAGGCGGCCGAAATCGGACAGCGCGCGTCACCGGACGCGAAGCTCTTTCACGTCGAGCTTGAACAGGACGGCGCCCGCGTCGTCTATTCCGTTGACCTCGCGCTCGGCACGAAGAGTGTCAACGTGCTCGTCGACGCGACGACGGGTCAAGTCGTCGAGAAGGTCGACGAGGACGAAGACCACTCGCGGGAGGTCGACTCGAGCCGGGTCACGCTGCTCACTGCTGTTGCATCGGGTCTGAGCCGCGTCCCGGGCACGGCCGTCGAGGCGGAGATGGTCGTCGACGGAGGCCAGCCGAGGGTGAACGTGTCGATCGTGGCCGGCGACACGGTCTCGCAAGTCGCGATCGACGGAGTCACGGGCAAACCGCTCGAAGGATCGCGCGCTAGAGGAAGCGGGAAAGCGGAGCCTTCGCCTTTCACGACGTACTTCCACCTCGACAAGGGGGAGCTCGGCCCGGATGGCGTGAATCCTTACTTCAGCCTGCAGCCCGGACACACGCTCTTCTTCGAGGGCAAGGACGAAGGCCAAGACGCGACCCTGAAGATCACGGTGCTGAACGAGACACGCGAGATCGATGGCGTCGTGACGCGCGTGATCGAAGAGAACGAGACGCTCGGCGGCAAGGTCGTCGAGATCTCGCGCAACTTCTTCGCGATCTCCAAGCGCACGAACAGCGTCTACTACTTCGGCGAGGAGGTCGACATCTACCGGGACGGCGAGGTCGTCAAGCACGACGGCGCGTGGATTTCCGGCGTCGATGGCGCCAAGTTCGGCTTGATCATGCCCGGCACACCTCTGGTCGGCGCGCGGTACTTCCAGGAGATCGCGCCGGAGGTCGCGCTGGACCGCGCGGAGATCCTCGCGGTCGACGTGACGTTCGAGACCCCTGCCGGGAAGTTCGAAGCGTGCGTCCAGACCGAGGAGTCGACGCCACTCGAGTCCGGCCGTGAGCGCAAGACGTACGCGGCCGGTGTGGGTCTTCTGAACGACGGCGCGCTCGCGCTGGTCCGGTTCGGCCGCGACACCAAGTGAGCCCAACGCCCTCTCGACCGTGCTCCGGCGCGGCGTCGAGTGCGTCCGTCGTTTCCTCCGTGCCATGTCGAACATCCTGGCGCGATCCGCGCCTGTTGGGATGTCCGGTCCGGCCGGGCAAGGTCAGTGTGCCCGACCGTCGGCGGTCGACAGTTGGACTTTGACTCGACCTCGGCGCGGCCGAGCGGACGAGAGCCGGAACGGGTCAGGCCTCGATTCGCCTCGGGAATTGCACCCTGACGCGCAGGCCTGGCCGCGCGTCCTCGGCGCTGCACTCACCCCCGTGGGCCACGACGACGGCCTCGACGATCGCGAGGCCAAGGCCCGCGCCAGAGTGGCCGCGCACGTTTCGGCCCCGGAAAAAGCGTTCGAACAGGAACGGCCGCTCGTCGTCCGGGACGCCTGGCCCGTCGTCGCGCACGCAGAACTCGATTCCCACGGTGGTCCGCGCGAGTGAGACCACGACGCGCGACTCGGCATGACGCAGCGCGTTGGCGATGAGATTGTCCACCAGCATGCGCAAGAGGTCGGCATCACCGTTCAGGCCGGCGCTCGCGTCGGGATCGAGCTGCATCGCGATCTCCACTTGCCGACCAGGCGCACGGTCCGCGAGCGCGTCCTCGATAATCGTGGCGAGGTCGACGGGCTCGGAGATCCGCTTTGCGGCGCCGTCGAGCCGTGTGAGCGTGAGGAGCGACTCGACCATGCGCTCCATCCGCAGGGCCGTCTCGTGCACACGCACCGACAGAGCGCGGAACTCTTCCACGCTGCGATGGCGTCGCAGGGCGACCTCGGCCTCCGTGCGCAAGATCGTGATCGGGGTGCGCAGCTCGTGTGAGGCATCGGCGGTGAACCGCCGTTGCCGTTCGAGCGCGGCGTGGAGTGACGAGAAAGTCGCGCCGAGAATCGACGCCAGGTGGTCCACTTCGTCGGCCGTGCCGCGTCGGGGGAGGTCCGGGATGGACCCGGGCCGCACCGCAGCCGCCGCCACGCCCAGCTCCTGCAGCGGGCGCACGACGCGGCCGCCGATGAACGCGCTGAAGCCAGCGACCGCGAGGAGCGAGAGCGCACAGGTGACGAGCGCGAACCCCGCCAGCCAGATCAGCGATTGGCGGATGGTGTCGAGCGAGCCGCCGACACGCACGAGCACCTGAGTATCAGTGTGCGGTCGTCCGTCATCGGCGGCGTCCGGATCATGGAGCGCGGCGCGTACGCCGACCACTCGCAGTGATTCGTTGCGCTCGTAGGATCGCGGCGCAGCATCGGCGCTCGCGGCTGGCAGCTCGACGCCGAAGGCACGGACGAGCGTCATACTCGGCCATTCCCGGATCTCGATCGCGTTAGCGCCGCGCAGTACGGGTACGTCGAGGCTGTCCTCTAATCCACCCTCGAGCTCGATCTGTCCCGACTCCCACTCGCAGAGGGCGGCGATCCCTTCCGCTCGGGCCTCGAGCTCGGCGTCGAGCCCCGCGCGCAACGCCATCCGCACGCCGACGAAGAGCGCGGTCGACGCGAGGACGAGTACGGTGCCTGCGAGACCGACGAACCAGAGCGTCAGGCTCGTGCGCAGCGGCAGCGATCTCACGCGACCTCCGACGTCAGTACATAGCCGACGCCACGGCGCGTCCGCAGGAGTCGCGGCCTGGTCGGGTCAGCGTCGATCTTGCGGCGCAGGTTTGCCACGTGCACCTCGAGCGCGTTCGAGCAAGGTCCGAGTTCGTCGTCCCAGAGCGCCGCCGCGAGGCGGCTTCGCGGAAGTACTCTTCCTTCATTGCGCATGAGGAGCTCCAAGAGCTTGAACTCCGTCTCGGTCAGCGAGATCTCGTGTCCATCGCGCGCTGCGTCGCGCGTGACGAGGTCCAACACGAGCTCGCCCACGACGAGGCGCGAGGATGTGCCCGCGGTACCGCGCCGTAGCAGTGCGCGCAGGCGCGCCAAGAGCTGCGCGAAGTCGAACGGCTTAGTGACATAGTCGTCCGCCCCCGCGTCGAGCCCACGCACGACATCGTCGGTCGTGTCGCACGCGGAGAGCATCAGGATCGGGATGCAGACGCGCTCGTCGCGCAGCCGCCGGCAGACGGCCGCGCCGTCGAGTACCGGGATCCGAACGTCTAGGATCATCGCGTCGTGTAGACCACTGCGCGCGGCCCAGAGGGCCTCGGGGCCATCGCTTGCGCGATCGACAATGTACGACTCCTCGCGCAAGCCGCGGGCGAGGGCCTGCGCGAGCGCGTCCTCGTCCTCGACGAGCAGGAGTCGGGTCATGGGTTCGAAGCGTAGCCGGACTCAGTCGTCCTCGTCTTCGCCCTCCTCGTCTTCGCCTTCGTCGTCGTCATCCTCGTCCCGTCGTCATCCCCGTGGTGGGACGCAGGCTCGTTCTAGTCCGGTGCCATGAAGGCAACCTGAAGCCGAGAACTTGTAACGGTTCCTCACCTCTCGTTGGCGCGACCGGGCCTCGACCAGCGCACCGTGGCCTGGCTGGCGAGCGAGGACGCGCTCTCCGAGGGCGTTCCCGGACGCCCGGAGGCGCGTGACCGCGTGCTCGGGGATGCGCCACTGGCAGTGCGGACGGGTCAGGGCATGGCGGCGTGAAATTGGGTGCTGGATGACATGGGCATGACGCCGCACCCACATGACGGCCAGGGCCGGGCAGAATCAGCTCCGGATGCGCGTACTCGTCGTCGAAGACTCCGCGCGGCTCAGTGAGTCGCTGCGCGAGGGCCTCACCCGTGAGGGGCTGACAGTGGACACTTCGGCGGACGGCCGCGAAGCCCTCGGTCTGCTGCGCCGCAACCCCTTCGACCTCGTCGTGCTCGACATCCTGCTGCCGGGCCTTTCCGGCCTCGAAGTCCTGCGCGCGCTGCGCGCAGCGGAAATCGACGTGCCTGTGCTCGTGCTGACCGCGCGCGACGCGACCGAGCAGGTGGTCGAGGGTTTCGAGGCCGGCGCCGACGACTACCTCGTCAAACCGTTTGCCTTCGACGAGCTGCTCGTGCGGTGTCGGGCGCTCTTACGCCGGAGTTATGGGCGCGCGCGCCCGACGGTACGCATCGGGGCGCTCGAGCTGGAGCCCGCCGCGCGCACCGCGACGCTCGCCGGCGCGCGGCTCGTGCTGACGGCGCGTGACTTCAAAGTGCTGGAGTACCTTGCGTTGCGCGCGGGCGCGGTGGTGAAGCGCGAGGAGCTCGAGGATCACGTGTACCGCCTCTCGGGCCTCCCCAACAGCAACGCAATCGACGCCGCGATCTACGCGCTACGTCGCAAGCTCGGCGCGGCTGGGAGCGCGTACATCCGCACCGTGCGCGGGCTCGGGTACTCGCTCGACGAACCACGGCCGCGCACCGACGAAGGGGGCACCGACGAAGGGGGCACCGACGAAGGGGGCACCGACGAAGGGGGCGCCAGCTATGGGGGCGAAGAATGAGCTCGATCCGCCGTGAGATCGCGTGCACGCTGACCGTCGGCCTCGGCGCGCTGCTCATCGCGCTCAACGGCGCGGTGGCCTGGTTCGGGTCGCGCGCGCAGGCAGAGGCGTTCGACGCGCAGCTCGAAGAGCGCGCGCGAACGTTTACGACGCTCGTCGTACAACGCGGGCCCTACGTGGAGCTCGAGTTCGCCGAGGGCTTGATGCCCGCTTACTCGCGCGCCGAAGCGCCGGACTACTTCCAGGCTTGGATCGTTGGCGCGGGTGGGGGAGTGCTCGAGCGATCGGACTCGCTCGGTGACAGAGACCTTCCACGGCCAGAGGAGGGCCTCGCCGCGCCTCGTCTCGCGCCCCTCGTGTTGCCCGACGGCCGCCGTGGGCGTGTCGCCCAATTCGCCGCTGAGATCCACGAGTACGAGGAGTCTGCTGCGGACGGGCGCAGGGCGAGCCAGCGCACGGTCGCCGTCGCCGTCGCGACGGGGCTCGCGCCGCTCACCGCCGCGCATCGCGCTCTCCTAACTTGGCTGCTCGCGGCCGACGCGCTGTTCATGCTCGGCAGCGTGCTGGTCGTCTCGGCGACACTGAAGCGCGGGCTCGCGCCGATCGACGCGTTCTCGCGGCGCCTGGCTCACGTGCGACGGCCCGATCAGAGTCCGGCGCTATCGGCCCTGGCCGCGCCCGTCGAGCTGCGCCCTATCGCCGCGAGCGTCGAGGACATGCTCGCGCGCCTCGGTGCGGCCTTTGCGCGCGAGCGCCGCCTCTCCGGCAACATCGCGCACGAGCTGCGCACGCCGATCGCCGAGCTGCGCCTGGCCGCAGAGGTCGCGCTCGCGCGGCCGAATGACTACGTTGGTCTGCGGTCCGCGGTGCAGGACGCGCGCGAGATCGCCATCGAGATGGAGCGCACGATCACGGCGCTCCTGCGACTATGGCGCGGCGAGCAGGACGAAGACCAAGCTCTCTTGCGGGGGGATCTAAGCGCGGCGCTCGAAGGTGCGGTGCACGGCGCGACCGTCCTCGCGACCGCCCGCGGGATCGACTTTCCAGTCGCTCCAACCACGTGCTGCGAGGTCGCAGTCGCCGAGCGCCCCTTGGCGCTGGTCGTCTCGAACCTCGTGCAGAACGCCGCGGCCCACGCGCGCCGCGGCTCGACCGTGCACACATCCATCGAGCGCGTGGAAGGCGCTGCGCTACTCGTGATCGACAACGAGCTCGATGCGCATCACGATCACACGCGCGTGGCCGAGTCTGACGTGGGCGCGTTGCAACATCCGGATCACGCGGGGCTCGGCTTGCCGTTGGCGCGGGCGCTCTGCGACTCGACGGGGATGGAGCTCGACGTGCGCGCGGCCGACGGACGATATGTGGCGCGCCTCAGGGTCCCGCTCCGCCGCGCGGCGTGAGGCGCCGCCCGAACGTGGCGCTGCGCGCGACGGACTCATCCCGATCAGCGCGCCGTACGGATCGAGCGCTCCTGGAGCAATCGATTCCCGTTCACCGCGTACGCCGACACCCGCAGCTGATACGCGTGGTCCCGCTCGAGCAGCTCGCTCGGGACCGTGAAGCGTAGCGCGCCCGGCAGCGGCGTCACCTGCAGACGGGTCACGTCGTCCTCTTCGTCGACGACCTCGAGCGTGGTCCGCGCAACGCCCGCCGCGTCCTCCCACGCGACGACAAACGTCGCGCGGTCGAGCGCTCCGTTCTCCAGCATCGGCAGCGCGACGCGCCAGCGTTGGGGCAGGAAGTGGGAGAGCTCCACCTGCCCGACAAATAGGCCGCCATCCAGGGCGCGCGCGCGCACGGTGTAGGTGCCTTCGGGGAACGCCGCGACGAGCGCGTCGAGCCCGAGTTCGCCCGTTGCGAGGCGCAGCTCGGAGACGCCGACACCGCCCGGCGACGTCGCGTCCACGCGGTGGACGATGCGCCCGTCTGGTGCGATGACTACGACGCGCTCGAGGGGCTGGCCCGTCTCGGCGTGCAGGATCACCTCGTTGTCCCCATCGGTGAGGTTGACCTCGAGGGTGAGGGAGAGCTCCTCGAACTCATTCACCCGTGGCACGAGCGAGGCGGCGCCGCCGAGCGCGGCGAGGGCGAGGGTGGAGCAGAGCAGCGGGACGTAGCGCATGACGGTCTCCTCGTTCGGGGTGGTCCGGGCGGGCCCTGGCCCACCCTCGGGCTGCAGGGATACCACGCCGGACCGCGCACGTGTGACGCGAGGATGACGGGGGGCGCCCGAGGCGCCCCCAGTCGACCGCGGGGCATCAAAGTGCCGAAATGAGCTCGGTGCGCTCGCCCGTGTTCAGGTTCACCTCCAACACGAGTCCGAGGCCGGGCGCGTAGGACTTCTGCTCGCGGGCACTGGGCTCGAGGGCGGAAAAGTCGTACGTCACGAGGCAGCCGCCGAAGGTCCCGAAGGGCACCTGGACCTGGACGCCGAGCGCGACGATACCGGCGGTGTCCTCGGCCTCGCCCAGGGCAAATTCCTGGCGGTAGACCGTGCCGATGACCGGGGTTGCGTGCATCACGATCCCCGCCTCGGCGCCGTCCTCACCGGCGATCCACGAACCATCCAGGTCGTGCAAGTATCCGTCCTCGTAGTTCATCGAGATCTCGCCGAAGTACCACACGTTGCCGTCCTCGTCCTGGGCGAAGTAGTCGAGGGTGTCCTCGACGACGACGCCGTTCTCGCTCGCGATGTCCCGCACGACGGTGCACGTCACGCCGAGGATCTCACGCGTCACGCTGAGCACCTCGGTCTCCACCGTCTCTACAACGCCGCCCGCCGTGACCTTGCGGTACGTCCGCCGCGCACCGGGGATGTAGGGGAGGAAAGGGTTGTCGATGACTGCGACGAAGTCCATTGGGTCGATGTCGGGCGCGTACGCGCCGCCGCCGAGGCGAGAACAGACACCGAGGCGCGCGGCGTAACGCGACTGCCCGAGCGCGAGCGCCTCGAGGTACTCGCCGAACGCCTCCAGCATCGCGTCGGCGCGCTCCATCGGGTCGATGATGTTGTGGGCGACGGCGAAGGCGAACTGCAAGTCAGACTGTGCCTCGAGCACACCCCCGAGCTGCGCAGTGCGCGCCTGCTCGCTGCAGGGCAGTTGGGCCACAGCGGGTGCGCCGAGCGCGAGGAGCGCGAGGCCGAGGGACGGGGAGCGGAGCAGAGTACGTGTGAGTTGCATGTCGATTCCTCGAATGGTGAGAACGGTCGAGGCTCCGCGCGCTCCCTTGCTCGGGAGCGACTGGCGCGGGGGCCCCTGACCAGCTCGAACGTAGTCGCTCCTGCACATGCTCATATGACGTCGGTATGACGGGGCCCTTGACGGCGGATTTGCAGCGTCGCAATCACCTCGAAGCCCCAACGATGTCTTGAACGGTGACCCGCATGCCACCGAAGGTCGACTTCGCCCCCGTCGAGCGCCGACCTCTGGGATCGGAGAGGCCACTTCCAACGATCGATCTGCGCGCGGGACAGCCCGACGATGCGCGCGAGCACGATTACGGCGCCCTCCACTTCGGCGAGCGATTCCATCGCGGCCTCGACCGGGGCCAGCTCCTCGCGGACGGACGCGTGCCGACTCGGAGTCGCGACGCGCGCATAGGCATCCATGAACGCGGCCTCGCAATCGACGCCCGAGAGCTCGCTCCCGACGTCGCGCCGCACCGCGTGTGATGGCTGCTCCGATTGGAGAGCTTGCGCAGCGTCCGTTGTTCGGAGCGCCAAGCACGGATCGCGCGAGGTGACGGTGAGCGTCGACTGGTGGTTCCAGGATTGAGCGCGACAGGGGCGCGCTATCGACGACCTCGCGCCGAAGTCGTCGCCACAGAGCATCAGCTCCGCGCCCCGGCGAGGCTACGCCGCGTGCCCGAGGCGCTCGGGGCGGAAGACGCCGTCCGCCCAGAAGAGCGCTGCCGCGTAGAGCTGCGCGACGCTCGTCTCGGCGAGCCCGAAGCGCCGTGCGACGAGCTGGTACAGCACGATGTCGCCGTGTTCGCAGGCCTTCGCCAGCGAGAATGCGCTGCCGAGCGTGCCGGCGTCTTGTCCGCGGATCGCATCGCCGATGCGCTCTCCGAGGCCCAGGTCGGCGAGCACCTCGTCGAGTGGACGGTCCATGAGCGCGTCGATCGCCGAGAAGAGGCCGGTCAGGAAGAGGTCGAGCGCGGCGTTTTCCTCGCCGATCACCTCGCCCAAGAGCTCGCAGAACCGCGCGCGCACGAGGCACAGGCGTACGAGTTCGACCGGCTTGTCGTCACCGAGGCCGCTCAGCGCGATCAGCGTGCCCCAGCGCTTCAGTGGGCGCTCACCCAGGTGCACGAGGGCCTGCCGGATCGAGGTCATGGGCCGGCGCACGCCGAACTGCGCGGAGTTGAGGTACTTGAGGAGCTTCGTCGACAGGCTGATCTCGCGCTTGATGACCTCCTCGATCGCCTCGATGTGGAGGATCGGGCGCGCCATCTCGCGCAGGAAATGGAGGTAGTTGCCCTTGTTCCGCGGGACATCGCGGCGCGCAGTGACCATGGGCTTGGCGAAGAAGTAGCCCTGGAAGAGCGTGTAACCCGCAGCCTTCGCCGCCTCGAAGTCCGCGTGCGACTCGATCTTCTCCGCGAGGAACTCCAGGCCATCGCGCTTGCGGTGCTCGACGACTTTGCGGCGCTGCGCGTCGTCCGTGGCCACGAAGTCGACCTTCAGGAAGTCGGCGAGCCGCACGAGCTCGTCGTATTTCGGGTCGTCGACAAAGTCGTCCAGCGCGATGAGGTGCCCGTCGGACTTCAGCGCGCGAACCGCGCGCAGCACGTCGTCGTCCGGCTCGACCGTCTCGAGGATCTCGATGACCGTCTGGCCCGCTGGCAGCACACGGATGAAGTCCTGCAGGAGCAGATTGCGCGTGACGTTCACGAAGGCGAGGCGCCCGTCCGTGAGGTCGGTGAGGCGGTTCACCAGCATGCTCGTGTGGAGCAGCTCGACGGTCGCCTTGTCGGGGTTCGGGTGGCTGAACGAATTGTCCCACCCTGATCGATGTAGGAGCTCGTATCCCCGGACCTGCTGACGACGATCGAGGATCGGCTGGCGGGCGATGAAGGTCTCCTGGCTCATCGGGGTGGGGACAC
>Ga0163154_10003780_pt1 | contig 20587 bp, 20 predicted proteins | sample OliLakLV19MP9P1_FD_148649 | JGI IMG/M metagenome (GOLD analysis project Ga0163154, IMG submission 148649) | Freshwater microbial mat bacterial communities from Lake Vanda, McMurdo Dry Valleys, Antarctica - Oligotrophic Lake LV.19.MP9.P1 | ecosystem: Environmental > Aquatic > Freshwater > Lake >...
CACCTGGAGCGACTTGGGTTAATGGTCCGACTGCCGCTGGATCACTGATGGTTAAGTTGCCGTTGACTAGAACAGTGATTTTTTCAGTGGCAGAGACGTTCCAAGCATTTTGAATCGTAACGTCGCCTAAAAAAACCATACATACCGAGTATGTATGAGATTGATATAATTCGGTGAGTCACTTTTCCCAACCAGCTGGTAGGGGATTTATAATTTGTAACTGAGCAACATTTACAGATACTTATCGACTGCGGCTTTGGCTTGTTCAAACGGAACTGCGCCAGGAATGAGCTCGGCTTGACCATCCTGAGTCAGGATAATTGTGCCAGGAGTACCGGTAATGCCGGCGGCTGTGCCATCGTCCATCTGGGCTTTGACTTTGGCTGACATCTCACCGCTATCAAGACATGTTTTGAAAGCAGCTACGTCAACTCCCATAGAAGTTGCGACCGTGGTAGCTGACGTGGCATCGAGCCTACCACCAAGCTTGTTGTTTTCTTCAAAGATTTTGTCCGCAAACTCCCAGAAAGCATCTGGTCGGCCAGTGACCTTGACTACACACTCAGAAGCTTCGGCGGCTTTTTGAGCTTGAGGGTGAAAGGATAACGGGTAATGACGATACACAAAGGCAATTTGATCACCATACTCTGCAACCAACTGCTTGGCAGTAGGGTGAAAGCGAGCGCAGAAGGCACATTCAAAGTCTGAGTACTCAATCAAGGTGACTTTGGCATTTTTATTTCCTTTGACATGGTCTGCGTCACTAATAGCCTTAGCGTTTTTCAGGGTCTCGGCAGTTGGTCCAGTGGGAGCGACGGGCATAGTCTCACTGGTACCGACCGGAGCCGCCGCAACATTAGCGCTGCCCTTTTTCAAGATTTGATTTTCAGTAAACAGTGAGCCACTGAAAAAGCCAGCCAAGAAAAAGAGGCCGGCCAGAAAAATGATAGTGAAGTTGTCATTAATGAAATTGGCTAAACTTGTCAGCGAGTAGGGGCTGGTTGCAATGGCCTTCGAGGGAGTTGTTGTTAGTTCGGATTTACTTTTGATCATGAGGTTCCTTGGATAGTGAAAGTATATCTTTCTATATTTACTTTAAAAAAGCAAGGGCAATTCAGGTACACTTTGAACGTGCGCATCTTTTCCCCCTATGAACTTACTCATTTAGCTCGACATGAATTGACTGAAGTGCAAGCTCAGCATTTTGGCGAGATGCCAGTTGAGTACATTACCGGACACGTCACTTTTGCCAACCTGGACTTTAAAGTCACTCCGGATGTCTTGATTCCCAGGGTAGAAACAGAAGAGTTGATTGCCCTAGCGAGCTCACTTTGCCTAGATATTAGCTCAAAACCTAAGCTGCAGCCTTTGCAATCGCTCCACATTGCCGACGTAGGCACTGGCAGTGGCGCTATCGCCATAGGCTTAGCTAAGTTGTTGGGTAAGAACGGTCAGAATTTTGTGATGACACTTTCCGATATTTCCGGTCCAGCCTTAAAGATTGCCACGGAAAACTGGGAGAGACTACTTCCCTCCGATATTGCGGTTTTTATCAAAAGCGATCTCCTTCAGCAGTACCCTCCAGGCGAAAAATTTCATCTAATGATTGCCAATCTGCCCTATATTCCCTCGGAAAGGATTAGGTCACTGAGCCCGTCAGTGATTGAGTATGAACCACATCTGGCGCTAGATGGGGGGCCTGAAGGGCTCACGTTAATCTCACTTTTTCTCGAACAGGCTATAACTCAGTTGCTCCCCGAAGGGAAAATTTTGTTGGAGATGGACTATACGCATGCGGCCGAGATTTTAACTCTTCACTCGGCTTGGGCTGGGTTAGTGGTGTCAGATTCTTTTGGTCAGCCGCGGTTTGCAGTTTTGAGTCGGAAAAATAAATAGAAGAGCCTGAAAAATCAAGTTCGCATTTTGCGCCAATACTCTTTATGTTGCTTAAGTTGTGTGGCAATCTCAGCCTTATATTTTAGTCTCAAAAACTCAATAAATAAGTTGCTGTCTTTAATAGCTTCGCTGGGAAACTGGTACTTTTCCTTTAGATAAAACTCCAACGCCGGCATTTCTAGCACATACTGCTCCCCTATCTGACATTTAGCCAGAAAATCGGCCACACTCATCTGAAAACCCTTGGCAATTTTCTCTACTACATCCAACTTTATGGTCTTGTAGACACCTTGTTCCAAGCGCAACAGAAACGAGGGTGTAACCCCAATTAATTCCCCAAACTCGCTTAAAGAAAGCTCTTTTTTTTCTCGTTGGTAGCGAACGTACAACCCAATTTTAGCGGCGGTCGATATAGTTTGATTCATAGATGTGAGTTGACTGGTGACAACGATAGCACTATATTCAAATCAATGATATATATACTCAGATCAAGAAAAAGAACAATTAGCCTTAAAAAGTGTAACAATTATCTGACTATAAGTATACTAAAGAATTAAACGGCATAGCCGCCTTTTTTTTGCCTTCATACTCTTAGGACCGATTTCAGGTCAGTGTCGAAACAAAACATACATGTCTGAACGCAAACGTCGGCAAGTTGAACCAACGGCAACTGTACTTAATCATGATCAGAGTAGAGCATTTGGTCATCTTTTCAATAATCGTGACTCGCAGTTTCATCAACAAATTAGAGCTCAAGGCGGAAACGCGGTGGTCAGACATCGAAAAGTACCCGAGCTCGATATTGCTTTTTTTGGTCCAGAAAGCAACAATAGTCAGGGCCAGAAATCTTCAGCCACACTTACACCTGTCCAGTTTCACACTGTGCCAAACGTGATTGGCATCATGTTTGAGGATGAAAATCTAGTAAAAAAGACAAAGTCTTTAGCCAAAATGGTCGACATGGTAGACAGGCCACTGTCTGTTTCGGTAATTGTAGCCACTGCTGAGGCACTAATGTCAGCTTCTGATCAACTCGATAATCCCAAGTTCTTGGATTTGGTCTATGACTGGACTGTGATTCATTTTTATAACTCATTGGCTGAAGTGGAGCTGGAGCAGAGTGCTCAACACGAAGGGGAACTGGGAAAAGAAGAAGCCATCAGTCAGTTTCAAGAGCAAACAGTACAAGAGATCACTGAAAAAATGGATGCCGCTAAGTTTTTGTTAAGTAAGTTAGATGTTTTACCTAATACAACTAGCGCAGTACCGTTTGAAAAAGGTATTGTGATCATGTTCAAGACTACCGATAACGGGGTGGCCGTAGTGCCGATGATGGAGGTATTACAGTATCCATCTCCTGATGCTCCGATCACCAAGCGCACTGGCCAAGTTATTGGCATATATGTTCCCCCACTCTCAGAATCCTTAGCCGTTTCAGTTGAGAAAAGTGAACGCTTCAAGCGCCAAGGAGGTTTTCCACAGTTGAGTCAAGAGCAACGGATGATTGGTTCCGCCGTTAAAAACTACACTTTTTTGCCGTTAGTGGCGATTGCCAATCCAGAACAACTTTCCCTCTGGAGATTACGAGGCTTCTTTGGTGAGCTCGAAAGTTATCGAGGAGAAAAAGCACTTCCCCTTCCACCAGTCCTAGATTTTTTGGAAGCTCAGTTTGGAAAAAATGTTGAGATTCACAGCCGTCGAACCTATGGTCAAGAAATTGATGGTTTGTTTATTAATCCCCTTGAACAACATCCCAATCAGCCCCAACCATTAGATATTGTCTGTTTAAGTAAGGGTAAAAAAGTAATAGTAGAAAATGTGGTAGGGTTTTTTTGTTGTGAAGATGGACTTTTAGATGTCGAAATCCAGAACATCGCCACTAAAGGCAGTCAACTGGTAAGTAATATTCATCCAAACTATAAAAACTTAAAAATAATAGGTGTCAATGCTAGGCAATTTGGTTTTTGGTGTGACATAGCTGAGCTGAATCAAGATTTTTTCCAGCTCTCAAAACAAGCCAAAAAAGTATTGCAAACTGAAAGCGATCTAGTTCCACCTGAAACTTTAGCCTTACCTACCATGAGATCGGTGCGACAAGTTAATTTTATTTCTTATGAACACGCCGCCCCTAGTATTGGTGCCAAACCGACACAGATTGAAGTGGAGTATGTTGATGGCCGAAAAGAATACATTACTCTAGATATGGGCTCACAGTATTTGCGAGAGTTCGGTTGGCAGGGTATGAGCAAGCCCTCACACGAGCTGGGCTTTGATCCCTTTCTTTTCATGCCCGTCCTATACCGCTTTTACCGATTATCGTTATTAATCAAATCAGCAGAAAGATTGGCGGAGCGACTTTTTGACGAAGGACCAGCGAATTTTATAATTGTCGATTTGTTCTGGACCTTAGGTGAGGATGAGTTCAGAAGAATGGTGAAAAAAATTGCTCCCGACTACAACATTACATTTCTCATATCTAGATTGAAAGAGCTTGACTCGGTCCCTCTGACTCATCAGGTAGCGATTCTCTACTCGCATCTGCACGCAGATCATCGTGATTTTGGCGGTATTGTCGGCTCCCACATTCGTCACGTTCTGTCGGAGGAATCTTACGCCATCGCGTTATCTGATTTCTTTTATCCGGCTGGTTACTTTCGGGAGTTACTTGTTAGACGACAGCGGAGAACAATTTTGACCGAAAAAACTGGACAAACATACTCGCCTCCTTATAATTTACTGGGCTTTGGCGAAGAATTAAAACTTGGAAATGGACAGGTGAGTGCCATTTGCCTACCCTGTGAGCACAGTATTTATGGTTCATGCATGTTTTTAATTATAGTTAGAGATGAGTTCGGCCAACCTCTAATTAAAATTTTGTACACGGGCGACTTCAGATTTAGTGATGACTGGCAAACGCCTAACTATGATCCCAGTAAAGCTGGCTTAACTGAGTTAAGTTTGGAGTTGCTCTGTCAATACGGTGTAGATGTAGTAGTTACTGACACCACCAACATTTCTGAAGGAGCGGATAATAAACCATCACTTCAGGTGACAGAAGAGATGATGAACACCGCTTTCGATGCAGCCATTCGGACCAGTAAGGGAGCGACTATTGTTCAGATGGCTCCTAATAATTTTTATGATAGCTATTTGGCCGCTCAAGCTGGGATCCGAGCCGGGAAAAAGGTAGTAATTGATGTCAAAAGAGCAGTGCTTTTTGATCTGTTTCAGAAAAGTGATGAAGCCCGGGGCGGCGATGGCTTTCCCTATGGCGGTTATAACCCCCGGCTGAGACTCGGTTTCGATGTGGAAATCTACAGACAACCTAAAAGTAGTTTTAAAAGTGTTGAGTCTTCGCTTTACGCCATGTATCCTGACTCCATAGTGGAAGCAAAAGATATCTATGGTCACGAAGATGAGTATGTGTTCCTACTACCAGCAGTACCCGGCTTAGTTCAAACGATGAGCACCATGCACTTCTCCCAACCGGTAACGGTGGTGAGAGCCCACTATAAAACCTACGATCCCATTGCTCGGTCACAGGCCCGAGATGATAAAAAGTATGCCCAGGAGAGAGGATGGAGATACTTAGCTGATTTGGATTTTGATCGCTCTGGCAACGTCCTATCTCCTAAATCATTTACCGATCCAGAAACAGGCTTACCGCGGGGATATCGTAAATCTGGTCATGCTAAGCCCCATCACTTCGATGCCTTTATGAAAACTTTGCAAGATAGAGCTGGTCTGAGAGAAGCAATTGGGGTTCATGGTAAAGATCGCCAGTATGCAGCTGACAGAATGACTCAAGTGCTCGGCCCAGATGTAACAGTTCTCCGTAAAATGGACAAAGATGGCTTCAAAAAAAGGCTTGCTTAAGCCTGAGTCTTCGAGATCGTGATAGGATAAAAACTAATGTCTCGCATTCCCACTACCATAGTCACCGGCTTTCTCGGCTCTGGCAAAACTACTGTCATCGGTCATCTCATTGACTATCTACAAGCCGGCGGACAACAAGTGGTCTACGTCAAAAATGAAGTGGGAGATACCGATATTGATGGTCAAATTATGGCTAGTAAAGGTGACGGCGTTGTCGCGAGGGAGCTGCTGAATGGTTGTATCTGTTGCACCTTGGTTGGTCCGTTTATTAGCTCAATCAATGAGACTGTAGCCAGTTTTGAGCCAGATAGAATCATAATTGAGGCCTCAGGGGCGGCAGACCCAGCTGCCCTAGCCATGATGGTTTCCAGTCATCCACTATTACTTCGTGATGGAGTTATCAGCATCATCGATGTGGTCAACTTTGACGGCTACTTAGAGTTGACGACCACAGCTCGTCAACAGACTCAGTTTACAGACGTGATTTTATTCAATAAAGTTGAGCTGGCTGACATCCAGCGTAAACAAGCGGTGGTGGGCTACGTGCGGGAGCTCAACACTCATTCGCCTATCTTGGAAACAGTCCAGGGCGTGATAGCGCCGCAACTGGTGTTTGGTCTAAATAATCAAGAACTTGAATTGCTATTGAAGGATCATGAGTTGCAGCATGATCATCATATAGAGGACGATGGTTTGCAAAGTGTTCGCATCAGGCTGACTCAACCCGTGGCCGAGCAGCAGATAATAGCCGCACTAGAAAAACTGCCCCAAAATGTCTTTCGCGTCAAAGGCTTGCTGGTGAACACGGAAAATAAATCACTTCTGATCAATCGGGTCGGCTTACGAACAACGATTGAGCCACTTACTTTTACTTTATCACCAGCGCAAGCCCAGCTAATATTCATTGGCTTTCAGCTAAAGAAAAATGAAGCTGAGCTACATCAATGGGCGGCCACGTTAAGCTCGGCGGAGGATACTGTAGTCAACGAACTGAACCAGTAATTGTTGGGACTCAAGCGATATTGGTAGCTGGTGAATCAACTCTTTTACTTCTAACTCATATCTACTCATCATCTGATCAGCTCTGTCTTTGGCTCCGCTACTTTTGACTTTATCCTGAACCTGCCACAACTCATCAGTACTCAAATCTGATTTTCCAAAAAGTGATTCGAAATTAGACTTATCAGCCGGTGCCAGTAGCTCAAGTAAATATAAGTAGTAAAGAGTTTTTTTGCCTTCCCGCACGTCCGAAGTGATGGGTTTTCCCGTCTCTGCTTCGGTGCCAAATAGCCCTAGCTCGTCATCTTTGAGCTGAAACAATAGACCGAGAGCTAAGCCCAACTTATCAATAATAGCCATTGTTTCAGTTGAAGCAACAGCCAACTGGGCCCCCATTAGCATCGGCAAACAAAAAGTGTATCTTGCAGTTTTTAAGGTATATAAATTAATAATCTCAGCCTCAGTCACCAGTTCGGGTTGGGCAGTTTGATGCACATCTACCATCTGCCCAATACCCACAGTGGCATACTCCTGGGCGAAGAAAGCGATCAGCTTTGATTTTAAGCCTGGAGTCAACTCGACCCGATTCAGTAACTCAAACCCCCAGAAAAAACCAATGTCACCCAAACACAAAGCTAGACTCATGCCCATGTGCTCTGAGTCAGAGTGGTTTTTTTCCGAGGCTACAGTTTGATATTGCTTGAGAATGGAGGGCTTGCCGCGCCGTAACAGATCCCGATCAATAATATCGTCATGAATCAAAAGTGAGGACTGCATTAACTCCAAGCTGGCCGCTGCTGGCACTATGACTGATGTCTCTTTACCTCCGAGCATTTGATACATGGCTAGCAACAAACTGCCTCTTAACAGCTTGCCAGTCAGGGCAAAGCTCTTTAGTCGATCAACTGCATCATGACTCCATTCAAGTTGAGGGAGCGTTTTTTTCTGACTATCTAAATATACGGAGAGATATTCACTAATCAAAGGTCTAAATGGCGATAATGGAGAAGTCATAGTAAAGCTATAAAGTGAACGTATTGTACGCTATGGTACTGACGATTTTGGAAACTGAAGGTTTGACCTTTTGGTCAAAGATAATCCGGGGATTCTCAGCTAATTGTATTGCCGTCCACTGATACATGTCAGCTGCTGTTTTGATCGGGATTAAGTATCGTTTGGGAATGTACTTAAAACCTAAAGTGGCTTGGTGGTGCCATTGCTCGTAGCGGGCTACTTCTTGCTTTACCAGCTGATTAAAGGCTTGAGGTTTAAGTGCTGCTTCTTCTTTAGTTAGTTTATTCAGACCACTGGCACTCAAAATATCAGCAGGGATGTAAGTTCTGCCCAAAGTAATATCTTCCGCTATGTCTCGTAGAAAATTGATGTACTGCATCGACTTGCCTAAAAAGCGGGCCGATTCATAGGACTCGGTAGGCAAACTCAGAATTTTGGCCATCATCAAACCAATTACTTCGGCTGAACCATAGATATACTCATCAAGATCACTCAGTGTGGCGTAGGTCTTGACTGTTAAATCAGAGTTCATAGCTGCTAAAAATGAAGTGGTCCAAGCCAGAGGAAACTCTCGTCGCTGAGCTAACTCCACATAAGCATCAATAATTTCATTATGTGCCGGTTCTCCAGCCCAGGCTTGATAAAAAACCTGGCTGTACTCCTTAAAATCTTGAGTTTGAGCTGGTAAACTATCGACAAAGTTGTCAGCAGTTCGAACAAAACTGTAAAGGACAAAAACATCTATTTTGACTTCAGGCGGGAAGAAGAGACTACTATAAAAATAGGTTTTACTCCCGTTTTTGAAGATGCGGCTAAAGGTTGTGTCGGACACGTTGATATCGTATCGTTAGCTAGATGTATTAGTCTAGAGTCCATTCGGTATGAAAAATAGTACTTTACTCCTCAAAATTTCCCGACCTCGATTTTGGTTATACTTAGCCGGACCATTTTTACTGGGTTTTATTGGGGGAATGAATACACTTTCCCAAATCTGGACAGCACAGTTTTTGCTTCCTTTCTTCTTTTTCTTGCTCCCGGCCAATCTATTTTTATATGGAGTTAATGACTGGTTTGATGCCGATACTGACCAGTTGAATCAAAAAAAGGGTGAGTTCGAGCATTTACTGCGCCAACACGAGCGAAAAGTTTTGGGTGTAACCATTGCAGTTTGTTTTGGATTATCGCTGGTCTTGGGTGTACTCTTTGTGTCGACCGCAGCGCTCTTGATAGTCTTTATGTTCTTGAGCTGCTTCTATAGTGCGCCACCGTTAAGATTCAAAAGTCGAGCCGGTCTCGATTCTTTATCAAATGTGCTCTACATTATCCCAGGTCTGATTGGATATAACTTGGCAGCTGGCGATGCGGTCCCCTGGCTTATAATTCTGGCTTGCGGTGCCTGGGCCGTAGGGATGCATGCTTACTCAGCCATTCCTGACATTCAGCCAGATTCACGAGCTGGTATCAGGACCGGGGCTGTTAGTCTTGGAGCGCGAAACACCTTGCTAGTTGTCTTGGGTTTTTGGGCATTTTTTAGTACGGTGTCGATTTTATTATATGGCTACCCCCTACTTCTGACCCTGATCTATCCTGCCGTCTGTCTGTTTTTACTGCTTACTAGCAAACAACTTGATTTATCAGCAGCTACTGGAAGGCTGTACGTACTTTTTCCGTATCTCAATGGTTTGGTGGGGTTTTTGGGCTTTGCATACATTATTTTTACTCGTTTTTGGTAAGTTAGATGGTCCGACACATCATGCAGCGTATTTCAGTGATTATTCCCACTCTCAACGAGGCTAATTATATTGGTACTTTACTGGCTGACTTACAAAAACAGACACTTCAACCAATTGAAGTATTCATCATCGATGCCAACTCCACCGATCAAACCATAAAAGTTGCCTCAAATTTTGATCAAGTTAGCGTTGTGAACTCCCGCTCACCAGTAGGACATCAGCGAACGGCGGGGGGACAAAAAGCCCAAGGTGAGTTGTTGGTTTTTTTTGACGCTGACGTGCATCTAGAACCTTACTTTCTCAGAAAGCTGACTACCTATATGTCTGAGCATCACCTAGAAGTAGCCGGAACTCGTTACTGGCCCTGGGCCTCAACCTGGTACATTGACCTTTTTTTCGCAGTGTTTAACTTCTTGTTTTGGGCTGGTCAACGGCACTATCCCTCAGCCGCTGGTCCCTGCATTGCGGTCACCAAAGATGCTTTCACCCAATTAAAAGGCTTTAATGCCGAGCTACTCAATGATGACCTGGAGTTCATCCGCAGAGCGGCAAAAACGTATCGATTTGGCATTGTACCAGTATCAACATTTGTTTCAGATCGTCGCTTTAAAAAACAAGGCTTCTGGCCTACTGTTTGGCAGTACTCACGACTGAGCTGGCTATTTATGCAAGGCAAGTTTCAGGTGTGTCAAAAAATTCCTTATACCTTTGGAGATTATTAAGTACCACCTTTGGCATGAACTCTTTGTCGCACTAGCTCGGCAGAGATCAGACAAATAGGCACCCCTATTCCAGGCACCGTACTACCCCCGACAAAAAACAGATTTTTGACTTTTCGGCTGTGGTTACTAGGTCGCCAGATCGCGGTTTGGAATAAGGTGTGCGCTAAACCCAACGCACTGCCACCCAAGCTGTTGTAACGATCGGCAAAATCACTGACTGAAAAGATTTTTTGAAAAGTTATTCTTTTCTTGAGCTCTAACTTCATATTTTTTTCCAAATAATCGACAATATAAGCGGCATATTTTTCTTTTGAGGCTTCAGTTTCGGATAAACCTGCCGCTACAGGTACTAATACAAATAATGACTCACTGTCAACTGGAGCCGATTTGGAATCTATCTCACTCGTTTTATTAAGGTAGATTGAGGGAGTCCTGGGCCATTCAGGTTTGTCAAAAATATCTTCAAAATGAGTGGTCCAATTGTTACCAAAGTAGAGATTATGATGAGTTAATTCGGGTAACTTGCCCTTGATTCCTAGGTAGAGTAGAAATGCTGAAGGGGCTAAGGTTTTTTTTTGCCAATATTTAGTGCCATAAACAGCAGCCTGTGGGTCACTGAGAATACTTTCAGTATAGGCATAATCAGCATTAGAGATGATTACATCGGCCTGATAGATTTTGCCCCCGGCCACAACTTGTTTAATGAATTTTTGGCCAGTGACATCCAGCCCAACTTGAAGCTCAGTCACTGGGCTGTTGTAGATATACCTAACTCCCAGTTCCTGACCTATTCTCACCATGGCCATACTTATCTGGTACATCCCGCCTTTCGGATACCACACCCCTAGATTAAAGTCGATGTGAGACATCAAACTATATAAGGCTGGAGTATTTTTAGGAGAGCCGCCCAAAAAGACCAAAGTGTATTGAATGATTTGTTGCAGCTTTTCATGCTTAAAAAATCGACGGACATACTTATCCATTGACTCGAAAACACCCAGTTGTCGACCACGAGTTAGCAGCTCTTTAGTGACAAAATCAAAAAAAGTATCCATGTTGCGATACAAGAAATGTTTCATCGAGGTTTCATATTTTTCCTGACTGGCAGCCAGGTAAGCGTCAAGTTTATCTGCTGCTCCAGCTTCCAAAGACTCAAAAGTGGCTTTGTCAGTTTCTTTGTCACCGGTAATATCGAGGTGAGTTTTATCGGCAAAAAAGATGCGATAATGTGGTTTGAGCCGAATTAACTCTAGATAATCGCTAGTGGACGCCCCAAACTGCCGGAAAAATCGCTCGAATACGTCGGGCATCAAGTACCATGAAGGGCCCATATCAAAGGTGAATCCCTCGCTTTTAAACTGGGAAGCCCGACCACCTGGTTGCTCATTCTTCTCGATGACTGTGACTTGATAACCATCTTTGGCTAACAGAGCAGCGGTAGCTAGACCACCAATGCCTGAGCCAATGACAATGGCTGTCCGCTGAGAGTTCGTTGACATATAACAACCATTGTACAGTGCGGGATCAGCTAAGTTAATACCTCCACTTGTATAGGGAGTTGTCGATCAGCTAATATTACTTTAATGTCTAGTACTGCCCATTCCAAGCTTGGTCAATTTTCTTCGACCGCCATTGCCGGCAACGATATGCTTTCCTCCTGCCTCTATGTCTGTGCCTTCAGTGCTCTATACGCGGGAATATATGCGCCCTTTATTTTTCTAGCGATTGTTGTGGTTCTTTATCTATATAAACATGTTTATACCGAAGTAGTAGAAGCCTTGCCGCTTAATGGCGGTGTCTATAACTGTTTGTTAAATGCTTCTAGTAAATCTCTGGCGGCAGTGGCTGGAGTGATGACTACATTATCATACGTCGCGACTGCGGTCATATCCGCCAAGACAGCAAGTGAGTACTTGCACACCGTGATTGACATTCCCGTCATGCTTGTAACAGCGGGAATTATTGCCGCCTTTGCAACCCTGACCATTTTAGGAGTTAAAGACAGTGCCAAAGTTGCCAGAGCCATTTTTGTGTTTCATATCGTGACCCTGACCGTGTTCATCGTCATCGGCCTGCTACATATACTTCATTATGGACCCGGACTGTTGCCAGATGCTTGGGAGAAAACCCAAGTTTTATTTCAGCAGCAAGGCAGCCTAAAGATGTTGTTTCTAGCCTTTGCCGTTTCCATGCTAGGGATAACTGGTTATGAAAGTAGTGCCAACTTTGTCGAGGAACAAGCACCCGGTGTGTTCAGAAAGACCCTCCGCAATATGTTAGTCGGAGTATGGCTCCTTAACCCCTTAATTACATTCGTGCTCTTATCTAGTTTAGATCTGCAAACTATTGCCAACGTCAAAGATTTTGCCTTAGCTGAAAGCGCCTTTGTATTAGGTGGCTCACCACTTCAATACTTGATCGTAGCTGATGCGTTTTTAGTACTTTCAGGCGCCGTCCTGGCTAGCTTTGTGGGAGCTAGTGGACTCTTATATCGGATGACTTTGGATCACTGTCTGCCCAGTCAAGTACTTCTGCCCAAACTAAAGAAAAGAAATCAAAATACCAACCGAATCGTGATCACCTTTGCTGTTTTATGTGTATCTATTTTATTCATGACCAAAGGTAATTTGATCTCACTTGCTGGTGTCTACACAATTAGCTTTTTAGGAGTGATGACCGCTTTTGCCTTGGGCAATGTTCTACTTAGAAAAACTCGCCCAGATTTAAAACGCTCCTATCGGGGGCCAATTATGTTTTCCGTGTTTGCGGCCTTATTGACTGGAGCAGGCATTGTGGGCAATATATTAATTGACCCCTTAAATATAGTCTACTTCACTGTTTATTTTATCCCGGCCCTGCTACTGGTGCTAACAATGATTTATCGCGACTACCTACTGGAAGTAATGTTGAAGTATAGTCATTCTGTTCCGGCGTTAGAAAGAATCATCGAACCGTGGTTCAATCACGTAGTTCGACCCCGAATCCTGTTGTTTGCTCATCACCCCCACAAGCTTTATCGCTCTCTAGAATACATCCGAAAAAATGAGACTAGTCGGAACATTACCGTAGTTTTCTGTACTGAAGAAACTGAGAATACGAAAGACTTATTGATCAAGTTTGAGAAGTACATTGATGTTTTCAAGGAGGCAGATGTTTTCAAAAACTTACACATTACTCTTCAGGTGGAGAAAAATCAGGCTTTCGGACCAGAGCTAGTGAAAACATATGCCAATCGCTTTCATTTGACTCGCAATAATATCTTCATTGGATCAATTCATGACACTCATGAGTTTAAGTTTGAGGATCTGGGTGGTGTACGGATAATTCAGTAACCTATTACCACTTTCTTACCTATTTCCTATCAAGGAGTAGCAGTAACTTGCAACAATCCGCAGATATGAAAAATTCTTCAACCTCACAGAATGTCTTTTTATTTGGCGTAGGCATAGTTGCTGGTTGGTGTATCAAACAGTTATTTGACTCCCGCGAGTTTAAGTCCAAGCATCATGAAATCAATAACTTGCTGGAAAATATTAAAGTAAAGCTGGCTGACTCTGATGAAGCTAAAAAAATCTCTGATATTTTTGGTAAAACCAGTCAAGAGTTGACTGATGTCTATCGCCACAGTAAAGACTCATTGGCTCAAGAGTTGAGTACTTTACGGACGTCTCTAGAAGAGATTGATAAGCAAAAATATGTAGGGATCGTGACGGGAATCATAAATGAATTAAGAACTCAAAATCGGTTATCAGCACCCCAAATTGAAGCTCTCACCAAGTCTTTGACCAGTGATTTTAATAAAATCAAACGCAATCGGGTAAAAGTTTCGAGTCCTGAGAAAATGGACACAATGACTGACTTAGATCAGGACTTAGAAAGATAGTATGTGGGAAAATCAAGTGGTAACGCTTTTCTATTCATTAGGTAGTATTTTTCTAGTCTTATGTATTGTGTTCGTAATCAGTCTGATCGTGATTTTGTTCACTCTTTACCGTAAAGTTATAGCACTTCAGCAGCAGGTAGCTGTTCAAGCCAGCAGATTTGCGACGAAGACAATGTCACTAAAAGCGGTTACTGGTATTGCGCCAATCATAATTACTACTGTCGTTAATACTGTTCTAAAACGTTTCAACTCTCGGAGCTAGCTTAAAGTTGGCTGATAATTGTTAATCTCGTCCATAATTGACTCAATTACCTGGGTTAAGACAGGTAATTGTCGCTACTGAGTGACTAGTAATCCGATTATTGCATCTACTATGATGGCACTGATTACAGCGCCCACTCTCCATGCAATGCCTGTGGTAAAGTTGTCAAATAGTAATCTCCGCCAGGTTTTACAAATGGTGGTAGCTGGTTCTTTCTGTAATTTAAACATTCGCTTTGTCCTTCAAATAAAACGCCAGGGTCGCTTCGAGCTCATCAATATATTAAATGGTTTTTGTATGTAGGGATCGGCAGTCGCCTCGCTACTTTTTCTTTGATATTGGTATCAGCTGACATTAGTATTACCGGCAGGTGCTGCGTCTCTAGCTGAGTTATTAGCTCGCGAGTTTGATCTCGACCATCTACCGCTGATAAATAAAGATCAAGAAGGATTACTTCTGGCATGATCTGTCTAGCCTGAGCGGGAACTGATTTTCCCTCATTTTCGATTGTCACTGAGTAGTCGTAGAGGTAAGTAACACTTCTGAGGCCTCTAAAATCGACTGATTAACATCCACTACAAGTATGTGACTCATGCTGCCTTTTTGGGTAACCGAATACTAAAAGATGATTCTGAACTCCCAGTTCTCAACTTTAGGCACAATCAGCTCTAAAGCTAGTCCGCTGGCAATTCCAATCATTGAGATAACAGCCATCCACAGGCCAGATCGAAAACCCCAAATTAGCGCCGATTAGACAATGCCAATAAAGAGCATTGACAAAATACTGTCTAGACTATTATGAAAAGTAGGTATTGAAGCAATGATTAGACCGGTAATAATAGCCACAGCCGTGCCAATAATCGAATTAGTGACACCCATCTGCAGTCTGAACTCAAAAAAAACGGCTGAAAGTATCACTGAACGTACGGCATATTGTTTCGTGTCAGAAACTGTTTGGAGTACAAATATCTAAGTAGTTCCGGTGTAGAGCTTGACCAAGTCGGTAAGATCATGAATATCAAATGGCTTGGGCAAGAACGAGTCAGCTTTTGATTGTTCTAAAACTTGGGAAACATTCCCCCGATAATGTGCGGAGAACATGATCACCGGAATATGTTCCGTCAGCGGATTTTTTTTCAGGGTTTGGCAGACGGTTCGACCATCCTCACCAGAGAGTAAAATATCAAGAATTATTAAGTCAGGGTGAGACACCACCAACTGGTCTATATATTTGGCAGTTGTAGCGGTGGTAACTTGATACTCTTCAGCTTCAAGCACTAACCGAACCACTTCCAATATGGAAGGGTCATCATCAATCACCAAGATGTTTTTCATACGTATATGTTTAGTGCTTATGAACTAAGACTATACTATAACCTACACTTTTTATCTTGTGGTCACAGCCTAGAAAGAGAAAAGTAAGAATATGATTTAATCTCAGCCAAACGTGAAAGCAAACACCTGGGTTCCTGGAGTCAAAAATTCCAGTTTTAGTCTTCGATCTTGAGCGTTATCCGGTGAGTTATATAACTCATAAAGTCGAGGCTCCGTTACCTTTATTTGGCTATTCTCAACGTCATTTCCCGCTCCTGTTGACAGAGGTTTGCCATCAATAGAGACAGTAATCACATCCTCCGGTGTGGCAGGCGTAATGACTAAGAACACCTTCTTTCCTTTGAACTGAGTCTCCAAGGTTGATCCCTTTTCGGGCATAGAATAATCTTGATCGACAGTCCAGCTGCCGCCAAACCCGAAACTATTGGTAGGAATAGATTCATTCAACTTGAATGTCTGTTTTCCAACATTGGTCGGAGAAGGCGTCGAAGCAAATCTTTCCAGCCGACTTAGTCCTAGATAGGTTTCCGGAGAAACCTTATTTCTGGGAGTTTCATCCATCACTACACTGTTTTCATCAGTCACTGTTTGACCCGCCTCCTGCAGTAAGATGCGGATGGCAGCTTCGGTTTCTTCATATTTGCCCTCGCCAAAATGGGTATAACGAATTTTGCCTTCAGCATCAATTAAGTAATGTGCTGGCCAAAAGCGATTCTTATATTTGTGCCAAATCGTAAAATCATTATCTTGGACGATTGGATATTCTAGCTTGAAATCGGTGACTGCTTTTTGAACATTAGCCTTGCTTTTTTCAAACTCAAACTCAGGAGCGTGGACACCTATGATTACAAAATTATCATCTTTGTAGGTGTTATACCAGCCTCTCAAGTGGGGAAAAGTCCGAATACAGTTGATACAGCTATAAGTCCAGAAGTCGACTAACACCACTTTTCCTTTGAGGCTTTCCAATGTTAATGGCTCACTGTTAATCCATTCTCCACCGCCCTCAAAATTTGGAGCCACAATGCCCTGCTCTCTAGATTGCAGACCATTCACTTGCTTACGTTGTTCTCCACCTCTCAAATTATCGAGCTGTGTCTGAACTAAAGAATTATTTTCAATACTAGTTAAACCAGCACCGTACTGAGGGAAAGCAGTCAGGATAGCCGTCTGAAACTGTCGATCAAGATTAAAATAGATCGCAGCTGCAGTCAACATCATTACTACTCCAAACCCTTTTTGAATCTGGGCTGAGTTATTGAGTAACCAAGGCACTTTTTGTAACAGCTGCCGTCCGCCTTGCATAATTGCCAACATGGGAATAGCCGTACCTAGTGAGTAAGCCAGAGTGATAAAGACAGCGGCCGTCGAAACTGAGCTGGTCAACGCCAGCGTAATCACAGAAGCTAAAATTGGCCCGACACATGGTGCCCAGATCAGACCCAAGCTAAATCCAATCAACAGCCCGCCCATGAAACCAGATTTATTCTGAGCTTTTGGAGACACTGCCAACAGACGACTGGTGAGTTTTTCTAACAAAATTTGGGTAATTGGCAGTAACAGAGATAAGCCAAAGACAAAAATGACCACCACCGCAATTAATCTTAAAATGTCTGGAGAGACACCAGTTGCTTTGACGATACTAGTCAAGGCCAGAGTGAAGAAAGTAAAACTAAGAATGAAGCCGGCAACTATACCCAAAGGTCGCTTTTTCCCCCCACCCAAGGATCCAGATAAAACGACCGGCAAGATTGGCAGAATACAGGGTGACAAAATTGTAATGACACCGGCAATAAATGCAAAAATGATAAGAAGTTCCATGCCTACTTTCTGTCACTGACTGGTGTAGCAATTAGCTAAGTAACTTAACTAACCAAGTTAGTTTTTTTATTGTAGCACGAAAATGTGACTCACTTAAATGATACCAAGTAGCTCAAGTTCTTTTTTAAGCTCATCAACCCCTCCTCCCACCCACATCTTCACTACCTGGTCATTGGTATCAAGCACGACGAAAGTGTGCTGGTAATGTACGCCATACTTTTTACGTAGCTCTGTCTCAAAATCAAAGTTAGCTCTTAAAACAGTCACTGAAGCGGGAATCTCCGCTGATCGAGTTTCTAGTTCTTTAAGTGCATCTCGACAGTTGGCACACCAGCCCGCTTCAAAGAATAGAACTCTATTTTGAGTACGCAGACTCTGAGCTGCAGACGGTGTATACTCCATTACCCGTTGAGTGTCTTGAGTTTGAGAAACTTGGCCAAAAGCCACCACATTAGTCTGTTGCTGAGACTGTGGCAGCACTACAGCCATTAAACCAACGCCGGCTATACCTAAGACTAAAAATAATAACCTAACCATATTTAGCGAAAGCTATCAAATAAACTTGTTACATTATAAGGCATAACTTCATTGACCAGCTCAGTCTTGATCTCGGCTCGATTAGCCTGACGACTCATAAATGGCCAGCTGTCAGGATTTTGGTACAAAACACCGATGGCAATTTTTTCTTCAATATCTTCGGCAATCTCCCGGGCTTGGTGAATATTGGTCTGGTCAAATCCCTCAAAAGTACTGACATCCTTGACTCTAGTCTGATACCACTCATGAGGAGTGGCTTTGTTATACGTCGGACAGCTCTGCATAATTTCAATAAAGCTGAAGCCGCGATGCTGCAGACCGGCCTGAATCACCTTGGTCATATGCTTAACGTCACCAGAAAAAGTTCTGGCGGCAAACGAAGGCTGCAGAGACATCACGAACCGCATCGGATGAATTGGGTCAGACGTAATTCCGTCGGGAGCTGCGGTCATGATCATGCCTGGTTTGGTGGTTGAAGAAGCCTGACCTTGAGTCAGACCGTAATTTAAGTTATTGTGCAAAATGAAGGTGACGTCGTAGTTGCCGCGAATAGCATGCACCAAGTGATTGATACCCTCACCCAAGGTGCCACCATCACCGGCAAAAGCTACTACTTTGAGCTGGCGATTGGCCACCGAAGCACCACAAGCAAAAGGAATAATTCGACCATGCAAACCGTGAAAGCGGTAGCCTCCAATTTTGTCTGAGCCATTACCATGGCAACCAATGTCAAAACAGAGTAGAGTTTCGCAGGGGTGGATATTCTCGGCCGTCAATGCCCGCTTGACCGCCGCATGAATCCCATAGTTTCCACAATTGGTACACCAGGTGTACAAATTAGGCGAAAAGTAATCCGCAAAGGTGGTGGGTTGGTCGTGACAAGATACGCAACTGCTCATATTAATTATTCTTAAAAAATGTTTCTAAGTACTGGAAAATGTCTTCAACGAAAAAGCCTCGACCATCATACTTCAACCATCGTTCCGTAAACTGGTAGCCGGTATGTTGGGTGAGTAAAGCACCTAACTGGCCTAAAGCATTGTTTTCAATTAATACGACTTGCTGGGCATTTGTAACAAACTGGGTGAATATTGCTGTCCGAAGTGGGAAAATATACTCGTAATGCAGATAATTAAAGGTTTGATCAGGATGGCTTTGATTCCAGACCTCGAGTACGTCGAGAATGGTATTCTTGGTACTGCCCCAGCCGACTAAGGAAACAGCAGCCGTTGGCGGGCCAATAATCACCGGTTCTGGCAATATGGCTAGTATAGAGTCCTGTTTTCGCAGCCGCTTGTCATAGATTTCTTTGACCTTTTCTCCATCTTCGGTTAAAGAGCCATCAGCTAAATGCTCATCACCGTTCCCATCATAAACCGTGTCTGACTGGCCCGGTAACCACCGAGGTGAAACTCCGGAAGGAGTAGTTTTATATCGATCTGTGGACTGGAGCGAAGCCAGCTGTTCACTGGGGACTAAGCCCCGCTTGATTGGTTCTGAAGCCGGTAACTCTGGTAGCTGAAACAAGGACTCAGCGATTTGCTTTTCTGTCAGGACTATGACGACAGTTTGAAACTCTTCGGCGATATTGAAGGCTTTTTGAATCAAGGTAAAACAGGACTCGGCATCACTCAACGCAATCACACATCGTGAGTACTCGCCGTGTCCGGCGTAGACAGCTAAGTTTAGATCTGCGGCCGCGGTCCAGGTAGGTAAGCCCGTAGCGGGACCAGGACGTTGACCTAAGATACAGACAAACGGTGTCTCAGTCATGGCTGCTAAGGTCAACGACTCAGTCATTAAATCAAAACCCCCGCCTGAAGTGCCCACCAATGCTCGAGTGCCCACAAACATTGAGCCAATAGCCATCTGGGCGACTGAGATCTCATCTTCAATCTGTTTGACTAAGATTCCAGTTTGATGATAGGTCTGGGCAAAAAAACTAAGAATTGTACTAGCGGGCGTCATGGGATATGAAAAATAAGCTCTGACCCCGGCCGCAATCCCACCTAAAGATAAAATAGCATTGCCACTAAGTAAGGCATCGTGTTCGCGGGAAAGATCTAGCTTAAAAGGTAATGATACTGGGGCAATCTCCGCCACTTTTTCCTTAAATCCACGCTCGAGACAAGCCAGATTTGGTTCAATAAACTCGGGTTTTTTAGCAAACTCTTGACGTAAAACAGCTTTGACAGCGTCCAATGATAAACCTACCAGCTGCCACATGACACCAATCAACACCACGTTGGCCATTAAGGCTTTGCCACCACTCTCTACGGCCATGGCCTCTGCTGGCACATACGTGACTGTAATTGAGTGCTTCGAGAGCCACTCCTGCTCCTCAGGTAAAATTTCTAGCTGCCGCAGATTGTGAAGAATACAGCCATGATCACGCACCGAGTACAGATAAGCATGAAACGACACTCGACTCATACACATTAACATATCAGTTTGCAGTGAAGGCGAGTTTAGGGGTTGATCAGAGATATCTATCTGATGACTGGCAAAT
>Ga0163154_10003783_pt1 | contig 20571 bp, 16 predicted proteins | sample OliLakLV19MP9P1_FD_148649 | JGI IMG/M metagenome (GOLD analysis project Ga0163154, IMG submission 148649) | Freshwater microbial mat bacterial communities from Lake Vanda, McMurdo Dry Valleys, Antarctica - Oligotrophic Lake LV.19.MP9.P1 | ecosystem: Environmental > Aquatic > Freshwater > Lake >...
GGCCTACTGGGAAATCGTTTTGTCGGAAGTGAAACGAGTGCTTAAACCGGACGGTGTCTTTGTGTTTGATGTGATTGACCCTGAATCGGCGATCGCCGAAAACTGGGCAATTCTAGAAACCTACCTCGGGGCAGAAGTGTTTCTAGAACCTTTGACCAGCTGGCAAACTTTAATCAAGACCGCTCAGGCGCGCGTTGTCCGCAAGCAATCGGGCGAGTTGTTTCAGCTCTATAAAGTGCAATTCGACTAGCAGGCACTTCCATAAGGTGCAATTTGACTAGTAGTCTGAGGCGTAAATCTGCCTACCGTTCGTAGTGCAGGCTTCCAGCCTGCGCGGGCAAGATGCCCGCCCTACGGTAGCTAAACTTGCGCCGTCTTCTACTAGCAGGCACTTCCATTTTGGTTCAGCGTTAGCAGGGGATGGGAAAGACGCCCCACTAACGCTTGATCTATCCGCTCAGAAAGCCTGAATCCACTCCTTAACCTGGTACTCAGTCCAGATGCCATTTTCCCAGTAGGGGTCGGCTTCAATCAGTTGGTGGACAGTGGCTTCGTCTACAGCGTCATAGACGCCAAATACTAAGGTGAGATCCTGGGTGGGTCCCAGCGTAATCAGGGAACCTGCTGTTTTTAGGGTAGTCAGGCGATCGAGATGGGCTTGACGGTAGGGGGCGCGCTTTTCTGCCACATTGTCGCAGTAGCTGCCCCACATGACATATTTAGGCATACGTGTAGAAAATAAGAGAGAACTGAGTCGGGCAGAATTGCTGGGTTGGATTAGCTGCGCAGGGTGACCTGAAACTTTTCTTGCAGGCTTTCTCGCACGTTTTGATGCACGGGTTCAATGTCGTCATCGGTGAGGGTGCGATCGCCCGCTCGGTACACCAGCCGGAATGCCAGACTTCGCCTGCCATCGGGAACGCCCTCACCGCGATATTCATCAAACAGCTCGACTGACTCTAGCAGGACACCGCCGATTTGGCGTACGGTACGCTCAATCTCGGACACTGAGAATTTTACTGGAGCAAAAAAGGCAATGTCGCGGTCGGACGCTGGGAAGGCCGAATAGGGCTTAAACGGCGGCGTCATGCGGGCATCTTGATCGAGATAATCCAGCATCAAGTCTAGGTCTAGCTCAAAGGCATACACCGCATCGGGCAGTCCCTGCTGCTGCCGCACCTGAGGATGGAGCTGGCCGAAGGTACCTAGGCGTTCGCCCTGCACCCAGAGGGATGCAGTCCGCCCTGGATGTAGCAGGTCATTGCGGCGATCGGGCTGATATTCTACCGGAATGCTCAATCGTTGAAAGGCACGCTCTAGAACTCCCTTGGCCTCAAACCAGGTCATCGGCTGCTCGCGACCGCTGCGTACCCAGCGCCCGGTAGACGGATCGCCGCCCATGATGCCAGCAACGCGATCGCTCTCGTCTAGACCAGCTTCGTCTCGCCAAAACACGCGGCCAATTTCGTAAGCGTTGAGGGCACCGTTCCCTTGCTCCAGATTGAACTTAAACGCATCGATCAGGGCTGGCAGCAAATCGGTGCGCAGAGCCGAGTAATCTTCTAGCAACGGGTTGTCCAACGCAATTTGGTCTTGATGAACCGACTTCACCAGCGAATAGTGAATCACCTCTGTGAGACCGACGGCCTGCAAGACGGTATGAATTTCGCGGGTAATGGCATAGTCGGCGGAGAGGAAACCTAGCTCAGTTTTGGCAGGCAAACTGTCGCAAAATTTGTCGAAGCCATAGAGACGAGCGACTTCTTCTATTAGATCAATCTCTCGTTCTAAATCGCGATAGCGATAGGGTGGCACTGTGACCAGCCATTCGGTTGCCTCTGGATTGGTGGGGGTCAGAGTACAGCCCAATGCAGTCAAAATTCGCTCTACATCGGTTGCAAGCAATTCGCCAACGTCACCCTCGACGGCGCGATCGCTGTCTTCTAGGTCTACTGGCCCTAATACCTGGTTTACCCGTGATAGCCGTAGAGCGATCGCCCGTGCAGTCATTGCCTGCCCTGGACTGGCATCGGCAGTGGCCTGGACGCCGACTGTCCCGCCCGCTAGCTCTGTAATCAGTTGAATCGCCCGGTGGGAGGCCATACCCAGCTCTGCCGGGTTGACTCCTCGCTCATACCGGGCAGAGGCTTCGCTACGCAACCCCTGCGATCGCGCCGAGCGCCGAATGGCTACCGAGTCAAACACCGCCGCTTCGAGCACAAGATTGGTAGTGCCCCCATAAACTTCGCTATTCTCGCCGCCCATGACGCCTGCTAAGGCCACTGGTTGATCGTTTGCCGTAATTAACAGTGTCTGCTCGTGCAGCCGACGCTGCTGGCTGTCGAGGGTCGTTAGGGTCTCGCCAGTTTCGGCCAATCGAACGCCTAATGTGAGAGCGGCATCTCCAGCAATGGTACGCAGGCGATCGCCATCAAACGCGTGCAGCGGCTGCCCCCACTCGAGCAGCACATAGTTGGTCACGTCCACGACATTATTAATCGGGCGCGTTCCAGCTGCCTGTAACCGTCGCTGCAACCAGTCTGGTGACGGTTTGATGCTGACCCCTTGAATCACAGTCCCCACATAGAGGGGGCAGGCCGCTGGTTCCGAAATCCGCAGCGCTAGCTCACTGGCCGCCGGGTTGGCGATCGCCTCTGTCACCAGAGGCAGCTTCAGCGGCTTCCCTGTCAGCGCCGATACTTCTCGGGCAATCCCCACCATACTCAGAGCATCGGCGCGATTGGCCGTAGACGTTAGGTCTAAAATCACATCGTCCAATCCTAAAAGCGGACGAACATCACTGCCGACCGCCAGCGTTTCCTGCGGAAAAATATGAATCCCTTCAGAATCTTTGGCTAGCCCCACCTCGGCTAGAGCACAAATCATCCCCTGCGAGTCTACATCGCGCAGCTTACGCGGACGAATCTTGAGGTCAATCGTGGGCAAATAAGTCCCCACCGTCGCTACTGGGACGTAAATATCTGCCCGCACATTAGCCGCCCCGCACACAATCGTAGAAGGCGTGCCCGTCCCAATATCTACGGTACAGACACTGAGCTTATCGGCATTGGGGTGGGGGTTCCGTTCTAGCACTCGACCCACCACAACGCCATCTGCCCAGGTGCGTCGGTCTTCAATGTTTTCTACTTCAAACCCAGCCATTGTTAGCATGTCTGCCAATGCCTCTGGGGTCATCGATAGGTCTACCAGTTCCCGCAACCAATTCAGGGAAATCCGCATCGCCGTTGTTTGCCTCTCTTTGCCTCGATGTAGCTCGGGTCATAGCCGGGATTTGGAGCTGGCGATCGCTGCCCCACTCCTGTCTATTAATTTTACCTTGATCAATCTTATCGCTCGATATTGCGGATTTTAGGAATGCGGCAGTGGATATATAGAAAGTGATGGAATTGCGTGAGGCTGCACTGCACCTACTAAATTATCGACTGATAGACTAGTGTTATGCCGTAGCTGTAGGCAATTAAATTGGATACCTCTTCCCTGTGCCGTTTGTTTTTCAGACGGCATAGGATTTTGCTTCTTCAGTTTGCAACTTACAACTTAATAGTGAAATGCGGTTGCTGTATCCTAGATGCTCTGGGAGAATTCTAAATAACTGTTGAGCCGTCTAACCACTAGACGATTCGCCTTGAATGATGTCTCTCAACCCCTAGCAGATCGTCAGACAATCTGTTAAACAAGTTAATGAGAGCCTTAATGGAATAAAAATCGAAGCAAAAATCACGCTCATGTTTAGTTGACTAACTAAGTAGCCTTTTATACATTCGTCTCCGTACCTGTAGGGTTAATTGACTGAATTTCAATCAATTAACGGCCAACTTTAGAAACTCTTCAAATGATTGCCTGCAAGAACTGCACTTTATCTGGGCGATGTTGGAACGATAATGAGAGATGGAGGCGCAACGTGCTCCTTGAGAAACATTTCATGCTGGGCGGTTACCCTAAAGAGTGATGCCGAATGAGTTACTGCTTAAACCCTGCCTGCCCTCATCCCGAAAATCTGACGCATACTGAACTTTGTCAGTCGTGCGGCTCTAAGCTATTGCTGCGCGATCGCTATCGGGTTGTTCAGTCGCTTGGGCAGGGGGGGTTTGGTGCAACTTTTTTGGCCAACGATGAATCCCTTCCAGGCAATCCTTACTGCGTCATCAAGCAACTGCGCCCTGTGGCCTCGTCTCCTCACGTGTTGCAGATGGCGCGCGAGCTGTTTCGCCGCGAGGCCAAAACGCTAGGGAAAATTGGTAACCACCCCCAAGTGCCACGCCTGCTCGATTATTTTGAGGCTAATCAAGAGTTTTACCTCGTTCAAGAATTTATTAGTGGGTCTACTCTTCAGCAGGAAGTGAAGCAATGTGGTCCCTTCAGTGAAGCAGGCGTGAAGCAGTTTCTCAGCGAGGTGCTGCCGATGATGCAGTACGTCCACGCCCAGCAAGTGATTCACCGAGACATTAAGCCGGCTAACTTAATTCGCCGCTCTCAAGATAAAAAGCTGGTACTAATCGACTTTGGGGCTGTAAAAGACCAGGTTAGCCCGATTCGAGCCGGGGCCACCGAACAAACCGCACTCACCGCTTACGCAATTGGCACGCCGGGCTACGCGCCGCCCGAGCAAATGGCAATGCGCCCGGTGTATGCCAGCGATATTTATGCCCTAGGCGTGACTTGCGTTTACTTACTCACCGGAAAATCGCCCAAAGATTTGGACTACGACTCGACCACAGGTGAGGTGCTGTGGCGAGAGCAGGTGCATGTGAGCGATCATTTTGCGACTGTGCTCAAAAAAATGTTGGAAGTGTCGGTGCGACATCGCTATCAGACAGCCGGAGAAGTTTTGCGAGCTCTTGACCTAGAGCCATACCTAGACAGTCTCGCCCAAAACATGTCTAAGCCCGTGCGGACTTCACGTGCTGATGGTTTGACCAGCGGCACTCCCTCCGGTGACCTCAGCGGCAGCCTGTTTCCGTCATCTCCCAGCGCTAGGATGGCCGCTGCGATTCGGGCCCGCCAGTCTAAATCTGGGATGGATTCCTCGGGATTGCCCCTCAGTGGAGGGAATCGCCGGGTTGTTACCCAAAAGCCCGTATCAATGACGAGCATTGAGAATAGCAAAGGGGGCGGGGCTAATACAGGGGGAACTCCGAGTGGAACGCCCAAGCTATCGGTAGATGAGTTGCTCAGCGCCTACGCCAAGGGCAAACGAGATTTTACATCCCGCGATCTAAGTTCCTTGAGCTTGGCAAAGGTGACTCTGGCCGGAGCAAACTTTCATCAGTCCAAACTGCATAAGGTTAATCTTCAAGGCGCAAACCTGTTCAACTCAGATTTTGGGCGAGCTAGCCTCAGTCAGGCACTGCTTAAAAATGCAAATTTAGCTAGAGCCTACCTCAGTCACGCCGATTTGCAAGGTGCAGACTTGCGCGGGGCAGATTTAAGCTATGCCTATCTCAGCAATGCTAACCTGCGGGGGGCAAATCTTTGTGGAGCCGACCTCACGGGGGCAAAACTAGCAGACGACCAACTGGCTATGGCCAAAACTAACTGGGCCACAGTCCACCCCAGCGGCAAACGGGGCTTCTGGTAACTTACGTTTTGATTTTTCCAGTAAAAATTAGAGCTAAAATTTAGTGCTCAAAAACAGGAGAGGGGGATACAGAATTCTGTATCCCCCTCTCCTGTTGTGCAGTCAAACTACTCACAGTATGTTTGCTGACACCAGAGCTACCTGGCTGACAACGGTGACCATCCGGCAGGAATCGCGTAGTGACGTTGTTCAATCCACTGCCGCATTTCTTCTTCCGAATCTGTGTAGAAGGCGCGATCGCCCATGGGATCGTAGGCATGCCATAGGTCGTTGCCGTCGGCGTCTGGCTCTTGCCAAACCCGTAGCTCCGACTCATAGGTTAGCCAACTGACTACAGCTTGCCCCATCTGGCTCCAGAATCCTGCCAACCGGGGCTGAGCGGAAGCATAAGACTTTCCACGGAAAAGCAGGTCGAAGCCAGGGGTTAATTTTTGCATGAGATTGATGGATTTCATAGATCCAACCTCCAACTTGACTTCATTTCAGGAAAATCAACCTCTAGGGATTTGCCTGCATATATCTATATTAGAAGGTGTATACGAGAATACACATAGCTAAATAAAGGCTAAAAACTGTCTTTGCCTTTAAAAAAATGTTATTAATGCAGAATGACCTTAGAAACAGAGAAGCTGCTAGATGAGATTGGTTGGGATCTGCTGCGCGCTCTGCAGGAAGACGCTCGGCTCTCGTATAGCGAGCTGGGACGGCGCGTAGGACTATCTGCCCCTGCGGTGGTAGAACGCATCCGTCGCATGGAAGAAGCCGGAATTATCAGCGGCTATCGAGCCGAGGTAAACCTCGCTAAGCTGGGCTTTTCCATTACCGCCTTTATGCGGATTGAATCGTCTGCTGGAAATTTTTCGAGTTTAAGCGATCGCCTCAAACGCTTACCCGAAGTGCTCGAATGCCATCGCGTGACGGGCAGCGACGACTACATTGCTAAAGTTGCCGTATCGTCTGTAGCACATCTAGAATCGTTAATTGACCAGTTTACCCAAAGCCAAGTGATTACTCTGATTGTGCTCTCCTCACCCGTGCTGCGCCGCACCATCGAACATCCACCCGAGTTTGGCCTCAGCCCCCTTGAATAAAGCAGTCTTCAACGTCGCCCCAAAAGCGCCTCATCCTGCTCCCCCCGGCCCTCTACTGCCACAACCAGCATTTTATCGATGCGGTTGCCGTCCATATCCATCACCTCAAACCGCAGATCGCTCCATTCAAAGTGATCGGCGGCGGCAGGAATACGACCTAGCTGAGTGATCACGAAACCGCCCAAGGTTTGGTAATTGCCACGATCTTCACCAGGCAGCTCCTCTAGATTAAATAACTCTTTCAGCTTGTCGATCGGCAGCATCCCATCTAGGAGCCAAGAGCCATCCTCGCGGCGCACAATTGGCGGCCCATATTCATGATCTGCAAACGGCACGTCGCCAATAATCACCTCCATCACATCATTCAGGGTGACAATTCCCTGAACGACGCCATATTCATCTACCACGATCGCAAGGTGAGTGCCTGACTGTTTGAATAACTCCAGCACTTTAAGCGCACTGGTGCTCTCAGGAATAAATAAAGGCTGTCTCAGATTGCCAGCTAGATCAAATGGCTGATTTGAAAAGCTGCGGGCGAGTAAATCTGTGGCATACGCCACGCCTAAGACATTATCCAGGTGATCTTGCCCCACCAGATAGCGACTATGACCGTTTTCGATCATTTTGTGGCGATTAATGTCTTCGGGGTCGTTTAGATCAAGCCAAACGATCTCTAGTCGAGGGGTCATGAGCGCATTCACATGCTGATCCCCGAGATGGAAGACGCGTTCCACCATGTCTTGCTCAGCCACCTCAAACATCCCGGCTTCGGTGCCCTGTCGCACCATCACCTTAATTTCTTCTTCGGTGACCAGTTGTTCACCCTCTACTTGGGTCACCCCCAACACCCGCAGCACTGCTTCGGTGGAAATGCTCAGCAAGTGCACTAAGGGATAGGCGATCGCCGACAACTCCCTCATCGGCTGTGCCATGCTCATGGCGATGGTTTCAGGATTACCTAGCGCTAACCGCTTGGGGACTAATTCGCCAATGATGAGTGAAAAATAGGTGATGATGACAACGACGCCCACCAGTGCGATCGCCCCACTATACGATGCCAGGGCTGGAATTCGAGCGATCACCGTCGCCAGCTTTGTCGCAATGGTGGCGCCACCAAAGGCACCTGCCAAAATTCCAATCAGCGTGATCCCCACTTGCACCGTGGAGAGAAATCGATTCGGCGAGTTTGCTAAGTCTAGAGCGACTTGTGCCTTCTTATTGCCTCGCTCTGCCAGCTCTTGAAGGCGGGTTTTGCGGGCTGAAACAATCGACATCTCCGACATGGCAAATACGCCATTGGCGAAAATCAGCAGCAAAACGATGAGAATTTCTATAGTGACAGGCATTCTGAGCAGTGCCAAAAAATGTGGCTAAACGGTGTGGACATGAACACGGATTTGACTCAGTGTTCAGAGTTAGGTTGAGGGAGAATTAGGTTGAGGGAGAATTAGGTTGAGGCAGAACAGTCCTACTCAGCATTTTCTGATATCTTTCAACTTATTCTCTAGTAGTCTGAGGCGTAAATCTGCCTACCGTTCGTAGTGCAGGCTTCCAGCCTGCGCAGGCAAGATGCCCGCCCTACGGTAGCTAAACTTGCGCCGTCTTCTACTCGTTGCCTATCCCCAATTGATAGATTAGCTGAGATAGATGAGCTGAATGATCACGCCCTACCTAAATGACGGTAGCATCCTCTGACGATGAGCGAGGAAAGCGGTCAGCGTTTTTTGGCGGATCTGTCGTTCTGCAAACTTACGGCAGCATGACTACGGCGCAGCTTTTTGGTAAGCCTTCTACAATCTAAATACACAGCTGAATTTTGGTCGGTGAGGTGCAGTGTTGCCCTTTGCGGCTCAAACCAATCAGACACCTCCTATTACTCCTATAATTCTGTGGCTTTTGTTGGGGTTCTCGGTAAAGTATGGCTTTTTCGTCAATTATTCGTGCCCTAGGGCGATCGCCCCTGACTGGCGAGCTACTCACCAAACTGAATCAGCAGCACACGCTAACGCTCAATGGGGTCGCCCGGATTCCCAAAGGATTGGTTGCGTCTGCCCTAGCCCAGGCTCAGTCTCGCCCGCTGCTCATCGTCACCGCCACCTTAGAAGAAGCAGGACGCTGGGCGGTGCAGTTAGAAGCGATGGGTTGGAACACCGTTCACTTTTACCCAACGTCCGAAGCCTCTCCTTACGAACCCTTTGACCCAGAGTCGGAAATGACCTGGGGGCAGCTCCAAGTTTTAGCCGACTTGGCAGGCATTAAGAGTTGGAGCACTGAGGGTGGCGAGGCTGCTGTTGCGCCTATTAGTACTGCTAATGGCTCTACGGCTCAAACCCCATCCCCCCATTTCGCCATCGTGACCACCGAGCGGGCGCTGCAACCCCACCTGCCGCCCGTAGAAGTGTTTCGACAATACTGCCTGACGCTGACCAAAGGGACAGACTTAAACCTGGAAACCTTGAGCCGTCAGCTGGCAAACTTGGGCTATGAGCGGGTGTCGTTGGTGGAAATGGAGGGGCAGTGGAGCCGCCGGGGCGACATTGTGGATGTGTTTCCGGTGGCGTCGGAGCTGCCCGTGCGCCTGGAATTATTTGGCGATGAGCTGGATCAAATCCGTGAGTTTGACCCGGCTACGCAGCGATCGCTCGACAGCATTGAACGGTTGGTGCTGACAGCCAAGAATTTTGCTCCGATGATTTTGGCAGGGCTAGGCGGCGTCAGGCTGGGGGATCAAGGAAAATCTGCTCACGCCGATCTGTCCACGTTGCGCCCAGCCTTCACCGATCGCCTCTCGCCCGAAGAACTAGAGCGCTTGCAGCAGGGGCAGATCCCGGAAGGGATGCGGCGATTTTTGGGGCTGGCGTTTGAGCAGCCCGCATCGTTACTAGACTATTTGCCCAGCACGATGCTGGTCGCGATCGATGAACCTGACCAATGTCAGGCACATGGCGATCGCTGGGTAGAACACGCCGAAGAACATTGGCACGAAACGGCAGGGGCGCTGCCGGCACTGCCCCTACCCGCACTGCCCTTACCCAAGATCCACGCTCCGTTTTCTGCTTCTCTGGACGCGATCGCACTGTTTGATCGGCTTTACCTCTCTGAACTGGCCGAAGAGGGCAACGGACTCAACCTCGCTAGTCGCCCTGTGCCTGCTACGCCGCACCAGTTTGGCCGCTTGGCAGAGACCATTCGAGAAGAACGCGATCGCAACTTTTCCATCTGGCTGATCTCGGCTCAGCCCTCTCGCTCCGTCTCCCTGCTGCAAGAACACGACTGCCCTGCCCAGTTTATCCCCAACTCCCACGACTACCCCGCTATTGAGCGGCTTCAGGCGCAGCGCACCCCAACTGCGCTGAAATATTCGGGACTGGCAGAGCTGGAGGGGTTCATTCTGCCTACCTTCCGGTTAGTGGTCATTACCGACCGAGAATTTTTTGGGCAACACACGCTGGCCACTCCGGGCTATGTCCGCAAACGGCGGCGCGCCGCGTCCAAACAGGTTGATCCAAATAAGCTCCAACCGGGCGATTATGTAGTCCACCGCAACCACGGCGTCGGTAAGTTTATCAAGCTCGAAAGCCTATCCTTTAACGGCGAAATTCGAGAATACTTAGTGCTGCAATATGCCGATGGTCTCCTCCGCGTTGCTGCCGACCAGGTTAACTCACTGTCGCGGTTTCGCGGCGTCGGTGAAGGCAAACCCGAACTCAACAAAATGACGGGCAAAGCGTGGGAGCGCACCAAGGGGAAAGTCCGCAAAGCCATTCAAAAAGTGGCCTACGATTTGCTGCAACTGTATGCCCAACGGGCACAGCAAGAAGGGTTTGCCTTCCCCCTCGACACGCCCTGGCAAGAAGAAATGGAAGACTCCTTCCCCTACCAGCCCACTACTGATCAGCTCAAGGCGATCCAGGACGTGAAGCGTGACATGGAAGACCTGCGTCCGATGGATCGGCTGGTCTGTGGGGATGTTGGCTTTGGCAAAACTGAGGTCGCCATTCGCGCCATTTTCAAAGCCGTCACAGCTGGGAAACAGGTGGCGCTGCTGGCTCCTACCACCATCTTGACGCAGCAGCATTACCATACGCTAAAGGAGCGCTTTGCCCCCTACCCAATTCAGGTGGGTTTGTTGAACCGCTTCCGCTCGGCTAGTGAACGGCAAGATATTCAAAAGCGATTGGCGACAGGCGAGCTAGATGTCGTGGTTGGGACTCACCAGCTGTTGGGAAAAGGTGTGCAGCTCAAGGATCTGGGGCTGCTAGTGGTGGATGAAGAGCAGCGCTTTGGTGTCAACCAAAAAGAGAAAATTAAAAGCTTAAGAACTCAAGTAGACGTGCTCACCCTCAGCGCTACGCCGATTCCACGGACGCTTTACATGGCTCTATCGGGTGTGCGCGAGATGAGTTTAATTACGACACCTCCGCCCTCCCGTCGCCCGATCAAAACCCACTTAGCCCCGTATGATCCTGAGATGGTGCGGACGGCCATTCGTCAAGAACTAGATCGCGGCGGCCAAATCTTTTATGTGGTGCCGAGGGTAGAGGGGATTGAGGAAATTGCGGGACGGGTGCGGGAGATGGTGCCGGGAGTGCGGCTGGCGATCGCCCACGGGCAAATGCAGGAGGGTGAACTAGAAGCCACCATGCTGACTTTCAACAACGGCGATGCCGATTTGTTGATGTGCACCACCATTATTGAATCGGGGCTAGATATTCCCCGCGTCAACACGATTTTGATCGAAGATGCCCAGAAGTTTGGGCTGTCGCAGCTGTATCAGCTGCGAGGGCGAGTCGGTCGGGCCGGCATTCAGGCGCATGCGTGGTTGTTTTATCCCAAACAGTCGCAGCTGACCGAACCGGCACGGCAGCGGCTGCGAGCTATTCAAGAATTTGCCCACTTGGGATCGGGCTACCAGCTAGCTATTCGCGACATGGAAATTCGCGGCGTCGGCAATCTACTCGGGGCAGAACAGTCTGGGCAGATGGACGCGATCGGCTTTGATTTGTATATGGAAATGCTGGAAGACGCCATTAAGGAGATTCGCGGGCAAGAAATTCCGCAGGTCGATGATGCTCAGATCGATCTGAATATTACTGCCTTTATTCCTGCGGATTACATTCCCGATCTCGACCAAAAGATGAGCGCCTACCGCACTGTGGCTACAGCGCAGAGCAAACAAGAATTGGTGCAAATTGCGGCAGACTGGAGCGATCGCTACGGCACGATTCCGGTCGCCGCGCTACAGCTGCTGCGGGTGGTAGAACTAAAACAGGTTGCCAAAAAGCTAGGCTTTGCCCGGATTAAACCCGAGAACAAACAGCACATTGTTCTAGAAACGCCGATGGAGGAACCCGCCTGGAACCTGCTGAAGGAGAGGTTGCCAGCTCATCTGCAAACCCGCTTTGTCTACACGCCGCAAAAGGTAACGGTACGTGGCCTGGGTATGCTCAGCGCTGACCTACAAGTTGAGAACCTGTTGGACTGGCTCCACCGCATGTTGGGGGCACTGCCTGAACCTGTACTTGTATCAAGTTGAGCGATCGCCCCAGGCATAAAATCAACAATGAAATCATCCAACTTTACCTCAGCTTCAGCAAAACCCCATCGGGTTTCTCAATCCCTTCATTGATCCCTCGCGTTAGCTGCGTATGGTAGGAGCGTACGCCATCAAATTGGGCGTACAGGATCAGTCCCAGCGTAATCTAATGCGACTAGGAGTTTGACTAGGAGTCTATGGTTATACCCTCTTGGCAACGTCAATGCAGTAGAGCTGACCAAAATTTGTTTCGCCCACTGCGCCTGTGGCTGGATGGGATCATCATTCGCGATCGCCAATCTGCACATCTGATTTCCAAACTCATTCCTGCTCGTTGCCCCTTCGAGCGCAGCATCAAAATTGGTGGGCAAACAGTTGCTCGCATTCCGCCCCTGTGTAAGCTCAACCCCGTGTATGACCAATTGGTTGGCTTAAGATATCGCGCCCTCTGCTACTTGGCTGACGAGTGCTGTGAAGATATCAGTGCCTATCTATAGCGGGTTGATTCCAATCCTTAAAAATCCCCTCCCCGTAAAAACGCACCCCGACGGGCGCGCGTTTTTATGGGAAACTTGTCCATTGCAGAACTATTTCGGTAGAGCGCTGCTAAGGCTTAAGCACCTCGTTGAGATTGCAGACTGTCGTCTTGCACGATGGCAGGTAGCTCTAGACAATAGCCAGCTCCATACACCGTTTTGATATAGCGAGGATGGCGGGGATCGGGTTCCAGCTTAGTGCGTAGATGTCGAACATGCACCCGAATGGTTTCGATATCATCATCGGGAGCGTAGCCCCAGACTTCTTTTAAGATTTCACTCGGCGATACCGTTTGACCATGGCGCTGAAGCAAGCAATGCAGCAATTCAAATTCTAAATGGGTTAGCTTTACCGTCTGGTCAAACCAGATAGCCTCCAGCCGTTCAGGCACGAGAGTAAGCGGTCCGTAATTGAGAATTTCACTATGCTTAGCCGCCTGAGGAATGCGATCGGTGCGGCGCAGTAAGGCTCGTACCCGTGCCAGCATTTCTTCTACTTCAAACGGCTTAGTTAAATAGTCATCTGCCCCAGCATTGAACCCTTCAACCTTGTCTTGAGTTTGACTGAGTGCCGTCAATATCAGTACCGGAATGTCGGCGGTGCGTTCATCGCGGCGCAAGCGCTGGCAAACGGTAAACCCATCCACCTTTGGCAGCATTAGATCTAACATGATCAAATCAGGTAATAGCTGAAGCGCCATGGCTTGTCCTTTAATCCCATCGGGTGCCTGACTCACATCGTAGCCAGCCATCTCTAGGTTGATAGCAACCAGTTCTGAAATTGCAGAGTCATCATCGATGACAAGGATCCGAGGCATCATTAAGACAATAGGTTAGGTGATTTTTATGAAAAGCTGGTAAAGCTGGTTTAAAAAATAAAAAGATTTCTTTTTCTTTGTAAACTGTACGGATTATATTCAGAATTCTAAATTCTTTCTGTTAAAAATGCATCATGGCTGAGCGCTGGGGAACGAAGCAGAGCGCTGCCTCGCCTTTTAAGATGCCGAATCCATCAGTCGTATTTTTAAGACAGCAGGGATGAGAAACGGCTAGAGAATAGGGCTGACAAGAGCGGATTGGCTCTACATGTCAGCCCTAGATACAGTTCAGACGTTAGTTTGAAAGGTTCTAAACGTTGAAAGCTCTAAACCTTGGGATGGCAGCCTGAATGATGGAACTGCGATCGCCTTATAGCTCACCGCGAATTTCTTCGACGATGCCATCGCGTAGCAGGACTTCAACTTGCATTTTGCGGATCATATTGTCACCCACTTCAACTCGAAAGAATCCTTCGATTTGCCCTTGGGCGACTTCTTCGTCCATATTAAGCAGCTGCACCTGCTGGAGCTGTTGCAAAATTTGGTTTTTACGTTCTAACAATTCGGTCTTTTTTTGGTTGACCTGCATTTGAATATCGCCAGCTTGCTGGGCGATCGCCATATCACTCCCAGTGATAATTTGCTTTTGCACCTCGGATACCATCCGCTGACCCTGCGCTTCGAGCTGCTGAAGCTGAGTATCTAGCTGATTAATTTGGGCTTGAAGCTGCTGCTGCACTTCTTCCTTCCAGCGGGAAGTAACAATGACTTTAATATTGACAGCGCGCTTGAGGAGCAAGTGAGATTGGGAAGCATCCATAGGGGGGGTGAGACCTTGAGCGACACGACACAACGATTGCCTGCACTGTGTTAGTTCACATAACAGCAGCCTCAGGCAAACATCTCATCGATCATACTGCGATAGCGATCCATCACAACAGGTCGGCGGATTTTTAGGGTTTGGGTCATCATGCCGTTGTCGGCGCTAAACGGCTCTAGCAGCAGCCGGAATGGCCCAATTCGATCGTCGCCCCGGTAGCTAGGACGGTTTTGCACTTCGCGGGTCAGTTCTTGCCGGAACAGGTCTTGCACGGCTTTTTGGCTCACGTCTACTGAGCCATCAGCAGGATGGATTGGCAATTTTTGTGCGGCTGCCCATTTTTCTAATGTCTCTAAATTGGGCACAATTAAGGCCCCGATCGATCGCTGATCTTGTCCGACCAAGATAATTTGGTCAATATAGATGCTGCGCAGGCAGGCGTCCTCAATGGGCTGGGGTTCAATGTTCTCGCCATTAGTCAGTACAATTGTATCTTTGGCGCGCCCCGTCAGCACCAGATGCTGATCCCCAATGATCATGCCCAAATCGCCCGTGTCAAACCAGCCCTCGGGATCGATCGCCTTGCGGGTTGCCTCTGGGTTTTCGTAATAGCCCCGCATCACTTGGGGGCCCCGAGCCAGCACCAGTCCACGCTGTCCATGGGGTAACAGCTGACGGGTTTCGAGATCGACAATGCGAATCTCGGTCTGAGGCAAGGGTACGCCTGCCGACCCGCGCAGGTTGATACCGGGGCGACGAACGGTGAGCACGGGGGAGGTTTCGGTTAAACCATAGCCCACCAAGATTTCGACCCCAGCAACTTCAAAGAAGTCGTCTAAGTGCTTGGCCAAGGAGCCACCGCCGCTAATCACCTGTCTAATCTGCCCGCCTGTGGCCTCTCGCACCTTGCCATATACAATGCGCTCGGCTAGCCGGTGCCCTGCCCAGCGATAGATCATTTCAGCGATCGCGGCCAGCCGCTGGGCGGCAGTGGGAGTTGGGTTTTCTAGGCTTAGTCCTTCTACAATGCGTTTGGCGGCAATGTAGTGCAGGCTGTTGTCGATGAAGAAATTGATCAGTTTTTGCTTGTTTGGCGGCTGTTCGCGGAACTGTTTTTGCACCCCTTCATAGATAGATTCCCACAGGCGCGGCACGGCTACCATGATGTTTGGTCGATATTTTTTCAGGTCTTGTTTGATGTAGCGCAGGTTGGTGTAAACCTGGGTACAGCCCTGAGACAACAGGAAGTATTCGCAGGTGCGTTCGTAGGCGTGCCAGGTGGGGAGAATGCCGAGGGCGCGATCGCCGGGGTGGGGCTTGACGATCACCCCAAACGTCGTCACCTGATGCATGAAATTGCCGTGGGTGAGCATGACGCCCTTGGGCTTGCCTGTGGTGCCCGAGGTGTACAGCAGCGTCGCCAGCAGATCGGCGCTGAGGGTGACTGGAGTGGGAACCAGCCCTGCCGCCGTTTGCATAAACTGCGAGAAGTTGAAGATTTTGAGCGACTCGTGAGCAGGCGGTTCTTCGTCTGAGAGCAGCAGAGCGAACCGGAAGGGCAGGCTGTGGATGCGATCGCCTAATTTTGTCAGTGTCTTGAGATTCTCGACCACTAGCCCTGTACTGCCACTATTTTCAGCAATGAACAGCAGCTCATCGCGGTCAGCATCGGCACCCCGCACGACATCGACTGCGCCGATTGTCAGAATCCCTAAGTCAGTGATCAGCCAGCGGGGGCTGTTGTCGGCAAACAGGGCAATGCGATCGCCCACCTGCACTCCCAACTGCTGTAGCCCTGCGGCAAACTGCTGGATGTACTGATGCAGCTCGACATAGGTGATGGTCAGCTCTGGTTTGGCATGGGGATCGTATAGGGCTGCCACGGTCGAGATCTGGGGATGCTGGGCACAGCGGGCAATCACCTCGGGCACCGACTGGGCAGAACTGTAGTCAATTAACCCATTAGAGGGGCGATCGCTCTGGCGCGATTGGGTAGCAGGAGCAGACAAACTCATGGACATGGACATAACTCCAAACGAACACTAGCTGTGATTAACCTGTTGGCTTTGATTTAGTCGGCCTTAATCGGCTGGCTGTGATTAACCTGTTTACATGCAAAACCAGCAAAGACGATCGACTCTGGCTCTAGTTTGGCACCCAATCTACAGATATTTTCCTAGAAATTTGGATATCTTTGGAAAAACCCAAAGCGCTAGAATAGTCAAGCGTTTACTTTAAGGAACTTAACTCCATGCCAAAAGCTACCTGGAACGGGGCTGTCTTAGCCGAAAGCGATCGCTGCGTCGTGGTGGAAGGCAACCAATACTTCCCCCCTGATGCGATTAATTCTGACTACTTTCAGCCCAGCGATACCCACACCACCTGCCCCTGGAAAGGCAGCGCCAGCTACTACAGCGTTGTAGTCGATGGCCAAGTCAACAAAGACGCCGCTTGGTACTATCCCACGCCCAAGGATGCCGCCAATAATATCAAAGGCTACATTGCCTTTTGGCGCGGGGTCAAGGTCGAAGTCTAAGCTGATCTCTCTCGGTTCAAACCGGGCACACTAGCCAAACAGGGCGTTACCAGTTGCCAGACAAATTGCCAGACAAATCACGTTTTGATATAGAATTCTGCTGAACCACCGCACGAGGGTTAATGCAAGTACAAAGTCCACCCAATCCGCCTACACCCATTCTGTTGGATACCTTGCCCGACATTCCATTCGCTGACAATGGCTGTCCACGTCGAGCGCGGGTGCAGATTGACCTGCTATTGCTGGCAATCGAAGCGCTGGATTTGGGTGGCTCGGAAGCCCTGCTAGCAACCGCTAAAGAATTGGAACTCCAAGGTGTAGTCAAAAACCGGGTGGCTCTGTGGCGGTTACGCAGTTCCAATCCCTTGCGGCGATATGGCAGCCAGCGCCGAGAGCTAACTCAGCTTGAAGCCAAGGCCATGGTACTAATTGCCTGTAGCCTAGCGCGGCGGCTAACCGCATTGGTGAGACAATTACTGCTAGCGGCACAGCAGCTAAATGAGAAAGAGCTATCGTTTGATCACCATTTTCGGCTGGCGGAATATTTAGAGCGGTTTCGGGCACATTTTCGTTCCCGTATGAACCCCAAGCGGGCAGCAGTCATGCTGTACGGCAGCGATGATAAACTCAACGATTTGGCTCTCAATTTACTCCGGCAGCTGCTGTTTTGCACGGGTACAGCCGGGGCACAGCGGGTATGGTTTAGCCTGTTTGATGGAGAAGTAGCATGACGATTCGACGTCAATACAGCCTCCCTAACTGCAAACTGACAGTAGAAGGACTAGCAGACAGTGCTGCTGCCAGTGGGGGTGTTCGCCCGGTGATCTCTGTGGTTACTAATGCCGAGTGCCAATTTTTGGGGCATGAAACCGTTTTAAGCGGCGGACGAGACTTTTTAGAAAATCTGGCGATCGCCGTCAGCAACTATGCGCAAGAATTTTTAAGCAGCGTTCCCCATCCACATCACAATCGTGAGGGCAAGCTTGGTCTGGTGTCGTTAGCGCGAGTCGATAGCGATATTCATCGACTGACGGTTCAGTCTGAAGCGCCTTCTTTGGAGATGAATGGCAGCCAAGTGGCAGGACGACGAGTTGCCTCCCCTCCAGTTGAAGTGGACTTGCGCACAGGCCAACTGTTCGACTTGGTAGACGCGATTGACCAACTGTTTGCAGACACTCAAACCGTTCCCAACTTAACGCTTCAGCTAGCACCCGTTTCTAAGCGGTATGCGATGACGCACGAACCCATAACGAAACAGGTGGTGCCCGCCGCCGTTGGGTTGGCCAGTTTAGCCGCAGCGGCGATCGCCCTCTTCTTTGTCCCCATTCCCGAACGCCGACCTCAAAGCATAACCGACCCGACTACTCAGTCGTCGCCCGCCAGTTCTTCACCCGTGGCGGCTAGCCCTCCCGGCACATCCCCGGCTGCCGTTACGCCACCGTCTGCTGAGCCAGCCAGCCCTGAAGCCAGCCCTACAGACGCTAGTTCACCTAGCCCCACTACGCTAAGCAGTGCGCTAAATACCACGCCCGAGATTACAGATCCAGCGCAACTCAGCGCCTTGAAGCTCCAATTGCGAGACAAGCTGGCTGAAGCCTGGACGCAGCCCACCGATTTTAAAGAAGACTTGCTCTACCAAGTATCGGCAGCTCAAAATGGTGACATTCTTGGCTTCCGCTACATGAACAAGTCAGCGGTAAACTACGCCAACCAAACCCCCCTCCCCGACTTGCAGTACAAACCCGCAGAGCAAACCAATCCAGAACCTGTAGGGCTGTTTCGGGTCGTCTTTACCCCCAGTGGCGTGATCCAGGTTAGCCCTTGGTATGGCACACCCGAGCCGTCACCCTCGCCTTAAGGATGAAAAATCCCAGCCAGCAGGGCAAGCAGCGTTTACCCTGCTGGCTGGAGTTTTTAGCTTGTCCTTAGCTGCCCTTAGCTTGCGACTTGGGATTGTGCCTGAGGGCCTGCCCAAATGTTATTCATGACCCGCCCAAAGCTGATCGGCTGATCGTCTGGCACCAGTTTGGTCTGCCCCGACAGAGCAACTGAACACAGCTGCGGATCTGGATCGCCCAAGTTGCAAACCCGAAACAATGCTTGTTCAGGATGGGCTTGACTCCAGCCTAATAAAACAGCGTTGGTGTACTGCACTCCTGCCGGGGCTAACGTGCGCACTTGTCTAGATTGACGCTCCCAGACGACCGCATAATCAGAGGCAATATCTGAGCCAAACAACGACTCAAACTCCCGTGACAGCAGGCGATCGCTCGCTTCTGACCAAGCAACGGGGATGCCGATAGCGACCATGCCCGCTTGTGCCGGTTCAACATTAGGGGCAAACGGATTGTTAGAGAAAGGAGAGGTCGCCGCTAACGTTTGCAAATCTCGAGTGCGCAAGTTTTCGACAAACAGCGTGCTGCTGACTTGACTATGAGCCAGGTCTGACGAAACTTGCATTTGCACCCTGCTATAGGCCGCATATTGGCCATCGGGTGAAATCAGTGCCTGCGTTCGGTAATAGTAAAGTTGGGGAGTCACCCAAGCACGATCTGAACCATGTTCTGCCTGGGTTGCGAGCACCCAACTCCAGGGAATAGGATAGGGACTATCGAGCGGATCAATCTGGACAAATTGCTGAGTCATGAGTGTAATGAGAGCGGATTAAATAGCGAAAAATAATAGTGAGGCCAAGGGTTTGCGTGAGCTAGTCGGGTTCTAAGCCCGGACGTATGCTGGCAGCAAAGCTCGCCCGCTATAGAGCCAGAGGTAGCCAAAGCTGGTCTGAAGCCCGTGCAGACTAATGAGAATTGACTCAACTGACAAGGCAAAAACAGGGAAACACAAAACCCAAGGTGGGCGATCGCTGAACTCAGGCGATCGCTGAACTCAGGCGATCGCTGAACTCAGGCGATTTCAGGCGATCTCAGTGGAGCGATAGAAACCTTGCCAACTCCATTGGGACAGCCGATCGATCTGCTGATTCAATCAATCGACGGCAGCCGCCGCCGCAGCAGCAAAGTGTTCCAGCTAGCGCTAAAAAAGTTGTTTGCACTGTCAAAAAACTGCGCTGTCTTAGGTATAGCAACTACCAATCAGATTCAGCCAACAACTTAAAAAGTCTTTAATAGATTCAACATGGGGCGATCGCCAGCCCAACGGGGATCGCGGACAAAAACAAGCAGATCTGCTTGGATCTGCTTGCTTTCATCAGATTTCACTCAAGTAATTGCTGAAATCTTGGAAAAACCCTGGCATTTTTGGGAAATATTTGGTTAACTAGATAGTTTCTCGACCATAACAAGTTGTCTTCGTACAACTATGATTGGGTAGTGCAAGCGGGTCAGCTTGATGGGTAAATGAGTGACCCTCAGCAATTCCCTCTAGAGAGGTCGCACTGGGCTTTTCTACCAGATCCTACTCGATCTCCACAGAGATCTCATTTATTGGCAGGAGTGAATGTTAATGACCGCTGCGCCTCAATCACTTATTCCTAATCGGCCACCTGCTTCCGGAAACACCTTCAAGGCGTCTCGTCGTCCTATTTATGCCGAGCGTTCCCAAGGCACCCACAAACTCGCCCACTTTCCCTCCCCCCGAGTTCCTGCCAGAATAGAGCTAGCACCCACAGCCCC
>Ga0163154_10003787_pt1 | contig 20540 bp, 16 predicted proteins | sample OliLakLV19MP9P1_FD_148649 | JGI IMG/M metagenome (GOLD analysis project Ga0163154, IMG submission 148649) | Freshwater microbial mat bacterial communities from Lake Vanda, McMurdo Dry Valleys, Antarctica - Oligotrophic Lake LV.19.MP9.P1 | ecosystem: Environmental > Aquatic > Freshwater > Lake >...
CAGCTGGTGGATACCTTTCTTGTGCTGGCGGTGTGGAAAGTGGCAAAAAAGCCTGTTCTGGATTCAGAGCGTATGTGACGTGTAACAATGGTGCATTTAGTGCCGCAACGACTTGTCTTGATAATAAAATTTGTGAACCAGGAACAGGAAACTGTATTACCCCAGCTGCACAAAGCTGTGCTGGTGGAGTTCCAAGTGGTGGTAAATCTTGTGACACGCTTCGTTCATTCGTGACCTGTAATAATGGCTCATTTGGAACATCGACACCTTGTGATCCAGGGCTAATCTGTAGCAACGGTATCTGTGGTGGCACATCCAACACTGGTACTTGTGCAGGCAATCTGGGTGACACGACCTGTCAAGGTCGCTTGCCAGGTGCGGCTTGTCAGTATCCGAACTCTTCAACGAACGGTTCATGTGTCGGAAACGCTGGTGGTGCGTGTCTCTGCCAGTTAGCTGGGACTGCAACTCCTGGCCCAACCGCTTCTCCAGGAACCGGCGGAGTTGGTGCTTGTGTCGGCACGGTGTGTACTCCTCCAACCGGTGGTTGTATAGCAATTCATACCTGTAATCAGTTCGATGCTCAAGGTCACTGTACCGTTAGTAATCCACAGGTCACAACGTCAGTTCAGAATGCTCAACAAATTGCTAACTCAACGTGTAAATGTGTACAAGTTGATGTCTTAAACGGACAAAATGGATCGTGCGTGAATGGCCACATTAATGGAGATCCATCAACATTAATCGGTCACTCTAACGTTTGTCCAAATAATGGTTGTACAAACCCTGTTCCTTCACCAGTTATCGGCGGTCCCTCACCATCACCACAGTCATCACCTCAAGCAAGTCCTAGAGTTACCCCAACCCCTGGCGCCACTCCAAGTCCAGTTGCGTCGCCAACCCCAGGTGTCACACCTTCACCAAGTCCATCTCCCGGCGTAACTCCTTCACCTGCGCCTATCTGTGTAAATATTTCGATCAGTAAGTCCAATGTAGTTGTCGGAGACAACGTCACCTTCACTTGTGGTACGGTGGCTGGAGCAACATCCTATGAGTTCCGAGTGAAATCCCCAGATGGAACCACTTCTCCAGTGACTCCAATGACTACTGGTAGTACTCAATCTCAATCCTTTACTATTGCGCAACAAGGTGACTACAAAGCTCAATGCAGAATCTGTGTCGGAAATGCATGCCAAGAGTGGGAAGCTTTATAAAAGAGTAATATGACAAACGCAATGCCAGGCATCAGCCCAGTCGCTCCTTCGCAAAACGAAGTGCCTAACGTGCCTACACCAGCTAGCTTGCCAACTGTTTCTCTTCCTACAGGTCCTGGAGAAAAACCAGCGGGTAGTGTTACACCGCCAGTAATTAATGAGGTCATGGAAGTGAACGATTCTGGAAAAACCGAGTCGGCAGTTCCAGGAATGCCAGTTATTCCTACACCTATTGCAAAACCCATGACTCCGCCATCAGTACCTGCAGCACCACCAACTTCTTTTAGCCCACCAGTCATTCCAATGGCCAGTATGCCTCCCTCACCTTTGGTTCCACCAAAACCAGACAAGATGAGTACGGTGAATGAACCACTCACTCCACCAACTCCATTAGCCGCAAACTTGGTCTCTCCAGTTGTTGGCGCTGTTCCTACTACAACAGTTGGAGCTCCTGCAGGATCTAACGATCAAGACAACAAGAAAAAAATGGGTGGCTCAAAGTTCAAGTTCGTTGCCCCACTTTTATTGCTGCTCTTCTTAGTTGTGGGTGGTGGCGTTGCTTTCTTCTTGAGTCAACAGAATCAAGATATTCAAAATCAAGCCTCAGCGTTAACTAGTAAAGGCACTGTCGAAGCGGTTACCTGCTCACAGATCACCGGCTGGGCCTGTGATTCTGCTGACTACTCAAAACCACTCAAAATCGCCGTCTATTACGATGAGTTCAAACAAGAGAATCTCGTTCTTGTAGCAGATGCCAATGTAAATCGCGCAGACGCTGCTGCATCATGTGGTGGCACAACTGCGCATGGCTTCGTTATCGACATTCCTGCAGATAAAATCCCAGCGGGACAACATCAGCTGATTATTAAAGGCATTCCACTCGGTGCTGGCAATCTACTAAACACTGCAGACATGTTCGATTTACAGATGGCTGCAACTGCAAACTCAACAGTAAGTTGTGGCTCAAGTTCTCAGACATGTAGTGTCTTGTTTACTGCATCCGCAGCACCAGCCAGCTCTATTGCTTGTGTTAAAGACGCATTCACCGATTCAATTTCCAACACTGCTGGCCAATACAGATACGACACGAAAGCAACCAGCTATAACCCAGGCGATGTCGTCGTTTTCAAGATCACTATGAAGAATACGGGTGAAGAAGTGCAACAGTTCTCACTCTCTGACGTTCTGATTGGTGACAACTTAGATCAACTCGAGTTCATGGACACCAGTTGTGGAACATACAACGCCTCTACCAGCACCATTACTGCTTCTACAAATCCAGTAACAGGTGGAGATGAAGTAGTTTGTGGATTTAGAGTTCGAATTAAGTCCACCATCACACAACCGTTAATGATTACCAACACTGCAAATGTAACTTCAGGAACATTAAGTGCAAGTTGTAACGCTCCAATTAACGTAGTTATTCCAGGCGCAAGTCCATCACCAAGTCCATCACCAAGCCCAACTCCAAGTGTGTCACCTTCGCCAACCCCAGTAGTCAGTCCATCACCAAGTCCGACACCATTCACGTTGGTCTGTGGACAGTCATGTACAGATACTGACCAATGCGTATTCCACCACGTCTGCAATGAAGGTAAATGTGAGCTCAGCACCTGCGTCAACGGAACAAGTTGTTCCGATGACATGTGTCGAGCTACCAGTTGTGGCAGTACCTGTTCAACCACGACAGACTGTCCTGAGAGTCATACCTGCAATGGCGGAGTTTGTAAACTTACCGCTTGTGTCCAAGGAAGTGCCAACTGTGCTGCGGACAGCTGTACAATCGTGAACCCAACCCCAGTGATTTCGCAGCCACCTACCCAAACAATTACTCAGCTACAGCCATCTCCTGCAGTTGGATGTAACACTGCTTGTGAATCAAATGCTGACTGTAGTAACGGTAGCCACATCTGTGTTGATACAGCTACCGGCCGACGTTGTCGCCTTGACAGTAATGTAGGCAGTGAGACCTGCGCAGCTATTGGGCAAGCCCCTTCTGCTCCGGCACCAGCTCCAGCATTGCCAGTGGCTGGGAGCAACGACATCTTAAAGGCCTTAGGAATCGGTGCAATCTCAGTGATCTTAGGAATCGTTGGGCTACTTCTCCTTTAGGACTTGGGTGTAGAACTTTACAATTTTCTTGACGACTATTTGTTGTGAGAAATGTCGCACTACGGTCGCTCTCGCTTTTCTTTTTATTCTCCCACGCTGCTTATCAGTCATGCGAAACAAACACTTCTCCAGTGCCTTAACCAGAGCTTGCGGCTCAGGATCGGTGAGTAGAACGTCTTCGCCATTGTTGAGCCACTCACGAATGCCAGTGGTTCTTGTTGTGACTACAACTGCTCCACAGCTCATTGCTTCTCCAATCACGTTTCCGAAGGGTTCTTCGAGTGATGGAAAGACACAGCAGACAGCATTTACGTAGTAAGGAACAAGCTTTGACTGAGGTAACTGGGGAATGTGGGTAATCTTCTTAGCAATATTGGGCGGAAGTTTTTTTAGGTGGTCTGCGAAAGACAAATCCTTCAGTTCACCTAAATGGTAGTAATCGTCACCGATACACACCAGATCTGGCACGTGCGGGCCATGTTTCCCCACAAGCTCCACATACACATCCAGCAAGGTGGAAATTCCTTTGCGATGCTCGATACGACCCACAAACAGCATGTATGGTGTTTTTCTTGGAGATGGCACACTTTTCGCTGAAAAAAGTTCTGTATCAATTGCATTTGGAATAACTGCGGGTACAGGAACTAGATATGTCTGTTCTGCAGTTTTGGCTTGTAGCCGACTGACAGCATATCGATGTGTGCTCCGCTGTAGAGCGATTTTTTCTAAGCGTGCCAGTATCAGTTGTGAGAAGCCTTCATACTTCTGATTCAATCGTGCAGTTTGTTCTTTTCCGCCATGCAAACTCAGCACTACTCGCTCTCTGCCAAGAGAAAGGATCATCGGAAACGTATGAAACTCATGTGTCTCGATAATTGAAAATGGAGTGTTTCGCTCATGAACTGTTACACCGCTTTTTACCAAGAGATTCCAGGCACAACAGCGCACAAACTCGTGATTGCGCGTGATTCGCTCCAGAAACTTCCCTGCAGCTGTACTTGACCAGACTCCAATACACCTCACCGCATCCGCATGAAATGAGCTCGACCCGTCATAAAAGATGGTCACCTCATGTCCTTGTGAGCTCAGCTGTTTTGCAAGCACTAGGAAGTGAAACCCAATACCCCCATTTTCATTCATTCCAGGGAGTTCTTGTGAAAGAAATGCAATCTTCATGTCTATATGATAGTCTCTGGCACAGCTTCAATCTCTATCATGCCTCTCTTAAAATTTTCCATCATCATTCCCACACGAAACAGGCACCAACTTTTATCGGACCTGCTCAGACAACTTTTTTCCTTAGAATATCCGATGGACTGCTATGAGATTATCGTGGTCGATAACGCTCCAACGGATACCTCAACTGAGCACCTCGTTCATGCACTTCACCAGCAACAGCTCAAACTTCGTTTATCTTACCTTCAAACGTCGTTAATGGGCGCCTCAATTGCACGAAATGTTGGCTACTCACAGGCTTTGTACTCTCACGTCATTTTCCTTGACGACGATGTCTGTATTTCCTCACGATTGCTCCGTGGGTACAACACCGCTTGGAAAAAGTATCCAGACGCAAAGCTGATTGGCGGGAAAGTCGAGGTTATCCTTCAAAACGGCGAATCTTTTAGCTCTGCTCAACAGAGCATAGTTAGTGGTCTAGATGCGTGGTGTCTTGGCGCCACTCTGTGTCCAACACATGATGAAGTGCTCTTTCTTAGTGGAGCGCTAGTATCAGCCAACTTGAGCGTATTAAGAGAAAAAAAAGAACTACGACTTTTCGCTCATGAACTAGGTAGGCCTTTTCGTGAAGAAATCCAGTTTGGAAGTGAAGACTACGAAGTTTGTCAGCGGATGATTCTTTCGAACAAGAAAGTGGTGTTTTCAGCAAACACCGATTTGATAGTAAAAAATCGCGTCACACCAGAGAGATTCGCGCAGCACTACCTTGATTCCAGATATTGGTTACACGGTATGGAGCTGGCAGTAATAGAGAAAAATCTCCTTAAAATCTTTCCTGACTCCCTGCCAATATATCGTGGATTTTTATGGTGGGATCTGACACACTGGCCAAACATTGTGACCCTTCTGAAGCGCTTTCTGACTCGCCGTAGAGAGTGGATTCGGTTACTGAGCTATGCGTTTAACGGGAACATATCATGAAGTTTAGTATCGTTCTACCTACCTATAACCGTGCTCATGTACTCAAAGAGACGGTACATCGTTTATATGCGCTGGATTTCAACTCCAAAAATATAGAGATTTTGATCGTTAACAACAACTCTTCTGACGACACCGCAGATGTGGTGAAACAACTTCAGCGGAAACATCCTGCACTTCGATATCTCTTTGAGAAAAAACAGGGAAGAACCTTTGCCAGCATTACCGGTATGACTGCAGCTGCACACAAAAAAATCATCTTCATCGATGATGACATTGCCGTACAGCCAGACCTACTTCATGTGTATGAACGTGCGTATCAGAATCATCCCAATGCGGCCGTCATCGGTGGCCCAATTAAAGCGCTGTGGACATCTCCTTCTGGGGAAAAACCACTACTGGCATCAGTACTCCAACGTCATGAACCTTGGATCTTTGGTGAGGTGCAGTACGGTCCACGCCAAAGAATATTAAAGTATCCAAACGGGTTATTTGCCGGGAACATGTCAATAAATCTCGAGCAATTTACAAGTGCAGCGGAGACCTTTTGTACAACGCTTGGCCGGAAGGTTGGGAACACCTATCTGTATGCTGAAGACTTTGAGCTCTGCTTGCGTCTTCAACTCAACAAGAAAAAAGTTGTGTATGAGCCAGCACTAGCTGCTCAGAACTTGGTAGACCAGGAACGTGCGACAAACGCCTACTTGCTTCAACGACTCATAAACTCTGGTTGTGAACGCTACCTCGTCGATCAAGAGCTGCTTGGGTCCCCAACCCACACCTCACTCATTCCCAGCCTCGTTCACTACTTCATGAACTTCTTAAAGACTCGCACACGTCACGCATTCTTTGAGTTGATGATCATCCTGCCAATTCGATATGGCTACTCAATTAAAGGCCCACGTATAGCCAGAGTACTTTCTTCAGAGTAGCTTGTGGAAGAATTGAGTTCGTCTTACTAAGGAAACTGCATCGAACGGAAACACCACCTTACTTTCAGAAGCGTAGTGAATAGCTTGCAGTGACTCACTTTTTTCTCTTGGATAGTCCATCATAAAAGGAGCAACCACACACTCATCAGCAGGCAGCTTTGTTCCCACTTTGGTGTTTGCAAACAAACAGCCCAACAGTGTTTCATCGACGATCGAAAACCGTGAGTACGTCACTTCATCAAACAGCTTAAACAGCTGGTTCATCATTCTGAGATCAAGAACGCCTTTGTTTGGAAGACAAAAAAGCCCAGCATTAAACGTCGAGTGAAAAGTGAACTTTCCGTGTAAGTAACGGCGTAGCAACTCTCGAAAGGCGTGTTCCATGTCTGGCATTTGTGAAGCGTCTACATTCTTCCAGCTGTGAAAGTTGTACAGAACCTTTGAAGAGCCCTTGTCAAGCCAATCCAAAATTCGATGCGGTCGAGAAAAGAACAAGACGTCACTGTCCATGCAGATGATTCGATCAAACGGACACAGAAACAGTGAGTCGAGCTTTACTTTTGAAAACGTATCTCGTTGAGTAAACCGATACTCATAAAAGTCTGGGTACTTTGATTTACTCAAGAATCTCTTCATTTTTCGAGCTGATTCACTTTTTGCTACGATCGTCACCTCGAACAAATGATGAAGTGCGAATTTGTCTTTCTCAGTCAGCGTCCCGTCATCAACCACGTACAACGGATAACTTCTTTTTGCAAAGTAAAAAAAACGACGAAAAAGAAAACAGAAACATCGTCAGATGCTTGTGACAGACTAAAGAAACAATACCGGTACCATCTCTGATCACGTTTTTTTGAACCGGAAAGAAGTGCGGCGCACTCCGATATACCAATGATTTAAGAAAGTTTCGCATGTTACTCTGGACGTTATCGAGTGTAGTATATACTAGCGATTGTCTATGACAGGTCAGCTTGAAATTGTCATTCCGTTATCACTCCCGTGGATTTGGTCAGCCGATGTTCAACGACAAACTGCATTAGCGTTAGCTCGGCAGGGCCATAAAGTTCACGTGTATCGTGTGTTTGAAGGCATCTTTTGGTTGGGAAAGCTACGCAATATTTTTCGTTACGAAGCACCTCCTGAAGATCTTCCCAATCTCATTTTTCATCGACCAATCTATCTTTTCCCACCTACCGAGAATCAACTCATCACAAAAATAAACGATGGTTTTTCGCTGCGGTTGTTTGCGCTATGGATGAACTGGACTATCAGAAAACCTCGACTTCTCTATCTGTGTGCACTGGAGTACGCACACTACCCAGCACTTTTTCGGGGCTGGAAAAGCCTCTATGTCTGCGGTGACTACCATACGTATGACAAGCCTCTTTTTGATCGAGCAGCCATGGAAGCAGAGATTTTTCGAGCTGTCGATTATCCGATCACCAACTCGTACATTCTTCGAAAAGTGAACAACCACGTTCGTTCCGACATTCAAGTTATTTCTCACGGCATCTGTATTGAAGACTTTCAACGACCCTTACCGGTCAAAAAGATTAAACAGAAAGGTCGGTTGTTGATTGGGTATGTGGGTGGGATTAGTACCAGAATGGCGTGGAACATTCTTGAACCACTCATTGCCGGGCATCCTGAGTGGGACTTTGTGTTCTTTTACCCCAGCTCTCACTTGCCTTCAAAAGTTCACGTCAAAGAGTTCGATGCACTGACCAAGTATAAAAATGTCCGTCATCAGTCAACGAGTAACAGGCGAGAGCTTGCGGGGTACATGATGCAGTTCGATGTCGGAATCATTCCCTACAACACCAGTCCCTTCAATTATTACTGTTTCCCAATGAAGCTGTACGAGTATTTCTTCTACGGACTGCCAGTTCTCTCAAGTTCAATGGTGGAACTTGAGCGTTGTCCAGGATTAGTGATGATGTCAGACTCTGCTGTTCAATGGGAGAAATGGCTGAAAATGATCGAGGAGAATGGATGGCCAGTGACCAAAAAAAGACAACAACTTGAGATTGCTCTACCCAATAGCTGGGGTAACACCGTGCGCAATGTCCTAAGGCAGATCCCCATTTGAGCTAGATCAAGTTATAATCAGCAACATTGAGCCGGTAGCTCAGTTGGTTAGAGCGGTAAGCTTATACCTTACTGGTCGGGGGTTCGAATCCTCCCCGGCTCACAAATTAGCGCTTTTTACCCCGAACCCTTGGGTAATGAGTTCTTGAAGCAAATCTTGAGGAAGTTTTAGTTGTATGTCAATTTTATCTGGTATAAGCTGATCTTCTTTTTTTCTTCCAGCTATGTGATCGCTTCTTAGTTTTGGTCTCGAGTACACAACTATTTGATGAATGATCATGTGGAGTAATTCATACATTTCATTATCATCTGTAAATGCTTTATTTGTAGCTTCTTTATATTTTTGAGAATAAAGCTCTAAGCTCGCTTCGTAGCCTATTGACATCACTTCTTTACTCAGTTGATTATCAATTTCATCCATTTTCTGCAAGTACATTCCTTCTTTATTTTTCCATTCAGTTAATTTTTCTTGTAATACAGTATTGTCAAAGGCTCCGATTTCATGCTGCTTGAGGATATTTACCTTCCTTTTGGGTAGAGCGTTTAACAGTCCTCTATACAATTCTCTTTCTGCTTTCAGACGTTTGGTATTAAGTCGTGTCGAGTCCAAGTTTCTTTGGTATTCATAAGTAGCCTTTGGGTCTATGAGAAGCTCTTTAACAAACGCTTTTACATACTTCTCCAATTCACTTGCAGGTATAGGAATAACAGGACATATGATTGGATACTTTTTTCTGTTTTTTCGATTACATTGATAAGAATAAGAGTACTTTTTACCTACATATTTGCGAGCACCAGTCCAAGATGCCTCCGAGTCTTTGGATGTACCAAGTTTTCTACAGTGATCACATTTAAGTAATCCAGACAAGAGATACATGTGTTTTTCAATCTTTTTCTTGCTAAGCGTTCGTCTTGCTGAAAGTGCTGATAATCTTCTTTGAGCAAACTCAAATAATGGTTTAGGGATGATAGGTTCATGCTTTATTAGCAACAGTTCCCAATCGGTGCGAGGTAAAGGTTTCCCATTTTTAGATTTAGCTTTATATCTAATACCTGTATAGACATCATCCATAAGAATTGAGCGAACAGTCTCCATTCGCCAATGGTGAAGGTCATTAGTTTTACGAACTGAGCCTTTTCGTTTTCCATAATGTACTGCTGAGGCATCTGGGCTTAGTATTTCTTCCTTTTTCAAGATATCAGCAATTTGTTGTGGACTGAGCTTACTAACATTGAATAAGTTGAATATCCTTTCTACAACTGTTGCTTCATCATTAAATCTAACAAGGCTTGTTTGATTATCTTTCTGATAGCCATACGGAGCATTTGCACCCATAACCACACCTCTTTCGATTGCCTCCTCTCTCCCAAGATGTGTTCGAGATAGTATATTCTCTCTTTCTAATTCAGCCAGTACACCCATAATGCCAATCATTGCTCGACCAAAGGGTGTTGATGTGTCAATGCTTTCCGTTGCTGAAATAAAGGAAATGCCTGTTTTTTCAAAGAAATCCATTACATCCATGAGGATTTTTAGCTTTCGAGCAAAACGATCAATCTTGAATACGATAATGACATCAAAGGGTTTCCCCCCTCTCGGAGCGTATAAGTAATCTTCTTTTAATTGAGAGAACGCAGGCCTTTCGTCCAGCCCTATTGTTCCACTAACACCTTCATCAACATATACATGTTTTTCTCCAGCAAATATAAGGGAATCTCCTCCATTTTTTAGTTTTCCTTTTGTACGAAGTACTGCTTCGGCTGCTGTTCTTTGAATATCCAAACCAAACTTATCAACCTGATCGTCAGTTGATACTCTCAAGTAAAAGGCTGCTCTTAAAGGAGTTTCTTCGTTGTTTCCGTCCATATTTCTTTACTAATACTATTAGAGATATAATTAAGTTCCTGGTGTGCTCTCTCTATTTAGTATATTATACTATTTTTAGTGAGACTTCACCAATAGTTGAGTGAGGGTTAATTGAAGATGTTGATTTAGCATTCAACCGGAAATTACATGGCTCATTAGAGTTAATCCTCTCTTAGCCAGTATCGCTTCCAATTTTGCCTCGACTTTTTTTCTATCATATGCAATTTCTTCTTCAGGCTTCTGTTCTTGTGATATCGAAAGTTTTTCTTCAACAAGCAAATGTAGATTGTTTCTACCCAAATAGTCATTGAGCAACTTTATTACTGACAGTACAGGAATTACTGAGTCATTAACCATCTTTAGTGGTAATCCTATCTTTTCTTCTTGCTCCAACGCTTTATCAAGTCGTCTGACTAACTTTGGTAAAAGTTTTGATGATAGATACTCCATCTGTACTAAGGAAGCTTTTTGCAATGTAGATCGAAGTAAGTCTAATGCAACTTCCTGTTTTGCCACCAGTGTAATTCGTTTAGTGAGGCTCGCCTTGTGATACTTATTTCTGTAGTTCTCAACTGCCTTCGCACTGGGAAACTCAATTTTGGGGTACTGTTCACAAAGAGCTGCTAAGGTCTTTACAGGGGAAAGTTTGTGTGTCAGTAGTTCATCGAGCTTGATTCTTACTTCCTGAGGCAAAGCATGGATACTTGATTTAAAACCATCTCGTTTAAGCTGCGTTGCCTTTTGAAGATTAGCAACTCTGGTCAGATAGAAGTCATCTTGTGGATTAGCATTTGGATCAGTCATATTCGCTTACTTACATTATAGCGGAAAATGAGAGCATTTGATCCATCTACTTACAATTACTATCCTTCCATTTAGAAGGATGCTTACCTGGAGGATGGTAAATTATGCGTGGAACTTGTTATATGGTTCTTCATCTTTTTTAGCAAAAAATCATCTATGGTTGTAACCATGTATAAAATGATTTTTATACATGACCATTTTATCAGAAACTAAGGCAATGTCTCACAGGCAATACCATCTTTGTCCTGATCTAACCTATGAGGATCACTGCCAGGCCCACCTTGAGAAATAAAGAAAGCTTGTGCCTCTGCATGAGTACTGAAATCACCACAATCTTTGTCTCCGCCTGTATATGTATTGCTTGAATTGCCACTATTTGTATTGGTGTTTGCTGGTGCGGTTGTTGCTTTTGGCTGGGCTTGAGTTTTAACAGTCGGAGTGGGTGTAGCTTGACAGGCGGACCACAGTCCCTTGCTATTGTTTCTCGCTTCTTGTTCTGCTGATTTAAGTTGATCTTGGTACTTCACATCGGGTGGATATGAACTGGAATAAGCAAACCCTTCACTGACTAAAGTTAAATTAACCATTACATTATCTTTATACACATACCGAAGAAGTCGTCCGTATCTGTCAGTTTCAGATACATCCTTTTCCAGTCCCACAGTAGAACCCTCAACGAGTTGCTTATTTCTACTCGATGCTTCTGTACCATAGCACTGAACAGTAGTTCTTGGATCAACTGTTTCAGGAGTATCAATGCCAATGTAGCGAACAGTCCTACCGTCTTCAATTTGGATAGTATCCCCATCGACAACCTTAGTTACTTTGGCATATTCAAGGTTTAGATGGTTTAATGCGTCACTTGTTTGCCCCTGAGAGGTTTCTTGTGGCTTCTGAGACTCAGTTGTAGGGGTAGGTGATGGTTGAATAGTGTTTCTAACAACAGTTAATATGACCTCTGTGCGCTTCCAGTCACCAGCTTCAACCTCGATCTTATTTTCTCCTTCTATGAGAGGATATAAAGTCTCAAAGCTGCCGTTAGAAGCAGCTACTTGTTTATCATTGACCCATATTTTTCTATCGTTGGGTTCATAAGTACCCTTAATAAGGATTTGATCAGACTCTGTGGTGAATTGGTTATTCGGTTCAGTGACTGTCAGATGTGCTACTGGGTCTTTTGCGTACGCAATAACTGATACTGTCACTAAGAGAGCAAATAACCCGCCGACTCCAGCTGTAGCAATAGTTTTGATCTTTCTTGAGAGCTTTGGAGTTTTATAAAACCACCAAAAGAAAATACCAGGGATTGTTAGATATGGAAAAAGAAATACTCCGAGAACAACACCAATAACTATTAGCAGAAACTTTCTGTCTGATTTTAGCTTTGATATAAAACCGTTCATAAGTGAATTATACCTGAAATGAGTCAAAAATGAGTATTTGTCGGCCTAAACTACTTATTGAAGCTTATACACTATTTGTTCGACCTCATCCGTAGAGATACCGAAATGGTCAGCTGTTTCCTGAGTTGATTTTCGCTCCGCTTCATAAGAGTCGAACTGTCCACTGTAATTGTTATAGAGACTCATAGCGTATTTAAAGATTTCTTTTTCATTGTCTGTTCCTTGTAGGTTTTGTTGCTCGGATCGTGGAGTTACCTGACTGACTGGTAACTCAGCAAAAGATGACTTTTCGGTAATCATTTGCCTTTCTGCGTCATATTGAAATACCATTTTGCTATCCTTGCCTATTTCTTGAGCAATTTCCCGATCTAATTTAGTTTTCAGTACCATTTGTGGATTTGAAGATGTTGGATACCACGCCATAGTCCAAGCCTCATTAACACCCAGATCTTTCATAAACAGTGAAGCAAATATCTCCGTACTTTTTAGCTTGACTGCGTTTGCTGCCAGATTGCCAGCATCATCTTCATAAAACTCAACAACAACATTGTACTTACCGCCAGTGAAGGCATAGTTTTCCGCGACTGGGACTACTCGCATTTCTTTCAAATGTTGCTCATCTACAATATCTCTAACTGCTTTTTCAATCTCTACTTGCGAATTATTTTCGACCATATTCTGTGACTGCTCTGTGCCAGTAGTACCACCTTGAGTAGCGTATCGTCCCTGCTTTAGTCCTGATTGAAAGCTCTCTTGTACATCAGAAATACCTGAGGCAAGCACGCCAATAACTACAACTACTCCGACAATGATTAGTATTTTTTTCATAGTCATTTACCCTTATCAATTTTTAAGGGTGTATAGGAGGTATTATAGCACGAAATAGATGAGTACGCTATATAAAATCCTATGAGTACTCTGGACAATATGATAGATGGGAATATCTTTTCATACACCACAATCAGAGACGGAGAACAAGAAGCTCAGAAGGGAGTTCACCAGAAAACTGAGTGAAAGACTGAGGGAGGTGAGAAAAAGTAAAAAACTGACTCAACAAGAGCTTGCAGAAAAGTCAGGATTACATCTCACTTATGTTGGTCATTTAGAGCTGGGTAAATATCACCCTACTGTATTTGTGATGTGGAAGATTGCAAAAGCGTTAGATGTCTCAATGAATGAACTCACTAATGTCTGATTAAAAGTAATCTTCGTTTCTCTTTTCTTTGAATCCATATAAGTCAAGACAGGTTTTCTTGATTTCTTCCTCTCCTGTAATTTTTTTCTTATTTGCAATGAGACTACCTGTCCGAAAAAACTCATTGTCATCTTTTCCTAAATCACGTCCTCGCTCCGTGTGTTCGTCTATGGCGTATTCAGGTATTTCGGGTTTCCATCCCTCTTCTTTTCTTTTAAGCAAAACACCACCTAAATAGTCTACATGTCTGGATTTATTACTTCGAGCCAGATACGAGACGATAAAACCGAGGATATTATTATCAACCTGGATTATTTTCTTTACCTTATCCTGAGCCAAAAGAGAGGAGTAGGCACTACTAACCAAAACCATCGCCTCGGGGTTTGCCAATCCAATATCTTCACCACAAATTACCTGTAATCTCCTGAAACAATACCTCCAGAATCCTGAATCATTCAATTCAAATGCCCAGTATGAAGCCATCAACTCATTGCCTCTGCGGATGTCTTTCTGTAATGCACTGACTATTTCATCTAACTTATATCCATTTTTTGTTCTTAGTTCAAATCCTTTATATTTCTCAACTTTTTGTTCCTCGGATTCCGTTGGTGTGTTTATTAACTTTTCCTGTTTTGTTTTCATATTTTGATCTGTGTTATTTGCGACAGGGTGTCGCATTGTTTAATGGGTAATTTCTTAGGTACTGTAATGAGAGTTATAGCTGGTTGAGTCATATTTTTAGCTAAAATTGATACTGTTAAATGTCTCGTAATACTTTGGCAGATCAGATTTTTTCTTGATGTTGTCGTTGTACACCTGGAGCATTTCCAAACTTTTATGCCTTGTGTACTGTGCAACAGTAAGAATGTCTCCCTTGTACGACTGGATTAGTTTTGTGGTGAAGTAATGACGGAAACCATGAACTGTTTTATCAATCTCAAGGCTTCTGAGAATCGGGTTTATAAGGCAGCGAATAGATTTAGTGGTTAAGCGGTGATTTCGACTGTTATTGCTGGTACTGGTGAATAACGCTCCATCTGCAACCCTGTACTGCCTGAGGTAGTCTCTGATGGCTGAAACTGTCACTGGATGCAGATCAACAGCTTCTGTGTCGTCTTGTCCTTTGCCTTGTACAAAGGCTACTTGTGAAACCAGATCAATTTCAGTCACATCCAAGCGAACTATCTCGACTTGCCTAAGTCCTTGCAGGATGAGCAAACTTAATAATGCTTTTTTGCGACAGATGTCTCTATTATTTTCCTGCTCTTGGATGTAACGTAGGATTCTCTGTATTTCATCTTCGGTGAAACCATCCTTTTTATGTTTTCTGCTTTGCTGGAACGACTTGATATTTTGCGTAATATCAATCGGTAGGAATCCTTGTCGATGTAGTTCTTTACAATACACTCTTGCCACAATCAGATACTTATTCTTGGTGCTGACAGCAAAATCAGTTTTTTGAGACAAGTTTCTTTTGTATTCCAAATAACTGTTCTTATTGAAGCCTCTCTCCTGAATAAAATCAATAAACATCTTGACTCGTGAGCTGTACTCCTGTCTGGTAGTCTCTGAAACATCCAAGTTGGCAAATATCTGTGCGTTCCAATCAATCCAATCAATAGGTACTAAATTATTTTCCATATCCATCTCTGCTCCAAAGGAGCAACTCAAATAACTGGTAGCTTTTTCGGGTGGAGTTATTGATCCGTCTGATGATTTCGGCTTGGGAGAGTTGGACTGGAGATTTCCTGATTTTTCTTTTCCTAATTTCTTTACTTTTCATCTTCATATCAATCTAAATTGTTAATTTGGAATGTATAGTTTATAGCGTAACAGAGACCAAACTGATGTCAAATTGAGGGTATCCACAAAGGTTGATTTGATAGGCCATAGCGTAATTTTGAAAATGGGTATTGTTTTGAAACTGTACGCGTACTGTCACCAAACTTTGGAGATATTTAGTATAATTCAGAAGTGATTTAAGCTTATCTATTATGCAAATTACTTACTTTCCTTATTTACCACTCAAAGAAAATGAATGTGTTGATTTTGGTGATGGCTTAATCATTTGGCATTTCTATTCACTTGCAGAGAAGTATATCCCAGACCAAGACATGCGGGTTTTAACTAAGAAGTTGATGGATGCAAATGTTCAAGGAGAATCACAGGAAAAAGTTAAAGGCATAGCAGTTGCTTCGATAAGTAATACCGATTTTCGCACATTCAATGACTCCGAAGAACGCCAAATACAAGAAGCTAAGCTGATGCTTTTTATAAGCAAAGTTGCAAAAACTAATACGACTATTTTAGGTTCAGGTGCGGATGGTTGGTCGCTTTCCACGTCAGAGAACTTTGAACCTGTGTATCAAAACTTCCAAATAGGAAATGATCACATCGCTGAAAGAGCTGGTTACATTATCAATGTGGGTATTGGAGGCTACAAAATAAACGAGAAGAAGTTTCATAAGCCAAGTCATGTCTCTATCTCTCCGTATGGTTTATCACTCGATAAGGAATTACTCAATCAATTGTTACGTCTGAGAAAAAGGAATGGTAAAAGATTGTTTAGAAGAATCTTGAGAGCCACAGAATTGCTATTCCAAGCTTATTACAACAATACAAATGTTAGTAGGAATGCTCGAATCCTGCTTATTGCAGCAGCATTTGAGACCCTTCTGGATTTAGAAGAACCAGCAAGAAAACACTTCAAGGACTATGTAGAAAAATACTGTGATCTTCCTGTGGAAGCAAAGTATAGGCACTACTATTATGTTCGATATAGAGATAGAGATAGAGCAAGACGAGACAAAGACAGGAGCATAAAAGTATTATGGGCGGACTCATTTTTCAATCTGCGGAATCAAATTATTCATGGAGACGTAGTTCAAGAAAGCCTATATCAATTCAAAGATGGAGATCGACACTTGGACATATCAATTTTATTTTTTGGGCTTCTTATCAAGAAGTTAATCAATGAGCGTTCAGGAAGGCTCAAGCCATTTGCGGATCACATTGAGTGGAAACAGCGAGATGATGGAACGACTGGTTTTCATTATGAGGACAGATCAGCCGCAGTATCCATTGCAAGAGGAATAAGACAAGCGTATATTGATGCCAGAAAAAAGAAACCCGCCTGAGAATATCCCATAACTTCCTTTAACCCTCACTCAACTCTTGATATAATTAGCGCATGATTTTTAGAGGTCTTTTTATCGGCGTGGATCAATACAAGTTCGGTTATATTCCCTGGCTTAGATGTGCCAAGCGAGATGCAATTGCAATGCACGCTCTTTTTACGGATACCCTTGGAGGTCAAACAAAATTGGTTGTTGATAAACAGGCCACTCGAGCTGAAATAGAAAAAGAGTTTCAGGAGCTGAGCCAATGTAGTGAATATGACGTTGTGGTTATCTACTTTTCAGGTCACGGGACAGACACCCACGAGCTGGTTACCTATGATGCAGACCGAAATGACCTCACAAACACCACAGTCCCACTTGAGATATTAACGGAGTGGTTCTCAAAAATACCGGCAAAACGTATGATCTGTATCCTGGATTGTTGTTTCTCCGGTGGTATGGGAGCTAAAGTTTTTCAAACGGGTATTCAGTCTAAAGACCTTAAATCAGCCGATGATCTGATAAAGCAGCTTTCAGGCGATAGCAAACTTATTTTCACTGCTTGTTTAGGCACAGAGGAGGCATGGGAAAATCAAAAGCTCGGACACGGATACTTGACCTATCATCTGTCTGAAGCTCTCTTGGGAGCTGGGGAGGTGCGGGAGGCCGATAAGATTGATGTTTATAAGTTGTTCAGTTTTGTAACTAAGAAGGTCAAGGACAGTGTAGCTACAATTGGGAAAATCCAAACTCCAACATTAACTGGAAGAATCGAAGGAGAGCTTAAATGGCCGATATTTCAACAAGGTGCAGTATATACTGCTGCTTTTCCAGACCGAACAATTGCAACTGTGACAGAAGATATTAAAAGTCTTTCCGTATATGGTTTTTCAGCGGATATTCTTGATGCATGGGCTGGATCGGTTAAGACATTGAATCAACTCCAACTGGATGCCATTAACGATTTTGGTCTTTTGAAGGGAAAGCACTTGGTTGTTTCCGCACCAACTTCTTCAGGAAAGACCATGGTTGGAGAGCTGGCAGCACTACACGGAATCAGGATAGGACAAAGAGCTTTTTTCCTTTTACCACTTAAAGCACTTGTTAGTGATAAGTATGCTGCTTTTAATGATACCTACGGCAGATTTGGATTAAAAACGATCAGAGCAACCGGAGATCACAGTGATGACATTCCGGCTTTAATGAGAGGGCAATACGATATTTGCCTGATGACTTATGAAAAGTTTGCTGCTCTTGCTTTATCCAGTCCTCATATTCTTGAACAGGTTGGTGTAATTGTTGTTGATGAAGTACAAATGATTGCCGATGAGAATCGAGGAGTAAATCTTGAGTTCATTTTGACTCTCGTGAAGATGAGAAGATTACACGGCATAGAACCTCAACTGATTGCTTTATCAGCAGTAATTGGAGATACAAATGGTCTCGAGAGGTGGCTTAGTGCTGACCTACTACGAAGAACTGAAAGACCAGTCCCTCTCGAAGAAGGAGTTATAACCGGAAGTGGTACTTTTCGCTATCTTGACGCTTTACAGGCAGAAAAGCAAACTCAGTCTTATATTCAACCATCATACATAAAAGGGTCGAGTCAGGACGTTATTATTCCGTTAGTCCAAAAGTTGGTTGCAGAAAACAAACAAGTAATTGTTTTTCGAGAGACAAAAGGAGAGGCACGAGGATGTGCGTTATACCTAACCAGAAACTTGGAGTTACAACCGGCCCAGGCAGTAATTGACTTGCTCCCCAAAGCTGACCTTTCTAAATCATCAACTGATTTACACACTGCATTAGCGGGAGGAGTTGCGTTTCATATTTCTGATTTGAATCCCGAAGAAAGAAAACTCATAGAAGAATACTTCCGAGCAAAAGATACCAAATTGAAAGTGATAGTCGCTACGACCACTTTAGCAATGGGTGTGAATACTCCTGCTGATGCGGTAGTTATTGCTGGACTCGAACATCCTGGTAATCAAGCATATTCAATAGCGGAATACAAAAACATGGTTGGTCGTGCGGGGCGTTTAGGATACTCACCTAAAGGGTTTTCTTATTTAGTGACTATGACAGCAAGTGACGAACACAATTACTGGCAAACCTATGTCTTGGGTAGTCCAGAGAACTTAGAGTCCAAGTTTTTCAATGGAAATACTGATCCTCGATCTCTTGTACTGAGAGTTTTAGCAGTCTCACAACGATACGCAAGCCAAGGAATGAGTGCAGAGGATATTTCTTTATTTTTGGAAGAAAGCTTTGGATCATTCCAGCAGAAGCAACAAACTGTGCAATGGAAGTGGGATAGGAGTCATACAGCCTCAATGCTTAGTGAGTTAGAACAGAATGTTCTTGTACAAAACGATGGCACGGGCCTTTACTCTTTAACACGCTTAGGTTGGGTGGCAGGTAAAAGTGGCCTTGAGGTTGAATCAGTGTTACGAATCGTCAGTGCAATTCGACCACTTCAGGCTTCAGAAATAACTGATCCAGTGCTTATTACTGTTTCACAACTTACCGTTGAATTAGATAATGTCCTGTTTCCGATAAACCGCAAAAGCACAGAAAAAGAACCACAAACATGGCAAAGAGAACTTCAGGGACAGCATATACCTCGCCACGTATTAGACTCTGTATATCGCAATGTAAAAGATCAACCGACAGCCACTTTAAGAGCAAAAAAAGCCGTCTCTTGTTTACTTTGGATGACAGATAAACCTTTATCGGAGATTGAAGCAACGATGACCCAATTTGGTGGTAGTACTGGAGGTGCGGCTGGACCAATTAGAGGTGTGGCTTCAAGAACCTGCGATGTCTTATCCGTTGTAGCGGATATTGCTCAGGTACTTCATACAGACCTCAATTTGGGTGATCGAATTGAAAAACTATTAGTTAGGCTTGAAATAGGTATACCCTCCGGAATTGCTCAGCTTGCAAAATACACAGGTGCTTCTCTAAACAGAGGAGATTATCAAAGACTTATGGGAGCGGGCTTGTCCGACTTAGAATCTATTGAAAAAGTAGGAGAGGAAAAATTGTTAGAATGCGTAGACGGTTCATCGGTGAAACTGGAAGAAATAAGGAAAGCCTCAGAAAAGAAAAAAGATATGGACGAGGATGACAAGTTCACTACCCCAATCTTGCCTCAATATGAGGCTTGATGCTAAACACTCCGAGTAAGTGTATGGAGCTTATGCAAAACTTGCATGTCTTGAGATTCAGTTGAGGATATTGTCACTTTGAGAGATTTGATTGGTGTTAAGTGGCTGTTGAATATGATTTCCTTCTCCTGATATACCAACTTTGTACCAGGGGTCATAAACTGTCTTACTACTTCTTCCACTCTCGGCAGTTCTTCTTGCGATTGCTTGTTTTTGTTTTTCATTGCTTCCTATTCTAACAATTATTCGATCTAAATGGTATCGAGTGAAGATCAAGGGGTACTTATCGTAATACTTAGTTGGTATAATATACCCATCGGTTATACCAGGTAGTTCCTGGTAAGAATTGGTTGCCCACCAGAAATAGTGGTGTCATAATCTTTGCCCATTGAGATCCTGGTGTAAGTATGAAGAATTTTGATTGAGATAAACGTATGCCACTTCCCCAATCAGAAAAAAAGATCGACGTTGATAGTCTTACA
>Ga0163154_10003789_pt1 | contig 20529 bp, 26 predicted proteins | sample OliLakLV19MP9P1_FD_148649 | JGI IMG/M metagenome (GOLD analysis project Ga0163154, IMG submission 148649) | Freshwater microbial mat bacterial communities from Lake Vanda, McMurdo Dry Valleys, Antarctica - Oligotrophic Lake LV.19.MP9.P1 | ecosystem: Environmental > Aquatic > Freshwater > Lake >...
AATACCAAGAGAGGACACTATGCCTTCAACAACAAACTGACACCAGTACAATATCTGTTACAATACGATTTATTAGTGGAGAACTGCAAAAGTACCTTGGGTTATACAACAGCTTTACATACATAAATTATCTCGTTATACTCAAGAGGTACAGTTATGCAGGAAAAAATTATTAATAAAGTTTGCGAGAATCGTCTAGCCCGCAAGGTGACCCAAGAAGAGTTGGCGTCGCAAGTTGGAGTTAGTCGCCAGACTATCATCGCGCTTGAAAAGGGAAATTACACCCCATCTATTTTGTTGGCGTTAAAAATAGCGAGCTTTTTCAAATTATCAGTCGAAGAAGTTTTTAATATTGCTTATGAAAAATAATCTTAAAGAAGCCTTAGTCCTAGTCGGGATTATTGGGACTGGAGTCTTGCTCGTAAATCCCTTTGATTTTTGGATGCCTGACATGATGCTGGTCAGTTTTTTGTGCTTGGCTCTAATCCTGATGGCTTTTTTTGGTAGTTTTATTTTACGTGAACATACTGAAGATGAAAGAGACGTTCAGCATAGGGCACTAGCCGGACGAAACGCTTTTGTGGTCGGCGCTTCGGTGCTTATATTGGGCATTGTGATCCAAAGCTTCTCCCATACTACGGATCCTTGGCTGGTAGGGGCTTTACTTACGATGGTTGTGGCCAAAGTAGTGACCAGAATTTGGTCAGACCGCAATCTGTAGCTAAACTTATAAACAGCCTTAATGTAAAGTATACTTTACATTAAGGCTGTTTTGTATATAATAAGTTCATTAATTAAATTTTAAATTATTGCTTATGAATAAAAATGTATTGCTAGTAGTAGGAACAATCGTAGTGATGTTTATTATTATATTTGTCTCGGGACTGTTAAATGAAAAAGACACAGCTTCAGTAGCTGACACTGCCTCAGATCAAAGACAGGGAATGTCAGATGAAAATACGATAGTCGAAGGTAATGTGGAAGTATCTGAAAGTATGAGTGACGATGCGATGATGAAAAAGGAAGAGACAGTGAAAGGTGAAGACGAGATGATGAAAAATGACGAAGGCGTAACTATGGAGTCAGAATCTATGATGAAGGATGAGGAAGCAGGAATGGAAGAATCAGCTGTGGCTCCAGCTTCAGGTTCTTATGAAACTTATGCTGATGCCAAGTTGGCTATGGCCGGGTCGGGAGACGTGGTGCTTTTCTTTAAGGCTAGTTGGTGTCCATCTTGTAGGGCCGCTGACACCAATATCAAGAGTAATCTAAGCGCTATTCCTGCTGGTCTACATATCTTAGAAGTCGACTACGATAACTCCACTGAAATGAAAAAGAAGTATGGTGTTACTTATCAGCACACTTTTGTTCAAGTAGATAAAGATGGCAACCTAATCAAGAAGTGGAGTGGGAGCGCGACCTTGGACGCTATCGTAGCTCAAGTTTCTTAACATGTTATTTCTATTAATCTCTTTCATTGCCGGGCTACTCACGGTTTTGGCACCGTGTATCTTACCGCTTTTGCCAATAGTAGTCGGCGGTTCTCTGGTAGATGGAGGGGTTAATAAAAAGAAAGCCTTCACTGTAATCTTGTCTCTTGGTTTATCGGTAATTCTCTTCACGATACTACTAAAGGCCAGCACTCTCTTCATCGATATTCCTCCGTATACGTGGAAACTAATCTCTGGTGGTCTGGTTTTGGCTATTGGTATTGTCTTGGTCTTCCCAAAACTGTGGAGTGGACAACTAATGGCAAAGCTAAGTGCTAAATCAAATATCCTCCTAGGTAAAGGTGAACGTAAAAAAAGTTTCTGGGGTGATGTACTGGTGGGGGCGGCTCTGGGCCCGGTCTTCTCGACCTGTAGTCCGACGTACTTTGTCGTGTTGGCTACAGTGCTACCAGCCAGTCCTATCTTGGGGATGATCTATCTCTTGGCCTTTACCCTAGGGCTTTGTTTGTCACTTTTGGCCGTGACTTTCTTGGGACAAAAACTGATGAAAAAACTAGGAGTGGCTTCAGACCCGAATGGTTGGTTTAAGAAAATAATTGGTCTGTTGTTTATTTTAGTTGGTCTGGCGATCTTGACTGGAGTTGATAAAAAAATTGAAACTAAACTCCTAGACTATGGCTATTTTGACGCGACTATAATTGAGCAACGCTTGCTTGATCTTCAAAGTAATGATTAACAACGAAGAGTGATTTTTATCCTTAATAATAAATAAGCGTATAATTACAATCATATGAATAAATTTATTGTTTTAGCTGGAGGTTGCTTTTGGGGATTGGAAGATTTGCTTCGAAGTCAGCTGGGAGTAGTGGCAACAGAAGTGGGTTACACGGGCGGCAAGAATGACAATCCTACCTATCGCGACCATGACGGACACGCCGAGGCGGTGCAGATTGAATATGATTCTAGCCTCACTTCGTATAAGAAGCTGTTAGATTTCTTTTTTCAGATTCATAATCCCACCACCCTAAATCAACAGGGAAATGACAAAGGGACTTCATACCGCTCGGCTATTTTTTATGCCACTCCGGAAGAAAAAGAAGAGGCGGAGAAATTTATCGATATCGTTAATGAATCTGAGCGTTGGGATGACCCAGTCGTTACTACTCTAGAGCCTTTGTCACGCTTTTGGCTAGCCGAAGATTATCATCAAGATTACTTACAAAAAAATGTTGGTGGCTATACTTGTCACGCTATTTATTTTGATAGTTATTTAACTGAATAAAATGAAAAAAATAATTTATGTCATTGGTGGAATAGTTGCCTTAGGCTTAATATCCCTGGCTTGGTACGCGTTTTCACCACTGTTGTTTACTGTGGAAGTGAATGAAGTGGCACCAGAGTCTGCTTCCAATCAAGACACAGAAATTACTTCTGAGGCTACTCTACCAGCTGAAGAAAAAGTCTCGACAGTCGTCGGAACTTCTGGCCATCCGGCTTCCGGTGTCGTCAGGCTGATAGAGACCGAAGCAGGCACCGTGCTTCGCTACGAAGATTTTAAGACCATCAATGGTCCAGATCTGTTTGTCTATCTTGCTAAAGACCTAGAGGCTAATGACTTTGTAAATCTAGGAGACTTAAAAGGAACGGAGGGCAATGCCAATTACTCTGTGCCGAAAGGAGTAGATATTAAAGACTACAAATATGCGATGGTGTGGTGTAAACAGTTTGGGGTGTTGTTCAACTATGCTGATTTGTCTGATTTACGCTAGCTTAAGGTGGCTATAGATAAATTTTCCAGATGTGCTAAATTAGCTGAGGCTAGATTTGGTCATGACTGAGGAGATTGGTATGCCATTTGATCTAAGTTGTTTCTCGGCGCCCCCTGGGCAGGTACGAGTATCAGTTTTGTGTAGTGGGACAGAACGTTATGTAACCTTCAATGATTTCCCCTCTTTCTTACAAGCAGTGCAAGGTGTACTTCTGCGTCAACAAGAACATCCTGAAGATCAATTTTATTTCTACAACGACAAGGGTAACCTCCTTACAACTTAACAGCCCTAAAAGAAGCAGCTGCTTTCTCTAGGGCTGTCTTCTATTTAAAAATAAGGTAAAATTGAGTTAATTATATGCAACCCAAAAATCCACTTCACGGTATTACCTTACAAGCTATCTTGGAGTCTTTAGTCGAAGACGTTGGTTTTGAAGAGTTGGGACAACAAATCAATATCAAATGTTTTCAGGTTAATCCTTCTATTAAGTCCAGCCTGACTTTTTTACGAAAAACTCCTTGGGCAAGGGAGAAAGTAGAGAATTATTATTTATACCGACAGCGACAGAAAAATAAAGCTAAAAAAACTATTCAGAAAGTAGAGACGAGCCAGCCACAAATCCAGTAGTCCAACATAGTTGCAGACTGTAGCCACCTGAAGGGCGATTGATGTTTAAAAGATCTCCGACTACATATAGGTTAGGCATTTTTTTTACTGACATATTGGTAAAGTCTAGCTCTGTGAGGTCAAGGCCACCACTAGCTACTACCGCTTTGTCTGGACCGAGTAAACCTTTCACTTTGACCGAAAATCCGCGGATAGTAGTGATAAGTAAATGTCTTTCGTTTCGAGTGATCGTATTGCACTTCCGGTCGGGGTCAATTTGGCATTTACCTAAAACTGCTTCAGCCATTGAGCTAAGTAAAATTTCGGTAAAAATATTTTTAATTTTCTTATTAGCCTCCTCAACCAACGTCTCCTTGAGCCAAGTAGAAAGTTTTTCGTCGGTGTAGTCTGGAGTTAAATTTAGTTTCAAAATAATTGGTCCGTGTTTTAGGCCTTCGCCGATATAGCTACTTAGATTTAAGATACCTGGACCACTTAGTCCATTGTGAGTGAAGAGTATCTTGCCGCGGGCTTTTTTGACCAACAGTTCATCTTGGTAAATAGAAATAGTGGTGTCGGGTATAGAAACGCCACTGAGCTTCTTTAGTCCTGGTTCATTTAAAGTGATGGGTACAAGAGACGGCTCTGGATGAATAACCTTAAGTCCGAGGCCTTCTAGTAATTTGTAGCCCTCACCATTTGAGCCAGTTTCTGGTCTGGAGTTACCCCCGGCAGCCAAAATATACGACTTAGCTTCATAAGTACCAGTACTGGTTTTAAGCAAGGCAATCTTGCTGTCTTTAGTGGACATACTCTTCACTTGGCAATTAGCCACGACTGTCACTTTTTGATCAGCTAAATATTCCACTAGAGTATTGGCGACGTCTTCGGCTTTTTCGGAAACCGGGAAGACACGTTTTTCCGCTTCGGTTTTAGTTAAAAGTTCTAACCGAGTAAAAAAGTCTAAAGTCTCTTTGACGGCGTGCTTGGAGAAAGGGGAGAAAAGAAAAGGGGAGGCGTTAGTATATTTTTCTAAGAGCTCTCGGTTCTTGAAAGTGGCATTGGTAATATTACAGCGACCACCGCCGGTAATACGCAATTTTTTGCCCAAAATAGAGTTCTTCTCCAGTAACAGGACCGAAAGACCACGCGCGGCCGCAGCCCCGGCACTCATCATGCCGGCTGGTCCACCACCAATCACAATTACGTCCCAAGTCTTTTTCATGGCGACATCGTAGCACAGAAAGTGTCTACATATAATGTAACTGCAAAATAGATAGCGAACTTTTAAAAACATGCTACGATGTCGCCATGAAACCTGAATACGAATATATGTATGGTAAGCACGCTGTGGCCGAGGCCTTGCGCGAGCGTCCAGACGTGGTTAAGCAAATTTTTCTTGATCTGAATTTTAGTGACGCCAAAATTCTCACTCAGATTGAGCAGTCTGGCATTGTAGCCAGACCCTTAAACCTAAAAAATCCTCCCCGGGGTATTTCAGCTAATGCTTCGCATCAAGGGATTGTGGCCGGTATCCTGCCTGAAAAACTAATGGTGGACTATAAGGACTTCGTTAAAAATCTCAAAGTGACAGATGACAGTGCGATCCTGATCTTGGGAGAAGTACAAGATCCTCACAACGTGGGAGCTGTGATTCGTTCTGCTGCGGCCTTTGGTCTAGCTGGGGTACTGATCCCGCCACACAACCAAGCACCAGTCACTGGTGCAGTGGTAAAAGTATCTGCCGGTATGGCCTTCAGGATTCCCTTAGTTGCCATTAGTAATGTAAATAGTGTAGCGAGAGACTTACAAAAACGAGGTTTTTGGATATATGGCCTAGAAGGCGATGGAACAGTTACGACTCACAAAGAAGTCTTTTCTAAACCCTCAGCGTTTATCCTAGGCAACGAAGGTTCTGGCCTGCGGGAAAAAACTAAGGAACTGTGTGATGATTTGATTTCTATTCCGCTACATCCTCGCTGTGAATCACTAAATGCTGCTGCGGCTACTGCTATTGTACTGGCTACCTGGAGCGCGCAACATCCCCGTGCCCTCTCTTTGTCATAAAGACTAATATGGTATTATAATAACCAACGTTCCCTTATTATTGGACGGTCGCGTTTTTAATTTTTGTTAATGTTTATGGATGAAAAAAATCTAGAAAATAATGGAGAAGCTCCTGTAGTAAATAACCCAGAAGGCGAGAAAGAAACTGTAAGCGACACAACTCCAGCAGAGGCAGTGACTCCAGTTGCTGAATCAGCTCCGGAACCAGTGTCAGCTCCTGTAGACGCTACCGACATGCCTGAGCCAGCAGTTATTCCAGCTATTCCAAGCGAAGTCAATGCTTCAGCGAAGTTTAATTTATTACCATACCTCGCAGTAGTGGTTTCTATTTTAGTGGTTGGGGCGGGATTGATTTTTGTCTTGGAAAAGCAGGATCGTATTTCAACAGGATTATTTACCGGAGTAATTAATTCTATGGAAGATTCAGAGCCAGTAGCTAAAGTAAACAACGCTACTATCACTAAGAAAGACTTTGATAGTAGTTTTGATCAACTAAAAGATATTCAAGCGGCCCAAGGAGTCGATATTTCCGATCTTGAAGTCCAGGCACAACTAAAGACCCAAGCCATTGATACTCTGGTCAACGCAGAAATTTTGCGTCAAGAAGCGATTGAGCAAGGCTTTACGGCTGAAGCAGAAAATATTGATGCTCGCTACAATGAGATCAAAGATGGTCTAGGTGGAGCCGAAGTATTAGAGGCAAGGATGGCCGAGTTTGGAGTAACTGAAGAAAGTTTACGTCGGGATATTGAAAATGAATTTTTAATTCAACAATTGTTTGACGCCAACTTACCAGCCACCGAATCAATTGAAATTAGTCAGGAAGAAGTGCAGGCGATCTACAATCAGGCTGGAGGAGTTGATGCTGGATTACCACCACTTGAAGAAGTGCGTGATCAAATTGAACAAAGAGTTCGTCAAGATAAAGAACAACAAGCCATCGCTGAGTACATTGATACTCTAAGAAATCAAGCAGAAGTTGAGGTGTTAATCTAATTCATTAATTTAACAAATAAAAAAGAGCTGTCTTTGCACAGCTCTTTTTTATTTGGGTCCCTCCGGGCTGGTATACTATTTTGATGGAACGCAATCTAGACACAGAAATAAAATTCATTAATACCAAGTCAAAAGACCGCTTGGTTCGCCTAAGGTCTCTGCCGTTGGCAGAACAAAGCGTCGTACTACAAAGTCTGTCGCCTCATATCCAAGAGGACTTACTCTCTAAGCTTAAAATGAATGAAGTGGTTGATATTGTTGATCATATGGATCCGCGTCTGGCCGAGAATACCTTATTTAGGATTAAAGACGAGGAATATCGCATCCGAATTATTAAGAAGTTGAAAGGGGACGTGCGCGAGAAAATTGAATACTTCCTCCGTTTTCACCCTAAAGCCTCATTGGCCCTTATAAGTTTTAATTACGTATTGCTCTCAGTTAAGTCGACTATTGGCGAAGCCGCTTCAGCGATTGAAGAGCACTTTGAAGACACGGGAAAGTTTCCGGAGGTATTGGTCCATGATAAAGGAGAACTGATAGGTGAGGTGGCTATGTCCAAGCTGGTACGTGAAAGGAATACCGCTCTTCTTAAAAAGTTTGTGCAGCCAGTCCAGACGGTGACTTACCAAGCAGAGGTAGCCAACATAGTCGAGATTTTGACTTTGTCACAACGTAAAAAAGTTATCGTGTTAGATCATGATAATAGTATCTTGGGTATAATTTATGCCGACGATGCGCGGGCGCTTTTTGGTAAGCTGCCAGCGGAGTCCCTCTATGAGATCAGTGGCATGGACGATACCTCAAGGCCATTTGACCCGGTCTTTAAGAAATTTTCTAGTCGGTATCGTTGGCTGATTCTAAATTTAGCGACCGCTTTTTTGGCCGGTTCGATGATTTTTATTTTTAAAGATACGATTGATCAGCTGGTGGTTTTGGCGATGTATATTCCGATCGTGGCTGGGATGGGTGGTAATGCCGCTGGTCAGGTTTTTGCCGTGATGCTACGTGGGATTACTCTGGGTACAATCAATTTGAGCAATGGATTGCCAGCTGTGTGGCTCGAGGTCAAAACCGGTATTTTAAACGGTGCAGTTATCGGTTTAATTGTGGCGCTAATCTCTATTATCTGGAATGACAGCGCTTTGTTGGGTCTAGTGGTGGGACTAAGTATGATCGGCGTTCACGTCATTGCTGGATTCTTCGGTGCTTTTGTTCCACTATTTTTAAAGCATATCGGAAAAGACCCTGCCTCAACTTCGACTATTTTTATTACCACCGCCACTGATGTTTTTGGCCTACTTTTTCTTCTTGGCCTCAGTTCAATGATCTTGCTCTAAGGAAATTATTTGTGGCAGTGGCCTTTGATAGTGATTTCAATACCATCAATAGCAAAACCTGTTAGAGCAAATTCCTGACGCGGTTTCTCATCATTAAGGGTGAAGTGGATCACTCGGTCATAGTCAGAACAAATAGCGTGGTGTTGCCCTCCGTGATATCGCCGACGGTATTGTCCTCGTCGTCGCTTTTTCCGTGTCACCGACTATTGGTTTAGCGGCTCAGGTCTCAATTTTAATCCACGAAGCATTACAGGAGGGGTCTGAATTTTTTGTCTTGACTCAAGCTGGTTACTCGGTGAAGAAAGCTTCACTCATTAACTTCGCTGTTTCGAGTACTATTTTGATTGGTGTCGCCATAGGATATTTGGCCTTAGGCTCAACAACGCTTGAATTAACTTTGTTGGCGCTTAGTGCGGGATTCTTTATCAATGTTGTCGTTCATGACTTGCTCCCTAAAAGACATGACCACAGCCACGATTAGGGAGGTGTCTTTTTTAAGCAGGTAGCCTTTGTGTTAATTGGAGTAGTGCTTAGGGGTTTTGTGGTGGATTATATAAGTGAAGGTCATGTGCATGGTGACGAGGACCATGGTCACTTAGAAGCTGGACATGACGAGCGTGATCATTAGGTCTATGACCTAAGTTTATGGAGGAAAAAAACCGCAAGCTTTGCTCGCGGTTTTTTGATATAATGACCACATAATCATAATTTGATAATTTATATGTTTTGGCTTATCGTCATCGTACTCGTATTGCTTTTAGCGCCCTCAGTGCTTTATATAGTAAAAGGGAAGACAGCCGCTATCTTAGAAACTTTTGGCCGTCCTCACCAACAAGCGGTCTTTCCTGGACTCAGGGTTAAGTGGCCGTGGCCGATTACCGCTATTGTTGCTAGGGTAAATCTCCAACTCCAAGAAATTCACGCCGACGTCTCGGTAAAAACTAGCGATAATGCCTTTTTGACATTGCCAGTGAAAGTGCAGTACAAGGCCAGCGACGAACCACTAGGTGCAGTGAAAGCGCACTACGAACTAGAAGCGCCAGAGAAGCAAATTACTTCTTATGTTCTAAACAACGTCCGTCAGACCGCGTCTGGTATGGAAATGACTGAGCTTTACGCCAACCGCGATTCTGTCGAGCAGCAAGTGCAAATGGCTTTGTCGGTACAGTTTGCCAAGTTTGGCTACATCATTGAGAACGTTCTTGTCGATGAACCCCAACCAAGCTCAGAAGTACGCGACGCCTTCAACAAAGTGATCGCTAGTAAGCGACTGATGGAAGCAGCCCGCAACGAAGCCGAGGCGGAAAGAATCAAACTTGTTGGAGCCGCTCAAGCCGAAGCTGAGAGTAAGAAACTTCAGGGACAAGGAATGGCTGAGATGCGTGAAGCGATTGCTAAAGGTTTAGAGGGGGCAATGAAGACTATGGAACGAGCGGGACTAGACTCAAACCGGGCGATTCAGTTTTTGACTGACACCAACCGCATCGACGCTATCACTACCGCGGCTACTCACGGCAACACGATTATCATTGATGCTGGGGCCAACAAAGACATGGCCTCAACCGCCGCTTTGCTCGATTCGATTAAAACTAAATAATATGACAGTACAAACATTTATAACTCTATACCTTATCAGTGTTCCGTTATTTTTCTTGATTGATCTATTGTGGCTCGGGGTGATTGCTAAGAATATATATCAAGACAAGCTAGGGCACTTGCTTGGGGAAGTAAACTGGATCGCAGCTGTGATCTTTTACTTGATCTTCCTCGCGGGCCTCACCTTCTTTGCGACTTACCCAGCCGTGTTGGCCGGGAAGCTTAGTACCGCTATTTTATACGGAGCCTTCTTTGGTTTTGTGACTTATGTTACTTACGAACTGACCAACTTAGCCTTACTTAAAGGCTGGCCACTTTCAATTGTCTTTATAGACATCGCTTGGGGGACTTTCCTGGGGGCATTTGTAACTGGAGCAGCCTACTACATCTATCAATTAATCAACTAGCTTGGCCAAGAAACAAATCAGTAAGCTTGAAGTCTACGTTACCTTCACTTTGGCAGGACTGGTTTTGCTAGCTTTTGTGGGCGTGGGTTGGTTTGCCTGGAGCAACAGTGACGATTTTGAGACTATCGACAATACTAGTTTGTCTATTAGGGCCCAGAAAAAAGCCGAGCTGCAAGCTGAACTAGCAAAAATAAAACCTGAACAGTGGGAGCTGATCTATCCAGACACGAAGGCGATGACTATTGGTGAAATACCGGTCAAAGCTTCAATTGCCGACTCATGGCCTGAAAGAATCCTGGGTCTGTCTGACACGCCATTTTTACCTGAAGACGTAGTGAAGCTTTTCATCTTTGATACTCCAGGACTACATTCGATCTGGATGAAAGATATGAACTATCCGATCGATATAATCTGGGTCAGCGGGACTGGTGTGATTGTGGATATTAAAGAGTCAGCTTTACCGGAAAGTTTTCCAGCTAGTTTTTCATCTACAGTTGATGCCGTCTACGTCATAGAGACGGTGGCTGGTTTTGCCGAAAAGTTCAGGGTAGCTATTGGTGATACTGTAGTACTACCAAATTTATAATTTTGTGTTATAATATAAAAACATGATGATCGCCCTTAGCTTCGGTTAGGGGAGGAAAGTCCGAACACGCCCAGCAAAAACTGGAGCCGGGTAGCGGGTAACACCCGTCGTGAGAAATCATAGAGGTGCGAGCAGTGACGCCGCGAGCGAAAGCAGACGGATTCCTTATAGGAATAACTGATTTGGTAACAAGTCAGGTGAAACGGCAAAATCCTTACTCGCGTGCAAGGCCGTGCTAGATTTACTTCTTTTAGTTGTTTATCTAGAGAGCCGCATGAGGTAAATGGCAACATTTATCCTAGGTATATGATCATCCAGGATTTATCCTGACAGAATTCGGCTTACATGTACACAAAGGCACCTAGCAATAGGTGCCTTTGTGTATGTTATAATTTTTTCATTACTGGTTGAACAACTTTTTTTATGGAGCAAAATATTTTTTCACCGCGGATGGATAAAAATGAAGGAGATCAATTAACCGTCTGGCTTAAAAGCCTATCGCAAATCTTATTTGTTTTTGCTATTGGCTTAGTGCCACTCTTTTTTATTCCTGGAGTCTTCACTTCACTGGGATTAGTTAAAGTGTACTTTGTAGTGGTATTTATCTTCGCCGCCTTGATTTTCCTGGCTTTGGCTATTTTTAGAAATGGAAAACTATCATTAGTTTTCTCGCCAACCTTGATGGTTTTTTGGCTGTTTGTAGTGGTGGCTATGGCCTCAGCTCTACTATCAGGAGACCGCGCCGACGCTCTATTTGGAAATTCGCTCGAGATTCACACGGCTGGCTTTATAGCCCTCTTGGCCCTTGTCATGTCTTCAACCTTTTTGCTCTTAGGGTCAAAAAAGATGGTCACTAGATTATTCTCACTCTTGGGAGTAAGTACTATTTTAATTTTACTTTTCCACCTAGTTCGCCTTATTTTTGGTCCAACCTGGCTTTCATTTGGAGGTATGTTCCCGGCTTCAACTTCGACGATGATCGGAGGCTTCAACGACTTGGCTATTTTTGTCGGTTTGCTTCTCTTGGTATCAGTAGTCCTGCTACAACAAATTACTTTCTCAACTTTGGGCAGAGTTTTGGTTGGTGCGTTGATTGCACTTTCTTTAATCCTACTTATAGCGATCAACTTTAATCTGGTTTGGGTAGTGGTTGCTATCTTTACCGTACCAGCCGCTCTGTACCTACTGATTCGCGACACTTGGTTTAGAGACGTATCAGCGTCTAGAACAAAGCTTTCTCGGTTTACCTTGTCTATGATTGGTCTCATTTGTATTACCTCAACCTTCTTTGCTATTGGTGGTACTTATGTGAGTGAGAGTATCCAAAGAGTAACTCAAGTAAATTATATTGAGATTCGACCTTCATTTGATTCAACTCTAGATGTAACCGGCAAAGTTTTGTCTGAAAACGCTCTCTTTGGTACTGGTCCAAACCGTTTTGAAGATGCTTGGCGTTCATACAAGAGTCCACTAATCAGTCAAACACTTTTCTGGGATACTGACTTTTCTTCAGGTAGTGGCTACGTACCGACTCTGTTTGCTACCACTGGTCTGGCTGGAGGAATTGTCTTCATTGTTTTCTTGGGCATGTTTGGGTATGTTGGCTATCGACAATTACTAGCCAAGGAAATAGACGGCAGTGGCTGGTATTTGGTGGGTATTATATCTTTTCTATCAGCGAGCTACTTGTGGATTTTAGCCATCTTCTATGTGCCAGGTACGGCCGCTTTAATTTTGACTGCCGCCATGACTGGTTTGACTCTGGTCTCTGGACTGTCTCTTAGGGAGCAGAGAGGCTTTGCTCTAGATGCTACAACCAACAAAAAACACGGTTTGGTTCTGGTGGCCTTATTGGTTATTGTTATCTTAGTCCTCACTTACTTACTGGTTGGAGTCTCAAAGCAGTTCATGGCCAATGTAAATTACATTAATACCGTCACCGCCTTTAATGAAGGAGCTGACTTTGCTCAGGTTGACGCTGGTCTAGAACGATCACAAAACTTAAATCCTCAAGATTTGTATGTCGCCGAACGAGCTCAGCTTCGATTGAGTGAAATCAATCGTATTAGCGTACTTGAAGTAACTGAAGAAAACCAAGCTCTATACAACCGGATGATATCAGAAGGTATCGAGCTAGCTGACGCAGCTAAACAAATGGATAGTACTAATCCAGACAACCATATCTTGCTCACCAACTTCTACAGCCTACTAAACCCAGATGACTTTGAAGGTTTGAATGAGAAGAGTGAAGAGGCGTTTGCGACCGCAATTGCGCTTGATCCCCAGAATCCTTCATTCCTACTTCTGCTAGCCCAACACAAAGCACGCATCGGAAAGAATGACGAAGCTAGAGAGGCTTTGCTAGCGGCGGTGGCGATTAAAAACAACTACACTGACGCTTTGTACCTACTCTCACAGCTAGATATCCAAGAAGGGAACCTAGAGTCAGCGCTGCGGTTTACCAGGTCTACTATTTCTCTTGAACCACAAAACCCAACTAGATACTTCCAATTAGGACTACTGCTAGCTTCTAGTGAAGATTTTGAGGCTGCGGCCATTGCTTTTGAGGAAGCTGTGTCACTGAGTGATAGTTACGCTAATGCTCGATACTTTTTGGCTTTGACCTACATGGACTTGGATCGCAAGAACGATGCTCTAGATGAACTAAGAGCCGTACTTAAAACTAATGAGGGCAATGAGTTAATCTTAGATTTGATCAAGAAAATTGAAAACGATGAATATGTAAAGACGGGCGAATTTTCAGCCTTACCAGTAGCAGAAGGTACAGGCTCTGTAGCTGACCCAGACGGAGTAGTGACGACTGATCAAGAATCAACTAGTGAATTGATTAATTCCTTAAACATCACCGCTGAACCAAGTCCTGAAGTAGTTGATGAAGAGGCAGACTCAAGGTAGAGTCTAAGTCATGGTCCAACGCGTCTTAAAGTTAGTCTATAGCGAAATCCGCGGTCTTCACCAGGCAGCCTATATTTTAGCCCTATTTGCCTTTGGCTCCCAGCTCTTGGCCTTAGTTCGCGATCGATTACTAGCCCATATCTTTGGGGCTGGTAGTGAGCTCGACTTGTACTACGCCGCCTTTCGTATCCCGGACGTTCTGTTTGTGATTTTTGTCTCAGTCCTATCAGTCTACGTACTACTGCCATTTGTCAGTCAGGCTAGAGAAAACCAAAGTAACTTGGCTGGGTCGCAGATACTGGCCCAGATGTTCACTTTGTTTTTGATTGGGTATTCCACTATTGCTTTGGTGGTTTTTGTCTTGGCTCCATACCTTGTTCCAGTCTTATTCCCGGGTATGGTCGACAATAGCGACACTCTAGTATTACTAATGAGGATTTTACTCCTTCAGCCACTGCTTCTAGGTATTTCGAGTTTGTTTGGTGTCGTGACCCAGCTCTCACACCGATTTGTTCTGTATGCCATCAGTCCTTTGATCTATAACTTAGGAATAATTTTAGGGATTGTAGTTTTGTATCCGTATTTGGGGATCAAAGGTTTAGCGGTCGGGGTAGTGATCGGCGCTTTGGGGCACATGTTGGTCCAGCTGCCACTGGTCTCTAAGAGTGACTTAGCTTTTGGCTTGATCAAGTCGTTTGATCGTAAATTAATTAAGTCGGTAGTGTGGGTGGCTTTTCCCAGGGCTTTGACCCTGTCTCTTCACCAGATCGTGCTTTTGGTCTTGGTCGGGGTAGCGACTCTGATGTCTGCCGGTTCGGTATCAGTCTTTCAATTTGCCTACAACCTGCAGTCAGTGCCACTCGTGATTATTGGCATGAGTTATTCGGTCGCTGCTTTTCCAGTGTTAGCCGACCTTTTTGCGCGCAAGCAGATGGACGCTTTTAATAATCACTTGATCACCGCTTTACGACACATTATCTTTTGGTCGTTTCCCGTAATTGCTTTGGTGATAGTACTGCGCGCCCAGATCGTGCGTGTGGTTTTGGGTAGTGGAGCCTTTGACTGGAACGACACTCGTTTGACGTCGGCGGTACTAGCGCTTTTCATTATTTCTTTGACCGCTCAGTCAGTACTTCTACTGTTGGTCCGTTCATACTATGCAGCGGGGCGGACCAAGACACCACTTCTAGTGGCTATCTTTGGTTCGGTTTTGTCGATCGTCTTTATGATTGGCTCTTTCTACCTGCTGTCTAGCTATCCAGAACTCAAACTAACTATGGAGAGATTGTTTAGAGTGGAAGGTATTCCCGGCACTGAAGTTTTGGTCTTAGTAGCGGCCTTTGTCTTCGGAATTATTATTGAAGGGATTATTTTATTTGGTTTGATCACTCGTGATTTTGGTTTGAAATTTAGTCCACTACTAAAACAAGCCGGAGTAGCCTTTGCTGCTGCCTTAGTAGCGGCTTTGTCTTCGTACATTACTTTGAATTTTGTAGTAGATGGAGTCAACCAAGAAACTTTTGTCGGAATTTTGATCCAGGGCGCCATTGCTGGTGGGGTAGGACTACTTGGGGCACTTTTAACCTACTATGTTTTCGGTTCCAAAGAACTCTCTGAGATCTACCGCTCACTTCATGGTCGAATTTTCAAAAGAAAGGTAGTGGGCATGCCGGCCGATGACCTATAGAAGGGTGTCCACTAAAAACTAATATCATGATTAAGCCTTGCAAAACAAGGCTTTTTGCGTGCTTGACAATATATTTATACATGCTATGATAGATGAGTCACAAATCCCGTGACGCGCAAAAGGAAAATCGACATGACCACTGGCCCGCCCTCATCGTCCCGAAATCATATGACCACAACCTTCGGCGCCGCCGCCGCCCCAGCCTAGCCAGGCTGGGGCCGAGACAAGTCAGGGACCCCGTCGGTCTTTGATAGTTCCACGGGGAGTCGTGACAGCAACGTCAACTCCCCAACCAAGTCCCCTCGCTAGCTTGGCATGACCAGCCGGCGAGGGAATCCCAAGTTCTGTTCTGTCCGCACGGCCCCAGGTTTGCAATTCATCGCATTCCTGGGGCTTTTATTATTTAAATTTTTAATATTGTTGAGACCTAGGTAATTGCCGCGCGCCGTAGGCGCGCGGCAATTACCTAGGTCTACCCTAGTTTTTTTAGCAAACTAAGGTAGAGTAGATGTACTTATGGATACACCGATCAGAAATTTCAGTATTATTGCTCATATTGACCACGGAAAGTCTACTCTGGCTGACCGGATGCTCGAACATACCAAGACTGTCGAGCATCGCAAAATGAAAGAACAAGTTCTAGACTCTATGGAGTTAGAGCGTGAGCGTGGTATCACTATCAAAATGCAGCCAGTGCGCATGGACTATGTGCATCTAGGAGAGAAGTTCCAACTAAACCTCATCGATACTCCAGGACACATCGACTTCTCTTATGAGGTCTCTAGAGCTCTCAAGGCTGTGGAAGGGGTGTTGCTGTTGGTTGATAGTACTCAGGGTATTCAAGCTCAGACTCTGACCACTCTGCAGATGGCTAAAGAGCAGGGACTGACTATTATTCCAGCGCTGACTAAGACCGACATGGATCATGCTCGGCCTGAGGAAATAAGTGCTTCAGTGATGAAGCTGCTCGACTGTACTAGAGAAGACATCTTACTCGTGTCTGGAAAGACTGGGGCTGGTGTTAGTGAACTTCTCGAAGCTATTTGTGAACGAATTCCACCACCAAGAAAACCAGAAATCGATGCCTACAGGGGACTTATTTTCGATTTTCAATATTCCAATCACCGCGGCGTGATCGTTTTTATGCGAGTGTTTGACGGGGAGGTAAAGAAAGGGGATCAGTTAAAGTTTTTAGCCAGTGGAAAAACTTTTACTGCGCTTGAAGTAGGGAAGGTAGTACCTGGTGAAGTACCGGTAGATAGTCTAAAAGCTGGAGAGATTGGGTACATTGTTACTGGTATCAAAGAACCGGGAGTAGCGACTGTGGGTGATACTTTAGTCTTGGAAAAAAAGCCCGCCCCGGCTTTGGCTGGCTATCAAGCTGCTAGACCAGTAGTCTGGGCTTCTATCTTTCCCGATAGTCAGGATGACTTCACTATTCTTCGCCAAGCGCTAGACCGCCTCAAACTGTCGGACTCCTCACTCTCATATGAGGAAGAATCTTCAGGTGTTTTAGGACGGGGTTTCCGTTGTGGTTTCTTGGGGATGCTTCACTTGGAGATTGTGACTGAAAGATTGCGTCGGGAGTTTGATTTGGAAATTGTTATTACCGCACCATCAATTGCTTACGAGGTGACTTACGCTGATGGGACGGTTGAGTCCATTTACGCAGCTACTCGATTTCCCGAGTATGGAGTAGCCGCTACTGTCAGGGAACCTTGGCTTATGGGACAAATTATTTCACCACCAGAATATGTCGGTAACATTATGAGTCTTTTATTTGATCATGAAGGTAGTGTACTTGAGACTGAAGTCTTGACTGACGGTCGCAACTTAGTCAGTATCGAGATGCCGCTGCGTGAGCTCATGCGTAACTTCTTTGATAAGTTAAAAAACACCAGTAGTGGATACGCTTCATTGTCGTACGAAATTGCTGAGTTTAGAGACGCGGACGTGGTGCGCCTAGACGTTCTGGTAGCCGAAGAGCTAATTAGTGCCTTCTCTAGGGTAGTAGGGGCTAAGAGGGCTGAATTTGACGCTAGAGCCACTGTAGACAAACTTTATGACAACTTACCGCGCCAACAGTATGTGACTAAGATACAGACCAAAGTACGCGGCAAGATCATTGCGTCCAGAACTTTGTCAGCTTTGAAAAAAGATGTGACTGGTTATCTATACGGAGGTGACATTACGCGAAAAATGAAACTGCGAGACAAGCAAAAGAAAGGAAAGAAAAAAGCTCTCGAACTAGGAAAGGGAAGAGTCAATATCCCCCCAGAGATTTTCATGAAAATGGTCAAATCAGACTGATCCATTTGTCTATCCCTGAAGATAGAATAAGCGAAAGGTATTATATCTATCTTCAGAGATAGATATAATTGAATGCTGGAAGAATAGCTGTATTGACTAATCGTTTAAATAATAAAACGTAAATGAGAAAAAAAGTGTGAATAACACTTGATCGCTAAATTTTCAGTTATTCCTCGAGCTTTAGACAAATAGTGATGAACCACCAGAATAAGCAAAGATCATACTAAGGATAATCAGGATAGCGGCAATAGCCCAAACCCACTTGATTATGCCCCGACCTCGTTTTGAAAAAAGAATACTCATAAATATAATGTTAAAATATTAACACATGTTTGACTTTAAGCAAAAGCGAAAAATTAAGAGTGTCATGTCGTCTCGGATTACTCAGGGTATTTTACTCATAGTGATCTTTTTTGTTTTGCTTAGTACCTACAATCGCTACCTGATTGCCAGAGACATGGATAACCGGAGAACCTCGGTAGAGTCCGAGATAGTTAATCTTTCAAATCGGAGAGAGTCTCTAGAACAAGAGGTGAAGTATTTAACTAACGAAAGAGGAGTCGAGGCAGAGATGCGTCGCCAATTTGATATTGTACGCGAAGGTGAGCAATTAGTTATCATTCTAGATGATGAAAGGGCTGAGGTTGATGCAAAAGAGGAAATAGAGCCCGAACCGGTCTCGACTAGGGCCTGGTATCGATTTTGGTAAGAGATGATATAATAGACGGAATTAGAAAATAAATTTTTTATATGGAAAAAACAGTTACAATTTACAGCACTCCAGTATGCCACTTCTGCCACGACGCTAAGGAATTTTTCGCTGCTAACAACGTTGCCTTTACTGAGCATGATGTGGCTGCCGACACTGAAAAAAGACAAGAGATGGTAGACCTAACAGGCCAAATGGGCGTTCCAGTAATCCGTGTCAACGACGATGTCGTGGTAGGTTTTGATGAAGGGAAGTTGAAAGAATTGTTGGGACTGTAGGTTCAAAAAGTAGAAGGAAAGCAAAAATAAAACACCAGAATGGTGTTTTATTTTTGCTTAATAAATTATTTGACGTTAGCTCTTAAACTTTTTTGATTTCATCATTCTAGTAATAATGATCATGAGCTCAATTATAATTGTTAGAATAAGTAGGCTTATAGAGATGAATTTTGTCGCTTGCCATAAGCCATATGACCCATAATAAATTTGAGTCTCGACATACAAATAAAATAAGAGAAAAAATTGCAGAAAAATAGCAAGAAATAGAAGCCAAGGTAATTGCTTTTGTAAATTTGGCCGAACTTTTATTAAAATCCACGGCCACAAAATGAAGAATCCAACGATACCCACTACAATAAATGTCACAGACCACTTTTCTAGTAAAATAGAAAAATATTCAGCGCTTTCTTTTTTTTGCCATTTAGACTTGTATTCCGTTAATTCTGCAGGATTCAAGGATAGCAGTTCTAATTTAGTTCGTTCAGCGCACCATTCTCTAAATTCTTGGCAGTTTGAGAAGGTTGAGAGTTGATATATGCCAGAAGAAATTTCTCGGTTTAGTATCTGCGACTCGAGTCGAACAATATTTTCTATGTTTTCGAAGTTGTCGATAACAATAGGACGGGAGTCGCATGCATTTCTAGTCCACTTATATTTAACTGCAAAACCATCAATGAACTGTCCATGTTCAAAGGCGGATACATAAACGGCCTCGTAAGGACTGCAACTTAAAGCGTGGATAGTGGGAGGATTCCATAAAAAAATACTTATGAAAACTGTAAGTATAATACCTAAACTAAATTTAGTTAACTTTAATTTTTTAAACACGTGTAAATAATTATAACAGAGAAGAATGATTGTTTGGAAATAATCCCTTACAAGCTATAAAATCTTTTTTGTAACATTCAGATTCTCTTCTTTCTTCAAAATAAATATGGATTATAGTAAATATTCTTTTTATTCAGTAATAGTCTATTGGTTAACAGAGCTAAATCTACTAGGCTCTCTTTTTAAGGTAAATCATGATAATATACAAAATCGAACGAAAACAGATTTTACTGCCCTTGTAGTTCAACGGATAGAACTTCTCACTCCTAACGAGAGAATCTAGGTTCGATTCCTAGCAAGGGCACAATTAAATCATTTATAGGTATCACAACCTGATACAATTAGAAATATGACACCAGAGTTACCAAATCAAGATAATTTAAAAAAATTACTCGAAGAGAATAATCGTCTACTTCAAGATAACAATAAGCTGCTGCACGACATGCGACGGCGTGAGTTGTGGGGGATTTTCTTTAAGGTGATTTGGTTTATCTTGATCTTTATTGCCCCTCTCTACGTATATCTAAACTTCATTGAACCACAAATGGGAACATTAACTGATCAGCTGGAGCTCTTTAAAAGCTTAAAGTTTTAAACACCCTGTAACGAATTTTGGTTGACAATACAAATTAAATGTAACATAATCGTAAGTTGTTCTTTGTAAATTGCTTTTTTGCGTTAAGGTAAGCTTTTTGTGACTATTTATTGGTCGTAAAAAGCTTGCCTTAACAAAGGTAGGATCGTATAGACGGGGTCGTAACCCAAGTCTGAAACACCTCTTTAGAAAAAGTTAAATGGAGAAAGACGATGCAGACAGCAAGTTGTAGCTCACGTTCAGTCCGGGGGGTTCGTCCCGTGGAGGCTCGCGAAATAATGGGGTCCAAATATGTCTCCACGCTCAGGCTAGATGACCACGCTAGCGGTTTTAGTTTTGATCACAGGTTCCTTACAACGGTTATGACACCCAATAATCGTCTGATCTCGGT
>Ga0163154_10003790_pt1 | contig 20528 bp, 21 predicted proteins | sample OliLakLV19MP9P1_FD_148649 | JGI IMG/M metagenome (GOLD analysis project Ga0163154, IMG submission 148649) | Freshwater microbial mat bacterial communities from Lake Vanda, McMurdo Dry Valleys, Antarctica - Oligotrophic Lake LV.19.MP9.P1 | ecosystem: Environmental > Aquatic > Freshwater > Lake >...
CCGTGACACCGCGACGCCGAGGGGGAGTGGTGGGGAGTTCCGCGGGTGTGCTGATCGTGCTCGTCGTCGCGGTGTCACGGTCATGGACCGCCGTCCTGGACCCCGGATATGACCTCGCGGGGCCTGTCCTGGGTGCGGTAGTCGGAGCGCTCGCGGGCGTTTATCCGTCCTTGCGGGCTGCCGCTGTCGAACCGGTGCGGGCGTTACGGGCCTAAGCCCGTATCGACCGCGTGTAGGATTATGAGGGATGTCAGCACTGCAGCTCCTCCTCAGCTGCCGCGTCGGGTCCCGCCAGGTCGGCTGACCCGACGCGGGGGTGCCGCCTGCCGACCGCCTTCCACCCGCCGTACCGGCAGCGATCAGAGCAGAGGCGCCCCGATGCAGTACCACGTACTAGGCCAGCAGCTGCTCACAACGCTGCCCGTGTCCCGATACGTCCCCTTCCACGAGCAGATCACCGTCGATCTCCCCGATCGGACCTGGCCCGACCGGCGGATGAGCGCCGCACCGCGATGGTGCGCCGTCGACCTCCGTGACGGCAACCAGGCGCTCATCGACCCGATGGACGTCGAACGCAAGAGACGGATGTTCGACCTCCTGGTCCGGATGGGCTACAAGGAGATCGAGGTCGGGTTCCCGTCCGCCAGTCAGACCGACTTCGACTTCGTCCGGTCGCTGATCGACAGCGACCTCATCCCCGACGACGTGACGATCCAGGTGCTGACCCAGGCCCGTGAGCATCTCATCGAGCGGACGTACGAGTCGATCCGCGGCGCCACCAAGGCGATCGTCCACCTCTACAACTCGACGTCGGTGCTGCAGCGGCGGGTGGTTTTCGGCCTGGACACCGACGGCATCGCGGACATCGCCACCACGGGCGCCCGGTTGTGTCTGAAGTACGCCGACGAGCTGCCGGACACGCAGGTGTTCTTCGAGTACTCCCCGGAGTCCTACACGGGCACCGAACTGGAGTTCGCGGCCCGGGTGTGCAATGAGGTCATCGAGGTCTTCGAGGCCAGCCCCGACCGCCCCGTCATCATCAACCTGCCCGCCACGGTCGAGATGGCGACTCCCAACGTCTACGCGGACTCCATCGAGTGGATGCACCGCCACCTGGCGCGCCGCCCTTCGGTCGTGCTCAGCTTGCACCCGCACAACGACCGAGGCTCGGCTGTCGCCGCCGCCGAGCTCGGTTACCTGGCGGGCGCGGACCGGATCGAGGGCTGCCTGTTCGGCAACGGGGAGCGGACCGGCAACGTCTGCCTGGTGACGCTGGCAGGGAACCTGCTGGGCCAGGGCATCGACCCGCAGGTCGACATCTCCGACATCGACGAGATCCGCCGAACGGTCGAGTACTGCAACCAGCTGGCCGTCCACCCGCGCCACCCCTACGGCGGCGACCTGGTCTTCACGGCATTCTCCGGTTCCCACCAGGACGCGATCAAGAAGGGCTTCGACTGGCTGGAACGTGACGCCGCCGCCGCCGGCGTACCGGTCGAGAGCTTCACCTGGGCGGTGCCGTACCTGCCGGTCGACCCCAAGGATCTCGGCCGCAGCTACGAGGCAGTGATCCGGGTCAACAGTCAGTCAGGCAAGGGTGGGGTCGCCTACCTGATGAAGGCCGAGCGCAACCTCGACCTGCCCCGCCGGCTGCAGATCGAGCTGAGCGGGGTGGTACAGCGGCATGCCGACGCCACGGGGGGCGAGATCACCGCGGCGGAGCTGTGGCGGATCTTCTCCGACGAGTACCTGCCGGCCGGCGACGGTGTCCAGGCCTGGGGGCGGTTCGAGCTGCGCGGCCTGGAACAGACCTCGACCGTTGACTCCCAGGACCGACTGGTCGTGGATCTGCGAGACGTCGAGGCCGACGTCCGGCTCTCGGCCACCGGCAACGGGCCGATCGCGGCGTTCTGTGCCGCCCTGTCGGCGCTTGACGTCGACGTCCGGGTCCTCGACTACGCCGAACACGCGATGTCCGCCGGGGGCGACGCGACCGCCGCGGCGTACGTCGAGTGCGCCGTCGGTGGGCAGGTGCTGTGGGGTGTGGGCATCGACCCCAACATCGTCGTCGCGTCCCTCAAGGCTGTGGTGTCGGCGGTGAACCGGGCATTGCGCGACTGAGGCGCCGTACGCCGGCCGAGTGAGCGGTGCAGCGGAGGTGATCCCCACCCTCAGCTTCGAGGAGTACCTGCGGTTCGAGGCGCTGGCCGACGTGCGCCATGAGTATGTGGGCGGGCACGTCTACGCGATGAGCGGGGCGGTACTGCGGCAGGGTCTGCTGGCTCAGGCGATCAACGTTCGTCTGGACGCGGGCTTCTTGCCTCGCGGTTGCCGCGTCCACACCCACGACAGCAAGATCCGGACGCCCGAGGGATCGGTCTACTATCCCGACATCTACGTAACCTGCCGACCCATCGACGACCGACGCTACGACACGGACGCCGAGTGGGTGGTAGAGATCAGATCACCGAGCACCGCCACTACTGACGACCGAGAGAAGTCGCTGGCCTACCGACGGTTACCGAGCATCCAGGGGTATCTGCTGGCCGACCCGGACCTGCGGTACCTGGAACTGCGGACGGCGGTCGACATCGGCTGGCACACGGTGCGGGTGGGCGACGGAGGATACGTCGACATCGGCCCCGCCCGGCTCGACGTCACCGAGATCTTCGATGAGCTCGACCGGTTGGCTCCCCGGGGGGGTACCGAGACTGACGCGACCAGCCCGAGGGGTATCCACAGAGTGATGACCCTTCTGTCGTTCACAGGAGCAAGCGATGGCACTATGCAAGCGTTAGCGATCATCGTGACGCTGTGGCGGTGAACATCTCGATCCGCGAAGTGCCCGACGAGATCCGTGACGCCCTCGGCGGACCTCGCGCGGGGACAGGGCCAGTCGATGCAGGCGTTCCTGCAGGAGGTGCTGGCGTCCCGGGCGCGGCTGTCGCGCAACCTGGCTCTCGTCGACGCCGCCCGGGCGACCATCGACCCCTGCGACGGAATGTCTGCCTCGGTGTCGCTTCCCACGCGCTCGGCCAAATGCGGCGCTGCGGACGCCCAATGGCACAGACTGTCCCCCGTGGGCCTGTATCGCGACGCCGGAGTGGTGTTGCGGACGCACAAGCTGGGCGAGGCGGACCGGATCGTCACGGTGTTCACCCACGACACCGGCCTGGTGCGGGCGGTCGCCAAGGGCGTGCGGCGGACCACCTCCCGCTTCGGTGCCCGACTCGAACCGTTCACCCATGTGGACCTGCAACTGCACACCGGGCGAACGCTCGACGTCGTCACCCAGGCACAGACGATCGCGGCCTATGGCGAGCGGCTGGGCGGCAGCTATACCCGCTACACCACCGGGACCGCGATGCTGGAGACGACGCTGAAACTGTTGCCGGTCGAGCGCGAGCCGTCGCCGCCGCTGCTGGGATTACTGGTCGGCGGGCTGCACGCGCTCGCCGTGACCGGGCGCGATCCGGGGCTGGTGCTGGACTCGTTCGTGCTGCGCGCGCTGGCTACCGCCGGGTACTCCCCGTCGTTCGACGAGTGCGCCCGCTGCGCCGCGCCCGGGCCGCACTCGGCCGTGACGGTGTCGGCCGGGGGTGCGTTGTGCGCGCCCTGCCGCTCGGCCACGCCCGCTGCGGTGGTCGCCGTCGACCCCCAGACGATGACCCTGCTCGGCTCGTTGCTGGCGGGGGACTGGTCACGGGCCGAGACCAGTGCCGGGTGGTGCCGCCGGCAGGCCGCGGGGGTGGTCGCGGCGCTGCTGCACTGGAACGTCGAATCGAGCATGCGCTCGTTCGGGTTCGTCGAGCGGGCGGTCGTGGCGTGAGCGGTGACGCCGCGCCTTCCCAGGGGTCGCGACGACGGTGGTGGGTGGGTCGGCGCACCACGGTCCAGCTGCCGGCGGAGGGCAACGGCACCGAGTGGACCGTGCCGGCCGGTCACGTCGTGCCCGTGCCCGTGCCCGTGCCCGTTGAGGTCACCGCGCCCGACCCGCCGCCGCCGCATCCCTCCGGCGCGAGGCCGCCGGCCCTGCACCCCGACCTCGTCCCCGCCCACGTCGCCGTCGTGATGGACGGCAACGGAAGGTGGGCCAATGCCAGGGGCCTGCCCCGCAACGAAGGTCACCGGATGGGGGAGGCGGCGCTGCTGGAGGTCGTGGCCGGTGCCATCGAGCTGGGCATCACGCATGTCAGCGCCTATGCCTTCAGCACCGAGAACTGGAAGCGCTCCCCCGACGAGGTCCGCTTCCTGATGAACTTCAACCGCGACGTCATCCGCCGTCGTCGCAACCAGATGCACTCGTGGGGGGTGCGGGTACGGTGGGCCGGTCGCCGGCCGCGGCTGTGGCCCAGCGTCGTCGACGAGTTGGAGGAGGCCGAACGGCTCACCCGGCACAACACGGTCTGCACCCTGACGATGTGCGTCAACTACGGCGGCCGCTCCGAGATCGCCGACGCCGCAGCCGCCATCGCCCGGGCTGCCAAGTCGGGGCGGCTGAACCCCGACAAGATCGACGAGTGGACCGTCGGGAGGTACCTCGACGAGCCGGACCTCCCGGACGTCGACATGTTCTGGCGGGTCTCCGGCGAGCGACGGATCTCCAACTTCATGCTGTGGCAGTCCGCCTACGCGGAACTGATCTTCACCGACGAGCTGTGGCCGGACGTCGACCGCCGCAACCTGTGGGCGGCTGTGGAGCAGTACGCCCGGCGCGACCGGCGCTATGGGGGCGCCTTGGACCAGGTGAGCCCGTGAGTGCGCCGACGGGGACGCCGGCGCAGTCCTCAGATGACACGCCGCGGCCGCGTGGGGCGTTGGTCAGGGTGGTTCGCGACCCGCTCTTCGGTCCGGGCGTGCTGGCGGTGGGGCTGCTCGTGGCGCTCCTGGCACGGCCGTGGATCGTGCAGCAGTTCGACGCCCCAGGTTTCAGCACGTGGTCCACGATCTTCGTGGCCATCGTTGTGCAGGCGCTGCCATTCCTGGTCTTGGGCGTCGTGCTCTCGGCCGTCCTCACGGTCTATGTGCCGGCCCGGTGGCTCACCCGAGCGCTGCCGCGCAACCGGTACGCAGCAGTCGGTGTCGCCGGACTCTCGGGCGCAGTCCTTCCCGGTTGCGAGTGCGCCTCTGTTCCGCTGGCTGGAGGTTTTCTGCGGCAGGGGGTGCCGCAGGCGGCTGCACTGGCATTCCTGCTGTCTGCGCCGGCCATCAATCCCGTCGTCCTCATCGCCACGGCGGTGGCCTTCCCAGGAAACCCGGAGATGGTGCTGGCGCGTTTCGTCGCGTCCCTCGCCGCGGCGTGCACGGTCGCGTTGCTGTGGGCTCGCTTCTTTCCGGAGCGTCTATTGCGGCTGCCGGCCGACCCCGCTGGCGGGGGCTCGAGACGTGACCGTTTCCGGGCGACGACCGAGCACGACCTGCTGCACGCGGGCGGGTTCCTGGTCGTCGGCGCCGGCATCGCCGCGACAGTCAATGTGGTCGTGCCGCCAGGGGTCGTCGATGCGGTCGCGTCGCAGCCGCTGCTGGCGGTGCTGGTGCTGGCACTCCTCGCGGTGATCATCGCCATCTGCTCGGAGGCCGACGCCTTTGTCGCGGCCAGTTTCTCCGCGTTCTCGCCGACGGCACAGTTGGCCTTCATGGTGGTCGGGCCGATGGTTGACGTGAAGCTGATCGCGATGCAGGTCGGGTGGTTCGGCCGCAGGTTCGCCGCCCGCTTCGCCCCGCTGACGTTCGTTGTGGCCGTCGTCATGGCGCTCGCGGTGGGAGCGGTTCTGCTGTGAGGAAGGCACCGTCATGAGGAAGGCGTTGGCCGCGACCCTGCTGTTGCTCATCGGGGGCGCCCTGATCCGGCTGTTCGTCAGCGGGGAGTACATCTACTACGTCAAGGACACGATGGCGCTGCCGATGCTGCTTGCCGGCAGCGTGATCTGCGCGCTGGGCTTCGTCGGCTGGTGGTCGGCGACCAGCGCTCCGACATCTCAGACGCGTCATGCCGAGGGCGGACACCTACCGGCGGTCGCCTGGCTGCTGCTGCTGCCGGTCGTCGCGATCCACCTGTCCCCACCGCCGGCGCTGGGTGCGGACGCGGTACTTCGTGAGTCGTCATTGACCGTCGCGCCGGCCGCGAGCATGTACCCGCCGCTGCCAGTCGGTGATCCGCTGATCCTGACTCCTCGCGACGCGGTCGAGCGGGTCCTCTACGACGCCGATTCCGGGATCCTCGACCGTCGGGTCCGTATCGACGGTTTCGCGGTGCCGCTCGAAGGTGAGGACGCCTGGTACGTGGCCCGCATCTCGCTGGCATGCTGCGCCGCCGACGGGGTGGCCTACCGGATTCGTGTCACGGGTGTGCCCGCGCCGCCCACCGATGAATGGATCAGCGTCACGGGGACTTTGCTCGCGCCGTCGCCGGAGACGGCCGATCTGCCCATTCCACAACTGGCTGCGGAGACCGTAGGCCCGTTCAGCGAGCCGGGGAATCCCTACGACTGAGCTCGCGCCTCAACCGGTCATTGGTGTACGACCGGCCGGTGTGCGCACTCTCGGCATCGGCCGAACAGCTCGAAGACGTGCTCGACGTCGGTGTATCCGTGTTCGGCCGATACCGTCAGCGCCCACGCCTCGGCCGCCGCGCCGTCGATCTCGACGGTCCGGCCACAGTCTCGGCAGGTCAGGTGATGGTGATGGCCGTCGCTGCAGCGACGATAGGTGCTCTCTCCGTCGGGATTGCGCACCACGTCGACGTCACCCTCTTCGGCCATGAGCTGCAACGACCGGTAGACGGTCGCCAGGCCGACGCGTTCACCGGAGGCGCTTAGCCGTGCGTGGAGCTGCTGCGCGGACTGGAACTCGGCAGAATCGCGCAGGGCCGCGGCGACGGCTGCCCGCTGCCAGGTGCGCCGCCGCGCACCGTCGCCGGGTGGACCGGGGCTGCCCGCGCGCTGGATCTCAGTGCTCGTCGTAGTCCACTCCTGTCGGGGTCAGTCGGGGTGAGTGCCGGTGTCCATCATGCAGGTAGTCCACATGATCGGCGTGCGCCACCGCGGGGTGTTCGCAGTTCGGCCCACCGTGCACGTGGGCATGGGCGTCAGGGTGCGCACGGCGGCGTCGCCAGGCCGCAGCGCGGCGGGCGACCAGGACCGCCGCCGCCGCCAGCAGGAACGTTGCCACCGCCAGCAGGACGATCGAGCCGCCTGACGGTGTCGCGGTGTAGTAACTGCCCGCCGTCCCCAGCACCGCCACGACAGCGCCGATCACCGATGCAAGCAGCAGGGTCCGGACGAAGGATCGGGCGAACAGCCTCGCGGTGGCGACCGGTACGACCATCAGCGCGCTGATCAGCAACAGGCCGACGACCCGCATCGACAGCACCACGGTCGTCGCGACCAGTACCAGCAACAGGGTGTTGACCAGCCGTACCGGCAGGCCGATCGCCATGGCGAACTCCTCGTCCTCGCTCACGGCGTACAGCACCCGGCCCCAGACGGCCAGGATCAGCAGAACGATGACCGCCAGACCGGCGAACACCGCGAGATCGGCCCAGGTCGTGGTCGTCACCGACCCGAAGAGGTAGGCGACGAGGTTCGCCGCGCCGCCGTTCGGCGTCAGGCTGACGAGGACCACCCCACCGGCGATGCCGCTGTAGAAGAGCAACGCCAGGGCCAGGTCACCCCCGGTCCGCCCGGTTGCCCGAACGGCTTCGAGCAGCACGGCGGCGGCCACGGCCGCGACCAGGGCGGTCCAGACCGGGGCCGCCCCGGTGAGCAGGCCGACCGCCACCCCGGTGAGCGCCACGTGCCCCATCCCGTCCCCGATGAGCGACATCCGCCGCTGCACCACGAAGACCCCCACCAGCGGCGCAATGGTGCCGACCAGAACAGCCGCGACGAGGGCCCTCCGCATGAATCCGTAGTCCAGCAGCTCGAGCATCAGTGGCTCCCCGCCACGTCGCCCTGCCGCGGCGCCCCTGGCATCAGGTGACCGTCGACCATGGTCACCGTGCGATCCACGACGCCACCGAAGACGTCGATTTCGTGGGTCACCACGACCAGGGTCCGGCCGGCAGCCTTGAGATCCGCGAGCGTCGCGACCAGGGACATCACGCCGGCCCGGTCCACGCCGGCGGTCGGCTCGTCGAGGATGACGATGCCCGGGTCGGCGACCAGTGCCCGCGCGATGAGGACCCGGCGCTGCTGGCCGCCGGAGAGCTCGAACACCGGGGTTCCCGCGAAGCCCGCGAGGCCGATCTCGGCCAATGCCGCCCGGACCCTCGCCTTGGCCGAGCCACCCGCAGCCCACAGCGTGCGCCGCGCCAGCAGCCCGGTCGAGACGACCTCCATGGCGGTGGTGGGGATGCCGGCCGGTGGGCTGAGGCGTTGCGGGACGTAGCCGATGCGCACCGAGTTGCGGCCGAGCCGGGCCGACACCGGCCTACCGGCGACCTCGATGTGGCCATTGAGCAGTTCGGCCAGGCCGACCAGACCTCTGACCAGGGTGGTCTTGCCGGAGCCGTTGGCACCGAGCAACGCCACCACCTCGCCTACCTCGACGGTGAGATCGGCGTCGATCACCACCGGGCGCCCTCGGTAGCCGATCGTCGCCTTCCTGACGACCAGCGCCGGTGCCGCAATGACGTCGGCTGCCGGCCGTTGTGCCACTGCAGGTTGTGCCACTGCAGGCAGTGCCACTGCAGGCTGTGCCACTGCAGGCAGCGGGCGTTCGGTCGGACTCATCATTCGCATTCTTGCCCCTGCGCCACCGTGGCGACATTGGCCCGCATCACCGAGGGGTAGTCCGCGCCCGCCGACTCGTCCGTCAATCCATCGAGGGGGTCGAGCACGGCGGTGGCGGCACCTGTCTCGTCGGCCACGGTCTGGGCAATTGCGGCTGAGACCAGCGTCTCGGTGTAGATCGTGGTGACGCCCGCGCTGCGGACCGCATCGGTCACGGCGGCGAGTTGCGACGCCGACGGATCGGTATCGGGGCTGATGCCGGCGATCGACAACACCTCGAAACCGTAGCGATCCGCGAAGTAACCGAACGCGTCATGTGCGGTCACGAGCGTCCGGATCGCGCACGACGCGAGCGCGGCCTCGGCCTCCTCGTCCAGTGCGGTGAGCTCGACCGCAAGTGATTCCGCGTTGGCCAGGTAGGCGTCGCGGTTGTCGGGGTCGGCGGCGGCGAGTCCCTCGGCCACGAGGCCGGCGGCGGCGAATCTCGTGGGGTCGTTCCAGAAACGCGGATCGCTCCTGCTGTTCTCGTCATCCGCGTGCTCGTCTTCGGCGTGTTCGTCGTCGGTCGCGACCCGTGTTGCCAGCGTCGAAACGGCACCCGAGGGCCCTGAGCGTTCCCCCAGCGCCGCATCGAGGGCGGGCTGGAAGTCGGCCAGGTAGACGACCAGGTCCGTGTCGTACATCGTGACCAGCGGATCCGGGGTCAGCTCCAGGTCGTGTGGCCCGCCGCCCGGCCGTGTGAGGGCGACGACGGCGACCTGGTCCCCGCCGATCTGCTCGGCGAGGTACTCCAGCGGATAGAACGCGGCGGCCACCATGGCATCGGCCGGAGCGGATGCGGAGTCGTCACCGCAGCCGGGGAGCATTCCGATCGTCGACGCTGCCGTTGCCGCCAGAGCCAGGTGCGTCATGAGAGTGATTCTCACTTGCACTGCTCGAGGTTGGCAAGTCGGGGAGACTGCCGACCGTGATGGCCGTCGTGCGCTTCCATGTCTCCGGCGACGCCGGCGACTTCCTTGTCCGGGCGGGTGACGCGCTCACGGCGCTGGCGGAATGCCCGGGTTTCGAGGGCGGGTCGCTCGGGCCGTCGACCGACGAGCCCGCCACCTGGGCGATGGTCACCCGGTGGGCGTCGGTGGGTCAGTACCGCCGGGCGTTGTCGTCCTACGCCGTCAAGCTGCGGGCTCACCCGCTGCTGTACGAGGCGGTCGACGAGCCCTCTGCTTTCGAGGAACTGCTCTCACTCAGCGGGGACGGCGTCCGTCGCACGGCCGCCACCGACCGGGCCCCCGAGCCCCTCAAGTAGGCAGCCTCGCCATCCGATGCTCTGTCGGCCCGCGGTCATCGGATCGAGGGGCATCGGGATCGAGGAGGACCGCGTGCGGCGTTTCGCGGCCGAGTGCGTCAGCACGCTGGTTCTCGTCGTCGTGGCCTGTCGCGTCCTCGGCTCCGGCAGCGACTTCGCCCCGCTGGCGATCGGGGCCACCGCCGCGCTGCTCGTCGTGATCCAACCGGATGCGCCAGGGCTCGGTCCCGCCGTGGCCGCCGCGTCGTGGATCCGCGGGATGCTGAGCACCGGCCAACTCCTGGCCACCGTCACCGGGCAACTGAGCGGGGCCGGGCTGGGGGCGCTGCTGAGCCGACTGGCGCCTGGCCCGTTCGACGTCGGGCCGCTGCCCCCTGGGTCGGTCGTCGCTCTGCTGGTCGAGTGCATCGGTGTGGGAATCCTCGTCCATGTGGTGCTGCGGGCGCGGACCGATCGCTGGATTCTCGCGATCCCGGTGGGAGCCACGGTGACCATGTTGTGCGTGGTGGCGGCCGGGCTGTCCGCGTCGCTGTTCAACCCATCCCTGCTGATCGGTGCCGTCGCCATGGGGTGGCTGACGCCGGCCGGGGCGCTCGGCTACGCAGCGGCGCACCTGTGCGGCGCGCTCGTGGGTGCCTGGACAGCGGCACCTTTCCCGTTGACGCGCCCGCCTCGCACGATCGGCCGACCGGCCGCTCACACCTCGTCGGTACCCGTTCCCCGGGCGGCGGGAGATCTCGTCGGCGAGCAGTCGCCGGGCCCGATCCCGGTGAGCGTGCCGGCCGCTTAGAGTCTGCGGTGCTCGCCGACAGCCCAGCCGGACGGAGACCACCGTGGCCAGCAAGACCAGCACCCGCTCAGCCAAGATCGACACTGTCGTAGCCCTGTGCAAACGCCGGGGATTCGTCTACCCCAGCGGCGAGATCTACGGCGGCACCCGATCGGCGTGGGACTACGGACCCCTCGGGGTGGAGCTGAAAGACAACATCAAGCGGCAGTGGTGGAAGTACATGGTGACCGGCCGCGACGACGTCGTCGGCCTGGATTCCTCGATCATCCTGCCGCGTCAGGTGTGGGTCGCCTCCGGCCACGTGGGGGCGTTCAGCGACCCGCTGACCGAATGCCTGTCGTGCCACAAGCGGTTTCGTGCCGACCACCTGGTCGAGGAGTTCGAGGAGAAGAAGGGCCGTCCGCCAGAGGGAGGTCTGACCGAGATCGCGTGTGGGAACTGCGGCACCCGGGGCCAGTGGACCGAACCGCGCGACTTCAACGGCCTGCTGCGCACGCACCTGGGACCGGTCGAGGACGAGAGCGGGTTGCATTACCTGCGCCCGGAGACAGCGCAGGGCATCTTCGTCAACTTCGCCAACGTCATGGGGTCGGCCCGGAAGAAGCCGCCGTTCGGCATCGGCCAGATCGGCAAGAGCTTCCGGAACGAGATCACGCCGGGCAACTTCATCTTCCGCACCAGAGAATTCGAGCAGATGGAGATGGAGTTCTTCGTCGAGCCCGGCACGGACGAGCAGTGGCACCAGTACTGGATCGATCAGCGGCTGGCCTGGTACACCGGTCTGGGGATCGCGGCGGAGAACCTGCGGGAGTACGAACACCCCAAGGAGAAGCTGTCGCACTACTCGAAGCGGACCGTGGATATCGAGTACCGGTTCGGCTTCACCGGCGGCGATTGGGGTGAACTCGAAGGCATCGCAAACCGCACCGATTTCGACCTGACGACGCATTCGGAGCACTCCGGAAGCGACCTGACGTACTTCGACCAGGAGAAGAACGAGCGGTGGACGCCCTACGTCATCGAGCCGGCCGCCGGGGTCGGTCGGCCGATGATGGCGTTCCTACTGGAGGCATACGCCGAGGACTCAGCTCCCAATGCCAAGGGCGGTCTCGACACCCGCGTCGTGCTGCGGCTGGACCGCCGGTTGGCGCCGATCAAGGCGGCGATCCTGCCCCTGTCACGCAATGCGGACCTGTCACCGAAGGCCCGCGGCCTGGCCGCAGCGCTGCGTCGGCACTGGAACGTCGAGTTCGACGACGCCGGGGCGATCGGCCGCCGGTACCGCCGCCAGGACGAGGTCGGCACCCCGTTCTGCCTGACGGTCGACTTCGAGACGCTCGAGGATCAGGCCGTGACCATCCGCGAACGGGACTCGATGACCCAGGAGCGGGTCGGCCTCGACGCCGTCGAGGGGTGGCTGGCGCAGCGCCTCGTCGGCTGCTGACCCCCCACCTACGCCATTTGTCCACAAAAGTGCGCCTGGCGCGCTCGCCAGGCGCACTTTTGTGGACAAATGGCGTAGGTGGGGGGCGGGAGGGGAGGCTCTACCCTGCGGGCATGAAGGTCGAGACCCGCCACCAGCCCTCCTTCGCCACCGCCCGTATCCAGCTCGCTCCCGGCGAGGCCTGCCAGGCCGAGTCCGGCGCGATGGCGGCCCACTCCTTCGGGGTCCAGGTCGAGGCCCACATGCAGGGCGGCCTGATGAAGGCGCTGAGCCGCAGCGTGCTGGGCGGGGAGTCCCTGTTCATCACCACCTACACCGCTCACCCGCAGCAAGCGGGCTGGGTGGACGTCGCCGCCCGGCTACCGGGGGACGTTCTGGTCTTCGACGTCACGCCAGGCTCCGGGCTGATTCTCACCCGAGGCTCGTGGCTCGCGTCCGCCTCGACGGTCACGTTGGACACCAAGTGGGGCGGCGCGGCGTCGATGTTCGGCGGCGAGGGCGGGTTCGTCGTCCACGCATCAGGTCGAGGCCCGGTGGTCGCCTCCTGCTACGGCGCCGTCGATCAGCACGACCTGCCCGCCGGTGGCGGCTTCACAGTCGACACCGGACACGTGGTGGCCTACGAGGAGGCGGTGCCTCGGCCGGCGCTGCGGCGGGTCAGCAAGGGGTTCATGACCACCATGAAGTCCGGTGAGGGCCTGGTGTTCGACTTCGTCGGACCGGGCACGGTGTGGACGCAGAGCCGCAACCCCAACGAGTTCCTCAGCTGGATCTCCCGCGCCTCGCCGTCCAGGCAGTGACCCCCACAACTGACATCGCACGAGCTGTGACAATGAGAGGGACACCCGGAGGTGACCCGTGCTCGCAACCGCTCCTGCCCCGCTGCGCCTGGGCCGCCATACCCTCGCCGCCCCGGTGGTCCTGGCCCCGATGGCCGGGATCACCAACGCGGCCTTTCGTCGGCTGTGCCGGGAACTCGGCGGCGGCGCCGGCCTGTACGTCTCGGAGATGGTCACCTCCCGCGCCCTGGTCGAGCGGACCCCGGAGTCGTTGCGGCTGACCGAGCACCACCCGGACGAGCCGATCAAGAGCGTGCAGCTGTATGCCACTGATCCCGCGACTGCCGCGGCGGCGGTGCGCCTGCTGCTGGATGAGGGCCGCGCCGAGCACATCGACCTGAACTTCGGCTGCCCCGTTCCCAAGGTCACCCGCAAGGGCGGCGGCGCGGCGCTGCCGTGGAAGCTCGACCTGTTCGAGGCGATCGTCACCGCGGTCGTGCGCGCGGCCGCCCGAGACGGTGTCCCCGTCACCGTCAAGATGCGCAAGGGCATCGACGACGATCACCTGACCTATCTCGACGCCGGGCGGCTCGCCGCCGAGGCGGGTGTGGCCTGGGTCGCGCTGCACGGCCGCACCGCCGCCCAGCTCTACGCGCCGCACGCCGACTGGGATTCGATCGCGCGGCTCCGCGACGCCCTGCCCGCGGAACTGCCCGTGCTCGGCAACGGCGACATCTTCGCCGCCGAGGACGCCGCTGCGATGGCGGCCCGGACCGGCTGCGACGGCGTGGTGGTCGGACGTGGTTGCCTGGGGCGGCCGTGGTTGTTCACCGACATCGCAGCGTCACTGAACGGCGACGAGCGGCGCACGCGCCCGACACTCGGGCAGGTGATGACGACGTTTCGCCGGCACGCCGTCCTGCTGGCCGAGAACATGGGAGAGGAGGACCGGGCGTGCCGCGACCTACGCAAGCATGTCGCCTGGTACCTCAAGGGCTACCCCGTAGGCCACCACATTCGGGTCCGGCTCGCCATGGTGTCCACGCTGGCCGAGATCGACGAGATCACCGCCACCATGGATCTGACCGCGCAGTACCCGGGCGAGCCTGCGGAGGGCCAACGCGGCCGCGTCGGCAGCGCGCGGGCGGTGTCGCTGCCGGACGCTTGGCTCGCCTCACGGTGCTCCGACGCCGGCACGGCCCGGGCGGTGGCCGAGGCGGAGGCGTCGGTCTCCGGCGGCTGACCCCCGTCGTCGGCGACACGCCCCCGACGAAGGCCTCGGAAGGCATCGTCGCGCCCGCCTGCCACAATGGGTCGGATGACGGCGCTGGAGGATCGGACCCCGGTGCGGCAACGTAGCCGTCGAGGGCGGCGGGTGATGACCCTGTTGCTAGCGTTCGCCATGCTGGTACCGGTGGCGGTCGCCGCCCGCGTGATCCAGGTGGCCGGCCGGGACGACCGCTCGCCGGTGGACGTCATCGTGGTGCTGGGTGCCGCAGCAGCGGCGGGCCGACCGGGCGAGGTCCTGGAGGCCCGCCTCGACCACGCCCGTGAGCTCTACCTGGCCGGGACCGCGCCGGTCATCGTCACAGCCGGCGGCACCGGTGAGTCTCAGGACGTCAGCGAGGCCGCGGCGGGCGCGGCGTACCTCACCGACAACGGGGTACCGGCCGAGGCGGTCATCGCTGTCGAGGTCGGGGGCGACACGCTGTCCAGTCTGCAGGCCGTTCGCGACCAGGCCGCAATCAGCGGTTGGACATCGATGGTGCTGGTCACCGACCCGTGGCATTCCTACCGAGCGCAGGCGATGGCCCGCGACGTCGGCCTGCCGGTGACCGCCACCAGTCCGACCCACACCGGCCCAAACGTCACCTCCGGCGAACGCGTCGTGTTCAACGTGGTCCGCGAGACCGCCGCCTTCATCGCCTACCGGGTCGAGTCCCTGGCGGCCCCTCTGCTATGACGATGCCTGCCGGGTACGCCGAATCCGACGCCGCCCGCTGGGTTCCCGAACCACCCAAGAGCAGCGCCCGCAGTGCCTTCGCTCGCGACCGGGCCCGTGTCCTGCACTCCTCGGCGCTGCGTCGGCTGGCGGCGAAGACCCAGGTGGCGAGCCCGGGCAGCGACGATTTCGGTCGCACCCGGCTCACGCACTCGCTGGAGGTCGCGCAGGTCGGCCGCGACCTGGCGACACTGCTCGGCTGTGATCCGGACGTCGTGGACACCGCCTGCCTGGCCCACGACCTGGGTCACCCGCCGTTCGGTCACAACGGCGAGGCGGTGCTCGACCTGCTGGCCGACGGCATCGGCGGGTTCGAGGGCAACGCCCAGACACTGCGGCTGCTCACCCGGCTCGAGCCCAAGATCCTCGATCCGGTCACCGGCCGCGCCGTCGGGCTGAACCTGACGCGTGCCAGCCTCGACGCCGCCACCAAGTACCCGTGGCCGGCGGCCACGGGTGCTGCCGGGCGGGGCAAGTTCGGCGTCTACGCCGAGGACGCCGAGGTCTTCGAATGGCTCCGCGAGACCGCACCTCGGGGCCGGCGATGCGTCGAGGCGCAGGTGATGGACCTCGCGGACGACATCGCCTACTGCGTCCACGACATCGAGGACGCCATCGTCGCCGGATTCATCGACCCGGCGGCGCTGGCCAGGCCCGATGACGACGAGCGAGTCGTCCGGGCGATGATCGAGTGGTACCTGCCGGCCGCCGATCCGGCCGAGGCGACCGCAGCGTTGCAGCGGCTGCGGCAGGTACCCGGCTGGGTGTCCGCCTTCGACGGTAGCCACCGGGCGCTCGCGGCGCTGAAGAACATGACCAGCCAACTGATCGGCCGCTTCATCCAGGCTGCCGAGCGCGCCACCCGCACCCGGGCCGGCGCGGGTCCGCTCACCCGCTACGACGCAGACGTCGTCGTGCCCCGGGACACCCTGGTCGAGATCGCCGTGATGAAGGCGGTGGCGGCGGTCTTCGTCTTCACCGACCAGCGGCGGCAGGCGGTCTACGCGCGGCAGCGCGAGATCATCGCCGTGCTGTTCGAGGCGCTCCTGGCGAGAGCCCCGGCCGGCCTTGAGACGCCGTATGCCGACGCCTGGCGGGAGGCCGGAGACGACGCAGGTGGGCGGCGGGTCGTCATCGACCAGGTCGCAGGCCTGACCGATGCCTCGGCGCTCGCCCGCTACGAGGAGATGGGCCGCCTCTAGCCGCCTGATCGCCGACCAGGACGCGACACCGAGATAGGACTGCCGCCGCCGGGATGCCGGCGGCGGCAGTGCTGTGGGTGTGGCTCAGCGCTTGAAGGCGTCCTTGACCTTCTCGCCGGCGTCCTTGATGTCAGCGCCGGCCTGGTCGGTGCGGCCCTGCGCCTCACGCTCCTCGTCACCGGTCAGCTTGCCCTCGGACTCCTTGGCCTTGCCGCCGAGCCGGTCCATGGCGTTGTCGAGCTTGTCGTCGATGCCCATCAGCGTCCCCTTTCATGGTTCGCCTGTGGCGACCACCGGTCACCACAGCGCTCGAGGTGCCCCGAGCGCCACCATTGACATTGCGGCGCTCGTCCGGCGACCGCTACCGGTGGCGTGTCGGGACCTCGACCTAGACTCCGCCCGTGGCGGGCGGCGGTCGGATGCGGGACGAGGACATCGCCCTCGTCCGCGAACGCGCCCGTATCGAGGAGGTCGTCGGCGACCACGTGGCACTGCGCAAGGCGGGGGTGGGCTCGCTGAAGGGGCTGTGCCCGTTCCACGATGAGAAGACCCCGTCCTTCCAGGTGCGACCTCAGGTGGGGCTGTTCCACTGTTTCGGCTGCGGCGAGGGCGGGGACGTCATCGCGTTCGTCATGAAGAACGACCACCTCGGGTTCACCGATGCCGTCGAGCGGTTGGCCGCACGCGCCGGGGTGGAGCTTCACTACGAGGACGGGGCGACCGGCTCCCGACCGCGGCCGGCCGCTGGTCAGCGGCAACGGCTCGTCGAGGCCAACGCCGCCGCCGCCGCCTACTACGCCGAGCAACTGCGCAGCCCGGACGCGCAGCCCGGCCGGGCACTGTTGTCCTCGCGTGGCTTCGACGCCTCCTCGGCGGCGACCTTCGGGGTCGGGTTCGCGCCGCGCAGCGGGGAGGCGCTGTACACGGCCTTGCGGGGCCGGGGGTTCACCGACGACGAGCTGGTCGCGGCCGGCCTGATCGCGCGATCGGGGACGGGCCGGATGTACGACCGGTTCCGGGGCAGGTTGCTGTGGCCGATCCGAGACGTCACCGGAGACACCGTCGGCTTCGGTGCGCGCCGGCTGTTCGACGACGACCGGATCGAGGCCAAGTACCTCAACACCCCCGAGACCGTGCTGTACAAGAAGAGTCAAGTCCTCTACGGCGTCGACCTGGCCAAACGAGAGATTGCCCGGGACCGCAAGATCGTGGTCGTCGAGGGCTACACGGACGTCATGGCCTGTCATCTGGCCGGTGTCAGTACGGCCGTGGCGACCTGCGGCACCGCGTTCGGCGACGAGCACTCCCGGGTGGTGCGGCGGCTGCTGGGCGACACCGACTCCCACGGCGAAGTGATCTTCACCTTCGACGGTGACGCGGCGGGCCGCCGGGCGGCGCTCAAGGCCTTCGACTCCGACCAGCGGTTTGTGGCGCGCACGTTCGTCGCCGTCGAGCCGAGCGGCAAGGACCCGTGTGACCTCCGAGTCAGCACGGGTGACGAGGCGGTTCGGGCGCTGGTGGACAACCGGGTCCCACTGTTCGAGTTCGCGATCCGCTCGGCGCTGACCGACCACGATCTGGAGACCGAGGAGGGCCGGTTGGCAGCGCTGGACGCCGCCGCCCCGATCGTCGCGGCCATCAAGGACAGCGCGCTGCGTCACCGGTACGCGGTCCAGCTGGACCGCTGGACGGGTTTCCTCGACGAGCGGTTCGTCGTCTCCCGGGTGGCTCGGGTGGCCGGTGCCGAGGGCCGGACCCGGCGTGAGGGCGGGGCGGACGGGCCCGGTCGGCAGCGGGTCGCCGTCGCACCGCTCGATCCGGTCGTGGCCGCCGAGCGGATGGCGCTGGCGTGCGCCCTGCAATACCCCGAACTCGTCGCCGCCGATGTCGATGCACTCGGCGAGCACGCGTTCGGAGCACCCGCCCATCACGCCATCCACGAGGCGATCAAGGTCTCGGGTGGCCTCACCGGCCGAACCAGCGCCCAGGTCGTCGCGGCGATCTCGGAGTTCGTGCCGAGCGCGGTGGCACCCCTGGTCACGGAACTCGCCGTGATGGACCTGCCGGCAGGTGAGGCCGAGCTGGCCCGTTACACCCGGGGGATCGTCGCCCGGGTCGCCGAGGTGGAGGTGACACAGTTGGTCATCGACCTGACCCGGCGGCTGACCCGCCTCGACCCCGCCTCGGACGCCGAGACCTACCGCAAGGCCAGCGCCGACCTGCACATCGCTCACCTTCGGCAGCGTGCGCTGCGCGATCGGGCGTCCGGCGCATGAGCGCGACGCCGCCCCGGTCGGTGCGAGCCGCCCTGGGCAAGGGCGAGCGACTGCTCGCCGCCGCACAGCTCGTCGCAGGCGGCTGGGCGCTGGCCACGGGAAGCCGGTTGGTGCTCGTCGACGACGAGTCGGTCGAGGGTGTGGCGGTGGACCCGATCGACTGGACGGACGTGGCCACCGCCGGCCTGCAGGGTGAGTCGGGGGTGCTGTCGGCCGTGCTCGTCGACGGTTCGGAACGGACGCTGCTGCTGGGCCGCGGACAGGGGACGCGCTTCGCCCGGGTGGTGCGTGAGCGGGTGCAGCACAGTGTGCTGCTCAGCCGGACCGTCGAGCTGAGCGGCCGGCGCACGGTGCGGGTGGCCGCACGCAGGGGTGCCGACGGGTCGCCGTTCATTCAGGTGGTCCCCGCTCGGGGGGTGGACCTGCGGGGGCCGGATGTCGCGGCGGCCGTTGCCGAGGCCGAGGCGGCCGTCCGGGATCAGGTGGGCCTGCCACCGCAAACGTCAGGACCCCCGGCGTGACTCGGGTGCTCTTCTTCGGCACGTATGACGCCTCGACTCACCCGCGGGTAGCGGTGCTGCGCGATGGGTTGCGCGATCATGGGGCGGCGGTGCACGAGGTCAACACGCCGCTCGGCCTGTCGACGGCGGCGCGGGTGGCGATGCTTCGCCGACCGTGGCGGCTGCCGATGCTGGGGTGGCGGCTGCTGCGCTGCTGGGCCTCGCTGGTGGTTCGCTCGCGGCGCTACCGCGGCACGGCACGGCCCGACGCCGTCGTGGTCGGCTACCTCGGGCACTTCGACGTACTGCTGGCTCGTCGGCTGTTCCGGCGGGTGCCACTGGTCCTTGACCACCTGATCGGCGCCGGCGACACCGCCACCGATCGGGGTGTCGCCCCTGGCCTTCGGCACCGTCTGCTGCGTGCCCTGGACGAAGCAGCGCTACGCAGCGCCGACCTCGTCGTGGTCGACACCGAGGAGCATCGCGCGGCGCTGCCCGCGGTCCATCGGCCACGCGCCCTCGTTGTCGGGGTCGGCGCGCCCGAGGTCTGGTTCGATGCCCGCGCGGCGCCCCCGAGCACCGGCGACCCGGCCGGGCCGCTGCGAGTGGTCTTCTACGGGCTGTATACGCCGCTGCAGGGTGCCCCCGTCATCGGTGCAGCCCTGGCGGCGCTGGCCGACGCCCCGGCGCATCGGATCGAGGTCACCATGATCGGTGCCGGGCAGGATCTGGAGGAGACCCGTCGATTGGCCGCAGGCAATACCCGTGTGACGTGGCTCGATTGGGTCGACCCCGTTCTGTTGCCCGCCGTGGTGGCCGGGCACGACGTATGCCTGGGCATCTTCGGCGTCGGGCCGAAGGCGCTGCGGGTGGTGCCCAACAAGGTGTTCCAGGGGGCGGCCGCGGGGTGCGCGCTGGTGACCTCCGACACGCCGCCGCAGCGGCGGTTGCTCGGCACCGCGGCCGTGCTGGTCCCCCCTGGCGACGCCGTCGCGCTCGCCACGGCACTAAGCTCGCTGGCTGCCGACCCATCCCACCTCGCCGCCGTCCGCAAGGCCGCAGGGGCGCTCGCCGAGACGTCTTTCACACCGCTTACGGTGACGACCGGGCTACTGGACCGGGTCACTGCCGTTTCCGGGAGGCAATGGTGAACGATTCGCCACTGCCACCGCTGAGCCCGAACGCGTGGCTGCGCTGGGACGTGGTATTGCGGCTGCTGCCACCCGGCCCACTCGACCTGCTCGAGGTCGGATGCGGGCAGGGTGGTTTCGGCGCCCGGCTGGCACAGCGCTACCGCTATGTCGGTGTCGAGCCGGACGCCGTCTCCGCCGAGGTGGCCCAGCGGCGGGTCGCGGCGGCCGGCGGCGCGGGAGAGGTCAGGCAGGGGGACCTCTCCACCGTCGCGGTCGGCGAGCACTTCGACGTGGTCGTCGCCTTCGAGGTGATCGAGCACATCGAGGACGACATGGCGGCGCTCGCCGACCGCGACGGTGGAGA
>Ga0163154_10003791_pt1 | contig 20524 bp, 16 predicted proteins | sample OliLakLV19MP9P1_FD_148649 | JGI IMG/M metagenome (GOLD analysis project Ga0163154, IMG submission 148649) | Freshwater microbial mat bacterial communities from Lake Vanda, McMurdo Dry Valleys, Antarctica - Oligotrophic Lake LV.19.MP9.P1 | ecosystem: Environmental > Aquatic > Freshwater > Lake >...
ATGTAAAGGAGGCCTGGCAGGCTGTACAGCTTGTTGACGCTTATAAGAAAGCGTGATTTTTTTTATGGTTCAGGTCGCTTTAGCGTTGCGACTCCATAAAAATAGCACTCCATTTTTTTATGGTTCAGGTCGCTTTAGCGCCCCGACCCATAAAAAAAGCACCTCATTGCTGAAGTGCTTTTTAACTATTTAGAATACTTTATTTAATTGGAGGCTTTTGATCCTTTTGTGCCTTTTGGGCAGAATCCATCATTTTCTTTTGCATTGCTTCCATTTTAACCCTTTCCAAATCAGCTTCAACCATTGCCTGTGCAGCAGTGATTACATCTACAATTTCTACTTCAAATACCAGGTTAGCATTAGGTTTAATATCTGCACCTGCACCTTGTGAACCATATGCCAGTGCCGATGGAATGTACAAATTTGCTTTTGAACCCTTTTTCATCAAAGTCAAACCATCTGTCCAGCCCTTGATAACACTGCCTTGTGTACCAGCAGAAGCACCCATGTTAACAGGTAATGCTTCTGTATGATTAAATTTAGGATCTTTATTTGAATCAAATACTTTACCATCTTCTAATGTTTTACCGGTGTACATCACTTTTAATACTTTAGATGTATCAATTGCATCACCGGCACCTTCTGTAAGCATTTCAACATAAGTACCCAAAGGTGCTTTAGATGCTTTGATGTTATTTTTCGCCAAATAATCAGCGATCGTTTTATCATCTTTCTTTAATTGTTCGATACCCTTAATTGAATCTTTAGCTTTAGCCATTACCATCTGCGACTTGTAAGCGCTATCAGCAGATTCCCTGTTAGTGAAGATGTTAACAATTTTGTAGTGGGCTATAATATGACCGCCTTTTTTTATGAAAGGAGGTAATTGTCCGCCTTGCTTCATTAAGCTATCAGTTACTTGCTTAACTACAATACTATCCCCCTTGCGAATCTGTCTAAATATTTTGTAATAAACAGGAGGTAATGCAGCAGAATCCAAACCCACAATCTGGTTAGAAAAATCTTTAGAAGAGAACAACACAGTGTCTTTGTTGGTTCCTTTGTAGGTTTGATCAAATGCTATTTCAAAGAAATCACCCGTTTTGATAACAGAATCTTTTCCGTTAGAAATAATTTTGTACTCCATACCACCTTCTGTTTTTTTAAAAGGCTGTGCACAACTTGCCAGCAGCAACGCAGCTACTGCAACGAAATAAAAAGAATGCTTCATTGTTGATTTTTATTTTTAAAATTGATAATTACTTAATTGTTCTTTATTCTCCTTCATAGCGGAAATAAACTTAGCCACTACTTCTTCTAAAGGTTCTTTATTCTGACCACCGGCCGCATTAAAGTGCCCGCCGCCATTAAAATATTTTCTGGCAAATGTGTTTACATCAAACCCATCTTTACTCCGGAAAGAACTTTTACGTTCCTCTCCCCTGTCAATAATAATTGCGGCCAGTTTTATACCCTTTATGCTCAGCGGATAGTTTACCAGGCTTTCGGTATCGCCTGTAACAATGTTGAATTTTATCAGGTCCTGCTGTGGTATAGCAATTAAAGCAGTATTGTATTCATAAAAAACTTCCATCCGGTTTAGCAATACATTACCTATAAAACGGAACCTGTTTTCAAGAAAATTATCAAACAGGTTTTCATGAATTTTGCTATGGCTAAGACCTTTGTCTTTTAAATGAGCGATCATCCTGTGTACACTTGCCGTGGTAGAAGGAAAACGAAAAGAACCGGTATCAGTCATTACACCAGCGTACAGACATTCGGCAACTGCTTTATTTATTAACTGATCATTACCCGAATTGATGATAAAATCGTACACCATTTCGCAGGTACTGCTTTTACCGGTATCACTTACACCATAGGCAAACTTATCTACTTGTGGCTCCTGGTGATGATCTATTAAAATACGTTTAGCATTGCTTGCGCCCAGCTTTTCTTCCATGCGCTTGGTACGGCCAAGTGTATTAAAATCCAGGCAAAAAATCCAGTCTGCGGCGTCAATTGCTGCATCTGCTGCTGCAGTTTGCCGGTCGTAATCAAGCACATTTTTAGAGGCCGGCATCCAGTTTAAAAAACTGGCCCAGTTAGTGGGAGAAACAACTTGCACAGTATGACCTAACTGCATCAAAAAATGATACAGGCCAAGTGAAGAACCCATCGCATCGCCATCCGGCTTTTGATGGGTGGTAATTACCACCTTTTTAGGTGTATTTAATTGCGGGAAAATTTCTTGTATAGATTGCATAAAGCGGCGCAAAAGTAACGGTTAGTTTTCAGTTTGCTACTAGTTTTTTAAACTGTTGTGCTAAAGGAATCAAAAAAACAAAACAAAAGGATTTATATTTGCGGCTCAAAAACAAAAAAATGAGTAACAGAACATTTACCATGATTAAACCGGATGCAACAGCAAACGGACATACAGGTGCCATCCTGGCAATGATAAACGCAGCAGGTTTTAGAATAGTTGCACTTAAAATGCTGCATCTTTCAGCTGAAAAAGCAGGCGAATTCTATGCCGTTCATAAAGAAAGACCATTTTATGGCGAACTGGTTGAGTTTATGAGTCGTGGCCCAATTTCTGCAGCAATTCTCGAAAAAGAGAATGCAGTAGCAGATTTTAGAGCACTTATTGGTGCTACCAACCCAGCACAAGCAGCGGAAGGAACAGTAAGGAAATTATACGCCACTTCAATTGGCGAAAACGCTGTTCACGGAAGTGACAGCGATGAAAACGCAGCAATCGAAGGCGATTTCTTCTTTAGCAAACTGGAGCAGTTTTAAATAAATTGTTTCTTTGAGATAAATAAAAAGGATGCTTATTTATTAGGCATCCTTTTTATTTGGGTATAATTGTCAAATTTGTAAAGTTAATTTTAGGATTAGTGATACTTAAAGTAAATGACAAGTGAATGCGGCCTTGAATAAAAAGTGCTAGAAATTTTCCACATCAGCCGTTAAGAAATCATCCGCCGCGGCGGATTGAGCCGGCACAATCTTTAAATCATTTAACTCTTCCGGCGAGTTCCTTGATTTTAGGTTGATGTGGAAAATTTCACCTGTCCCGAAAGTCGGGAGCCTTTTTATTCACAGCCCCGTCCGACTGGCGTCAGCCGGGCGGGCTTGATCTTTTTTGTTACTTTTTTGCATCAACCTGTCCCGAAAAAATCGGGAGGCAAAAAAGTAAATAGAGTCTAACTCAATATCGAAGAGGCTTTGCGAACTAAGTACTTAATCCTAATTAATTCTATCCCATCAATAACCCTGCAATAGTGGCTGATAGATAAGAAGCAAGCGTACCGCAAACAAGCGCTCTCATACCCAGTTTGGCAAGGTCTGCCCTGCGTTCGGGGGCCAATGCACCAATACCACCAATCTGCATCCCTACAGAACTAAAGTTGGCAAAACCACAAATGGCAAAACTTACAATAATCAATGCTTTTTCTGAAATAACGTTTTGGTAGCCTTTCACCATTTGGCCTGCTGCATTGGGCACCATGGTTTGGGTAAGATCGCTGAATGCAACAAATTCATTGATGGTTAATTTTTTGCCCAGCATGGTAGCCACATTGGCCACATCTGCCGTAGGCACACCCATTGACCAAGCCATTGGCGAAAATATTTTACCAAAAATCCAGTCGAGGGTTAAACTAAAATCCAGTTGAAGCAATATGCCCAGCTTCTGCAATAAAAAATTGATTAAGGCAATCAATCCTAAAAAACCAATCAACATGGCAATTACATTCATGGATATTTTCATGCCATCACCGGCACCATGACTGATGGCATCAATAACATTGGTGTAAGGCGTTTTTACTTCCAGTTTTACCTTACCCATTGTTTCACTTTCTTCCGTCTCCGGCCAAACAATTTTAGAAATTACCAGGGCTGCAGGCGCTGCCATTAAACTGGCTGCCAGCAAATATTCTGCCTTGGCGCCAAAACTTACATACACAACTAATATACCACCGGCAATACAGGCAAGGCTACCGCTCATGCTGGCGAGTAATTCACTTTTAGTCATCCCTTTTAAATAAGGACGGATCATTACCTGTGCTTCCACCTGACCTACAAAGGCACTGGCAACATTGCTCAAAGCCTCTGCGCCACTCACTTTCATTACCTTGTTCATTGCCTTTGCAACCAATGAAACGATGCGCTGCATTACGCCAAAATGATAAAAAATGGCAACCAGCACACACACCAGGATAATGGTGGCCAATACACTAAAGCCAAAAATAAATACGCCTGGTGTACCATAAGGAATTGAACCACCTGCCCGATTGTCTGCCATCAAACCACCATAAACGAAAGCTGCACCTTCTTTGGCAAAGGCCTCAATATGAGTAATAATGCTTCCAACTTTTTGGAAAAATGATTTTACTATAGGAACTTTTAAAATTAATAAGGCAATGGTAATCTGTAATAAAATTCCACTTACTACCAACCTGTAGTTGATTCTTTTTTTGTTATTTGATATTAACCAGGCCAATCCTAAAATGAGAACGATACCAAAGAGTCCTTGAAAGCGCTGCATAAGCAAATAGTGGTTTTAGTTTTGAAAGATATAGAAATAATGCAGAACAAAAATATTTTCGATTATTGGCGCAGCTCATATAATAAATGCATTTACTTCATTTCACAATTATTGCATGTATTGCTTACTACATACAATGCTTTCCGGAATTTAAAATAAGACTAAACAGTTAAAGAAAAGTATTAACAAAAACGGGTGCAATTCAAATCAGATGGCTATCGGATTTGAATTGCACCCACAAAAATCCCGGCCAAAAAAGCTCGGGTTACCAATTATAATTTTCTGATAAAGATCTTTTTAAAATAAGCCTTATGCCCATGATCCTGTAGGGCGATTAGCCCGGTTTTAGCCAATCCATAATCCGGATGATCTTTCCATTTACCCGTTGTTTTTTTGTTAGTCCATGTGTCATCCCATGCCTGGAATTCTACAATTTTAGCTCCATTCAGCCAATGCTCCACATGGCCTTTATTGAAAACAATCTTGCTGGTATTCCACTCCCCCACCGGGTTTAGTTTTTTTTGATCATTGGTGAGATTCATTGCATAATCGGCCCCGGTTTTTTGCCAATCTTCCAGCTTCTCCGGAAAATCGATATCATCTATCAATTGATATTCCGGCCCCGTTTGGTAAGGCGCATTGTATTTTTTTCCTTCCACCACATGATACATCACTCCGCTGTTGCCTTCTTTTGAAATTTTCCATTCCCATTTTAATTCAAAATTGTCGAAGGTTTCATCGGTTACAATATCGCCGCCATGGGCATCGGCAGCAGCACCGAGGCAAACCATAGCACCGTCTTCAATAGCCCAGTTTTGTACAGGACCTTTTTTATTAAAACCATGCCAACCCTTTAATGTCTTCCCATCAAACAGCGCAATCCATTTTTCAGTGGCTGATGACTTTTGACATATACCATTGAAGGAAAATGCTCCTATCAGGAATAATAAAAAAGCAATCGTTTTTACAAGTTGATTTTTCATTTATCAAAGTTTTACTTTTTTATCAATTGCATTGCTTCAGGGTTCCAGCGGATTGCAGTATCCTGGGTATAACTGTCGTTGCATAATAATGCAGGGGCACAGGCCCTGTAACCAAACACTGCATCTTCCGCAACTTTTCCGCCATTTTTAATGGCATTAAAGAAGTTCACAAAATGGTCGTAAGGGCCGCCCTTGTAGTCCTTTTCAGCGGCATACGTATATTCTTCCGGAGGTAAAATTCTTTTGCGTTCACTGACCGGTGTGCCGGCTTTCCGCATCTGTTCAATATAAAAGGGATCGTCGGACTCTGTGGCTTTATTTCTTTTTAAGGTCACCGAATCCCAGGTAACATCCATCGATCCTTCACTGCCTACCAATTTTAAATAGGTAGTACCGCTAGTGCCATCCACAAAATTGCAACGCAGCGATAAATTAAAAGGGGCATGCGCCTTGCTTTGCGGATAATCAAAGGTGCCCAACAATACATCGGGTACTTCACGCCCGTCTTTCCAGTAACGCAAACCACCTGCTGCATAAATTTTTTCGGGACCTAAAGAATTGGTAATAAAGTGCAGACTTGAAAAAAGATGTACAAAAAGGTCGCCAGCCATGCCGGTTCCGTAATCTGTGTAGTTTCTCCACCTGAAAAAACGGGTGGCGTCAAAAGGACGTTTGCTGGTATTACTTATATAGGTTTCCCAATCAACGTTTTGCGCAGATGCATCTGCAGGAATCGGGTATTGCCATGCACCGGTGGGTGAATGACGGGCCCAGAAACCTTCTGCATAATTCAGTTCGCCTATCGCACCTTCTGCTAATAGTTGTTTGGCTTTTTCATTACCCAAAGAAGAAACACCCTGACTACCCACCTGGAAAATTTTGCCCGTTTCTTTTTGAGCCTTTATTACCGCCGGACCTTCTGTAATGGAATGTACCATTGGTTTTTCGCAATATACATGTTTGCCTGCCCGCATGGCATCAATGGAAATTTGCTGGTGCCAATGATCGGGCGTACCAACAATTACAGCATCTACATCTTTACGATTTAAAATTTCTTTGTAACTGCGGGTGGTGAAAATATCTGCACCCCACTTATCTTTTGCGTCTTTTAAACGACCGTCATACAAGTCGCAAACTGCAACCAGTTTTACTCCCGGAACCGTTAAAGCAGTAAGCGTATCCTGCGTACCCATGCCGCCTGCGCCTATCAATGCAATGTTAATTTTGTCATTTACACTGGCAGGCGTTCTTTTTAATGATGCATGAAAATTGGCCTTTTCTTCAGCAGCAAATACATTACTGCCTATAGCAACAATGGCAGAAGTAGCTGCTAGTTTTTTTATAAAATTTCTACGGGATGGTCCGGGAATTTGGTTCATGTAATAGTTATTATTATAGGTTATTAAAATATTAAAAATAATTGCAGATTTAGTCGAGCACTTTAATACGGATTTTTTTCCATCTTACTTTTATTCCGCCGCCATCATGAATTTGCAAAGCAATAAATCCTTCTCCTTTGCCAATCTTTTCATCTTTTAGTGATACCATCTGGTGACCGTTTAAAATACTTGTTACCTCATCACCCTTTACCAAAATTTTCATGGTATTCCATTTACCCATTTTTAACCATTGTTCATCTTCGGGTGTTGGTTGTATCAGCCAGCCACGTCCATAAGATTCGTAAATGCCACCTGTGTGCATACCAGCAGGCGCTACCTCTACCTGCCATCCACTTATTTTGGTGCCCTCAATAGATGAGCGGATAAATACGCCGCTGTTGCCATTGGCCTCCTGCTTAAACTTAAGCGTAAGTTCAAAGTTTTTATAGGCTTTGTTAGTGGAGAGATAGCCGTACTGCTTATCGGGGCCACTTTCACAAATAAGTTCTCCTTTTTCAACATACCATTTTTCAGTACCGTTATTTGTCCACCCATCCAGATTTTTACCATTAAAAAGGCTGCCAGTTTTTTGGGCAAACATGCCATTGTACATCAGCAAACAAAGCACCAGAGAAAATAAAACTTTCATCATCAGAAACATTTAAGTGTTTACAAAATAGAATAAGGTTAAACTGCAAGCAGAGAGGCAATTGTTGGGGTTACAATTTAATGAGATTTTTTATTAAATGAGTTGAAAAAAATTAAATCAATTTTTAATTCCCTACAACCGGCGGTAGATAAAGGAAAAGAAATATCCGTTTTTTGATAAACTGCAGTAAAAAGCAATATCAAATAATTAAAAGAGAAGCTGCAAAAATTATAATTTGATAACAATCAATAAATATCCATGAGCCTGTAAAGTTATACCTTGCCTTTTCCAAAGTTATTATTTGATACTTTTTATATCCACATAATTATTAGTTGTAATACACAAAAAATAAAAGTAAAAAATATCTATGATGAAAATGCGACTTCTATGCTTGTTATTATCCGCAACGACTGCTGGTGTTTTCGCCCAAAAAAAACCACTGACCATACTTCAGGTACCAGGTAAAAATCAGTTTTGTACCATCAATCCAACTGGCGTTTCGGTATTGCCTAGTGGCAGATTCATTACACCCGCAGGGAATATGGTTCGCATAACGCATGACCCTTTCGGCATGTCGATTTCGCCAGATGGCAAAAAAGCTGTAACCCTACACAATGGTGTATTCACCATAATAAATTTGGCTTCGTTACACAATACAAGAGTGCCCGGTTATAATCAAAAACTAACTTCCCCGTTGGCACATCACCCATTAAATGGCGTTGCCTTTGGCAAGGATTCCCTTATTGAAAAAGTAATAGAATCACCATTAAAACAAGGCTCCTTTTTAGGAGTTGCTTTTGCAGCAGATTCCAAAACGGTTTATTTAAGTGGTGGTGATAATGGTGCAGTAATTGTGTATGATATTGAACAGATGAAACGCCTGGATTCAATATCCTTAAATGGCAAAGTAAACGATCTTGATTTTGATGATAGTTTTACATCAGACCTGTTGCTTAATGGCGATGAATTATTGGTTTTAGACAGGGGTAATTTTCGCCTGGTACGTTACCAATTAAGCAGTAAAAAAATCACAGCTTCTATCCCTGCCGGGCGCCAACCTTTTGGATTGGCGTTAAGTACAGACAAACAAATGGCTTTTGTGGCTAACGTTGGAATGTATGCCTATCCTTTGATAGATGGAATTACAATGAACAACTATAATTCCATGCTGATATCACGTCATCCATATGGCAACAATACCAAAGAGTCTATAGAAGGGACAGAAATTGAAGGAAAAAAAATACCCGGCGTTGGCAGCCCCGATGCGCCTGAAGCCATGAGTGTATTTACCATTGATTTAAAGACGAACCAGGTTGTTGATAAATTTAAAACTGGTTACCAGATTGGCGAAATGATTGAAGATGCAGAAGTGGTTGGTGGTGCCAGTCCAAACTCCATTGCTGCTGGCAAAAAATATGCGTATGTAACCAATGCTACCAACGATAATATTTCAATAATAGATTATAAAAATCATCGGTTGCTGGGGCACATACAAATTAAGGTTGATAAGCGGATAGATAAATTCCGGGGACTGCTACCATTTGGCATAACATTGAGCAAAGATGAGCAAACTTTATATGTAGCTTTATTAGGCTTTAATGCAGTTGCTGTAATTGATGTTGCAACAAAAACCACCATAGGTTTAATTCCTACCGGATGGGGACCAACAAGGGTAAAACTATCTGCAGATGAAAAGGAAATGTATGTAATCAGTTGTAGAGGGCTTGGTGCAGGACCCAACGGTGGTGCAGGTTTTATCGCACCGCCACAAGGCACTTATATAGGAGATATCCAATTGGGAAGTTTTCAAAGAATTTTGCTACCAAATGCAAAAGCTTTAGCCGTTTATACCAAACAAACAATTGCCAATACGTTTAAATCAACAATAATAAATAATGGAAAAAATCCGTTGCCGGCATTGCCGGGGATAAGCAAAACGCCCATAAAATATGTGGTGTACATCACCAAAGAAAACAGAACTTATGATGAAATATTTGGTCAGTTAAAAAATGCCAATGGCGATAGTACGCTGGCAAAATTTGGAGTTGATTGTGCATACACGTTGCCGGATTCATTGCAGGCTCAATTTAAAAATGTTAAGGTATCTCCCAACCACCACAAGGCAGCAAAACAATTTGCCTTCAGCGATAATTTTTATTGCGATAGTGACGCCTCCATTCATGGGCATCATTGGATGATGGGCGTAATACCCAACGAATGGGTGGAAGCCAATTCGGATGTGGACAAAACAGCTAAGTATTTTTCAAAAGCGCCTGGCCGAAGATTCCCTGGCAGCACCGGCAGCATGGATCCGGAAGATTATGCAGAAACCGGTGGCTTGTGGGAAGCACTTGAAAGAAAAAAAGTATCCTTTTATAATTTCGGCGAAGCCAACGAAACTGCCCATGTAAGAGAAGAATGGTACGACACTGCAACCGGTGCCGGACATGGTGTAATGGTGCCCATGCAAAAGGCATTGTACAGCAGAACAAGTCACAATTATGCAGGGTTCAATATGAACATTCCAGACCAGTTTCGGATGAACCAGTTTGAAGAAGAATTCACAAAAATGTGGATCAATGGAAAAGAAAAAATGCCTTCTTTAATAGCCATGCAGGTGCCCAACGATCATGGTGCAGGTGTAAGGCCAGAAGATGGTTATGCTTATCGCAGTTCTTTTATGGCGGACAATGATTTAGCCGTTGGCAGAATATTACATTTTCTATCACGTACAACCTATTGGAAAAACATGCTGGTGATTATTACAGAAGATGATCCGCAGGGTGGTGTTGACCATGTGGATGCACACCGCAGTGTTTTAATGATGGCAGGTCCTTATGTAAAACGTGGCTATGTAAGCCATACCCATGCTAACTTTGGTGCCATCTTAAAAACAATTTATAATATACTGGGTGTACCTTATGTAAACCAATACGATGTAACCGCTTCCTTATTACAGGATTTCTTTACTGATAAACCTAACTTTACGCCCTATACGATAGAGCAGCACGACCCAAGGGTTTTTGATGCCGACAAGGCGATGAAAAAATATAACCGCAGTATTGACTGGCGTAAAATTTTACAAGGTCCGGCAATGGATAATGAACATGAAATAAGAAGAGAATTTAAAAAAATAAATTAAACAACAGGTATATGGGTAAGCTTATTAAATTGATAGTTGGATTGTTACTGCTACTGCCACAATTTCTATTGGCGCAGAAGTCTATGAATAAAAAAGTGATGCTGCCTAATGGATGGAGCCTCTCCCCTGCCGGCCGCTCCTTACCATTGGGAGATCTTCCACTTAACATAGCTGTTTCTAAATCCAAAAAATTAATGGCTGTCACCAATAACGGACAGAGTACGCAAACAATACAACTCATTAATCCTGCAACAGAAAAAATATTGGACAATATTGAAATAGCGGCTTCCTGGTATGGTTTAAAATTTAGTGCTGATGAAAAGTCGTTGTATGTAAGTGGCGGAAACAACAACTGGATTGTACAATATGCCGTTGCAAACAACAAACTCAAATTAAAAGACTCTATAAAACTAGGCACCAAATGGCCAACTAAAATTTCGCCTGCAGGCATAGAAATAAATGATCAAACAAAAACCATGTATGTTGTAACAAAAGAAAATAATTCTTTGTACACAATCGATATGGCATCAAAAAAAATAACCCAGCAATTTGCATTGGGTGCAGAAGCCTATGCCTGTTTGTTATCTCCTAATAAAAAAGAATTGTACATTTCGCTTTGGGGCGGAGATAAAGTGCTGGTATATGATATTTCAGCAAAAAAAGTAACTGATTCTATCAAAGTGGGTGATGATCCCAATGAGATGCTATTATCAAAAAACGGCAAATATTTATTTGTAGCCAACGCCAACGACAACAGCGTTTCTGTTATAGACATTAATCAAAGAAAAGTATTGGAAGTATTAAATGCTGCCTTGTATCCCAATGCCCCACAGGGTTCTGCAAGTAACGGCCTGGCGTTATCCGAAAACCAACAAACTTTGTACATAGCCAATGCAGACAATAACTGCCTCGCTGTATTCGATGTATCAGCCGCTGGAGAAAGTAGATCAAAAGGCTTTATTCCTGTTGGCTGGTACCCTACCAATGTAAAGGTGATTGGTAAAAAAATATTTGTAAGTAATGGAAAAGGATTTTCCTCTTTTGCCAATCCAAACGGGCCCAACCCTGTTAAAAAAAAGCAGCAGGTTACCTATCAAAAAAGTGATGTAGCTGCGCCTAAAAAAGTAGAATATATTGGGGGCTTAATGAAAGGCACCATGAGTATTATTGATGAGCCATCCAATGCGGCTTTAGCTGCCTATTCTAAAAAGGTGTACGAAAATACGCCCTATACAAAAGACAAGGAATTAAATGCCAAAGGTGAAAAGGGCAACCCCATTCCAATGAAAGTTGGTGATCCTTCTCCTATCAAATATGTTTTTTATATCGTTAAAGAAAACCGAACCTACGATCAGGTTTTGGGCGATGTTAAAGAAGGCAACGGAGATACAAGCCTTGTTTTATTTGGTGAAAGAATTACACCTAATCAACACAAGCTGGTAAAGGAATTTGTTTTGTTGGATAATTTTTATGTAGATGGTGAAGTGAGTGCAGATGGACATAACTGGACACTGGGCGCCAACTCCAACGATTACCTGGAAAAAACATGGGTTACCAGTTATGGCGGCAGGGGCGGCGATTACGATGCAGAGGGAAACAGAGGAATAGCCAACAATAAAAATGGATTTATCTGGGATTATTGTAAACGAGCCGGCGTTAGTTACAGAACTTATGGCGAATTTGCTGATAATTATAAGGCTAATTTACCTATTCTGGAAAATCACTTTTGCCCTTATTTTACCAGCTGGGATGAAAGGGTAAGAGACACAACCCGTTTCAATCAATGGAAAAGAGAGTTTGATTCCTTGCTACCAATCGGGCAGGTACCTCAATTTAATTCGCTCAGGTTTATCAATGATCATACAGAAGGGCAAAAGCTGGGCAGGCCAACTCCTTTTGCACATGTGGCAGATAATGACCTTGCAGTTGGATTATTTGTTGAACATCTTTCCAACAGTCACATATGGAACGAATGTGTAATTATTGCGGTAGAAGATGATGCTCAAAATGGCCCCGACCATGTAGATGCACATCGCTCCACTGCCTATATTGCGGGTGGGTTGGTAAAGCGGAATTTTGTTGATCACACCATGTATTCAACTTCCTCTTTACTTCGTACCATTGAATTGATTTTAGGCTTGCCGCCAATGACGCAGTATGATGCAGCCGCCGAATCTTTGTGGCGTTGTTTTTCCAAAACACCCAATGCTGCTCCATTTAAATCTGTGCCAGCCAATATTGATTTAAATGAAAAAAATACCCAACAAAATTCCAGTGCAGACCTTAGTGCCACCTTCGATTTTAGCAAAGAAGACAGCGCACCCGATTTACTCTTTAGCCAGGTAATTTGGAAAGCAGTTAAAGGAGAAGAAAGCACAATGCCGGCACCCAAGAGAAGCGCTTTTGTAAAAATGGTGGAAGAAGATTAAATCGTTTTTATTCGTCGCCGAAAGGTTAATTTTTTCAATAAATATTTGATGAAATATCAACTGGTTATTTTCATAATAAGCTGCTTAAGCCCGCTTGTTGATTTTGCACAGGATACAACAAGGATTGTAAAAGACTCTGCAAATAATTTACAGGAAGTATTGATAACAGCCACCCGAAAAAAGTCAATGGCTTTATCTATTCCCTACTCTTTTAATTCGATAAGCCGGAAAGAGATGGATGAACATCAGTTTCGTACAACACCCGAATCATTGGTGGGCACAACAGGCGTATTTATTCAAAAAACTAATCATGGTGGAGGCTCAGCTTTTATAAGAGGATTAACCGGCAATCAAAATTTATTGTTGGTTGATGGTATCCGTTTTAATAATGCCACTATTCGGTTTGGACCCAACCAGTATTTAAATACCATTGATGCTTACACAATTGCTACCATTGAGGTAGCAAGAGGAACGGGCTCTGTTCAATATGGTTCAGACGCATTGGGCGGGGTAATACAGGTATTTACAAAAGAGCCAGCATTTAATACAACTAAAAAATTTCAGGCAACTGCTATTGGTAAAGCTGTTTCAGATAATATGGAATATACCGGAAGAGCTGAAGTACAATATCAATCCGAAAAATTGTCCATATTAGCTGGCTACTCCAACAGGAATTTCAATGATTTGATAGGAGGTGATACCACTGGAAAACAATCGCCATCGGGTTATAAAGAGCAGGCATTTGATGCCAAATTAAAATGGCAAATTTCAGGTAATGCTATTCTTACACTTGCCCATCAGTATCTGCAACAAAAAGACGTGCCCTTATTTCACCGGGTGGCGCTTGAAAATTTTGCTTACTATTTTTTTGCACCACAACAGCGGCAAATGAGCTATGTTAAATTGGATGTAACCGGTAAAAATAAATGGATTGATAAACTAACCATCACAGCATCGCTTCAAAAAAGTTTGGAAAGAAGAAGCTATTATAAAAATGGCAATAACAAGTCGTTTGTTGAAGAAGACAAAGTAAGAACTGGTGGATTAACCTTTGATGTATCATCCAAAATTTCTACCAACTGGACGGCCAACAGTGGCATAGAATATTACCATGACAAAGTAAACAGCGGCAAGAGGCAAATGGGCATCGCCTCAAATATAGCTACCAGCCAGCGTGGGTTGTATCCGAATGATGCTACCAGTGGCAACTTCTCTTTGTACAGTTTACATCACGTTAAAATCAATCGGTTTGAGGCAGAGGCAGGATTGCGATACAATAGTTTTTCAATCAGAATACCCGACACGGCTACTTCAGCAATTAAGCTGGGCGATGTTGTTGTAAAGCCGGCTTCTATCGTTTCCAATATTGCGTTACTATACCGGATCAATCAACAGCAAGCGGTTTATTCATCCTTTAGCACGGGATACCGTACCCCAAATATTGATGACATGGGCACCCTGGGTTTGGTTGATTTCCGGTACGAGATTCCTGCCTATAATCTAAAGCCTGAAAAATCGTACAATACAGAAATTGGTTATCGTTTCAGCAACCAGCAAATAAAAACTTCTGTTGCATTTTTTTATATGCAGTTGAGCGATTTAATTACAAGGGTACAGGTACCCGGGCAGCAGGTAGGTGGCTATAATGTTTACACCAAAGAAAACAGTCAGCAGAGTTACCTGAAGGGCATGGAAGCATCTTTTGATTACCAGTTTTCAAAATCTTTTGACATAAAAACCGGCGCATCGTATGCATACGGACAAAACCTGACAAGGAATGAACCGATGAGAAGAATTCCTCCATTTAACGGAAGGATATTGCTCAACTATCGTAAACTAAAATGGATGGCTGCAACGGAGTATTTATTTGCAGGTAAACAAAGCAGGCTTGCACAAGGTGATAAAGATGACAACCGTATTCCGAAAGGCGGCACTCCCGGCTGGAATATCATCAATTTATATGGCGGTTATGTAACGGCTAAATATTGCATCCGCATGGGTGCACAGAATATTTTTAACCAGGATTATCGTACACATGGAAGCGGCATTAATGGTATGGGCAGAAGTGGCTGGCTATCGATGCAGGTGAATTTGTAACAACCATTGCTCAGCTGGTTTATAAGTATAATTTATTTCTTTCCTGCTTTAGCGAATACGGTCTATTTTTCCATACAAAGGTTCCGGTTAAGGATGGCGGTAAAATAATTTCAGCAGATTTGATTGTTCATTCTTTTTATGAGCGCATATAAATTTCTATCCTGTTCACCACTTAACAATCAGCCCGGTTATAATGGCAAGCCCAATACTCATCAACGTCCCAATTACCAGGTATTCAGTTTTAATTTCGGGCCTGTCTTTTTCATTAAAACGGATAATCCCCTTTGCAGCAACCAATAAACCAATTGCAGAAAACTCATTAAATAAAACAAAGATGAAAATAATTATTCGTTCAGTTATTCCAATCCATTTTCCTGCATTGGCAAGGCTTACTGCATTTACAATCTGGTCTCGCCACTGTTTGGTAAACTGACCAATTAAAATACCTGCGGGTGTTGTTAAAAACACCAAAGCAGTTATGGTTTTCCAGATGCCAGTTTGGGTATTCAACTGCTGCCAGGCCAATTGTACATCTATCCATTTGAGAAAGGAAAAATACCAGCAGATTACAATGACTATCAAATGTAAAAACTGATCTATTAAAAAATACCTGGCGGTGGCTTTTTGATACGATTTCCATCCGTCAATTACAGTGTGTGTTAGCCAGATAATTAATGCCACCAGCCAATACTGCCATCCAATTAATAACCATGCAACAAGACCGGTAATAAATCCATGCAGATATAATTTACCAGAATAAAAATGTTTTTGTGTACGATCTTCTACCCAGGAAGTAGGCTGGAGCATAAAATCTGTAATGAGGTGTGCCAGTATAAGTTTGGTTAGCCAGATTGATTCGATGATCATGTAATTTGGTTGATGATATTTTCGTATTGCTGTAACAGCTTTTCAATTTCGGGCCACCGCCCGGCACTTACCCGCTGGTTGATGGTACTCTTTGATTTTTTCATTTTTACAGCTACCTGCTGCTGCGATTCGCCTTTTAATAATTCAAAAATAACTGCTGCCTGTTTACTGGTCATTACTTTAAAAATGGCATTGATATAATCTGCTATCACCTGAAGACCGGTATTTGCCAGTGAATTGGCAGTTGAGATCACAAGCCTTGTATCCGTGTGCATTATCTCATCAAATGCCCGGCCGGATAAAACAAATGCTTCGCCTTTGGCATTGCCTAAAGCTTTAACGGAAGTGTTTACCTGTCCTATACCAATACTTAACCGAACATCGGAGGAAGCAACCATATCATTTTGTGTAATACTCATACCAGCCGTACGGCATAGTAACGCAATTTGTAAAGCCTGCTTTGGTTCCTTTATAAAAACCTGCAAACTGTCTCCCCTGTAAAATTCAAACAAATGAGCCGCCAATACCTGCTGAAGGCTTTTAAGTAACTTCCGTTCATTTACCTTACCTATCCTGGTAGAGTTAACAATATCTCCCGTTAGTACTGCCCTGATTGCCATAACAAATAATTGGATGTTTTTTAAATGTACGAATATTATTTAAATCGGAATAAATATACAATTATAAACCCAGTTCGTACATTTATACGAACTTATCACCGATTCGTATTAATGTACGAATCATAATTTAATTCGTATGTTTATACGAATCATCATTTAATTCGTATGTTTATACGAATCGGTCAAATCATTAGTTGTACGCATGAGAGTACACTCATTTATTAAAAAACAATACTTGCAGCAACAATCATTAGAATGAATATTTACAGTTAAACAGCATACAATTATTTGTAACAGCAAAAGTAATAATACAATCCGCATCGGCAAATAGACAGGAAAAATGAAAACATACCAGGTAATAAATTCATTAGAGATTGAAACAATTTATTATTTCAATTTATTTGTGAGAGAATAAAATAATATTGCCAGACAGGTATAGATTTTAAATGTTTAAAAACCGGGTTCGTATAAACGCAACCTGTTTTTTAATACATTCATTTCCTGCTGCATTGAATGCATACTGTGCAATAAATGTGTGATGGTTTCAATACCTTCCACATTAATATCCATTTCAAAATACATTCTAACAATACGCTCTAATTGTTCCAATTGAGCCGCAGGTAGAAATGGGGCTTCTTCAATAAAAGTGATGTCTATCAATCCGGACTCAAACAAAGTTTGGATAAAGGATTGCTCAATAGCATGACTTGCACAAAATACTTTGGCCGGTATTAGCTCTGTTTGCATAAAGTTGTTTTTAAATTAAGATGCGGACAACTCCCTGAAAATTTCCTTTTGTTTTTCTGTTAAATTGGTTGGCAATTTTACCTGCCATGTAACATACAGATCACCGAATTCGCCTTCCTTTTTATATACTGGATAACCCTTTCCTTTCAATCTTATCTTAGTGCCATTCTGAACTTCAGGCTTTACTTCCATTTTTATCTTACCACTGAGTGTATCAATAATTTTCTCCCCTCCTAATAAAGCTGTGTAGAGATCAATTTCTTCTGTGCTATAGAGATCATTGCCCATCCTTTTAAATTTAGTATCACTGGCAATAACAAAGGTGATAAACAGTTCACCGGCAGGGCCTCCGTTTCTTCCGGGAGCTCCATATCCTTTCAGCTTTATCACCTGACCGTTTTCTACGCCTGCTGGTATGGTGATACGCACATTTTTACCATTCACTGTCAGCGTTTTTGGATGGGTAGTATAAGCATCTCTCAGGCTAAGTTGCAATTCTGCGTTGTAATCCTGCCCTTTAAATTTAGCCTGACTCCTGTTACCTGATCCGCCAAACATAGATGAAAAGAAATCTGAAAAATCCTCTTCACCATAATTACCACCAAAAGAACCTGATCCGGAAAAGGGCTGCTGCTGCCGGGACTGCTTTGCTTGCTCAAACTGGTCTGCATGTTGCCAATCCTTTCCATACTGGTCATACTTTTTGCGTTTTTCCGGATCGCTTAATACTTCGTTGGCCTCGTTTACCTCCTGAAATTTTTTATGCGCCTCCTTGTCATTTGGGTTAAGGTCGGGGTGTAATTTTCTTGCCAGTTTTCGATAAGCTTTTTTTATATCTTCAACAGATGCCTGCTTATCTACTCCCAAAATTTTATAGTAATCTACAAAGTCCATCTGTTCAATTTTTGTGATCCGTTATCAATGTAATGATTCATTGTTTTAATTATGTTTTAAACACAGTAGTAAGTTACTTAAAATAAACATTTTCTCAGCAGTTATTTTGGTTATACTACGGAAGGGATAAATTAGCTAGCAATTTTTTTATGAACCGGGCAGAAGTTTTTCAATTAAGCTTTAGTGGCAAATATGATTTTGTTATTAATCCTTTTTGGTAAAAAGGATTGATAATCATCCCGATTGCTATCGGGATACATTTTATCAATGAGGGACTAAATACCAACTCACTAATTTACACGTTGCGAAGTATAACCGAATGAAAGAAAACATCTGTGCCGCTAAATATTAGCAGTTGTAAATAACAGGCTATTGCTCATCTTTAAAATAAACTTTGTAATAGTTCAGGTTCTTTTCTTCATCAAAACCTTTTTCTATAAAATCCTTGTTGCCATGAATATAAATATGAAAGTTCCTGTCCAGTTTTATCACACTTTTAAATATCCTTGCCTGCTTTTTTACTGCAACATCAGAAATTGAAAATGAATTATTGATTGGAGCATCAAATTCATCTTCATAATTTTTTTTGTAGTTTTTAAAAGCTTCAATACCTTCCGGATGGGCAATTACCTCCGTTGAAAATTCATCCATATCAAAATGATCTTTTTCTTTAAAATATTTTAAGGAGCGGTTTAATAAATCTATCTTATCCGCTTTTGAAATATCGAACCCCTCCTCTATCTTATTAGTTACAAAATCCTTGTAAACACTCATTACATTGTGTGTCTGGTTATAGTTATCATTCCTCACTTTTAACTTAAGAAATTCATCCATCCAATAAACCGCTTCAGACCGGTTAGTTTGGTCAACTACAGCTACCCGGTAACCTTCTGCTTTTTCTGTATTAAATACAAGACAGCCTTTGTCTAATTTTTTAATGTTGATGGCCTCCTGTTCATATCTTATTTCAAATGCTTTCTCTTCCTGAGATACAGTTAAATAAGGTTCTTTATTCTCCGACTTAAAAATACCTATAGCTTCCAGTGTCTCCCCTTCTATCTGCAAGCCGGTAAAATGGCAAACATACAATTCGCCCGATTTAATTTTAGGATGGTTGGATATATCGTATAAATGTTTGGTGATTTGCTGAGAACATGGATGAAAGTCTGCCGGCTTATTGAAAATCATCTCAGCAAAATGAAATATTTCATTCAATTGTAAGTCGCCCGTAGGATGAGACAAGCGGTAAATTTCATTCACTTTTTCAAATGACTGTAAAAAATATTGCATCAGCAAACTTGCCAGCACTTCGTCGGCTATTTGAACAGGTTGTTCTGATATTGTTATTGGTTCATCCAATAGTTTATTACCTACCTTATGGATAGATAACTGCGTAAGAGTTGCATCAAAAAAAGTTATCATGATTTACTAAAATAAAAATGAAAAGCGGGGTTTGTTCTTTGCTGATTGATACTATAAAAACAAAAAAAGGATTATAAACTCCTTATAAATTAACCAGAGCCTCTTCCTTCTTCCACTCTCTATCCATTATAATAGTTCCGAAAGGTAACAGGGAAGCCAATCCAGCTTTTAATAACCAAAGAAAACTTTTACGATAATCCCCCTTTACTTCCCATGCCAATACAACAAAAGCCACAAATAACACACCATGAATGCCTCCCATAATTTTAACGGCCAACGGCATATTGGCAAAGTATTTTAAAGGCATTGCTACAAACAATAAAAGCAAAAAAGATATCCCTTCTGCTATTGCAATTTTTCTAAACCAGCTAAATGTTTTTTTCATAGTTCTATTGATGTTTCATTTTAAAATCATGCAAATATCCAATACAGGATTGAATAATTTTAAAAAATTATTCAATTATTCTGTCTGGCGCATTACTTCATTTTTAGAAAAAAGGTCTTTTCCCACTTAGTAAAACTACAATGGCTTTACCTCCAACTCTTTTACGTTTCCTGTGCGTTTTAAAACACCCCATCCCTGAAATTCTCCTTTAATTGCTTTATTAAAAGATTTGATGATGATATATTACATCAATTGGTGATAAACAGTATTTGTGGTATCATCCAGATAAGCTTTTTATAATCCTCTTTTTCAAAGGCAAATACAAGTGCTGCACCTGCCCATCTACTAATTTATC
>Ga0163154_10003793_pt1 | contig 20523 bp, 22 predicted proteins | sample OliLakLV19MP9P1_FD_148649 | JGI IMG/M metagenome (GOLD analysis project Ga0163154, IMG submission 148649) | Freshwater microbial mat bacterial communities from Lake Vanda, McMurdo Dry Valleys, Antarctica - Oligotrophic Lake LV.19.MP9.P1 | ecosystem: Environmental > Aquatic > Freshwater > Lake >...
ATGTTGTCGCTTCCCATGGGCTACGGCAAAACCAACGCCCGTATTCTCGCTGACCTCCTTACTCTGCCCGCCCCGCCCGATCCTGCCGAAACCCTCAAAATTGCCGGTTATCGCCGGACGTTGGCGCGAGAGATGCGGGCAGAGTACAAACCTTAGGAACTGTAAAAGTATAACCTTGTGGGGGCGTTCCGCCGTGCTTCGCACTCAACCCTAAAACAGAGGGATTCGGAGGTGAAAACTCATGACACCCACAGACACACGCCCATTGGAAGGCACGCCGGACATTCCCGCGCCGTTCTTGCCGAAGCGTTTCGTCATCACGGCGTTTTCACTCTCCCACACCTTTAATCTCAAACGGACGCAATCCGCCGTTCTCATTCGTATCATTCATGGATAATATCAACTAAGGGGCAGCAATGAAGCGATTTGATGTGGCTATGGCGGCAGTGTGTCTGCTGAGTGCGGGGAGTATGGCGGCGAACGCGGCGGATTGGAGCCAGTGGCGCGGCGAGAAGCGTGACGGGCATATCGCAGGATTTAAGAATCCGGGGGCGTGGACGAAAACCCTCGTGAAGAAATGGACGGTCACGATTGGCGAGGGGCATTCGTCACCGATCATCGTCGGCAATCGGGCATACGCGCTGGTGCGAAAGGGCGAAACCGAACTCACGCTCTGCCTCGACATGGCGAACGGCAAAACCGTCTGGCAGGACACCGTCGCCGCGCCCTTCGACAGCGTCATCTTTCCCGCACAGCGTCTCGGCAAGTCGCCCCGTTCTACCCCGCTTTATCATCAGGGCAAACTCTACACCCTCGGCGTCAACGGACTGATGAGCTGCTTCAACGCGAGCAACGGCAAAATCGTTTGGCGCAAAGACTTCGCGAAAGCGTTCCCGATTCCGATGCCGGTCTGCGGCGCGTCGCTGTCGCCGCTCGTTGACGGCAAGAAAATCTATGTCCACGCCGGACATGAAGAGCAAGGCAGTTTCTTCGCGCTCGACAAAGACACTGGCAAAGAGGTTTGGGCGTGGAAAGGCGAAGGTCCCGGCTATACGTCTCCCATGCTTGCAACCCTCGGCGGCACGCGCCAAATCGTCACGGCGTCCCACAATCTTTGGCTCGGTCTCAATCCCGAAAACGGCGCGTTGCTGTGGAGCGTGCCGTATCGCCAAAATAGGTTCAACCATAATTCGATTACGCCCGTGATTTCCGGCGATACGATTATTTGCGGCGGCAACCAACGCCCGACGTTCGCCCTGAAAGTCAAAAAAGACGGCACGAAATGGACAACGGAAAAACTCTGGGAAGTGCGCGGCGTTACGCAGTCAACTTCCAGTCCGGTGCTGTCAGGCAATCGCGTTTTCGTTGTCAATGAGAAGCGGCGCGGGCAGTTGGCAGAGATGGATTTGAGCAGCGGCAAAGTGTTGTGGGAGTGTCCCGGTAACAAAGGCGAACACGTTTCGCTGTATGATACGGCGCAGTTTCTACTCGCGTTTACCATCGGCGGCGAGTTGTTTGTCTACAAGAAGACGGACAGCAGTTTATCGGAGGTCGCCAAGTATGAGTTGACCGACAGCGCGACATGGGCAAGCCCTGCTATCGCCGACAAAAACCTGCTCGTCAAAGGTGCGGACTCTCTGACGCTCTACCAATTGCCTTAGGAACTGTAGAAGTATAACTTCCCGGCTTCATCGGTCAAGACAAGACAGGATTCGGGAAGTTATACTTTTACAGTCACTTAGGGACTTTCAAAGATTTTGAGGCTTGAGAGCCGTTTTCAACCACGAAATGAACCTCTCTAAACTAATAGTGGGTCATTTGGCTTGCTGACCGACACAAAAACTGTATCTTCCGAGGTAACTATTGAGGCATATTCTGCTGGCGATTCCCCTCTCGAAATCGCTCCGGAAAATCTTTGCAGTAATGTGCTTGCTTAATATAATACATATTGTAAACCACCGAAAAATGTCTGTTCACCCTTACGTGACAGTAGATTTTGGCAGTTCTGTCCAGATTGAGCGGGAAATCGGGCTGAATATGCCTCAATAGTTACGTTCTGATTAGAGACCTGTTCGCAGTGCGCGAATCCAAGCAAAGCGAGCAGAGGACTGATGATCGCATTTTCGACAATCGAGGCTTCGTCTCCGGCACGTTTCGGACGCAGCAAATAAGCCGAAAGTCACTGCCGCGAACGTGCGACTGTGTGAATAAGACAAAGAATGTGGCAACAAACACATCGAAAGAGAGCATAAGGACAAAACCTGCGATCAGAGAGTAAGATGGTACGCTCCCGAATCGACCCCTTGCTTAAGAGCCGTTCCGTGTGCGTCGTCATAGTATTGTATCTGATCAGGGCGGTTTTGGCGTGCTTTATTTGCCCAGTGTGCATCGGAAATCAGGGCGCGGGCGAGAGCGACGGCTTCCGCGTGACCGCCTTCAATATAGGTGGAAGCATCTTCGGGCGTGAGCAGGTTTCCCGCAACAATGCGCGGCTTATCTGAAAAACGCCCTACCCAATCGGGAAGCCAAATGTCCGTGCCAAAATAGCCGCGCCGCGACTCTTTCCAGCAGGAAATATCCCACACGTCCACGCCCGCCGCCTCCAAATGCCGCAGAAACGCCGCCAAACTGTCCGGCGTAACGGGATTGTTCGGAGCGTCGGGATCGTCAGCGTGAATGCTGAACCTATACAGCAAGGGAATCGTCTCGCCAATGACAGCGCGAACGGCTTGAGTGACAGCAACCGGAAACGCAGTCGGCTCGCCCCATTTGTCGGTACGTTGATTGACATCTTTGCGCCAAAACTGATGGAGCAGATAGCCGTGCGCCCCGTGCAGTTCCACAAAATCACAGCCCGCCTCAATGCTTCGCTTTGCTCCCTCTGCAAAATCGTCAATGACTTGGAGTATCTCGTCTTCGGTCATGGCACGCGCCGGGTCGAATCCTTCGCGTGTCCAATCCGATGCGGAAATCGGCTGTTGTCCGAGGAGACTATTATGGCTTGCCGCGCCGCCATGAAACAACTGCGTTCCAAAGAGTGCGCCGTTTTCGCGTGCCGCCCGGACACATTCGCGCCAGCCTTCGGTATAAGTCTCGTCGGCGATCCCAACGGCGTTTGCCCAACCGCGCCCGTTTTGCGACACGAACACTGCCGCTCCGATAATCGTGCCTGTTCCGCCCGCCGCCCGTTGGCGATACCATTCCACGATCCAAGGCGTAATATGCCCGCTTTGGGTGGCTTGATTGAGCGTCATAGGTCCCATCACAATGCGGTTGGGCATGACCACATTTCCGCGCCCCATCGGCAACGGCGTGAACAGATTGGCGTATTGAGTCATACATCTTCCTTGCTGAGAACTTTTCTGCTCTTTCCTACGAATCAGAGGTATGAAATATACGATAGAGAAATGGAGTTGTATGCACGAGAAGCAAAGAAGAAGTTCAAACGGATTGAGCGTGTGAAGTTTCTCGCCTTCGACGACGGTTTTCTCGCCCGACTGGAGCCATTGATCAGACATCTCAATACGATAAAATCAGCATTCGACGGAAACGCATTGGAATTGACTTGGAACGGCACGCTTCTTGTCTCGAACGTCTATCGCCTGTCATTGTGAACGAGTCAGGCGTCGTGCAGTTTTCCTTCGTAATCAGTAAACCATTGGTGGAATTCCGCGAATTCCTCAGACGACATCTGCGTAATTGCATACTTGGCGGTTTTCAAGAGCGTCATCTCCCGCGCTGCATCTACAGATTTCTGCCGTTTACGTTGAATATCTCTCAACAGAGATTTCATGATATATTCGCGTCACGGTTCTGCCAATCTGTACCTCTCGGCGTTGCGTCCTTGTGTTCGCTCAGGTAGATGCCCGTTAGTGCCGTGCCGTCGGAAAGGAGGGTCAGAGTTTTGAGCGGAGTGTCGAGGGTGGTGTAATAGGTGGTCATGGGAGCGTTGTCTCCTGTATCGGTTTGATTTCCAGCGATTTCCAAAGGTGCATAGCGGCGTAGGCTCGCCATGGACGCCACTTTTCGGCAATCTCCAGTACTCGCGCAGTGTTTTGAGGGCTATCATTGTCTGTTCGACATCGCCGCCGGGTTCCAAAACAATTTTCGCCGTTCGCTTGGTGTCGGCACTTCCGGCATTGTCTCCGATGGCAAAACGCTGTTTCAGATGCTCTCCGAAATCCTCCGCCAACTCCGCCACTTCGGTTTGGTGTGATTATGGCTGACCGCCTCTCGCGTTGCTTTCCAAACGTATTCCTGCGGGTTCAACTCCGGGCAACCGGGTGAGAAACAGACGAGTTCCAGACGCGGGTTCGCCGCCAGCACCGAGCGGATCGCCTCCCCTTTGTGCCACGGAGCGCGATCCCACAGCAACAAAATCGGTTTGTCCGGGTAGGTCCTCAAAATCCGGTCGAGAAACGCCGCCGAAACGGAGGCGTTCATCCAATCCGAGGACATCGCCGCTTCCTCGCCTGTGGCAAGATTGAGGGCACTGTAGAAATGCGTTCCGTCCCGGTTCACACTTCGCAGGAACGACACAACCAAGCGGAGATAACCAAGACATTCGCCGCAATTCCCTGTTGACGCCCGCACTTTCTTCTGTCATAATCAACGCAAATCTCTTTCTTACCGAACCCAAGCACCCAAGAACTATGCAAGACTTAGACCTCCTCTACGCCCCAATCTATGACTTTGTGCGGACAATTCCGACGGGCAAAGTCGTAACATACGGACAGGTCGCCGACTGTATGACCGAGGTTTCTGTCACGGCGCGAACGGTGGGAGCCGCCCTGCATACCGTCCCTGAAGGGGTTCCGTGGCAGCGAGTCGTCGGAGCGGGCGGTACGCTTCCAATTCACAAGCGTTCGCCGGAACTTGCGACACGCCAAACCGCGTTATTACAAGCGGAGGGCGTTGTACTTTCGTCAGAGCATCCGCCGCGTATTGATATGACTGCGTCGCAATGGCAAACGATCTCCTCCGAAAATTCGCAAGGCAGCCTGTTCGCTCTCCATGAAGAAATCCCGCACTAAATCCCGCCAAGAATCTGCACCGCTCCCCGATCACTTCCTGCTCTCTCGCTTCGATTATGCGCGATATGTCGAACTCTGCCCGAAATTGCGGATCGCCACCCTGCCCGATCATTTTGAAGAATTCTGCACGACGCCCGAACTGCAAGAATCTCTGTTCTCTTTCGAAGAGGGATTGATTTTGCCGGAAATACTGCGCCAAGAGATCGTTCGCGCCGAATGCTGCCTCCATGAACCGCTCGAACTCGATTCCGCCTTTCCGCGCTTTATCCGCGAACTGGCGCAACGCCCGAAGACCGGCGAGGCGGCTCTGCTCCTCAGCGAATTATTGGCAGGACAACGTCATCTCGAAACTTGGCTGCGTGCTGACGGCAGACTGCGCGGCATTCTCACACCCGATGATACGCGCTCTCTTGCAACAAGTCTGTCCCTTCTCGTTCAGCGCGGTTATATGGGCAGCCGCACAGGGCGCAAGCGGCGGCGAGGCGGACTGATGGGGCGTATCGGTTCGTTCCTGCGCGGTCTCTTTGCTCTCTCGCCTTCCGACGAAGAATTGCTGCTTCTCCTCGATGACCTGCTCCGTGATGCGACTCGCAACGGCGAAGGCTTGGCGTTGCTCGCCGCGTGAAAAAGCAGGAGAAGAGAAACCACAGCGAACACGGCGGACACGGAGCAATACAAAAGAACCACAGGGAACACGGGGGACACAGGGGCAATGCAAGAAGAGATCTCCGAACGGTTTTTCGTGTTCTTTCATAGATCAAACTGAATTGTCCTGTCCCCTGTTCCCTCTCCCCTCTTCCTTCCGCTTTTCACGCAGGAAATTGCGGGGCTTGTGGCGTAACAGTGGCAGACACGCATTTTCGCAACAAAGGAACCATCACTTTATGGCACTCTGCCGCTATATGACCTATGCCCCGACGGTGGGACGACAAAAACGCTGGGGGTGGCGCAACGCCGAGGGCAATGTGTTCGCCCTCGATGAGCAAACCGTTCTTCAACATTTGACGGGCGCAAATACTGACGGACTCAGCACGCTTGCCGCGCATACGTCCGGTGAACCGATTGCCTACGCAACCCTCGATGTGGAACCCGGACGCTATGGGCATCCGTCGCTGGTTGCGCCGGTATTGACTTCGCAGGAGATTTGGGCAGCGGGAGTGACTTATGAGAGCAGCAAATTTGCCCGTATCGCGGAATCACCGGAGGGCGGCGATTTTTATGCCCGTGTCTATGTCGCGGAACGCCCCGAACTGTTTCTCAAAGCAACACCGAATCGGACAGTTGGACAGCATGACGCCGTGCGAATCCGCACCGACTCGCAATGGAATGTGCCGGAACCCGAACTCACTCTGCTCATCGCGGCAACAGGCAAAATTCTCGGCGTGACCATCGGCAACGATATGTCATCGCGTGACATCGAAGGAGAAAATCCGCTGTATCTGCCCCAAGCAAAAGTCTATCGCGCCTGTTGCGGCTTGGGTCCCGTCATCGTTCCCATCGAAACCCTCGACCCCCATACCCTCGCCATTACGCTGACCATCACGCGCAACGGAGAGATTGCCTATACCGGCGGAACCTCGACTGCCAAGATGCGCCGCAAAGTAGACGATCTCGCGCAGTGGCTTTTCCGCGAAAACGACTTCCCGCAAGGCGTTTTTCTCCTCACCGGAACCGGACTCATCCCGCCCGACGAGTTTACGCTCCACATCGGCGATACGGTTGCCATCACTATTGAGAAAATCGGCACACTGACAAACACCGTTCGATAGGGAACAGAACAATTCTAACCACAGAGACACAGAGGAAGCACAGAGAATCCATAACAGAATCTCTGTGCTTTTCTTTTTGTGTCTTTTGTGCTTTTTTGCGGCGATTTTGTTTGGGAATTCACTACCCTACAGAAAATCGTAACCTGCGAACTGGCGGCAGTCGAAACGCGACCCACAGCGAAAAACCTTCGTTGAGACAATGCTCCAACCAGAGCAATCCAATCTGAAACAGGCTCAAATCACAGCGCGTTTTGCGATGGATATGGCTGAGCAAGCCTTTTTCTTTGACTGCCACTCTGAGACAAACCCGCCAGAGATACGCCAGACAACTCGCAATCAGCAAACGGCTCAACCGGACGGAGTCACTCAAGGGACTCTGCGCCAGAGCAAAACCGCGACTTTTTTGACCCGAAAAAAACGTCTCGATCCCGTAGCACTGTCAAGCAGTTCTTGGATACAGGGCAAAGAGTGGCGGTCTACTGTCACCGTCTCGTTTTTGAGCCACCGTTCCAAAAATGGCGGGCGGTGTGCCCTTTGGCGTGGGGTAACATTCGCCAAAGTGCCTTTTTTAGGGCAAAATAACGGCGGTGATTGTCGGGCATGAGGTTCCTCTTTCTTCTGTGATGAGAATAAAGAATACCTCATGCTCCGGTCACCTCATTTTCTGTAGGGTAGTGAACCCTACAATAGACCTCTTGCAAGAGTCCAGCAGAATAAATGTCTGCGTGCAGGTCTCGTTCCGCCGTGCCGTGCTTCGCACTCTCAAGGCAAGGGAATTTCGTCCGTAGGACGCCTGTTTTTCAGCCGGGTACAAGAACGTACCCGACTCTTGCAAGAGGTCTAATAATAGTACATCGGGAGAGGGTGTTTTACAGCCACGCCACCAAAAGTTTACAGAAAATTTCTTGCCGTCCAAAATTCATTGAGGGATTATGCCTCGGCAAAGAGGGTTTTCCAGTGTCCGTCTTGAAGGGTTGTGAGGCGAGAACGCTCCCATTCTCTGCTCGCTTTTCGTCTACCGCAGCCGCTTGAAATAGCGCGGTGAATAACTTCCCGGATAGAAACCTTTGTACCGCAGCCACATCAATTTCTGCACCAGCGGATTGTGGATATGGCGGCGCAGTAAGAGTGCAAATTTCTGCCCCGTTGAGTTTTTGCTGTAGACTTTGTCTTTGTCCGCCTCTGTCGCGTGGTCATCCCAACGCTGTGAGTAGTCGCTTTGCTGCGGCGTAACGGCGAAAATCGGCTTGCTCTCAGTGCGAACGGCTTGCACGAACAGAATGGCGGGCGAGCGCGTTTCCGTCACCATCACGCGATCCCGCACATCGGACGGATCGGCGACTTCATATAATCGCGGGCGGAACAGGCGCAAATCCAAAATGTGCATTCGCTCGATTTTGTAGCCGTTATCGGGGTGGCAGACGCGATACATCAATTCGGGGCTGAACTGATAAAAGCCGTGTCCCATCGCATTGTTGGTCGGCGTGAACATGATAAACCGCCCGCCGACCTTGACCATAGACAGTGCGTTTTTGATCGCTGTGGGAAAATTGAAGATGTGTTCGAGCGTGCCGCCGTCAATGAGCAGATCGAACTACTCATGAAATTTCTCCGGGATGGGCTGGTTCATATCGTGGAGATAGGTCGCGTCCTCATAATCGGAGGCGTCGAACGAAGTCAATTCCGTCACGCCCAAGTGGTTCATCAGGCTGTCAATGTAACCGCCGTTTTCCAGAAACTTCCCCGCGTCTATGGCAGAAATTGGCTTATCGTATGCCGTGAGTAATGCGGCGATCTCTTTAGGGAACATCGCCAGCGTCTGCCGCCCCAGCGTTGCGGTTCGATTCAGTGAAATGCCCTGTTTTCGCGCCTCCAAAATGAAGCGTAATGTATGTTTGTCCAGTCCCATGAATGATTTTGCACTCTCCTCGAATGTTTCTGAATTGGCTTGAAGTTCGTCCTCAAGTTTATGGATAGTACCTGAGAAGGTTCGCGGCTTTCAATTTTCGAGAGGATTTTTCGGAAAATTCAGCGGCAAGGGTTGCATTCGACTGCCGGTATGATGTAGAATCAGCATGGTTTTAGCACTCGGCTTGTTCGAGTGCTAACAGGGAAATTCCGAGAACGTAGGCTGCACACAGATTTTGCGCCGCACTTCTCTCATTCCATCGTAAACACTCCAAGGAGGTTGTGTTATGTCAACACTCAAGCCGCTCAACGATAGACTCGTTGTCAAGGCTGTCAAAGCAGAAGAAAAAACTGCCGGCGGAATCATTCTGCCGGATGCCGCGCAGGAGAAGCCCACCGAGGCAGAAGTTATCGCTGTTGGACCCGGCAAGGTTCTGGATAACGGTAAGATCGTCCCCCTCGAAGTCAAGCCCGGTGATCGCGTGATCTATTCGCGCTACGGCGGGACAGAGGTCAAGGTCGGCGGCGAGGAATATGTGATTTTGCGCCAAGACGACGTTCTGGCAATCCGCGAATAATCGCCCCGTTTCGTTTAACTCTATTCGATAAATTTGAGGAGATCAGTACAGATGGCAGCAAAAATTCTGCTTTTTGACGAGGAAGCACGACGCGCCCTGGAGCGCGGTGTCAACCAACTCGCCGATGCAGTCAAAGTGACTTTAGGTCCGCGTGGGCGCAATGTGGTTTTGGAGAGGAAGTTCGGTTCGCCGAGTATCATCAACGACGGCGTCACCATCGCCAAAGAGATTGAAATCGAAGACCCGTTCGCCAATATGGGCGCACAACTTGCCCGCGAAGTCGCCAGCAAAACCGCCGATGTGGCGGGCGACGGAACCACAACTGCAACGGTTCTCGCGCAAGCCATTGTCAAAGAGGGCTTGAAAGCAGTCGCGGCGGGCGCGAAACCGCTGCTCGTCAAGCGCGGCATTGATAAAGCGGTTGCGGCGATTGTTGAAGACATCAAAAACAAAGCAACGAAAGTTGAAGGCAAAGAGGCGATTGCACAGGTTGCGACGATTTCCGCCAACGATGCGACGATTGGCGAACTGCTGTCCGAAGCGATGGATCGCGTCACGGCAGACGGCGTGATCACCGTCGAAGAGAGCAAGGGAACCACCACAGCCCTCGAAGTTGTGGACGGAATGCAGTTCGATAAGGGTTATATTTCCCCGTACTTCGTGACCGACCCGGAGCGCATGGAAGCGGTTTTCGAAGACCCGTATATTCTGCTCTTCGAGAAGAAAATCTCTTCGGTGCAAGACTTGATTCCGGTGATGGAGAAAGTCAGTCGCTCAGGTCGTCCGATTGTGCTGATCGCGGAAGACGTTGACGGCGAGGCATTGGCGACTTTGGTTGTCAACAAGATTCGCGGCAACATCAACAGTATCGCGGTCAAGGCTCCCGGCTTCGGGGATCGCCGCAAAGCCATGATGGAAGACATCGCGATCATCACGGGCGGACAGTTCCTTACCGAAGATTTGGGCTTCAAGCTGGAGAATATCGAACTGGAGTCGCTCGGAAGTGCCAAGCGCGTTGTCATCACCAAAGAGAATACGACAATCGTTGACGGCGCGGGCGAGTCCACCGCCATCCAGGGACGCATTTCGCAGATTCGCAAGCAGATTGACGAAAGCGAAAGCGACTACGATAAGGAAAAACTGCAAGAACGACTGGCGAAGTTGTCCGGCGGCGTGGCGGTTATTCAGGTCGGGGCGGCAACCGAAACCGAACTGAAAGAGAAGAAAGCCCGCATCGAGGACGCACTTCATGCCACTCGTGCGGCGGTTGAAGAGGGCATCGTTCCGGGCGGCGGCACGGCACTTCTGCACTCGCAGTCGGTTTTGGATGGCATGAAACTGACAGGCGATGAGCAGATCGGTGTCAATATCGTGCGCCGTGCGTTGGAAGAACCGACCCGCCAAATCGCCGAAAACGGCGGCAAGGAAGGCTCCGTCATCGTCAACACGATCAAGGGCTTGCCGGCAGGTCAGGGCTACAACGCCGCCACCGAAGAGTTCGGCGATCTTGTAGCGCAGGGTGTGGTTGATCCGGCGAAGGTGGTTCGCACCGCGTTGCAGAATGCGGCGTCCATCGCGGGCTTGATCCTCACCACCGAGTGCGTGATCACGGAGAAGAAGGAAGACAGTTCTGCCGCTCCCGCCCCGCATATGCACTAAAGGCAGGGAGTAGGCGGTAGGACACTGCCCGATTCCTGAACGTCTAAACGTGAACCGCCTCGTTTTCATTGTGGAAACGGGGCGGTTTTTTGCATCTGATGTAGAATTCTGCAACAAAAAGAATTTCATGAAAAACTTGTCCCCCTCCCCGAAATCACATTGAAATAACTCCCCTCTCGCAGCGGGTACTGAAAGTACCCGGCAAGAAAGTACAAGCGTCTTTACCTCACCCCCAACCCCTCTCCTGATACCCGAACAAGTTCGGAGGAGAGGGGAGTCCATACACGGATAGGTGCGTCTAAAAGACGCTTGTTTTTTCCAGACGGGGGTTTAAAACCCCCGCTGCGAGAGGGGAGTGAAATAACTATTGACAGAGTAAAAATGCTGGGTTATAATTATTACAATTCCCAAACTTTAAGAAGCGTCGTTGAAACGATGAGAAGGGATGTTCCGCTTTTAAGTATATCATTTGCATCGCAATAGTTTATTTTTCCAAAGGAAACAGTTATGGGCAAAAAACTTTCAGTGCTTTATTATGTCTACTTGTAATTCTTATTATTGTTGTCTCTATTTACTATTGGTCTCAGAACAACCAATCTGCGAAGCAAAACAATCAATTGGTTGAAGCAGTCAAGCAGGGCATTACTCCATTGACTAAATCCCTTATAGATTTCACTACCCGACACTTTTTATGTAGACGCACATTTGACTACTCTTTCCCTGCGTCAAAGTCTACAGGACTGCTGAAAACAGGCTTCGATTGTTTGATTATTGGGATGCCAACCTATTTTTGCCCCGATGAAAATCAAGTGGTGCTTCTCAATCGGGAGACAAGTCCTGTTTGCAAAGCCATATAGTACCAGACAAAAATAGGTATATAAAAAAGTGTCGGGTAGTGAAATCTTGATTAAAAATCGGCTTGCAAACTGAGAGTCTATCCGATGTATATACCTGCCCATTTTCGTGAAGATGACCGCGCTGTTCTGTTTGATTTTATTCGAGCGAACAGTTTCGGGCTTTTGGTGACGGCGGCTGGCAATGTGCCGACTGCCACGCATCTGCCATTCACGTTGGATGCCAATGCGGGAGAAAACGGCGTTCTCAGGGCGCACGTCGCCCGCGCCAATCCGCAATGGAAACAGCTCGAACCGAATCGCGAAATTTTGGTGGTTTTTGCGGGCGAACACTCTTATATCTCGCCGACATGGTACGAATCTGCGCCCAATGTGCCGACATGGAATTACACTGCAGTTCACGCTTACGGGACGCCGCGCCTTCTCGCGGTTGACGAAATGCGCCCCCTGCTCGTAGAATTAACGAGGCAGTATGAAGGCGAACAGGGCTGGAAGCTCGACACCGTTTCTGCCGAATATACAGAGAGGTTAATACGCGCCATTGTTGGCATCGAAATCACCATTACGCGGCTCGAAGGCAAATGGAAAATGAGCCAGAATAAGAGTGCCGCTGACCAAGCCGGAGTGGTTCGCGGGCTGGAAAACCAGCCGAATTCAATGGCGCAAGCCGTTGCAGATACCATGAAATTCCGATTGCCCAACGACCCAATAACCTAAAGACCTAAAGACCCAGCCATGTCCGACACCAAAACTCTCGACGACAAACTCATCAAGTGCATTCGTTGCGGCTTCTGCCTTGACGCCTGCCCGACCTTTCGCATTACGGGACAGGAGACCAAAAGCCCGCGTGGGCGCATCTATTTGGTGCGCTCGTGGCGCGAAAACGTCATTCCATTCGATGCAGGCATGGTTGACGCCATTGATACGTGTCTGGGGTGCTTGGCGTGCGAGACCGCCTGCCCGTCCGGTGTGGATTACAGTTACATTCTTGAGACTGCCCGTGCCGAAATCGAAGAGAAGAAAATGCGCCCCGCGACTCAGGCGTTTGCCCGCGCCCAAATGCTCGATATGCTGACTCAGCCGGGCAAATTGGTTTTCTCACTGAAAGCCGCTGGACTCTTCGGCAAACTCACGGGCGGCAAAATGCCGGGCTTTGCCGCGAAAATGCTGTCGGGTTCGGCGGATGTGTCGCTGCCGCTTCCGACTCCGCAGGGCGGCACGGCAAAAATCCATAACCTGCCCGAAAAAAGCCCTGCCATCGGGACAAAACGCGCCACTGTGGGAATTCTGGCGGGGTGCGTAATGCGGGTGTTGTTCGGCAATACCAACGCCGCCACCGTGCGCGTCCTCCAGAAAAACGGCTGTGAGGTTATCGCCCCAAGCAGTGCGGCGTGCTGCGGCGCACTCCACCTGCACACCGGATTTCACGACGAAAGCCTCTCGAAAATCCGCACACTGATTGACGCCTTCGCGCCCCATCTGCCAATGCTTGACGCGATCATTGTCAATTCGGCGGGCTGCGGTTCGACGATGAAAGAGTATGGCGAGCTGCTTGCCAGCGACGCCCAATACCGCGACAAAGCCGCCGCTTTCTCTGCCAAAGTTAAAGATGTCTGCGAATTTCTGTCGGAGTTGGGATTGGTTCCGCCGACCAAACCGCTCAATGCGACGGTCACCTATCACGATGCGTGCCACCTCGCGCACGGGCAGCAAGTGCGCTTGCAGCCGCGCCAACTTTTGCAGCAGATTCCCGGCTTGAAACTGGTTGAATTGGACGAAGCAGACACCTGTTGCGGCAGTGCCGGAATCTATAATATCACTCAACCCGAACTCGCGAAGCAGCTCTTGGAACGCAAAGTCGCCAATCTGCGTGCAACAGGGGCAACTGTTATCGCGACGGGCAATCCCGGCTGTCTGTCATGGATACAGCAGGGCTTGCAGGAGCAGGAACAGCGTCAGCGCGTGGTGCATCCCGTGGAACTTTTGGACGAGGCGTATGTCTGAACTTGTTTTCCGCCCGTATGGATTCCGCGATCTCTACGGCGTGATCTCTCTGCTCAATCTCGCCCTGCCGACAGAAGCGATCTCACCGGAACGCTTCACCGAACGTGTTCTGCTTGACCCGAATTTTAATCCGTCGAGTGCGGTTGTGGCAATGCGAAACGGCAAGGTTGTGGGGTTTATTCTGCCGATTGTCCGTAAGTATCCGCTCGAAGACGCCGCGCCCGATCTCGAACGCGGCTATATTACACTGTTCGCCGTCCATCCTGACCACCAAAATCAGGGCATCGGGACGGCGCTGTTCGAGGCGGTAGAGACGAATTTACGAGAGCGCGACTGCCGCTCGGTTCTGATTTCTCCGTATGCCCCGAACTACTGGTTTCCGGGCGTTGACAGCACTCTTTATCCCGAAGCGATTGGGTTTCTCGAAAAGCGCGGTTATCAAATCACGGCGCGTCCGCTTTCCATGAGTGTTTCGCTGGTTGGTTATCGCCAATCGGAGTGGACGAAAGGGGCAAAAGAGCGGCTATTCTATTCTCGTGACGGGCGAATTATTCTTGCTCCCTTTGACAGAAGCCTAACCCTGCCGTTCACGCAATTTCTGGCGCGGGAATTTCCGGGCGACTGGCAGCGATACCTACGTGACGCCATGCGCGATATTTTGCAGGGGCGGCGCAGTCCCGAATCGGTGTGGCTGGCGGTGGACAGTCATGCGGCGGTGCTGGGGTTCGCGCAATTCGAGGGCGAGCGTTTCGGTCCGTTCGGCGTGGCGGCGAGCAAGCGCGGGCAAGGAATCGGGGCAGTTCTGCTCTCCCGTACTCTCGAACAGATGCAGCGGCAGGGCATACAGAACGCCTATTTTGTCTGGTCGGACGACAAAACCGCCGAACGCCTTTATAAGCCCGTTGGCTTCACGGAAACGCGCCGATTTGCCATTCTCCATAAATCTCTTGTTGGGTGATTAGGTCGTTGGGTCATTAAAAACCAAGGCAGAATACATTCTGCCGTGACACGGCGGAATAAATTCCTCCGCTGGGGGCGTTCCGCCGTCCGTCCTTCGGACGCCAATCCAACAACCCAATGACCTAACGACCCAATCTGAATAAAGGTAACTATGTCCGAAATTATTCTCCCGAAACTCAGCATTGCCGAACCTGTCAGCCTGTTGCACCGTGTCAAAATCGTTGAAAACGGCGATCCGCTGGTGAATTTTTTGGAGCATTGTCCGGGCTTGATCCTCGATGTGCCGCGTTTTCATTATCGCCGCGAAACCGTTCTGCGACTGCTGGTTGCCGAGATGCTGTGTTGTGCCGACAAGAGTCTGCCGAAGGGCTATAGGCTGGCAATTGTCGAGGGCTGGCGTGCGCCGCATATCCAAAAACGAATGTATCTGGCGGTATGGGGCAGGTTCAAGGAGAGTCATCCTGAGTGGTCGGACGTGACGCTTCGGCGCGTGGTCAATCGGTTCACGGCTCCGATTGGGACGAAAGTTCCGCCGCCGCATTCAACGGGCGGGGCAGTGGATGTGATGCTGGTCAGAGAGGACGGGACGCTGTGCGATCACTGCTCACCCTATGATCGCTATGATCCCGCGTGCTACTCTTTCAACGCTCCCGGCTTGTCCGAAACTGCCCGACGCACTCGCGCCCTTCTCGCCGAGGCACTGCTTCCCACCGGGCTGACAAACTACCCTTCCGAGTACTGGCACTGGAGTTATGGCGATCAGGGCTGGGCATATCGCGGCAGACACCCGCACGCTCTTTATAACGCGATTACGCCCGACAATTGGGAGCCGGAACCCAATGATATCAACGAATTGCCCCTGCTCTGGATTGACGACTCCCTGAATCCGACTTCTCCAAAATAAACAGAAATCGCAAATTTCCTGCATACTAATTTTACAGTGTGTCATTTGCCAAAGAGCAACGCCTTCAACGTCCCAAGTCCCCCAAGAAGTCTGCCGCTCACAAAGGAGAGGACACCGAAAACGCCTCGGCTTCCTCCGACCTCCGGAAGCCCTACTCTTCGGGCGGGAAGAAATGTCATACTCTCAAAACCCAGATTGCTGTGCGTCCTGATGGCAGCATTGTCGCCGTCGCCGACAGTGTTCCCAGCGGAGTCACTCACGCCCTGACGCTGCTCCGACAGAGCAGACTGCTCGCCCTCCTCGACGTCGGCGAAGCCGCCATGATGGACAAGGGGTATAACGGCATCACCGAAAACTATCCCGATATGCCGCTGTATCTTCCCTTCAAGGCACGGCGCAATCATCCTCTGACGGACGAGCAGAAAGCCTACAACCAGTTTCTGTCGAAGTACGGCATTAGGCTTCTTGCATAAGTCAGCAGACAGAAACTGGTTGGCTTACCGGATATAGGAACGTACCCGACTCAAGTACAGTCATCCTACGGACGAAATCCTCCCCTGCAACGTGATCACTCTCAAGAGAGGATTTGCGTCCGCAGGACGCCTGTTTTTCAGCCGGGTACGTTCCTGTACCCGGCAAGCCAAACACTTACGCAAGAAGTCTATTGTTGTTGAGCATACCAACGCGCCGTGGAATGTGTTTCAAGTGCCGGTGCAAACCTATCGTCAGTGCCGCCATAAACACGGTCAAATCGTGCGAATTGTCGCGGGTTTGGTGAACAGGCGGATTGCCAAACAGCCGCTCAAGAGTTATACAACCGCATAAAAACGAACGAACGGCTTGAAAAACGAAGCCTCAAGACCCAACAGGAAACGACAGGCACTATTGCTCCCTAAGTCTATTCTGTTACGTGGATGAACAGGTATACAGATTTAACGAGTGGGGCGGAACTGATTTGACGCGCTTTATTGAACTGACGCGAATTACAGCAGGAAAACGGCTAACATGGGACGAACTGACAACAAGTCACCTGAGATTTCTTATGCCGTAACGTTGAAACAAAATTCGCCCCGAAGTTTCTCCTTCGGGGCGAAAATCTAAGCAGGTGTGTCAAGTCAGTCAGTACCCTTCTTTGGAACAACCGTCTGCTGATTCGAGTAGTAAATAGAGGAAGATGCAAGAGGAGAACAGAGAGAATGGCGGACGAAATTCAACCTCAAATCGTGACCGAAGCCACTGGCTCGAAGACGGAACGCATAGAGGAAGTGGCTAAAATCGCTTCGGTTTGTACCGCGTGCGACTTATCGAAAACGCGCACTCGTGTTGTGTTCGGCGAAGGCAATCCTGAAGCCCCGCTGATGCTGATCGGCGAAGGTCCCGGACAAAACGAAGACGCAACAGGTCGCCCGTTTGTGGGACGTTCCGGCGTTCTTTTGGATGAGTGCCTCCGCGAAAACGGCATCACGCGCAAACACGTTTATCTCTGCAACGTCGTGCGGTGTCGAGCGTGTGTATTCGAGGGCGGACGCCTCAAAAATCGCCCGCCGACGCCCACCGAATCGGAAGCGTGTTCGCAATGGCTGAACCAAACCATCGAGATTGTGAAACCGAAAGTGATTCTTTGTCTTGGTGCGCCGTCTGCCAGCGCGATCATCCACAAAGGGTTTAAGATGACCAAAGAGCGCGGTCAATGGTTCGAGAGCAAATTCGCAAAGTATGCGATGGCGGCATGGCATCCCGCGTATATTTTGCGTTTGGAGGGCGAAGCCTACGAAGCCGCCCGACGCGCCCTTGTCGAAGACATTGCCGCTGCCCGCCAAAAAGTGATCGAAGCGAAAAAAGAGCCGGAAATGACGCTCTTTTAGGTCATTGGGTCGGCAGGTCATCAAAACCACGTTTCGCTCTGTAGGCAATCCCACAGTAAACCGTGATTGAATCTGAAAGGCTCCATTAGACCTCTTGCAAGAATCCAACAGAATAAATTCTTCATGCAGGTCTCGTTCCGCCGTGCCATGCTTCGCACTCGATAGGGAGAGGGAATTTCGTCCGTAGGACGCCTGTTTTTCAGCCGGGTACGTTCTTGTACCCGACCCTTGCAAGAGGTCAATTTGATTTTGGCGTTAATGCAGGGTTGCCACTGTTAAGCGAGAAGTGGGCGGATCACTTCGCCGTGAACATCGGTCAGGCGGCGTTGACTGCCGTATTAGAGTGAAGCAAGGAAATCCAGGCACATCGTTCGCAGTGAAGTTTTCCGGGGCAATTGCGGACAGACCTTCGGCAATAGCAGAGCGCACAAAACGTCTGTCTGCGGCAATCAAAACACATGGCTCAGAAACTGCGTGCTGATAGCGCAAAAAGAGGATCAAAAGAGCGGCATCCGTGGAGTTCAGATTATGGGTTTGCATCACACTCAAACTGCTCAAAATTGTCGCGTCATCAATAGACTTGTGGGGTAATAGTATTTCGTCCCTGCTTTTGGGTAAACTGACTGTTATGATTACTTACCAAAATGCTTCCCGCCGTCCTGCGGCTTTCAAAAGTATGTTCGGTTTCTCCGTTGCTGCCTTCGACACTCTCTTCCGCGAGTTCGACGCGGCGCACCAACTCCGTCTGTCCCAAGCCGAGGTGACGCGCAAGAACGCCTTGCCCCGCCAACGCAAGGTAGGAGCCGGACGCAAGTTCAAGCATGACTTGCGGGACAGGCTGCTTCTTGCCCTCTTCTGGCTGCGGGTCTATCCCACTTTGGAACTGTTGGGTTTCTTCTTTTCGCTGGACAAAACCAGTGCCGAAGACAACCTCAAAGAAATGCTCGCGACGCTGGAGGCAATGACCGCGTTCGCTCTCGAATACCCTGACAAGACCCGTCGCAAACTGCGGACGCTTCAGCAAGTCATGGATGCTTTCCCCGATGTCGCGGTGGTCATTGATGCCAAAGAGCAACGTCTGCAACGCCCCGCCCCCAAGAAGAAATCTCCCGCTTCTGAGAAGAAGTCTCCTGCTCAGGAGGGAGAGAACGCCGCAAAAGTTCCCGCGCCTCCCGATGTGCAGAAGCCCTATTATTCGGGCAAGAAGAAATGCCACACCCTCAAGACCCAAATCGGTGTGCGCCCCGATGGCAGCATTGTCGCCGTCTCCGACAGCGTTCCCGGCGGAGCCAATCACGACCTGACGCTGCTGCGTCAGAGCGGTCTGCTCGACCTCCTTGATAAAGGCGAAGCGGCGATGATGGACAAGGGCTATGACGGCATCACCAACGATTATCCTGATACGCCGCTGTATCTGCCTTTCAAGGCACGGCGCAACCATCCCTTGACGGACGAGCAGAAAGCCTACAACCAATTTCTGTCGAAGTATCGGATTGTCGTCGAACACACCAACGCTCAGTTGAATGTGTTTCAAGTGTTGGTGCAAACCTACCGTCATTGCCGCCATAAACACGGTCAAATCGTGCGAATTGTCGCGGGATTGGTCAACCGGCGGATTGCCAAGCAGCCGCTCAAGAGTTATACAGCCGCATAAAAACGAACGAACATCTTGAAAAACGAACCGTCAAGACCCAACAGGAAACGACAGGCACTATTGCCCCATAAGTCTTTTTTATTTTCTCGATTAACCATGCAAAATCTGCTTTTTGCATGGTTATATTTGATTTTATCACAATTCAATTTTATTCGTGATAATCCAGTTTATCGCGAATAACCAAGCGGGGGAGCGGCGGCAGCACTTCTCTCCTTCTCGGTATTGTGTCTAGATTACGAATGCGGTCGTGTCAATTGGAGGCTCGCCGCGCCCCTCTCGCCGCAGTTCCCAGCGTCCTGACACCTTCCGCATATGAACGTGCCAGCCAGTCTTTCCTTGTGTATAAGGCGGCAGATCGTCACACCATGTGCGGAATTCGTCAGCCGGTATTACGATAATCTGTTCAGTCGAGCCGCATCCCAATGCAATGTATGCACGTTTACCGCGCTGGATGTTCTCTATCTGTCTTTCGTAGATCGTAAACCAGTAGTGTTCACCGTCTGGCATTTCTTTCTCGACTTCATAGTCCTTCGAAGTTACGCCGCATACGCGGGTCGAACCGTCGCGAGAGATAGCCACAGACACAGACTCCTTCGCCTTACCAATCTCGACGCCAAGGTGACGAAAGACAAAGGCGAAGCAGCTCATACGCGAAAACTTGGTCTCATCAGGTGTCATGATGCCTCCATCTGACTGCTTCTGCGTTCCAAGGACATCCTGGGCTTCGGACATTTTTGTCGGTGCTTTGATAGCGTTGATGTCCGCTTCGGATAACTCCCCTAAGTCAGCAGCTTCCCATGCGATTGCGGTTGCTTGCTCCAGAAGATGCTCGGCTAAACCGGCTCTCGTCAACTTGAGCTTATCTGCCAGCACCCCGAGCTGGTAATGACAAACCACATTGATTCGGCAACTCACTTGCCGTTGGACACCATCGAATTCATCCCGCCCCTTTGCGGTAGCCAGTAGTCGCTTGATGTCATTTTCTAAATCGGATGTTCTCACGTTGCCCTCCTTTCTGAAGGTCGAATGTAGTGTACCGCAGAATTGTGTATTTTGTGTAAGGTTTTTGGAATATACAAAAAACCTTACACAAAACAATGCCCGCTCGTTTGATAGGCAGACATAACCCCTTTTCTGTCTGCCTATTTCTTAACTCTCGTTTCAAACCGAAATTTTACGGATAATGCTGGTTGACTATCCATTCACGAGAATCCAGTTCTCGTGAATATATCGGTGGCTGGAAACTGAAGCAAACGTTGTCGTTTACAAAAGCAACAACAAATACGGTAAACTCTACTGATAGATCGCACTCCATACCCTTTGTCCGTTTGTTGG
>Ga0163154_10003802_pt1 | contig 20486 bp, 10 predicted proteins | sample OliLakLV19MP9P1_FD_148649 | JGI IMG/M metagenome (GOLD analysis project Ga0163154, IMG submission 148649) | Freshwater microbial mat bacterial communities from Lake Vanda, McMurdo Dry Valleys, Antarctica - Oligotrophic Lake LV.19.MP9.P1 | ecosystem: Environmental > Aquatic > Freshwater > Lake >...
TAGTATTGTTGATGAAGCCTTTAAAATTGGCTACTACATCTATGTTGTTGGCATCTTTTGCCGCTTTTACTTGGGCTGACGTAGGCGCGGAGGCGTTGTTGCCCAATACCACAAAATATGTCTTGCCTGTTTCATTCAAGTTGCTTATCAGGCGGAAAGTAGTAGTCGCTATTTGGTCTGCTTTCGGGTAACTTGAGGTAAAAGCCGGTGGTACAATATCGGCAGGTGCGGCGGTCAAATCCACTTTTACGGGTGCAGTTTGTAGGTTCGGCAGTACGTCTTCTGCTACAAAATACACGTCATAATCTGTCAAAATTGTAATAGCGATATTGTTCACACTTCCTGCTATATTGGGTGCAGTGTGTGTGATAACGCCTTTTACAGCAGCAGGCAAGGTAGTACCTGTGGCATCTTGCCCTGATTTTACTTGCAAAGCTGTAGGCGCGTTGGCGTTGTTTGGCAATACCACAAAATAAGTCTTGCCTGCCTCGTTGATAGCACTTGTGGCTGTGAAAGTAGTATTGCCAATGTTTTCTACTTTAGGAAATGTTGCCGTAAAGGTTGGAGGCGTAACATCAGGCGTAACGGGTCCGAGTTGGAAGCGAAGGCTTACAGGATAGTGGTCTGTGGTTGTATTGGCATAATTGGCTATCGTGCTTACGAAGTCTTCGCGTTTGAGAGAGTTCGGGTAAATGCTTGTTTCCAATTCATTGCTGACAATAATATGGTCTATCGGGTCATTAAAGCCAATGATAGTCGTGATATTGTTATCTGTAAGTGCAGTTTTGGAAGGTTTGACATAGCCTGTGTTGTCATCTACAAAATTTTTGTAAGGTGAAGCTTGTGGTACCACTATCGAGTTATCCAAATCATCATTAAAATCACCCATAAGGATTACGTTTTGTGTGCCAAGCGTGCCATCTATGTAGGTTTTCAAGGCTTGCGCGTTCGCTTCGCGTTGCGTAAAACTTGCAAGGTCTGCCAATGCTTTGGCGTGTATATTGATGAAGTTGATGGTTTTGGTTGTGCCTTGTATGGTAACGTCAGCTCTCATAACTGCAGGTTGGCGACCATCTGCCCATGTACCACCTAAAGAAAGTACAGAAGTAGTAACATTGCTAAAGAGCGCGGTTTTGTAAATAAACGCCCTTGCCTGCTGTGCATCGTTGCCAAAGCCTGAAGTGTGGGTTACACGCACACCTGTATAACCGAGTGGCGCAAGTTCGTTTACAAGTGTTTGAAAGTCATTGAGGAGGTTTTGGTTGGTAACTTCTTGCAGACAATAAATATCGGCATCGACTTGTTGCAATACAGTTTTGATGTTGTTGCGTTGCAACACTTCATCAGCAGGTCCGCGGTCTCCCGCTACTGTACCATCGCCGTTGTCGCCAAACCATTCTAAGTTCCATGTCATTACGTCCAATGTTTGGTCTTTAGTAAGGACTATTTGAGGAGCTTTGTTATAGATTTTAGCGTCGTCAAGTGTCCAACGTGTGCCATCTGTGGTAGTTGATGTATAGACGAAAGCGAGGCGTGTGTTGGTGCTTTTGTATGTTGTGAGGTCGATGTCTTTTGACTCTGTCCAGTTGGTATTGGTGGCAGGAGATACTACAGCGGCCGGGAAGTTTACATTGATGCTAACATCACTCCATGTAGCGGTGCTTGGACTGCCTGTGGTATAGTTGGTAGAAACCTTGAGCGTAAGTGTCGCTCCTGCGAAACGCGAAGCAGACCAGAAGCTGAAGTTCGGATTGCTAAAAGCAGAAATATCAAAAGATGGTGAGATAAGCCAATCTTCGTTGGCTTTGTTTGTACCTGCAAAACCGTTCATTTGCGCACCGCCTGTGGTACGTCCTGATGCGGTACAACCCCAAACTTCCGCGCCTATTACGCTTTCTTGAAACCAAGAGCTTACATTAGCCCCTGCAACACACGTAGTAAAGTCTTCTACAATGTCGTTGGTATTGGGAACTATGGTGCTTACATCAACTTTGGTAGGCAAGGTTTGCAAATTTGGTGCATTGAAAGTAGGTGCATCTTCGGCTACTGCATAAATGTCATACGCTGTGCCTTGTGTCAGTCCAGCTATTGTGGCGTTGTATTCGGTAGCGGAGGCAAGGTTGTTTATTGTGCCTTTCAAAGCCGCAGTTACAGCTGTGCCTGCGCCATTTTGCCCTGCTTTTACTTGTGCAGAAGTGGGTGCAGTAGCGTTATCGGGTAGCACCACGAAATAGGTCTTGCCTGCCTCATTGATATTGGTGAGGAGTTTAAGGTTAGTCGTACCAATGTTAGAAGTTTTGGGATAAGTAGCCGTAAAAGTAGGCGCAGTAAGGTCGGGCGTTTGTGTCAAAACGTCAACTTTGATAACGGTTGTTTGCACATTCGGAACGGCATCTTCTGCTACCACAAACACATCGTAAGCTGTTGCTCCTGCTAATCCACTCACTGTAGCCGTAAACTCTGTATTGGCTGTAGTATTGTTGATGGTGCCTTTGAAAGTCGCACCAACAGCAGTTCCTGTGGCATCTTGTCCTGCTTTTACTTGCGCGGAAGTGGGCGCAGTTGCGGCATCAGGCAAAACAACAAAATATGTCTTGCCTACTTCGTTGATATTGCTTGCCAAAGTAAAGCTATACGCCATGATATTGGAAGCTTTTGGATATGTAGCCACAAAAGCAGGCGGTACTAAATCGCTATTAGCCGTTGTAATGTCTATTTTGACAGCATTTGCCTGCAAATTTGGGATAGCGTCTTCGGCTATCGCATAAATATCATAAGGTGTATTGGCAGTAAGCCCTGTAACATTCAATGAGAAGTCTGTATTGGCAGTTGTGTTATTGATAATGCCTTTTAAGTTAGTGGCTACGGCAGTATTGCTAGCATCATTGCCTGCTTTTATTTGGGCGGCAGTAGGTGCAGCAGCGTTATCAGGTAAGATAACGAAATAAGTCTTGCCTACCTCGTTGATATTGCTCAATATGTCGAGAGCAGTATTGGATACGTTTGCTGTTTTGGGGTAGGTAAGGGCAAAAGCAGGTGGCGTTACATCGGGTGCTTGTGTCACAACATCTAATTTTTGAACAGTCGTTTGATTCAATGAAGGGTCTTCGCCTATCACATAAATATCATACGCAGTCGCGCCTGTTAATCCTGTAACATTTGCTGTATAATCTGTAGCAGGGTTGGCGTGGTTGATAGTGCCTTTCAAGTTCGTGGCTACAGCAGTGCTTGTTGCATTTTGCCCTGCTTTTATTTGTGCAGCAGTAGGTGCGGTAGCGTTATCAGGTAATATTACGAAATAGCTCTTGCCTGCCTCGTTCAAATTGCTTATTATATCGAGGGTTGTAACAGCTACATTGCCTGTTTTGGGGAATGTGGCTGTGAAAGTGGGAGGCGTAACATCGGCTACACTTGAGGTTACTTCAGTCCAACTAACTCCTACACGTACATAATCTAAAGAACCTGTAACAATATTTGCGACAGTTCCTTGTCGGATACAGGCGGTTCCTAAACTTGTCAAAGTGCCTGTTCCTACAGTCGCTTCTACATAATCTGTTGTGGCGGTAGGCTCTGTAATAGGTACTGTGGTAGGGAATACAAATATACGGGCATTATCATCATCAGAAAGGGTGCTTGATGCGCCAAAGTTATATTTTAATACCACAAAATAAGGTGTATTAAAAGCGTATGTGGGACTTGTAGCAGAATAAACTGCGGTAGTACCAGCATTACCCGTACTACCTTTTGCCAAACCAAATTCAAAACCTGCTCCTTTAGTCTTTACAAAAATGCGCGCATGTAAAGTGCTACTTGCTACTGTATTGGACAAAGCAAAGAAGTAATCACCTGTCGCGCTTGTGGTAGCAATGTTGATGATAGTTCCTACATAAACAGAGCCTGTATTTAGACCTGTAGTTGAAAAAGCGCGGTTGATATCTTGTCCGTTTGCAGCAAAGGTTGCTTTTCCTCCTAAAGTAGGCATTGAACCAAAGGGCAAACTACCTGTAGTATATTGGACAAAAGGTGCGGAGGTATTGGTACCTGTTACTACCCAATTATTGGTTACAGTAGTTAAATCACCCGCAGTTGCACCGTATTCAAACTGTTCGGTGAGTAGTTGCGCTTTTGCGAATGGTGTGCAGAAGAGCAGTGTGAGGCATAATAGCCTACAGACTTGTAGAGAATTTTTATAAAATGTGGACATGGGTTTGGGTAAAATGGTTATAATGAAAAACGATTTTAGAGAAAATACGGGTCAGGCTATAATTTTTTGCAAAGTTCGCATAAATATACGGAAAGCATGTTTTCTGTACGTTAAATTTTAGTAAAAATTAGCGCAGTGCATTTCAAAACCTTTTCTTAAGACTCCAGCCTTGCCTCTCCAATTTGGAGCAGTGTGTATGAAACGATTTTTGAAATGCACCCAATTAGCAATAGTAGTTTTTTACAACGAAAGCTCCCAAACACAGTTTTTTCTTACGAAGGCGGTTTTGTTTTGCCATTGTATTTTATACCAAATATCTTGTTCACCAAGAATAGTTACTCGATGCCCCTTGCCTACTATTTTGAACAGCGGACTGCCTGCTGAAGGAGCTTCCATTAAATAAACATCTTCGTCGGCTATAATGCCAAGTTTATTTTCTTGATAAAAATTAAACACACCCAGCCACAACAACAGAGTAAATACCCAAATCAGTTTGTAGCGCGATAAGACCTTGCCTCCCTGCCACATGATATACAACCAATACCCACACACGCCCCCCCAGATACTCAAAATGGCTATGAGCAAATGTGGGAAGTATTGTCGGTATTTCATTTGTACCCACCGCAGGTCGTTGTGTTCATAACCCAATAAGCGATACCGCGCCGCTAATTGTTCAATGGGCGGAATAGCTTCTGTGTCATGGGTAGTAAGGGCGTATAAGTTCAAGTAAAAGAGTGCTTGGACAAAGTTCTCTTTCTGCTCACGTAGATAGGCAAGGCGCAACATTTCTGTCGGCTTTCGCGAAATAGTCGATGGCTTTACTTGTACTTTTGGCGCGATACCCTGCATTTGTTGTGCTTTTAAGGCATCAAAACAAAGGAAAACAAAAAAAAACAAAAAAAATTTGAAAAAAATTTGCATATTAAAAAAAAGTATTCTATCTTTGCACCTCAATAAACGAGTTAAATAACGATTCCGTAGCTCAGCTGGTAGAGCAATACACTTTTAATGTATGGGTCCTGGGTTCGAATCCCAGCGGGATCACAATGCAAAGGTAAAGATTATTTTGTATATTTCATTGATTGTATGGTTTAAAAGTAAAACATTGCTCCTAGAACAAAAATTTTAGGTTCAACTCCTGATACAATCAACTCATTGTCTATTATTAAAAACATGATTCCGTAGCTCAGCTGGTAGAGCAATACACTTTTAATGTATGGGTCCTGGGTTCGAATCCCAGCGGGATCACAAATTTCGCTACTGCAAAATTTTATCTTTCGCTATTTATAATCCCAATGGTCTATTCGTCTAGGGGTTAGGACGTATCCCTTTCACGGATAAAACACGGGTTCGATTCCCGTATGGACTACAAAATTTTGTAACAACAAGGTTTTATTTCTCATTATCTACAATCCCAATGGTCTATTCGTCTAGGGGTTAGGACGTATCCCTTTCACGGATAAAACACGGGTTCGATTCCCGTATGGACTACAAAACCACATAAAAAAAGCCTCGCACAACAGTGAGGCTTTTTTTATTTGCAAAAAAAACATTAAAAAAAAGGCTGTTTTTTGGTGTTTTTATTTTTTGGTACTTAATTTGTATTTATACGGAGACAAGGATACCAAAACACCTTCTTAGTCATGGAATCAACGCAACAATATACCCCCGAAAACGCCTCATTTGTGCCACAAACATTGAATGGCAATCATACAGACGCAAGTATCTCTTATGAAGAGTACAAAGCACTCGAGTCAGGCTTTTTAGAAGAAAAACGCAAACTGGAAGACCGCATGTGGCTGGACTCTAACATGAGCCAATTTGATGAGATACTAAGACAAAACTACGACAGCTCGCTTCGCAAGTTTTCCGAAAAAGTTATTACACATATAGCCAAAATAACAGGCGCAGTGTATGGTGCTTTTTTTACGGTGGATTATGATACCAAGACCGTAAACGCAACAGGCGGCTATGCATGCACTGTAGAAACAATGGACAGAACAACCTTTAACTTGGGTGAAGGATTGGTAGGGCAAGTAGCCAAATCTAAAGAATTATTGTGTTTGGACAACGTAGAAACACAGTTGGACTCGTCGCTCGGGCGCATCAGTGCTTGCTTCTTGGCTATTTCACCACTCATTTTTAGCGACCGCGTCTACGGCATCATAGAGCTTACTACTTTGAGCAAACTAAAACCACGCTATATCGTCCTGCTGGAACGCATGAGCCGTAGCATAGCCGCCGTTTTGCAAAGCCTTATCAATAACCAACGCACTAAAGAACTCCTGATAGAAAGCCTCCAACAATCCGAAGACTTCAAAACACAACGCGAAGAATTGCTAAAACGCGATGCCGCACTCCACACATTGCGCGAGCAACTCCAAATGAAAGAGCAAGAGCTTCAAAAACTTATTGGCAATTTTGAAAGCAACGAAACCGGCATTTCCATAGAAGGCTTTTCAAAACTCAATGGCGAACTGCTCATCGCACAAACCGCCCTCGAACAAATGCGCGCCGATTGGCAAAAACAACAAAACGAGATAGCAGCCCTCACAGACTCTAAAGATAAATATGAATCTACTGAAAACACCATCGAAAAACAAGAACAACAAATAAAAGACTTAAAAGAATCATTGCATTGGAAACATGAAGAAATAGAAAGGCAGGGAAATGTACTCCAAGAACGCAAACAGGATATAGAAAAATTGCAAAATGCTATTTTGGAAAACGAAAATGAAAACAAACGTTTTCTTGAGGAAATCATACGCCAAGAAAAAAACTTGCAACAGAAAGAACAAGCCCTTGCCTCCCTACATACACAACTGCAAGAAACAGTAGCAAATGCACACATACCCGCAGAAATAAGCCAACTGCAAAACCTTTTGCAACAGAAAGAAACACTCTACCAACAGTTGCAACAAACCCTCGAAACAGAACGCATTAACTACGTGGAACAAGAGGAGTCGATGCAAAAAATTATAGCTGAAAATGACAACAAATCTACCGAATTTGCCAACCTCGAACAGCAATGGGCTGTCCAAACACAAATATGGCAGGCATGGCAACAAACCGCTCAAGAACATGAAGCAGAACTAAAAGCATTGCAAACATCAATAATAGCAGATAAAGCATTGATAGATAACTTTCAAGCAGAATATACTACCTTAAAAACAACGTTTGAAACCGAAGTGGCATTCGGGCAAAATATAGAAACTCAACTCAACCAGTTGAAAGATGAATATCATACACAACAAAACGAACTCGCCACCCTCAAAGAAGAAGCTACCCAACACGATAGCATCTTGAAAGGGCTGCGCGAAGAACTGCGCCAACGCGAAGCCGAAACACAACAACACCAACGCGAAATCCAAGAATTGAACACCCGTTTGTCTAAAAAAGAAGACGAGCTATTGGTTACCCAATACATGCTGAATCAAATGCAGTCCAACCCACTCATCAACCGCGAAACAGAACGCCTGAATAAGGAATTGGAAACAAAAGACCTCGAAATCAAAAAATTGCAAAATAGATTGCCTGACACAGCAAATACCGAACAAGACCGCATAGAACAAACTAACATAGAACAAGCCAACAATGAACAAATAAATAAATTTCTTGGGGAAATCGCGGAACAACAAGAAGAAATAGCCCAGATGCAGGAAGAGGTAAAACGCTATACTGAAGCTTTTGAATCCGTCAACGAAAGCTATGAAACCGCCTCCGAAGACCTCGAAAATGTAAAACAATACGCCACTATTAAAGAAAATGAAGTAGAACACCTGCAAAAACTACTCCAAGAAGCACAAATACAAAACCAAGAAGCTCCCGAAATATCAAACCTCGTAGCAGAACTACGTGAGAAAGACACACTCGCAAAAGAACTCGCCGAAAAACTATCCGCATACAGCGCCCCCGATAGCTATATCCAAACACAATACAACAACATTCAACAAAAAATAAAAGACCTCGAAATAGTACAACAACACCTCGCTGACCGCGAAACTGAACTAGACTATTTAAAAGAAACAATAGAAACCCAAAAAGAACAACTTACACAAACGCAGACACAAACACACCCAACTCAAACCAGAGAAAACCAAGCAGACCGTAGCAAAGAACAAGAAGAGCTTGCACAACTCCGCAACCAAATAGAAGCCAAACAACAGGAAATGCGCAGACGCGAATCCGAATTAGCCGATTTGTTTAATAAAATCAATACCGCATTTGCTATGCTCGAAATAGATATGGCAGGCAAGGTATTGAGTGTAAACAACAAACTCCTATTCCACCTTGGCTTATCAGTAGATGAAATGCTCTATCAAGATTTTAACAAATTTATAAAATACGCAGAAACAAATGAATATAAGCAAGTGTGGCAAGAATTGACAAGCGTAGGCGCAACTCAAATCATCAATGACTTTGTAATGATTGGACGCAAGGACAGAGAAATCAAAATGAATGTTACTTTTATTCCTATCCTTGATGCCACAGGTAAGCCCTATGAAATTATCCAATTAGTCAATTTCTTAATAGATACCGAAGATGAAAGAGACAAAAAAATGGTGTATTCAGGCAATTATACTGAAATAAATACTGAAAATATAGCCGACACAGCAGTCCTCACCACCCAAAAAATCGAAACCCAAATTACAAACGAAATAGAGAGCTTTGACGAAGAACGCGAAATTTTCAAAGCTATTCAAAACTCTTTTATGCTAATCGAATTGGATACGGAAGGCAAAGTCATAAACGCAAACCACCAAATAGCCCTTTGCTTAGGTTATGAAGAGGCAGAATTGATAGGAAAGCTATACACTACACTCCTACACGAAGACGAACAGGACTCTGGAAACTACCAAGACATCTTGTCGCATTTGGGTAGCGGGCATTATGCTACTGAAGTCCTTACCTACGTAGGCAAGGAGATGGAAAAAATAACCCTTCGAAGTTATTTTAATCCTCTAAAAGATAGCGATGATAAAACACGTAAAGTATTGGTTATGAGCCAATACATACACTAAATAAGCCGTGCCAACACCCCGAAAGTTTGTCAAAAGTAAAACCTTTGACAAACTTTTTTTCTATTTGTCAAAATAGTGTGTATTTTTGAGCATTCAAAACCCCAAACTCTAATTTCTATTTCAATCGTATGAAAGTAACCGTAGTAGGCGCAGGCAATGTAGGCGCAACTTGTGCCGATGTATTAGCGTATCGTGAAATTGCCAATGAAATCGTTCTTCTTGACATCAAAGAAGGCGTGGCAGAAGGCAAAGCCTTAGATATCTGGCAAAAAGCTCCCATCGACTTGTACGATTCGCGTACTGTAGGCGTAACCAATGACTATACACGCACGGCAGGCTCCGACATCGTGGTCATCACTTCAGGCTTGCCACGCAAGCCCGGCATGTCCCGCGACGACTTAATCGCCATCAATGCAGGTATTGTGAAATCTGTTACAGAGCAAATCGTAGCCAACTCACCCAACGCTATCATCATCGTGGTTTCTAATCCGCTTGATGTAATGACGTATGTAGCCGCTACCGCCGCCAACTTCCCACGCACACGTGTAATGGGTATGGCAGGTATTTTGGATACAGCGCGCTATAGGGCATTTTTGGCATCAGAACTCAACGTATCGCCAAAAGACATCCAAGCCATGTTGCTTGGTGGACATGGCGACACAATGGTGCCTCTGCCACGCTACACCACTGTTTCGGGTATCCCTGTTACAGAATTGGTGGCAAAAGATACACTTGACGCGATTGTAAACCGCACTATCAATGGTGGTGGCGAGCTTGTAAAACTCATGGGAACGTCAGCATGGTACGCGCCCGGCTCAGCAGCTGCGCAAATGGTAGAGGCAATAGCCCGCGACCAACGCCGTATATTCCCTGTATGTATGGGATTGCAAGGCGAATACGGTATCAAAGATTGCTATTTAGGCGTGCCTGTAGTTTTAGGCAAGAACGGCATCGAAAAAGTCATCGAACTTCAGTTGAACGATGATGAAAAAGCCCTTCTTGAAATATCTCGAGGCAAGGTAAAAGAAGTAATGGACGTGTTTGACAACATGCCCAAATAAATTTGTTTCACAGGGTGCATTTCAAAATCGTCCCATATACCCCTCTCCAAATCGGAGAGCCAAGGGTGAAGGCTTAAGAAAAGGTTTTGAAATGCACCCGTTTGACACAAATAAAAAAATAATGCCTTGCGCAAGCGAATGCTTTATGCAAGGCATTATTTTTATGCTTATATTTGCATTTATAAATTCTATTTTTATGGCAACACTTACCGCCGAGCAGGAAAGACATTTATTACAAACATTCTTTACCGAAGCAAGGGAGATTTTAGCAGCATATTTCGAAGGGCGCGGCTTGGTATTATCCAACAGCCAATTATTCTCTTTTATTTTGGTAAGCCCTATTACCATCGCCATAGCCAGCGACGGCAAGCTTGACCTTACCGAAACTACGATGCTCGTAGATACAGCAGCTTATTTCGACCGCCTTATGCCCACCGCTTTCGATAGCTTGGAACAGCCTGAAGGCGTATTGTCTGACAAAGAATTCAAAAAAATAATTTATGGTGAATTGCGCTATCTTGCCTTAAGCATGAACCATCACAAAACGGCACTCTTGGAAGCTATCAAACTGCTAATAGTCCTAGATGACACACTAACGAACGATAACAGCCCCACTTTTTCTATCCGAAATCGTATCAAACAAATGATGATAGGCGTTATCTATAACAACTTAGGCAAGGACTCTGTTGAAGAACAGCAAGTAAAACAAATTTTTCAGGCACTTAACATTGAATGAGCAATACATTTGGTAAAAAATTTCGCATTACTACTTTTGGCGAGTCGCATGGTGCAGGAATAGGCGTTGTAATAGACGGCTGTCCTGCAGGTCTGGCGTTCGAGGAGGCGTTTATCCAAGCCGAACTTGACCGCCGCCGCCCAGCACAATCCGCTATCGTAACCCAACGCAAAGAATCAGACACCTTTGAAGTGCTTGCGGGTGTGTTTGAAGGCAAAACTACAGGCGTACCCATTACACTTTGGATACCGAACCAAAATGCCAAAAGTCAAGATTATGCGCACCTTGCCTCCGCCTACCGCCCCTCACATGCGGATTATACTTATCAAGCCAAGTATGGGCATCGCGACCATCGTGGAGGCGGGCGGAGTTCAGCACGCGAAACAGCCGCAAGAGTAGCCGCAGGCGCAGTCGCCAAATTATTGCTCAAGCGTTGGGGTATTCTTATCACTGCTTATACCTCGCAGGTAGGCAAGGTCTGTTTAGAGCTTCCCTACCAAATGCTGGACTTTGCTGTCATAGAGCGAAACCCTGTGCGCTGTCCTGACCTCGCTACCGCTGAGAAAATGGAGGCACTCATTCGTGAAGTCCGCAAAGATGGTGATACCATTGGAGGCATCATTTCTTGTATAATCCAACACATGCCTGTAGGCATAGGCGAGCCTGTATTCGATAAACTGCATGCCGTTTTGGGGAAAGCCATGTTGAGCATACAAGCCGTAAAAGGTTTCGAATATGGAAGCGGTTTTGAGGGCGCGACTATGCGTGGCTCGGCTCACAATGATGCTTTTTATGTAGATGACGCAGGCAAGGTGCGTACCAAAACCAACCACTCAGGCGGCATACAAGGCGGTATAAGCAATGGAGAAGATATTTACTTTAAAGTCGCTTTTAAGCCTGTAGCTACCATCATGCAACCACAAACAACTATCAACGAAAAAGGCGAAAGTGTCCTTTTAGAAGGCAAAGGTCGACATGACCCCTGTGTTCTTCCACGTGCCGTTCCTATAGTAGAAGCTATGACTGCACTCGTATTGATAGATTTTTTGCTTGCCTCTCCCCTTTCTAATTCATAAACTACTATTTTTGTATGCGCTCTTGGTTTTTTTTTAGTTTACTACTCATTAGCCTCTCTGGATGTTTGAAGGGCTACGACTATACATTGGATTATCGAAACAAGTTCTTCGAGAAATTAAAATCGTTTGAACACAAAAGATCGCAACTGCGTAATTCATTCACTCTAGTTTTTGAAGGTATAGAGATGAAACTGCATACTCCAAAGCCCAATTTTCGCAGCCTCGCATGGGAATGGGAAGGAAGACTCGGCACACTCGAACACCAAATACAGCGTTTGCAAGAAGATATTATTACAATGGATACGTTGTCCAAAAATTTCTATAGGCAGCTGCGCCAAATGAACGACAACATGAAAGATAAAATAGTGAAGGAACGTGAGAAAATAATGAATGAGCAGCATGAGAAAGAATGGAAAATATTGCGCGCAGTGGCTAAACGCAACATGCATCGCGCCAAAGGAGCTGCCGCCATCGGGCGTGATGCACACAAAGTATTCATCGGCTCAGGCATACGCGGCAAACGCGAAACAGCACTCAAAACAATGCGCGAAGTTCGTAGCACACTCTTTCATGCTATGCGGCGTTTGGAGCATTTTTCACACAGCACCGAGATTTTATTTACACTCGAAAACGACGATCACCTGCTTGAGGAAATCAAAAAAATGGATGAGCGAAGAGAAGAAGTTGCTACAAAATTAGATGTAATAGCCAAAAAAATGAAAAACAATTTGGAAGGTAAAGATGTAAACTTAAACGAAATATCTTGGCGATGGGAAAGCAAATATGCAGACATGTCGTATGAATTGGAGTCATTGGGTGACGACTTTGAAAACATCAAAAAACTTACCCAACTTTATTATGACAAAAGTGTTTACCACACCAACAAAATCAACACACCCAGCATACAAGCAGAAGAAAATAAAAACCAAGAACAACACCAAATAAGGTTAGGTGAATTGTATAAACGCATAGACAGCATCAAGGTCAAAATAGCAAACAATATCCGCTTTGGTGAAGATGCCTATCAAGTGCTTATCAATGCCGCAAGACGAAAACACACGACAGAAGCCTTGGCACAACTTACGGCTATTCGAAAAAAACTGAGCGAGGCACTCGAAGAGCTAAAAGAAGCAAATAAAGACCTGAAAGCTATATTTGATGGAAAGAAGAAGAAGAAGATAACAGCGAAACCAATCAAGAAAATAACATAATCATGCACATGCTTCCTGCCGATTTTATAAAACAAGCCGATTTTGCATTACCTCTTGAAGAACACTCACTTTTTTTGGAGGCGTTGGAAGGAAGTCCCACTGTTTCGATACGCCTAAACCCTTATAAGCCAAGCTCGACAAACCATTTTAAAAACTTGCCTACAGTGGGATGGGAACAAGAAGGACACTATTTGCCTAAACGCATCAGTTTTACAACTGACGTGGACTTTTGGGCAGGCTGCTACTATGTGCAGGAAGCCTCCTCTATGTTTGTAGGCGAGGTATTGCGCCAAACATTGCCCTTATCGGAAGCATTGGTTGTCTTGGATTTGTGTGCCGCACCGGGCGGCAAAAGCACGCATATAGCCAGCCTCCTTTCGGCTGAATCGATATTGGTAAGCAACGAAATAGTACGGCAACGCGCCCAAATATTAGGCGAAAACATGTGCCGTTTTGGGCAAGGCAATTTCATTCTGACCAACCAAAACAGCGCGCAAATAGGGCAACTTACGGGTATATTTGATGCTGTGATAGTAGATGCACCCTGCTCTGGCGAAGGCATGTTTCGAAAAGACAGGGAGGCAAGAAATGAGTGGTCCGTAGCCAATGTACGCACTTGTGTGGCGCGTCAGCAAGAAATCATAGCCAATATATCGCCTACTATAAAAGAAGACGGGCTTTTGATTTATAGCACTTGCACATTCAACACACAAGAAAATGAACAAAACTTGCTACCACTGCTCGAGGAAGGTTGGGAGAGTATTCCTTTACAAATTCCTGCTGAGTGGCATATTGTCAAAAGCGAAACAACCCATGACGGGCAGATTTTGTATGGGTATAGGTTTTATCCACACTTATTGCAAGGCGAAGGCTTTTTTATCAGTTGTTTGCGTAAAAAATACAGCGAAAAAAGTCCACGAAAAATACACTTTAAAAACCCTCATCTCATGCCGATTGCCTCCAAAAAGCAGGACTTTCTGAAAGATTGGGTAACTGATTTAACCGCCTATAAGTTATACCAAACTGCCAAAAACGATGTCTTTGCCTTGCCTGCCCACCAAGCTGACAACATGCAACAGCTCGGCGAAATATTGCATGCATGGAGTACGGGCTACCACATAGGCACACGCAAGCATGACGATTTGGAGCCTGCCCCTGCTTGGGCATTGGCGAATACAACTCACGGCAACGTTTTATCTATTGACTTGCCTGCCGAAGATGCTTTGGATTTTTTGCGTAAAAAAGATATAAAAACACCTGTACCCGCCCAAAAAGGTTGGTATTTGGCTACCTATAACGGACTCGGGCTGGGCTGGCTAAAAGCTTTGCCTAACCGTTGGAATAATTATTATCCTGCACCTTGGCGTATTCGAAATTTATAAGAAGTAGAAATTAAATAACTTGGTACTCTGACAAATTTTGTATTGAACCACACAGAAACATAGAGAACGTAGCCCGAAACACTGTGTGCCATACCTTTCTATGTGGTTTATACCTTGCCCCACTAAAATTGTCGAAGCACCAATAACGTAATATTATCACAACATTAATTGGCTGATTTATTTAACTACTTATATATAAAAAGTAATCCATTGGCGTTTTAAAAAGAAAAATGAGAAAAACAGACGTTTATACAAACAATCATCATTTTTTGTGCTAATTTGGTAGCAAAATAGAATTACTTACTTATTTTTTAATTTTAAATTGTATGAATGCCTCACTAAAAAACCTGCACTGCGCAGATTGCCAAGCAATCAACGGAGACACTTGCCTTATTGGAAACATCGAAAAACAATGGGTGGACAAGCTACAAGAACGCAAACATCTAAACACTTTTCACAAAGGAAGCCTTATTTTTCACGAAGGCAACTATCCTGTTGGATTGTATGCTATATTCAGTGGGAAGGTCAAAATATACAAAACAGCCGAAACAGGCAAGGACTACATCCTGCGCCTCGCCAAAGAAGGCGAAATATTAGGCTATCGCTCTATCCTTACCAACCAAAAGTACGAGGTATCTGCAGTCGCGCTTGAGGATACACACCTTTGTTTTATCCCTGCCGAATCTTTCATGACCGCACTCAAAAGTAGTACAAAACTTTCTACAGGTATCATTGATTTGCTTGCCAATGAACTAAAAAACACAGAGGATAAATTAGCCGAAATGGTACAAAAAACTGTCAAAGAACGCACTGCTGAAATGGTCTTGATGTTAAGGCGTTTTTATGGACTAGAAGAAAATGGTGTTACTATCAATGCTACGCTTGCACGCGAAGAACTCGCTAATCTTGTCGGAACGGCTACTGAAACGCTTATCCGTATGTTGTCGGAGTTTAAAGAGAATAAAGTATTAGAGTTAAAAGGCAAAAAAATAACCATTCTTAACCTGCGTTTATTGCAAGACCTTGCGAATATTTATGATTAGGCTGACTATAGTTACAGTGTGTTTTTTTATTTCTTTGTCTGCTTGTATTGCTCAAAATGAATGGACAATTTGGCAAAGAAGTAATATAAACACAGCTTATCAAATTATATTTCAAAAAAACAGCAAAGACTCATCGGCGCATATAGATTGGCTTAAGGAATACATAAAAGCCAAAATAGAAAACGGCTACCTTGAACTCACCATCACGCAAACAACCGCAGGCAAGCAAATAACGCTCGGCACACGCCACACATGGCACACGATAGGCAAGGGCAACTTGCCTACAAAACCACTAAACTGGAAAGGCAAACCCTTCTCCCTCAACGCTATACGAGAATATGAACAAAAAATAGTGCGTTATGCTGAAACTATCGGACACCCATTTGCACAAATACGCCTCGACTCACTTCGCACAGAAGCAGGCAAGTGGCAAGCCGTTTGGCGATACGAGCCACGCTTATATGTCGTATTTGATAGCATCGCCATCATAGGCAAGGGCATCAAAACAACCCACCGCTTTTTGCGCCAATACCTACACATACAACCCAAACAACCTTACAACCAACAAAAGATAAACGCCATTCGAACTCGCTTGCAACGATTGCCGTACTTGCGTCTTGAACGCAACCCTGAAGTGCGCTTTATGCAAGATAAAGCGATTTTACTCCTTACCCTCACGAATCCAAAAGCAAACCAAATAGATGGCATATTGGGTGTATTGCCCAATGAAAATAAACGCGGACAAGTCCTGCTTACGGGTGAGTTGAACGCACAGTTTTACAATTTATTTGCACAAGGACATAGTTTCAAAATCCAGTGGCAACGCCTCCAAACACTTTCCCAACGCCTCGAACTCAATACAGCCTTCGAAACTTTATTCAATACGCCTTTACAATTTCAAGCAGGCTTTAAAATGCTCAAACAAGACTCAAGCTTTGTAAACCAACAGTGGGAACTGCGTTTGGGTTATGCAACACAAGGCTATAGTAATTTTTTTGCACAACTCTTACACCAAAAAACCAACTTGGGTGACGCCGCATATTTGTATGATAGCAAAACCTTGCCTGCCATATCCGAAACGAAATGGCAAGGCTATGGATTTGGCTACAAAGTCCAAACGACAAATGATGCTTTTTTTCCACGAAAGGGCATACAGTTAGATTTTTCTATTTATACAGGCATAAAACAAGTCATCAAAAACGACTTCTTGCCTGCCTCTGTATATGAAAACATAACACTAAAAACCCCTCAAACGCTCTCCAAAATAGATATACAAGGTTATCTTTCGGTAGGCAAGGGCGTTCTTCGGATAGCAGGGCAAGGCGCGTACTTGGCAAATAAACAATTATTTGAAAATGAGTTGCTCCGTATAGGCGGACTTACCTCCCTGCGCGGGCATAATCAAAATGCTTTTTTTGCTTCGCAATACATTATAACCACTATAGAGTACAGGCTATTGCTTGATGCTGACTCTTATATTTTTGCTTTTTACGACCAAGCATATTGGGAAAAACGCACTATTTTTCAAGCCGACTCGCCTGCTGGTATAGGCATAGGCGCAAATTTGAGCTTGAAAGCAGGCGTTTTTAGCCTTGCCTACGCATTGGGCAAAACAAAAGAGTACGCCTTTGCTTTCAATCGGGCCAAAATTCATTTTGGAGTAGTAAGCCGATTCTAAATCCCTAACTAATTCACTTGCACTATTTTATATTCGACAATATTTCTTTTTTCGCTTGAGAAATTCACGCCTATGGCGAATATTGGATAGCCGTAGGCAAGGTACTTTTGATAATATGACTTCTTATGAATTTGGTCGATGGCAACCGCCGCGCTTTCATCTAATTTGAACTCAAAAATAAAAATGGTGTCGTAAGTTTCCACTATCATGTCCATTCTGCCTATATTCGTTTGAACTTCCGACTGGGTTCGGAAGCCAGCCGTATTCATAGTTACATGAAAAACGGTGTGGTAATAGGCTTCTTTGCTTTCGTAAAGTTGGTACGGAATATTGGCATACACTTGATTGGTCATCACGTCCATCACTTTGTCTATATTTCGCCTACGCATCGCAGAGCGGATAGGTTCAGCGATACCAATAGAAATCAAATCCAATCCACGATTAAAATACTCCACCAAAACGTATTGCGAAAAGGCTTGTTTGACTTCTACATTGGGAAAGCCCAGTTCATAATAGGTATCAAAATCTTCTGTTATTTCTTTTTTGATAGTGAGATAACCTGTTTGGAATAGCAAGGCTATAGGACTTTGATGTGTAATATCTGCCGCACCCAAAAGTGATATTTCGCTGTTGATATTTTCTAACATTTCAAATGTAACCTTGTCTTTGCGCAAAAGCTCAAGCAACATGTAAGGCGTACCTGTGTCAAACCAAAAGTTTTTAAATTTTTGGGCTTGAAAAAAACAGAGGACTGCATAAGGATTATAAAGTGTATGCACACCATCAAAAGAGTAGCCATTGTAACGCAAACGCATTTCGTTCAATAATTCGGGTACACTTTTGTTGAAGCGTTTTGCTGTACTTGCTAAATGCTCTACAAAATAATGCGTCAGTTCTTCAGGCGTATAACCGCACATATTCACATACGCATCATTCAAACTAATGTCGCTCAAATTATTCAAAGTTGAAAAAACAGAAGTCTTGCCATATTTGGAAACGCCTGTAAAGAATACTTTTTCTAAATATTTGTCATTCGGTTTGATAAGCCCAAAAAAGCCACGCAAAACATCGCGGTGTTCTTCAAAAACGGCTTGGTTATCCAAATAGTCGTTCAATGCTTTGTCATATTCATCTACAATCACCACTACTTTTTGCCCACGCACGCCAAAATGTTGTAAGATATGTTGAAAGTCTGCGCCCCCGCCTTGTTTGGTCGACTCGATGCCTAATTCTTGGCAGATGAACGCCATTTGTGTTTGCAGGTTTTCGAGCAAAGACATTTCTTTGAGGTTCATATTGCTAAAATCAATATGCACTACGGGGTGTTTTATCGTTTCCCAATTTACCTTATCATGGATATACAGTCCTTCAAACAAATCTTGCCTGCCCTCATACAAATAACGCAATGTACTGCAAATCAAAGACTTGCCAAACCTACGAGGACGACTGAAGAAAAGATACTTGCTCTCTTCCATCAAAAGCATCAAGTATGGTGTTTTATCAACATAAAGACAGTTATCTTGTCGAAGGGAAGCAAAGTCTTGGATTCCTGTGGGTAATTTTTCCATAATAAAGGAGGGTTGAGGGAGTTGTTATTGCACTTGCACTATTTTATATTCGACAATATTTCTTTTTTCGCTTGAGAAATTCACGCCTATGGCGAATATTGGATAGCCGTAGGCAAGGTACTTTTGATAATATGACTTCTTATGAATTTGGTCGATGGCAACCGCCGCGCTTTCATCTAATTTGAACTCAAAAATAAAAATGGTGTCGTAAGTTTCCACTATCATGTCCATTCTGCCTATATTCGTTTGAACTTCCGACTGGGTTCGGAAGCCAGCCGTATTCATAGTTACATGAAAAACGGTGTGGTAATAGGCTTCTTTGCTTTCGTAAAGTTGGTACGGAATATTGGCATACACTTGATTGGTCATCACGTCCATCACTTTGTCTATATTTCGCCTACGCATCGCAGAGCGGATAGGTTCAGCGATACCAATAGAAATCAAATCCAATCCACGATTAAAATACTCCACCAAAACGTATTGCGAAAAGGCTTGTTTGACTTCTACATTGGGAAAGCCCAGTTCATAATAGGTATCAAAATCTTCTGTTATTTCTTTTTTGATAGTGAGATAACCTGTTTGGAATAGCAAGGCTATAGGACTTTGATGTGTAATATCTGCCGCACCCAAAAGTGATATTTCGCTGTTGATATTTTCTAACATTTCAAATGTAACCTTGTCTTTGCGCAAAAGCTCAAGCAACATGTAAGGCGTACCTGTGTCAAACCAAAAGTTTTTAAATTTTTGGGCTTGAAAAAAACAGAGGACTGCATAAGGATTATAAAGTGTATGCACACCATCAAAAGAGTAGCCATTGTAACGCAAACGCATTTCGTTCAATAATTCGGGTACACTTTTGTTGAAGCGTTTTGCTGTACTTGCTAAATGCTCTACAAAATAATGCGTCAGTTCTTCAGGCGTATAACCGCACATATTCACATACGCATCATTCAAACTAATGTCGCTCAAATTATTCAAAGTTGAAAAAACAGAAGTCTTGCCATATTTGGAAACGCCTGTAAAGAATACTTTTTCTAAATATTTGTCATTCGGTTTGATAAGCCCAAAAAAGCCACGCAAAACATCGCGGTGTTCTTCAAAAACGGCTTGGTTATCCAAATAGTCGTTCAATGCTTTGTCATATTCATCTACAATCACCACTACTTTTTGCCCACGCACGCCAAAATGTTGTAAGATATGTTGAAAGTCTGCGCCCCCGCCTTGTTTGGTCGACTCGATGCCTAATTCTTGGCAGATGAACGCCATTTGTGTTTGCAGGTTTTCGAGCAAAGACATTTCTTTGAGGTTCATATTGCTAAAATCAATATGCACTACGGGGTGTTTTATCGTTTCCCAATTTACCTTATCATGGATATACAGTCCTTCAAACAAATCTTGCCTGCCCTCATACAAATAACGCAATGTACTGCAAATCAAAGACTTGCCAAACCTACGAGGACGACTGAAGAAAAGATACTTGCTCTCTTCCATCAAAAGCATCAAGTA
>Ga0163154_10003805_pt1 | contig 20469 bp, 28 predicted proteins | sample OliLakLV19MP9P1_FD_148649 | JGI IMG/M metagenome (GOLD analysis project Ga0163154, IMG submission 148649) | Freshwater microbial mat bacterial communities from Lake Vanda, McMurdo Dry Valleys, Antarctica - Oligotrophic Lake LV.19.MP9.P1 | ecosystem: Environmental > Aquatic > Freshwater > Lake >...
GGTCAATATGGTGGACTTCGATTTGTGCCTCTGGAGAGTGCCGCAGTGAGTCCTCCTGGCGGCTCTCCCCCCGCTGTGCCTGGACAGCAACAGGCTTATATCATCAAACCTGGAGATACTCTGTCAGGTATTGCCCAACGGTATTTGGGAAATGGCAACCGCTGGCCAGAAATTCGCAAAGCAAATGGTGGAACATTCACAGCCGAAGAAGCCCGGAACCTGCAAGTAGGCATGACAGTTTATCTGCCAGTTAACTATCAATCAGGCAATGGACAACCCAACCCCACATCACCTTCACCTGTAACTAGCAATATCACCTGGGTCAATTTTAGTGGCAGGGTTGGCCCCAGCATTGGAGTCAACTTGCGCTATAGCCCTAGTTTTGCCAATCGTAGCCCCCGCAATGAACCCTACAACAAACTCTTGGAGTTCGATGCTTGGACTTACGGCGAGACAGGTATAGACATGTGGACTCAGCAACCCGATGCCCGTTGGTTCAAGGTGAAAGGCACAAATCTCTGGGTTCCCAGTGCCTACATCTATGGCAATCCACCTAACTCTAACCCCATGCCAGGGGGAGGTAATAATGCTCCTGTGCCAATTATAGAGCCGCCGATTGGTGACCCCAATGGAACATTAAGTACAGCGACTGATTTAGGTTATTTCGGTGACAGGAATTCATCATTCCCAGGCTCTATTGGTTTCAACAATGATTTGAATGACTACGCTAGATTTAGCCTTGGTCATCGAAGCAATGTTACTGTTTACTTGAGCGGTATGATGGCAGATGCAGACTTAGAACTACTAGATAGAAATGGCAACCGAATTAACCGCTCTATTCGTAGCGGTACTCAAGTAGATTCTGTAAGCCGAATTTTAGAGGCTGGTGACTACTTTGTTCGAGTCTACCCAGGTGTAGCTGGAGCCAAAACTGATTACAGGCTGTCAGTAAATGGAGTACAGCTTTCAGGAACTGTTCGTAATGGTAGTGACCCAGTTAACATTTGGCGCTTTGATGGTGATGGTAGGACTGAATCAAATGATGGAGGTCACATGATAGAACCAGGCAAGGAAACAATTGTTGTCATTCATGGTTGGAACAATAGCGATAAGTCGTCTAGCATCTGGGAACTTGCTAAGCAAGCTAGTAGATCAGTAGGTTCAACAGTACAAGTTCTTGCTTTGGATTGGGGTAGCATAGCCGAGCATTTGAATCCACTTGATGCTACTAGCTGGATTACATCGGTAGCAAGTTGGACGAAAGAACGTTTCGACAAATTGGGAATTCAATCTAACAAATTGACTCTCATTGGACATAGTTTGGGGACGTATGTTAGTTCTGAAATTGCTCGCATCTTCGGTACGGTGAAAAACCTTGTTGCTCTAGATCCTGCCTGGCTCGTAGATAATTCGTGGGATATTGATGTCAGAACTACAGGATATCAGCATCCACAAGACTTTCGTAACGTAGCTGATAAGTCAATTGCATTTGTTGTTGCAGATGGTTTTAATATTAATGGTCTTGTAGGGTCTAGCGAAAAAGCTGCTACTGCTGAGGATTCTTTTCTGATACGCTTTCATTCCAATAGAAAGATTATTACTCCATTCGATGCACATGGTGGAGTTACTGATGCTTTTACAGATGCCCTCAATAGGGGTTTTCTAACTTTGCCTAGTCTCAACTTACCCAATCATGAGAAAAATTGGTATGACGATACTGGGGAGAGGGATAATTGGTTTGATAGGAGGTTTAGTCCAGGAAGACATGAGGGAACTATATCTGTTAATTGGACTGGGAATAATTTGGACTGGAGTAGTGGTAGCAGAAATCCCTGGCGTATCAGTGGTTTGACGAGAGTTGTAAATTCTTCAGGCTCAGAGCAAACAACTTGGACATAGGTACAAAGGGCTGATCTTCCTCTTCTCCTCTAAGCTGTGGATAGCCATTTATCTTTCTGCCTCATAACCTGAAACCCTTGATTTGGTAGATTTTTCTGCCTGAAGTTGATACCCTACCATGGAAACTGAATCATTCTTAACTATTGACAATCAACCAATTTCGTTATCACAGGCACTTTCATACCTTCGTGCTACAGGAGATCTACAAACATTTCTGCTGAAAATCATTCGTCAGCATATTCTGGAGATAGAGCTAAAAACTCGTCATGACTTGGAAATAGATCTCAGTCTAATTGAGCAAGCTGTGCTGGACTTTCGATTAGTCAATCAATTGGCTGACCCTGATCAGTTCCAGTCCTGGCTCCAAAGCCAAAGCCTCAGTTATGATGATTTTCGCCACCAAATTGCTGCTGGACTGAGGATTGAAAAGCTCAAATCAGTAGTGACTACACCTGCGCTAGAGCAGTACTTTATTCAGGAAAAACCACTGCTAGACCAAGTTGTGATCTCTCGTATTGTGGTCGATAATCTTGATCTAGCAGTCGAACTTCAACATCAAATTTTAGATGATGGCAAGCTCTTTGAGCATATAGCCAAGGAACACTCCATCACGAGCGATAGCTTGACCAACGGTATGATAGGAGCTATCAGTTTAGGTCAATTACCAGAGTCTGTGAGGAACATAGTTATGGATGCTCCTCCTAGTGTCCTACTCGGTCCCGTAGAACACGAGGGAAACTATATCTTGCTGCGAGTAGAACGATGGTTGCCTGCTAATTTAGAAGGACAATTAAAGCAGCAACTTCAAGAAAAACTCTTTGATCAATGGTTGCAAGAAAAAGCAGCAAAATTGGCTATTAAAATGCATGTGGATTAGTTAGGAGATTACTCCTTATCTATCAATTAAATTAACTTTGAGCAATCGGATTATAGGTGAAAGGGCGATCGGCTTTCATGTAGAAGTGCGATCGGGGTTCTTAGTTGAGGAAGTGTGGGGTGATTGTTGGTTGGTGGAGGGAAGATCAGCTTATGATAGATATAAATCACCCTATTGTGTATGAACACCAAATTGGTAGAGTCCTTAGCCCTAGCGATTCAGGCACTTTCAGACCAAGAGCGATCGCTCCTAGAACAAAAGCTATTTTTTGATCTCTCAGAACCTTCTACTTATAGCCTGATGCAGCTTGCCGAATTTGGAGAAACATTTAGTTTTCTCCAAGATGAACCCGATCTCTACACTACAGACGATGGAGAAGCGATCACATGACCCTATCCAAAGGTGATGTTGTTCTCGTCCCCTTTCCTTTCACAGATCTCAGCCAGACCAAATTAAGACCTGCGATCGTTCTTTGGGTAGATTTGAACGGAAACGACGTTGCTCTTTGCTTCATCTCTTCCCAGAATTTAGACTCTCTTCAGCTTGGAGAAATTCTGCTTGATCCGTCAGAACCAGAATTTGCAGCAACCCAACTTAAGCACGCATCGAAAATTAGAGTTACTCGGATTGTGACTCTAGAACGTCGCTTAATTACCAGGCTTTTGGGACACTTAGAAGTTCATTATCTTCAGCAACTCAACACACAGATGATCCAGGTCTTTCAGCTATCCTGATATGATCGCTCTCCCACTAACCTCAACCCTGATTGCCCTTACTCTACAAACCCAGCATTGAGGTGCGATCGGGTAGGGAATGTTGGAAGTGCGATCGGCTTTTTGGTGAGATACGATCGGGCTTCTTCTAATAAAAAAGTCCGATCGCTTACACTGTGATTAGTTACAGCATCAACACCATGACGCAACCCAATGATTTGTCCCAGAGAGTCGATCGCACTGAAGGTCAGATTGTCGATCTTCAGATGACTGCTAATCTAATTTTGCAGGCGATCGACAAAAACTCAACCGACATTGCAGTCTTAATCGAAGTTAGCCGCCGCAACAGTGAAGGAATCTCAGCACTGCTTGAAGTGAGCCGCCGTCACAGTGAAGCAATTTCATACAATAGGGCATCAATTTCAACATTGGAGGAAGCCATTCAGGATATTCGCAATTCAAATGCCTCGATCAATGCCTCGATCGAGCGGATGGATCGCTTGTTTGACTATTTAATTCATCGCGATCAGGGGCGATCGGAAGAATAGTTGCCCACCTTCTACCAATCTCAAAGCCGATCGCCCTCTTTGCAAACCCAGCATTGAGGGCGATCACGTTTTGGGAGAGGTACGATCGTTCTATCAGTTGTAATCGAGCTTCTTGTTGAGGTGCGATCGGATTTTTGTGTAGTAGGGGTGCGATCGTCTTACCAGTTGCGATCGGGGTTCTTTGTGTAGTTGAGAGTACGATCGTTCTAGTATTGGCGATCGGGTTTTTTTGTTAAGAGTGCGATCGGATTTTTTGTGTAGTAGGAGTGCGATCGTTCTGGTATTGGCGATCGGACTTCTTTGGTGAGGTGCGATCGTATTTTTGTGTGGTGGGGGTGCGATCGTTTTGTTAGTTGCGATCGTTCTTCGTCTGTTGGAGTGCGATCAATTTTTCTATTCACATATAAAGGGTCATGATAAGGTAACAGTAAAGGAGATCTCGATTTGTCCTGTTACATAAACTTGTGGAATTTGCGTTATGATTTCTACACTCAGTAACATCTCTCTATCTATCATGTGAACGATCGTGACTTTATTGCAAACCAGGCAACACAGATTTTAGCAATTCTTAGCAGTATCTCCTTTGAAGATTGCCATGAATTAACCCGTAATTTTGCAGAAGTTACCCCCCGTCCTGGTATCTATGCATTTCGGCACCGTCACATCAAAATTCTTTATGTTGGCAAATCAAAAAATATCCGACAGCGTTTACGAGGTGGATATAAGGCTTTAGGATGGGCGTTCATTGATCGTCTAAATCCCGATGATGTGCGAATTGCAGCGGTAACGTTAGAGTGGAAAACATGGCAGTCTTGCTTAGACATTGAGGCTCGAATACTCCAAACTGCTCAACCATGTTATGACGTGCAGATAAGGCAAGAAGAATAACTCCTATGCAACAGTTAACCGATCAACATCTATCTGCTGCCATTGCTCAGATTCTCCTAAACGATATCCCACCCCAGATAAAGGTGGCACTCATTGCCTACGCTACAGAACTTGAATATCCCGTGGAAGCGGTGATCGAAATGGCGATCGCTAGCTTCCTTGATGAGGATGCCTTAAGTTTTCTAGATTGTAAACCAATGACAGCCCGTGGAAACCTTAAAATGCTGGATAAGGAAGGTTGAAAACCTCTAATTGGTTGATCATTCCTTTGAATCGTCAGGGCGACTGTTGATGTTGAGCCGTCGTATTTTTTGTGTGGTGAGGGTGCGATCGTTCTGGTGTTGAAAAACAGAATTCAGATAGATATGGGGCGATCGTGTTTGCAGTTGGGCTATTTAACTTCGCTTCCGTCTGGCATTACAAAATTTGTTTTCCATGAATCACAGTGGCGATCGTAACTACATTATCCTGAACTCGATAAATGACTCGGTAGCTATATACAATCTTTTCTCGGAGGCACTCATCACCAAACTCTGGAACAACTCGCCCAGACAAAGGAAAGCTGCTAAGACTTCGAGTACCATCCAAAATCTTGCTCACCATAGTGCTGGCATAGGCTGGTGAATCACGCGCAATGTAAGTTGCGATCGCATTAACATCTTCAATGGCTCGTGGAGACCATACTACTGAATAAGCCATTTGCTTAACTCTTGTTCAGCCTGATTTTGGGGTATTGTTCCTTGAGAGTCAGCACTCTTTAAACCCATGAATACTTTGGTCATAACATATAGGTGATATTGCACATCTTCCAACGAGCAGTCATCGGGAAGTTTTTTCAATAAAAGTTCAATCTTTTGCTTGGTGGTCTGCATAACACTTTAGTAACAGAGATTGATAACAATGTAACAGCGATCGTACTTTTCGTGTGGTGGAGGTGCGATCGTTTTGGTATTGGCGATCGTATTTTCGTGTGGTAGGAGTGCGATCATTTTTTGTGTGGTAGGAGTTGCGATCGTATTTATCCTTAATAGTTGGAAATGTCAACGAATGCACTCCACTTGCACAGTTAAATTTAAACTAGCCCAAGCCCGATCGCTGGTCAGCGCAGGTATATTCAGAGACTCTGCTAATGCCAAACATGCCCGATCTCCAAACGACAATCCAATTGTTCTCGTTAATGGACGCAACAGTCCTGCTCGATAGGCAAGTTCTGTATCAAACTCGACAATCAGCAATCCTAACGCATCCAAATATAACCGAATCTCTGTCTCTGGTCTTCCCTCATCCGCCAATTTTGCGACTACTTCACTGAAATTGATGCTACTGATCACAGCATCAGGTAACAATGCCGCCACTACCTCACTACCGGGTTCACTATTCAGTAACGCCAACAGTGCTGAAGCATCCAATATTCGCCTATTCATGCAAATGCTCCGATCGCCGTTCTGCAACCAGTTCATCTGAGAGCGATCGTTCGCTAGGCACGAAACTTTTTACCCATGCCTGTGCCCGCTGAATTGCCTGAGTTTGAGAGAAGATTCTCATCTCACAGTCTTTCACTTGGACAATCAACTTTTCACCAATCTGCCAGCCCATTGCCCTATACAATTCTGGTGGAATAACAACTGTACCGTCCTCTAAAACTTCCATTTCTAGTTGAGTCATTAGATTTATCAAGCCATATATCATCTCTATTATCATAGAGGCTGAAATGAGTTGAGCAGTCACGCCTTAATATTGGTCAGGGCGATCGGATTTTTTGTGTGGTAGGGGTGCGATCGTTCTGGTATTGGCGATCGGGTTTCTTGTTAAGGTACGAGCCAAGTGTTTCTCACATTGCTCGACCTCTACCTATACCTGAGTCATATCGGGATAACTGAGGAGAGTTTTCCAGGGGATTTGCCTCTCTACATTAAGCTTCCAGACTCCAGTTTTGGAATTCAGCTAAACACGATCTGTATCCATCATTAGGTGAAATTGTTCGTATGGGATTTTCACTGACCAGTTGATGTGGACTTTAGGATCAAGGTGCTGTTGAACTACCATAGGTGAGTTATTGTTTCTTTAGGCTGCCTGAAGAACTAGTTGCAACGAGTGGGTTTGCAACGATATATTTTCTGCTAGATGCTCATGACCAGAAATCCGCTTGAGAAACTGTACTGCGATCGAGCGATCGTCTGCTGAGATAGGCGAATTGTACAGAGTTTCCAGCCCGTTTTTAAGCTGATCCAGCGCACTAGCATGGGTCAGCACTGCATCCAAGACTTGCTCATTAAAAGCCTTTCCAATCGGGGTATCCGGTTGTTGGAAATAGCGAATCAAGTCTGTATTGCCCAGTCCGTGAATAAGCCATTTCGACTCTAAGTCAATGCAAGCTTTCTCCCACGTTGCTTTTCTTCGCAGGTCTCCGTAGTGCCGCATCTCTGTTTGGAACTTCTGTGCAGACAAGGCTGTGCCATCAATGAGATTCCATGTGTCCCAAGATCGAAATGCTGCTTCTTTTAGTTGAACTAGTTTCATAATTCCATTTTACCAAGGAAAGAGCTTGCGGGCTGCTTTGCTTCCAGTATCGGCTGCTTTGCAGATTTGTCCATCCCCTTGAGCATCATCTTTTTGAATTTGGGACTGAGCCGCGATATCTCCCACAATCAACGCTTTTTGAGCTTCAGCAGGTAGGCTAGCCCGATCGCCCTTCTTCGCCCCGGTCTCCTCGTATAGTTTCTGAACCGAGCATCCCAAGGTGTTTTGTGTGACGATCGTGGTTACTTTAGCGTGAGTTATCTTATCCCCTCCCCGCTCTGCAATCTCTTGCTGTAAGTCCTGGTTGACGATCGCCCCATCCACCCTTTGGCGTGGGGTCAAAGCCTGACCTTCACCAAACAGGTCAAGCTGGGATTCTTCTTGAGGTTGTTCTTTCCAGCGATTTAGCCATCCCATGCTTTTGGCTCCATTCTGTTTTTGTTATGAAGTAGGTTGATTGTACCAGATTAAGACTCAGCCAGTGTAAGCCGTGTAGAGTCCCCTTCCAACACTTTGCCAGGTCCCTTTGCTTTTGCCTTGGGACAGTATATTCGTTACTGAACGTTTGGCACGGATGTAGTCTGAGATGAGCAAACTCCCATACAGGGTTGCCATGATTGTTTCGATTTCCAAGGGTTCTGGAGAGCTTGTCAATATCTGAGCGATCGAGGCAACAAGTCCTATGTCTCGGAACTCAGGGTTCAGGAACTGGTTCAGTTTTCTTCCTTCTGCTGATTTGCTCCCCTTTCCCTCACTGGTTTTAGGGGTCACACCGCTGCCACGCTTAGGTTGAGAACTGGTTTGGCGACCACGACCGCGTTTAGGTTGAGGAGTAGTTGCAGCAGTTACGGTCGTGAATTCGATAAAGTTTGCTTCGGTTGTTAGGTCGTCAGCAGTTACTTCTGATGGACTACTGACATTCCTGATTTCCTTACTAGCTAGGTCTTGAGCTTCGATTGAATGTTCATCAATTAGTCCAATAGAAGCTGCTTCAGACAGGATTGCATCTATGGTTTCAATCTGCTGTTTTTTCTGGTGTAGTATGACACGCATCTGCTCTAGTTCAGTCTGCAAGTGAGCTTTGACTACCTGAAGTGAGTCTACAAAGGTGGCTGCGTTGTGCTGTGATAGAGTTTGTAGATAGGAAGCTAGAGTTGACACGAAGGGTTAAGCCTTATTGATGGGAACTACATCCAAGCTTACATGTATGAGTGAGTTTTCGGTTACAGCGTGTTTTAGAGCTTAAAGGGTGCTGTTCCTGTTTCCCCAGAGTGTCAGGGCTAGACGATCGATTCTCCGGTATGGCGCTAATTGAGAGGTTGTGGCTCCAGCTTCAGTTTGGGGGGCATTTAGCCAAAAAGTGAAGCAGTTGGGGGAAGTTTATTTTGGTTGATAAGAAACGGATGACACAAAATGCCTATAACCTTCTCAATTTGCTGTGGTACAAAATACTCTGTCAAATCAATCTGTAGTTGATTTGATTGGAGTCGCATAAAGCGCCATGCAGACCCGGTTGTCACTGCACCATAAACAACTGTAGGTTTTTCCTGTGACTCATTAAACCGTTGTGATCCAACGAGTTGAGCAGTACACTGCCCTAGTCCTGATTTGATGTCGTTGTTTTTTGCCTCAACAACAGTAAGTATAGGTGCAGATACTTCAAGCTGATTTGTGGATGCGGACAAGATGAAATCACACTCCCCATTCAGTCCCTGAGTAGCATCAACGGATAAAGCCACCCCACTAAATAGAGATAGGTTAGGGCTAAAGCGGCGGTACACTTCGAGCAAGATAGGGGCAACGATCAATTCTGACCGGGCTTTCTCGGTGTCGATCGCTAAGGCCAGATCAAAGTTGTCGGAAAGTTGCTCAGAAAGTTTGGTTGAGGGAGCGATCGGGTTTATCTGGGCAAATAACTCAAATTGGTTGACCAGTTCTAGGTCAAAGGCTTTGAGAGCTTGGTTCAGGGTTTTAAAGTCACTGTATGCCATCTAGTCCTCCTGGGTACTCCCGTTTTGTGGGTTAGTGAACCTGTCGGTTACCATCCAAACCAGGAAACCTAGAATTTGGTCAACTGGGGGAAGAGGGTAATCAGTGCGGTCGATCGTCACGATGTATCCTTCTAGTTTGAGAAAACGCCACTGAAGCCCATTGCTAACTGAACCATAAATTACGGAGATGGGTTGCTCGTTTTGGTGGTTGAAGATTTGAGCGGCTACCATTTCAGCGATGCACTGTCCTAGTCCACTTGTAATATCTCCCTTCTTAGCTTCGACAATGACAGCAACGGGGGATTGGATTGTACTAAGGATAGGAGAACGGCTGACTAGGAAGTCAACCAGCCCGTTAAGTCCTTGGGTTTCATCAACAGTAAAGTCCTCACCTGAGAATACCGACACCTGGCGATCGAGCAACTTTCGCACTTCGACTAGCATGGGATAGATGATACCCTCAGACCGTGCCTTTTCGCTCCCAGACGAAACCGCAGGGAGGGTTTCTTCTAGAAACTCCCGTAGGACAATTGAGGGCTGAATCGGGGGAATAGCCGGAAAGAATCGGTGTTCCTGAACAGATAAGCTAAATGCCTTCAAAGCTTTGGCTAAGGTTGTGAATTGGCTGTAGGGCATGGTTCTTGATGTTATGCGTTAGGTTCATGTTCAACAGGTTCTGCTTCGACTGGAGTGGAAGTGTTGTGCTGCTTTATAGGCAGCCTGGTAGATTGGGTTTGCACTCATTGGTGCGTCACCATCCAGTACATCCGCCTCAGCAATTTCGGCAATCGCCCGAATATCTCCCACTTGTTTAACGTAGTTCATCAACGCTTGAAGTTCCTCAGACAACTCAGAACCAGAGGGCAAGGGGGTGTTTCTGTCTAGCCAGTCACTAATGCTTTTCATGAGATTTGGTTTTGTAGGGTGCATTATGTACGCCCCATTAAAGGTATGGTTTTAGGGGGTTAGGAATGGTTCATGCAGTATTAATGCCTGATGGGATAAGCCTTGCGAGTCGGGAAGCGTGGATGATGATGCATCCGGCTCTCGATTCAGATTGTATGTTTGAGCCGGGGGATTTGGTTGAGCTTGAAGAAGGTATTTTTGTCCTGAACGATGACCTCAATCCGATGAGTTTGGCGACTGATGCCCAGATTCAGCAGGCTGTGGGTAGCCATTCGCATCAACTTTAACTTTACCCAGATAGATACTCTTGAGTCCCATCTTGCCTTGGCTTGTTGTGCCCCAGTACCGGAGATAGCGATACGGGCCATAACTTTTACCTGTGGTTTTGTCAGGAATCATCTTGAGTTCGATATGCCCAGTTCCACCGTTTTTGCCCAAAGCAGTTCCGTCTAAGCGTTTAGGGTTCGGTTCAGGTTCAAGTTTAGGGGTTGGTGCAGTGCGGGCGTTTAGGAGTCCTTGGGCAATGGCAATCAGTTCCTGAAGTTCTGCGTTAGTCCAGGAGTCTAGGGTAGGGGCAAAGGCTTGGGGACAGGTGCGACGGGGCATAGGCACCTCGACTTAGGGAATAGTTTGAGTAGAAGTTAGGTGCATGTTTTCCCTAAGTCGGATCAGAAAACCCTACGCTTAGGTCTGTGGTTTGGAGCAGGGCAGTGTGGTGTCTTGTGGGTTGTTCGTGTGGTTATTCCCTAAACCGCAGCAAGCGGTAGCTGGCATATGGTTACTGATCCATTCTTCCTGTATCCATTTGTTGAGTTGAAGGTAAGGGTTTGGGGACGGGTGCGGGCAGGGGTGCGACCGGGCATAGCCACCTCGACTTAGGGTACATATACAGCAATAAAGGGTTGTTTTATATACCATAAGTTTACTGTGTATACACGATTATAACAGTGTCTACACTATATTATTTTTATGTTCTAAAACTCTATAACTAAGCCCCTAGAGCCGATTCAGTCCAGAGGTGGTCAGTGCGTTAAACTAAATTGGGTAGGTTGTAGAAGCATATCGTTGTGTCAGATAGGGTTACAAACAACAGTTCAGTTCGTAAGCAGCAGCATTTGGGAGGGCGGTTCCAGCCATTGGGTGATTCACCATTGGCGGCGGAGGCTGTGTCTGTGCGGTTGCCGGTTGAGGTGGATGCAGCGGTGCGCTCTATTCCCGATCGAGCAGACTGGTTACGGCGCGTCATTACCGAGGCTGTGGAGCGGGAAGAATTGCTTCCTTAACTCTCTAAGCTGCATGATTCTGGGTAGTGAAGCAGCCTAGTTTAAGTTGGTTTAGAGTCAGTTGTATCAACGTTTTAGGGTCTGACTTAGGGTATACAGAGGACAGTCAAGCGAAACAAATGTACCCTAGGTCAAGACAGCGATCGTGCTAACCCCCAAGTTGCCCATCAGGTCTGAGGACTCTGGAATGGCTCAATCAATCGTCCCAGCACCGCTTCAATTTGAGGGGGAACGAGATATTCACTCACGTCGATTGCGACTAAAGATTCGTTCAATGTCATAAATCTCCAGGTAATCCCTGTGGTCACTGCACCGTAGACTGTACGGGAGTTGCCCTGTTGTTGGTTAAATCGTTGTGCCCCCACCATCTGCGCGACGCACTGCCCTAGCCCTAGCTTTGTATCGTTATTCTTTGCTTCAACTAAAGTGACGATCGGAGTCGTTGGTTCAAGTTGGTTGGTTGAGGCACTAAGGATGAAGTCACACTCTCCATTTAGTCCGTTGCCTATATCAACGTTGAGGGTGACACCAGAAAATAAGCTGATTGAGCTATTAAGTTGTCGTCGGATTTCCATCAAAATGGGTGACACGATCAGCTCGGAACGGGCTTTCTCTGTATCATTATTGACTGCCAAATCCACCCCTTCCCTGAGTTGCGCCTTTAACATTTCTGATGGGGCAACAGGTTTGGTACTGTCTACTCCTGACTGGTTTTGCAAGGTGAGGTCAAATGCTGTGAGAGCAGCATTCAAGGTTTTGAAATCGCTGTAAGCCATGATGTATAAGGTTAGTGTTGGGTATTGGGTCTTTGCTCTACATTAAGAACTGTATGGTACACTCCTACCAAGAGATGCGCCCTAGTGAAGTGATTTCAGCACTTCACTAGGACGACTTCTCCTAAGTTGTATCAACCAACAAAGGAGCATTCATATTGAAAGCAATTCGGCGCATAACCGCAATAGCTGCGGTGGCAGTTCTTGTTTTTTCTACGGCGAAGCCTGCCAAATCTCAGGCTGAGGTGCTTTTGCCTGCTGCGTGTGCAACAGGTGTGGGCTGTGTATTGGTTGGCACGATCGTCATTGCGGGTGTTGCCTACTATATCTGGCAGAATAACCAGACTGGGCAGCAGTATCGGATGGCTATAGAAGACCCGGAAGCAGAAGCAAGACGCATGGGTCGCACTCAGTCTGAACCTGTAACCGCAGGAACACGGGCAAGGGCAGCGGCACGGTGCAAAGTGCTAGCAAGAGGGCGGACTTTAAAGGAGGTTCGTTGGTTTCGGGCTAATCAGTGGGAATGTATTTTTTACTAAGGAGCAACAAATGGAACTTCAAGTGTCTGTACATGATTGGACAAAGCCCGGAACTGTCGTCTGGACACGCGAGCATGGGCATCTCTGTCCACCGCTGGAAGAACCAGGGCCAGGTCAGACAGTAATCTATGTGGATTACACGAAAGACCTGGAAGAGGTTTTGGTTCAGGCCAGTGTTGAGCTTGCCATAGATGCGATGGGTTACCCTGCTGGAAGCCGCTATATTGGCGAAAGTTCGCTAGACCCAAACGCTAACGTAGTCTCCTACGCTGGATGTTTCCCTACAGGCGAAGTTGGTTTGCACCTGAAAAAGCTTCAGTCAGTTGTCCCACTAGAGACTCTTGCATTCGTTGGGGTTTGAGCTTAGGTTTGTTATCTAAACAGTAAGGGTTTTTGCTCAGCTACGCAGGTTTGCATCGCTTCTGCTAGATATAGAGCGTTTGTTCTGTCGTAGTTTTCATCTGTCCCTAGTTCAGACGACCAGGTAGAAACCAGTTCTTGTAGTCTGGGTGCTATCTGGTCGCACTCTATCGGGGACAGGGAGCCATCACAGTCAGAGTGGTTCAGCAGTAGAGTGATTGGATCGTCCAGTTCCCAGGCGTGGCTGCCTCCGAAACCTACCATCTGGTCTAAATCTAGACCGACTTCTTTGGCAAGTCTCGTGCGAAACTCGTCGAATCCGCTATAAGACCAGCTAGCATTTCCAGGCACGAATCTAATTCCCATAAGTGTCTCCTGTTAGGGTTATGAAGGTGCAAAAGTCACTGCCTCCTAGCGTTAGCGGGAGGGCGAAGTCCTGTTCAAGGGACGATCGATCGCACCGCTAGGATTACCCACCCCAGCTTTTACCCACCTTAATGTCTACTTCAACAGGCATGGGACTAAGGATAGGAGTCCCTGTGTCTACCATGCAGGAGCGTAGTAAAGCTATTGCATGGGAGGTTAGAGACTTCAGCACTTCTAGCAGAATCTCATCATGATTGACCATTACCAGGCAAATACGGGTGGCATCCAGATAGGGAATTAGCTCGACTAAGGCTAGCTTGGTTATATTGGCACTGGTTCCCTGTACGGGGAAGTTAAGGTTATTCCTCCCGATGTGCATTGGCTTAAGGGGTTAGAAGGTCAAATGGTTCAGGTCAAGAATCAGGTTTACGACCTTACCCAGGCGTACTTCTACGCCTACGAACCGGAAAAGATTGTCCCAGCCCTCAAGGATGATGTGACTCCTTCTGTCATTCTTTGCTATCAAGTGCCGATTCCTGGAGTTAAGCGCTTTTTCGTAGACCCGACCAGTTTGGATGGGTCGTTACGTCCTCTGAATACAGAACAGCAGCTTCAGTCCATGCAGCAGCTTGCCTACCAAGTTGTTTGGGTAGCTACGTTTCAGGATGAGTTGGGCACAGCATTGCGTAAGTTGCTGCGCGACTATTTCAAGTCATTGTCCGCTTCCGATGACGAGTTTTAACGTTACCTGTAATGGATCGGGAAGCCCTGCGCCTACTTGAAAGGTGAGCATCGGGTAAGTCATTAAGAAGCTAGGTATCTAAACTATGGAGGTTGAAGGGGGTTTAGAAGAACTTGAGCAAATGCTTGAAGATAAACTAAGAGTGTGTCGAATGATTGGTGAAGTGATCCACAACTCAAAAAGGGTCCTACCAAAGAACTAAGAGTAATAACTGTGTCTAAATTCCTGACTTCTCCCGCTAATTACGATGACTTCCTGAACTCACTCAAGGAGCATATTCGCCTCTCTCAAGTTCAAGCAGCATTAGCCGTTAATCAAGAGTTAATTTTACTGTACTAGCAAATTGGTCGGGAGATCCTATCTAAGGAGCAAGATCAGGGGTGGGGAGCTAAAGTTGTGGAGCGACTAGCCCTAGATTTGAAACGAGAATTTCCTGAAATGAAAGGGTTCTCTGCTCGCAATATCCGATACATGAAGTCCTTTGCAGAAGCCTATTCTGGTGACACAATCTTGCAACGCAGCGTTGCAAAATTACCTTGGCGGCACAACATTGCGTTGCTCGAGAAGCTGAAAGCAAATGATGAGCGGCTCTGGTATGCAGGGCAAGCCGTCGAAAATGGTTGGAGCAGAGATGTATTGGTTCTCCAGATTGAGAGCCAGTTACACCTCAGATTGGGGAGTGCAACAACTAATTTTGCCCAAATACTGCCTAAGCCACAATCTGATCTTGCTCACAGTCTGCTGAAAGATCCCTATTATCTAGGGTTTTTATCTTTAAGTAAAGATGCCCAGGAACGGGATTTAGAGAATGCACTTGTTACTCATATTCGAGATTTTTTATTAGAGTTAGGGGTTGGATTTGCTTTTGTTGGCAGTCAGTTTCCGATCGAAGTTGATGGCAGAGAATATCGAATTGATATGCTTTTTTACCATCTCCGGCTCCGCTGTTATGTGGTGGTGGAGTTGAAGATTGGAGATTTTCAGCCCAGTTTTGGTTCTCAGGTCAACTTCTACATCTCTGCGATCGATGATTTAGTTCGGCATCCTGACGATCAACCCACGATCGGGCTGATTCTTTGCACATCAAAAAGCAAGACGGTTGTGGAGTATGCGCTCCGAAACCTTAGCACTCCCATAGGAGTCGCTACCCATCGCTTCTCTAAGCAAATTGAAGAGAATCTGCCATCTGTAGAGCAACTAGAGATAGAACTAGAAGCGATCGCCTCTGAGGTTACTGCTACTGATAAAGAAATTGAAGAGTAGCCTAAGCGCTACGCAGCGATCGTCATCAAGGATTAGAGTTTAATCTCAACTTTTCAGGGTTAATCTGAACCTGAATTGTTGGCATTTTCTTCTTTCCAGGTAGTTCTTGAGCGCCTATGATGTATCCCTCTTGTTGTAATTCCTCAACCGTGCGCCAGAAGATCTGGTTGTTGCGTGAGGAATTGCTATCTAGAAGGTCAAGATTTTTGAACAGATATTGCTTTGAAATAATTAAATACTGCTTATCTTGAGGCGAGTCCTATTTTAAGCGGCTTGCAAGGTAAAGCAGCAACTTGGTTTTATAGAACCCATTTGAGATCTAACCTGTAACCCTTAGCAGAAGAGGATTTCGGCAAATTGACTACTTTCGCTGAAATGCCCTAGCCGCAACGCTTTCACCAAAGATGTCAAATAGGTTCTATAGTCATTTTTCGTGTTGCTGCCAAGCTTTTGCGTGACATCTACATCCCCAGCAAATAGTACATAGTCTCCCGTCCGGCTAGGTTCCTCAAAAAATTCCAGGGAAATGGTGTAGGAGTCTGCCAGTTCATAGGTATAGTCCGCTACCTTCACCAAATCAAAATCTCTTGCTAAGTTTTCAATTTTGCAACTCTTAATCCGTAGGATGCTTTTAATGATGACCTCTGCTCCAACCTTATTTCCTTCTCGCAAGGACTTTGCCAGCACCAACTCAACCCGGTGAAGTGCTACTAGATCGCGATTTAATTGCGATCGTACTTTAGCGTGAAAGCTACCTCCTTTGGTACGCGAGTAACCTAGATTCTTCAGGAGGTCATTGGAGCGAAAAGTAACAACCGCACCATTGTTCTGCTCGGCTGCCAGTTTGTAGAGGTACAGAACAATTCCAACTTGTCGAGGATTGAGAAACGTTAGCAGCGCCATGAACAGGCGCTGGATTTTACGGTCATGAATCTTCTCCAGTCCTTTACTAATTCCTTGATCTAGCAATGCTTCCAGGTCAATGTTATCGTACTGCTGATTGAGTTCCTGCCATTCATCCGTTGTCAAATCCTCTAAAGGAACGCGCCGGATGACAGCAACTTCACTAGGATCACTCGTATCCGCTTCGACTCGCATTTCCAGATAGTACCCATCCCCATCAGAGCGCAGAATCGGCAGGCTGACATCTGGGTTGTTCACGGAAGCTGCGACTCTAGGCAGCATCATAAGCAATTGTCCATCTACCGGAAATATTGGGTCTTTTTTACTTAAGGTCATAAAAGTGTACAGGTGGACATTGAGGAATTCTAGTGGATATATCGAGTTTTGATCTGACCTACAGCAAAATTTAGGTCTAGCCCATCAGAGGTTTGCGCCTTCATATAGCAACGGAACGAAAAACAACGCTAAGGCTGAAAGCCTTATGTAGCAATAGTTACAGCCGCTGTTTTGGGCACTTTTGCAACAGGCTAAATGGCTATAACCTTTGACTGGTCTAGCTTTCAGTAAATTAAAGTAGTATTTTCCACAGAAAGCGTTGCTCACCTTCTACTTGATGGCGGTCAACTGCTGATTCACCTCATCCAGTCCAAAATCTCCCCCGATCTGCTCCAGTATTTCCTCATGGTCGGGATGCGCTCGGTCTTGGATGGCGGCGACGAACTCTGCATACCCCAGGATAGCCGCATTCTGTTCTATCACTCCGGCGTATGTTTTTGTCCTTTAGTTCTATCACTCCGGCGTATAGTTTGGTCTATCACTCCGGCGGATGAAACAATGCGGTTCTATCACTCCGGCGTATGGCTTGGTCTATCACTCCGGCGGATAAGTTTAAAAAGTCGCTATTTGGAATCTTTTTCCCAAAGACATTAGAGGAATCGTTCTATCACTCCGGCGTATGGCTTGGTCTGTCACTCCAAAGGACATTTAATATTTGCTCTATCACTCCGGCGTATGACTAGTTCTATCACTCTGGCGTATTACGGTTCTATCACTCCGGCGTAAAGTCTACATAGAGACGAATTCAACGTGTTTTATTCAGAAATTTTAGGTGTTTAATGGATTGCATCTACCTTAGTTCTTCTGTTCTAAATAGAGCGAAGAATACTTGGTTTCCTAATTTGGAGATTTACACCCAATGCTACGATGGCTTTTCGTTAACTATCTATTAAATGAGTTCTACTTAAAACATCCCAAGATTTCTGCTTACAGCAATTAAGAAACCGGGACAGAGCCTCGTCAAAGTCTCAATTATCCCGGTTTCCTAGATTCCAGTTGAGAAAACAGCCATTTTTTCAACTAGGTCTTCGTATCTACCTGCATAGTAGCAGTTTTGAAAATTTACCATCCAAAATATTTGTCAGAGGCAAAACCTTCTGGCAGAGTTTGTTTTGGCTTATCTTAGTAAATTTACAAGCTATCAGGCGATCGGGTTTGAGGAGAGCTAAATAGAGCGTATCTGAACCGGTTCTATCGAAATGGAGCCGATATGACTGTTGTTCAATTAACAACTCCCTTCCAATACGTTCAAGAATGGGACAACGAATTCCTGTCCCTGTTCCCCCATCGATTCGACTACATCTGGGCAGAGCATCCCCATCCCGGAGCAACCGTCCACTGGCAAACCGAAAGCCGTCACCCCCTTTCAGATCGCCTCATCCAGCAAAGCAGCTACCTCTACGGCGTTCGCTTCAGCGCCGAAACAAACTACTGTCTTCTCGACATTGATGCAGGCAGCCTCTACCACCCCAACCATGACCCCCTAGCCCTCTCCCGCATCACCGCCGCCCTCGAACCCCTCGGACTTGTCAGCTATCTTGTCTGCACCTCCAGCTACAGCGGCGGGTTACACCTCTACCTTCCCTTTCAACAGGCTCAAAGCTCCTGGCAACTGGCGATCGTCCTCGCCTGCCTGCTGGAAAACGCTGGGTTCAAACTCCACCCCGGTCAACTCGAAATCTTTCCCAACCCCAAACCCTACTCCCCAGATAACACCCTCAGCCTGTTCAACGCTCACCGCCTTCCCCTACAAATCGGTTCTTACCTCCTTGACTCAGCCCTTCAACCCAGTTGGAGTGACTCTCACACCTTCGTCAAGCAATGGAAACTGTCCCAACAACGCAACGACATTGACAGTAAAACCCTCAAACAGACTCTCAAACAAGCCAAGCGAAAACACTACGGCATCTCAGGTAAAGCTGAGAAGTTTATCAACGACCTAAACGCCGAGATTGAATTAGGGTGGACGGGTTCAGGACAAACCAATCGACTCCTCGGACGCATCACCATGCGAACCTATATCTTTCACCACATCCTTTCAGGGGGAGAACCGCTCAAGGGAACGGCATTAATTGATGAAATTGTGGAAATCGCTCAGTCCCTCCCTGGCTATCAAGAATGGTGTCAGCATCAGCATGAGATTGAACAACGGGCAGAAGAATGGGCGCGGTGTATTGAAACTAGCCATTACTTTCACTTTGGGGAGCTAAACCAGAAACCCAAACCAGACCCGCAAGACCCAGAACTAACCGCTGCTATTGAGCAGTCCCCTTCCTGGAACCAACGGCAATCCGCTGCCACCAGAGACCGGATTCGTAGAGCCATTGCCGACTTACTGGAGAAAAACAGCCTTCCTATCAAAGCCACTGCCCGATTTCAAACCTTATTGAAGTACGGCATTGGTGGAGCATCACTGTATCGCCATCGTGACCTGTGGCATCCCCACTATTTTGGTGTGGATTTCAACCCGACTCCAGATGGTTTAACTTCGGCTGTGGAACCCCCCCAGACCCCCCAAGCTGCAAAAGGGACAGCCAGTTAGATCGCGAGGGCGCTTCTAACTGGCACAGTCCTCCAAGCTTATTACCTATAGGTGATGGTGATAACAACTCTGGTGAGGCTTTCAGCGATCGGACAAGCTCTACATCTTCTCATCAGGATGGTAATTCTCTGGAGGCTCATCTCTCCAGTTCAGAGGTGTTGGCAGGGGTGCAATATGTGCAACAGGTGTTATTTGAGATGAAGGCATCTCGCAAGGCTACTCAGGATGCTGTTCGCCTAGTTCAATCTCAGTCTCAGCAGGAGCAGCTTAAGTCTGAGACGGCAGAACGACGGCAGCAGGAGCGGATGCAGCAGTTTTTGGATTCGGGTGACCCGATTCTCATGGCTGAGGCGATCGCGTGGTTGCAGAATAGTCATTCGCCTGGCTGAGGCTAATCCCTACCTCACAAACCTCAAGCCTTCTGTGTTCTTGGTAAACATCTCTGTAAAGATACTCATCACCGATCGCTTCCTCACCTTAATATTCGCCGTTACCGCCATCCCCGATTGAAGTCGTATTTTCCGTCCCTTCCCGACCAACGCCTGCTCCCGCATTCGCACCTTCGCGGGAAAGCGGTAATAGGGTTGAACTTGGTCGGGGTTAGACTAAGCCACCCCGTCACCGAGGCGGCTTAGTCTAACCCCCATGTTATCCAGATTTACTCAGAGACCATTGCAGACGCTTTCAGATAAGTCAGCAGGAGCAATCCAACCGCTAAAATACCAAGCTTACTTGCCTTTTTTGTAACGTCACCTTGAGATGGGGATGTCCGTAAACGACGTAGGCTAACCAAGTGGCATCGCCTGCGGCTTTTGCCTTTTCTCTGGCTTTTCTGGTCGCCTCAGCCAAGTTAGCGCCTGCCATCAGCGCCGAATAAAGGGTTTCTGAAAAAACTCGTGCCGGACGATCGCCCACCGACCAAAGGCTACCAATAAAAGCCCCTGCGCCACCTCTGAGAAAGGCTTGAGCAAAGCCAGAGATGCCCGTTAAGTCGTATCCGGTCGACCAATTTGACACGCG
>Ga0163154_10003806_pt1 | contig 20460 bp, 35 predicted proteins | sample OliLakLV19MP9P1_FD_148649 | JGI IMG/M metagenome (GOLD analysis project Ga0163154, IMG submission 148649) | Freshwater microbial mat bacterial communities from Lake Vanda, McMurdo Dry Valleys, Antarctica - Oligotrophic Lake LV.19.MP9.P1 | ecosystem: Environmental > Aquatic > Freshwater > Lake >...
CCACCCCCCCCTCCCACCTTTCGGCTGACGCTCCAGCTGCTGCTGGTTCACTGTCTAGTTGCACACTCCGAGGGAGGCGCCTCGTTCGGCACTTGTTAGTGTCTTATACGTACAACACGCGCTCCTCTTCTAACGTGCGTTAGCGTACGCTCATTGGATTATCTAGCTCGCTGGGTAGTAGGGCATAGGGGGAGGGTGTTACGTGGCGTGGCTGGGAAGTACGACGACAGAGAGGTGATAGCCATCATATCACACTAGGCATTAGTGTATATCGCACGGGTTGGTAGTATTATGTATGATGTTAACTCATTGATGTATATGTATAGTGTGTAATGCGCAGTGTATCATGGGGAGGCTCCACAACTGGGGAGTATCCACAACTGTGGAGGGAGGATTGTTGTATAAAAATAAAACAATACAATTCTTGACATGTACAAAACCTGTACTATAGTTATATTAAGAAGGCAACTTAAAGAGAACATCATGAACAAACAAGAGTTTTTAAAAGAGTGGAATAAACCAGTTAAAAAGACAACTGGTGGGATATTAGAAGATGTGTGTGCTACAATCGGATTCTTAGGTGTTATATTAATAATTGTAGTGGTTGTATTTTAAGGGGAACATCATGAACGCAATGCTTCTATTAAGTTTATTGTTGAATGCATCACTAACTATCGTGTGCATCTATATATACAGGGAGTTGCGTCTCGATGGACCAACGACACTACTTAATAAATCTCAGTTTGACATAGACAAGAAGGGGATGCGAAGAGAAGGAGATGTAATACTTGTAATAGATATTGACAAGTTCAAAGTAATTAATGATACACGTGGTCATGCATATGGTGACACTGTTATTAAAGATGTAGCAGATGCAATAATACGTAACATCAGACGTTCAGACAGAGCATATAGAATAGGTGGTGACGAGTTTGCTATAATATCTGATAATACCCAGGGATTAAAAGAGCGCATACAATCATCATTAAGAGTGTCGGTTAGCGTGGGCATTGGAAAGACATATGAAGAAGCAGATGGAAATATGTATAAAAATAAAGCAAAATAGTTACTTAAATTAAGAAGACAACATTATTAAGGGGATGCGAAATGAACAGAGTATACAAACAGTGCCACTTGAAAGCAATGGCAGAAAATTTAGAACTAGGCTTAATTGGAGGCGTATTAGCAAGTGGAATTGATAGTTTTTGGGTTGTTACAGATATGATTAGTAATGGAGTGAGCGCACATTACATATTTATATTAATCATATTAGTGATGAGCACCATTGTACTGTCTATAGCACTTGTTAGGCACCACAGGAGCAACGTGAAACATCAAGTGGGCCTGATATATGACAGCAAGAAAGCCCTAGTTAAAGCAAAGAACAGACATTTCAGAAAAGGAGCGTTATAATGAACATGTCCGAGGCGGTTAGAATCTTAGAGCTACGAAGATTGAAAATGAGCATTGAACATATTGCAGCACAGTTGGGCATATCAATAACAGAAGTGTGTAACGTGATATACGTTCAGAATAACAAAGATAAGTATGGAGGTGTAAAATGAAATCATTATTATTAGCGATTATGTTGCTTTTGAGCAACGGGGCAGTGGCTAGCACAGTGTTAGTGTGTGGCCAGGACGGTAGATGCGACCTTGTTATTATTGTTGACTAGGAGAATAATATGAGCGCTATTAATTATGACACACTATTAGATTCAGAGAAATTAGACCTTCTCAGGTTGTTATATACAGACTTGAAGAACAAAGAGAATATTACAGCTCTAGATGTTGAACAGAAAAAATTAGTTATAGCAGAAACACAAATTGTGTACAACCGTATTAAACTGAGGAGTCATTAATCATGAAATTCTCAAGAGATTGTGCCAAAGACCTTGAATTCATTGAAAAGCTGTATGGAGATTTAGAAGCTGGATTCAAGAACATACGTAAAAAGTACGTCAGACCTGAAGACTATATAGAGAGAGCGTTGCGTGTTATGAACAGATCACATAATAGAGTTTCGTGGCGTAATGATGCCACTACTACCAAAATATACTTTAGAGATAGATGAAGCATTGAGGTGCACCCATGACATATTTCAAGACGTGGCAAGATGCATTCATGGTGTTCATAAGAACATACGGGGACAATTATGTGGATGCATACACATTAACAGCGGATTTTGAACACCTTCTACAACAAAACATTAAAGGGTCATATTATATGAACCTTCCAGGAGAGAAATCATGAAAAACTTTAAAGAGGCATTGGAAAAGGCGGAAAAAAGGGTTTATTTAGCTGCGTATAAATATGCCGGGGGCAATCAATCACTGTCTGCCCGCCTATTGAGGGTGTCACGAAGCACGCTGATTAGTAAAATGAAGAAGTTCGGAAACACTGTATAGTAATGGAGGGGACGCTTACTCTTAGTATACCAGTAAAGTGTGTTTTTGTCAAGTCTACAGGAGATAAATATGAGAATACATGTGGAAGTGTTTAAACAAACAACTGACTACACCTGTGGACCAGCAGCATTAAAGACATTTCTCCACTATTATAATAGGGACGAGTACACAGAAGAGCAGCTGGATAAACTATTGAACACATGCCCTATAAAGGGCACTAAGATTGAAGTCATTTACACATTCCTAAGGAGCATAGGGGTGGATGTAGCAACAGAGCGAAGCGACTCTAATATAGATGTTATAGCCCTCCTTAACGCAGGATGCATTATACTAACGGAATGGATAGAGTGGGGAGGACACTTCGTCATTATAAACGGGTACGACGACACCCACTATTATCTCGCAGACCCTGAGGAGGGCAATATAAAGGTGTTGAAGGATAAGTTTCATAGCATGTGGTTTACGAAACAAGAAAGCTTCGCGAACATGCTTTATTTACAGAGTCATTTGACTTAATGAAATATACAGTATATAATATAAATACTTACAACAGGAATGAGAAATACAGTGGACAGAGAAATAACAATAAATGCACGAGAACTAAAAGCACTATCAAGTGAATTTGGATTATCGTTCATAGAGAATAAGGGAAGCATCACTGTTGTAGGTGAGAAGCAATGGCTTGTCTTTGATAAGCAATTTTTTTATAACCCGGAGGAAACACAATGTCGACTAATGGAAATTTATTAATGTCACCAGTAGGTTCAATTCAATTTATGGCAGCTTCAAACCCTGTCAAACAATCTAAGACTGATGACAAACAAGTTTACACCCTTAAACTGGCACTTGACGTTAAGAAAGACAAAGACTTCTTAGCTGTGGTGAGTGAAATCAACGACGCTAAAGTTGTTACAGCACAAACTTACAGAGGTAAGGTGCAAGCAATTAAAGACTTGCTAGCAACTGGCAAGGCGCTAGTTGGTGCCAATTCTACTTTTAAACCTGAGATTTATGATAGTAAAGGTAACAAATTAGAAGACGCTCCGATGTTCTTCGGGGATTCGACAGGCACTGCTCAAATGATTGTGCAACCATGGAAAGGAGATAAAGGAGGCACCATCAATCTAATAGGCATCATCATACATAGTGTTGAGAATGCTGAAGGTTCAGAAGGAAGTAGTGGAACAGATAGAGGGGACCGTTTAGCCCAACTACGAGCCGCAGTGGAAGCTGCAACCAAGTAACCCCTCGTAAGGGTGCATTTTAACTTAGGAGAGCCATATGAACATCGCTATTGACTTCGAAAGTCATCTAATAAGTGATGGTGGTATATTTCCTAAACCAGTTTGCCTCTCGACCTATGATGGAACGGAGGCTTTTTTATTGGATTCAGAAGGGGCCAGAAAATGGCTTGCCGAACATCTAAATAAAGACACTATTATTGCGCATAACGCAGTGTTCGAATGTGGTGTTATAATAACTCATTATCCTGAACTCACAGATTTGGTGTTTGATGCACTAGACAATGATCTCATCTATTGCACCAAGATTAGTGAATCTCTATGGAACATTCAAAGAGAGAAAGCTTTATTCGGACTAACATTAGCAGGACTTGTTAAACACTATTTTGATAAAGACATTAGTGAAACTAAAACAGACCCAGATGCCTGGAGACTGCGCTATTCAGAACTGGATGGAATTCCTATAAGTGAATGGCCTAAAAAAGCAGTTGACTATGCAATAGACGACTCCATATGGGCATATAAAGTGTATGGGAGACAATTAGGCATCAATCAAAGTCTGGCACTAAAGGCGGCGGTGTACTTAAATTTAATGGGCTCTGAAGGGTTTGCAATCAATCAAGAGCGAGTTGAATTACTCGAGAAAGAGATATGGGAATTCTTAACTCCTCGATATGACTTTCTTGTTAAAGAAGGATTCTGTGATTATATACCAAGACAAAAGCAACCCCGCAAACAGGTTAAGAAACTAAAAGAATATGTTGAAACATTAGGTGTCACCCTTATGTACACGAACAAAGGAGCCACGGCAACAAGTGGTGAGGCATTAGTTAGCTATTTGACACAACTCACTTCCAATCCAGTGTTAAAAGCTTTTTCAGAATTATCGAAGTATGAGAAAATTCTAACATCTTATATTAAGAATCTAAAAGGCAATTCAAAGATATATTCACAGTATTCTACAACGCTGAACACAGGACGCACAAGCTCCAGTGGTTCCAAATTATTCAGCTCTTTGAACATACAACAAATACCACGAGCAGTGGAGGGAGTTAGCTATGATGTCCGCAACTGTTTCATCCCTAGGGAAGGCTTTAAAATATGTTCTATTGACTATAGTGGCCTTGAGCTTTGCTCTGCTGCTCATCAGCTGTATAAAACTCTCGGTTATTCATACATGCGAGAAGCTCTTAATGAAGGCGATGAGCCAACAGATATGCATTCCAAATTGGCCGCTAAAATAAAGAAGATTCCATATGCGGAATTTATGAAACACAAAAAAGAAGCAGAATTCAAAGATGCCAGACAAAAAGCAAAGCCTATTAACTTAGGATTTCCTGGTGGTATTGGTTATGACACCATGCGCCACCTCATGTGGAAAGACGGAATTAAAACTAACTTCCAAGTGCTCGAAACAGCTAAACGAAAGAACGATTTATATTACTATCTCACTAACTTAGCGTCTCCAGACCTTAGAATTAAACGCATGCACAAAAATGAATATGCTTTGGTGCAGGATGAACTGGTGATGCTTAAGAAGTATATGTTTGACCTATACCCATGTTTAGGGCAATTCCTAAAAGAAACTCATAATAAATTTTTAACAGGGCGAACAAAGTTTAAGAAGAATGATTTTGATGAGTGGGAAGAAGAACCTATGTATATGTACGACACCCACGGGTTTAAGCGAGATTGGTGCACCTACACAGCATTATGTAATGGCTTCTTAATGCAAACACCTTCGGCTGTAGGAGCGCAAAAAGCAGTTAATGCAATTGTCAGAAAATATCATGATTCTCCTGATGTATATCCTCAAGCATTTATTCATGACGAAATTGTATTTGAAGTGAGAGAAGGGCGAGAAGATTTAATGGGAGAAGCATCAATGATAATGATAGATGAAATGCAAACTGTATTAACATCAGTTAGGATTGCCGTAGAAGCAAGCATTAGCGATTATTGGCAGAAAGCAGATGGGTTTTGGACTAAATCTTTTTGGAGGAATGCAAAATGACAGAACTTCAAGGTTGGTGTATCACATCCAAGGGAAGTTGGGTGAATCATAGTGCTACACATAGATTCACTTATTATGAAACATTGATACTTAGACGTCCAATGTATTATTGTAATTGTGGAAAGAAAATATCCCCTGAAGAGTACTTAGATTATTCTAATTATTTAATAGCAAGAGATAAGGTCTTAAAGTCATATATGGAGAAATTATAAAATGTCTAAGAAATTTGAAACATTAATCACTCCAACTTCATCGTTGTATGAGATATGTATATGGGATGATTTAGAGGAGTTCGAGCATTATGATGAACTCATGAAAATGATTCCGAAGATTAAAGAAAACGACCAAGTGATTTTGAAAGTTGCCACACCTGGAGGTAGATGTGATGTAGGCTTCATGTTAATAGACCGTTTCCAAGCATTGACTTGTATATGTGATGTAGTTGTACCCTATCCAACATATTCAATGGGGGCAATTATGGCTTTATGTGGAGATTCGTTAGCCATGAATGCAGGTTCATTTCTCATGTTCCATGATTATAGTACAGGCGGTAGAGGTAAAGGAAACGAACTCATAAAATCAACGGAGGCATTCAGTGAAATATTTGCTTATAGGTTTAACGCTATTTGTCAGCCATTCCTTACTGAGGAAGAGTGTAGAGCAGTCCTTGAAGGGCAAGATTTATATATCAAATGGAACGACCCTTCATTAAAGAAACGAATGAAGAGACATTTTAAATGAAGCGCTATATCATATGGTTAGTTATATTTGCAGCTCTAGAAATAGGGCTGGCTTTGTATCTCACTGTATGGAGAGAACATTTCTGGAATGCAGTGGCTCAAAAGCAATCAGTTACATTCTTACATCAGTTGTTAGTGTTCACAGGAGTGGCACTAGGGGCTTGTTTTGTATCGGGTTTCTCTGGATATTTAGTTAGCCTGACAGCTATTAAATGGAGAGAGAAATTAAACGATAAAGCATTTCCAATTCGCGAATTGGAAATAGAAAACATATCTCAGCGTATACAAGAAGATTGCATGACATACCCAGACCTAGTGCTCAACTTAGCATTCGGCATAGCTAAAGCCATCATGTACATTCTTGTATTCTCAATATCACTTATACTTTCGTACCATTTCTGGTACTTAGGTGTGTTCATAGCATACACGTTAATAGGGATGGTGGTGACTAGATATATAGCCAAGCCACTCACTAAGAAGCAGAAGCAGTTAACATATTTCCAACAGTTTTATAGCCAAATAGGGGTGGTGGTGCCTTTGATTATAATAGCCCCTTTCTATTTTACAACACCAATGACACTGGGAATGCTCATGAGGTTTAATAGTCTTTCATCCACGATTTTAGAAAACCTCTCATATGGAATTACAAGCTTTGCAACTATCAATAGGTTGATAAGCTGTAGAAAACGACTAAAGGAAGCAAAAATATTATGAAACATATAGTTAAAACAGAAGAGGAATGGTTAGAATTACGTAAACAGTACATAACAGCTTCCGAAGCTTCAGTGTTAGTGGGAGCAGACCCATATTCTTCTCCAGGAAAACTGCGCAACCCAACGCCATTTAGTGGTAATGCATTTACATTTGTAGGACAAGTGTTAGAGCCTGTAGTGGTGGACGTAGCAAACAGAGTGATGGGCACCTCGTTTCAGCTGTATGAGAATGCAGAAGGACATAAAGAGTTCTACACGGAAGGACTGATAGGAGCAACACCTGATGCACATCAAGATAGAAAAATTTTGATGGAATGTAAAACAACACGTCCACACACATATTTAAAATATTCGTCTGTTCCACCAAGTAAGTATTTAATACAATTGTTAGTGCAACTTATGTGTACAAACCTGGATGAGGGATATTTAGCTATTATGTCCACAGACCTAACACAAGCATCAGCGAAGCTGGTTTGGCCAATAGCAATATTTAAATTGTGGAAATGTGGGACAATATGTGATATACTTAAGACACAAGCAGAGAAATTTACAAAAGCTTGTGATGAAGGTAAAAGTTTTAGAGTGGATTCTAAAATTAAACAGAGAGTGAGACTCCTTCTCACATTGTGTTATGAGAGGACTATATGAAAAAAACAACAGATTTTATATATGAACTAGTAATTGTAATTTTATTATACGCACTTGTAATAGGAGCAGTTTATTTAATATACACTAAAAATTTCAGTCAAAGTGCAGTGGATGAAAGAGTGAGAGACATATATCAACAACTAATAGTTAACACAGGACAATCACAAGAAGCTCTTCCTTTGGTCATAGTGGAGTCTCCGGAAATAAACGCTTATAATGATGGCAATAACATTGTTATATATAGAGGACTTATTGATTCAACAGAAAGTTGGGATGAGGTGGCATTAGTGCTCGGGCATGAAATTGCCCACGGGATGCTTTGGCATTTAAGAATGCTAAATCAGTGGAAATCATTTAATGATCAGGAAGTTAGTGTCATGGAAGCTAATGCAGACAAACTAGGGGTTGTATATATGATGAAAGCAGGGTACGATGTGTGTAAAGGAAGAGAGATGTTCAAGCACTGGAAAGAACTAAGGGGGAATGCGTTAGCACAATCTCACCCAGACTTTTCATATAGATATGACGAATTAAATATTAACTGCAACTAGGAGAAACAAAATGGCAATTAAGAATGCTTCAGCAATTGGACAAGCCATCAATTTAGCGGCAGCAGACGCCAGGAAACATGATGAAGAATCCAATCCAGCATACATATATAAAAGATATGTTTATTGGACATCCATATGCAGCGCCATCCAGGACTCTGACATAGAGATGATTCAAGAGGTTATAGCTAATTCGGATTTCGACAGTCTTATTAAAAAACTTAAGGAGACATTATCATGAGGGGGTGTAGACAACAAATTCTAGACATGTTAGAAGAAGTGAAAGAAGACGTTATGCATGTGTTTGATTTTGGAGCACGTAAACATCCCGATTCAGGGGAGACACCAAATTTCTTGACACCCACAGGAAACAAATGTTCTTTAACAGTTAGAGGTAATAGCTGTTTACATCACTCATCAGATGTGCGATCGGGGGAAAAAGAAGATGGTGAGAGCGGATTACACCCTGCCTTGCACTTAATTGCTTCAGCTGCTATACTGTATATACGACAGAAGAGAAATATTGTCCACCCAGAGGACATGGGATAATAGTTATGCAAAGTAAGAGACATAGTATTATAGAATCATGTACGAACGTTGCTAGTGGAATGGCAATAGCATTCGCTATTTCCCAGCTAGCACACTGGTTTGAGCCACAAATTCAGAAATATATATGGAGCGGATTTGAATGGCACATATCAGCAGGAAGTAATGTAATAATGACTATGCTATTAACTGTGGTATCTGTAATAAGAGGATACGCATGGAGACGACATTTCAACGCTAAATTGACCGAGGAGCAACAATGAAACTTCAAAAGAAAGAGTATGACATAGAGGTTATGTCAATGGAAAAATACTTAAAGCTCGCCCAGAAAGATAGTTCTGTTCTCGACTCAGCTGCTCAGAGAATGTTGAAAGCTATAGGTGAGCCAATTAAGAAAGACACATCTAAAGACCCTCGACTTAGCCGTATATTCGGCAACAGAACAATTAGACAATATGAAGTGTTTAAGGATTTCTATGGATTAGAGGAAGTTGTTTCTAGAATTATATCTTTCTTCCAACATGCTGCCCAAAATTTAGAGGAATCCCGACAAATATTGTACTTGCTAGGACCTGTAGGTTCAGCCAAAAGCTCACTTGTTGAACGACTTAAATCTCTTATGGAAAAAAACCCTATATACATTCTCGCTGACGAGAATGGAACCCCAAGTCCGATTCATGAAAGCCCCTTAGGTGTATGTGGAGAAGATATTCTATCTGACTTAAAAATTAGCGCACCGTTAGTTATTCCTAGTCCGTGGGCTACAAAACGATTAAAGGAATACAAAGGTGATTTGTCTAAATTCAATGTTATTAAACGCACCCCCAATCAATTAGAACAGGTGGCAATATCTAAGACGGAGCCAGGCGATGAAAACAATCAAGATATTTCTGCGCTTGTGGGAAAAGTTGATATTAGAAAACTGGAACATTACGCTCAAAATGATGCCGACGCTTACAGTTTTTGTGGTGGACTATGTTTGTCCAACCAAGGAATCTTGGAATTCGTTGAGATGTTCAAGGCTCCTATTAAGATGTTACACCCGCTGTTAACAGCTACACAAGAACGTAACTATAAGGGAACAGAAGCAATTCCTGCAATCCCGTTCCAAGGAATCATCATTGCACATAGTAATGAATCAGAGTGGGATACGTTTAAGAACAACAAGAATAATGAAGCGTTCTTAGACAGGGTTTACAGTGTCGAAGTGCCTTATTGTTTACAGATAGATGAGGAACAAAAGATTTATAAGAAGCTCCTTAATAGCAGTACATTAAAGGATGCTCCAACAGCACCATACACATTGGACCTACTGGCTCAATTCTCTGTATTAACAAGAATTGAAAGTCCTGAGAATTCTAACATAGTAACTAAGATGAGGGTGTATAATGGAGAGAACGTCAAAGAAAAAGACTCTAGAGCCAAGAGCTTCCAAGAGTATAAAGACCAAACAAGTTCTAACGAAGGATTCTCTGGGATTAGCACTCGGCTGGGATATAAAGTCCTCGCTGAAGTTTATAACTTCGATTTTGAAGAAATAGCGGCTGACCCTGTACATTTGTTGTATGTACTAGAGAAAACTGTTAATAGTGCTAGATTGCCTAAAGAGACACAAGAAAAGTATATTGAATACATCAAGGAATACTTAGTGCCTTACTATGCATCTAAAGTGGGCAAAGACATTCAAACCGCTTATTTAGACTCTTATGATGAGTTTGGACAAGCTTTGTTTGATAGATATATTGTATTCGCAGATCATTGGGTTCAAGATAATGATTACAGAGATGTGGACACAGGTCAGATGTTCGATAGAGAAATGCTTAACAAAGAACTAGAAAAGATTGAGAAGCCAGCTGAAATTTCTAATCCAAAAGATTTCAGACACGAGATTGTAAATTTTGCTCTACGCCATCAGGCTAAGCATGATTCGAAAAATCCTAAATGGACTTCTTACGAGAAACTAAAACGAGTTATAGAAGCTACAATGTTTGCTAAAACTCAAGACTTACTCCCTGTGATATCATTCACTGGACAAGGTAATAAGAGTGAGAAGAAGAAACATGATTCATTCGTTGTTAGAATGCAAGAGCTAGGATACACTGAACGTCAAGTGCGCCGTATCGTAGAGTGGCACATGCGCGTGGTGAACTCGTGAGTAGGTTTGGAGATGAAGAAGCCCCCAATGGAGGGCTTCTTTCTCACGACATGGTGAGGAGCACAGCAACTGAAGTGGCAATACTGAAGAGACAAGTACACGCTTTAACAAGAAATTTGGAACATTTATGTAATCAATATAACCGCTCTTTGTCGGAGAAATTATATGACTATTTCACAAGAAGATAGACAGCCAGAACCCATTCCTGTAATTCCGCCCTTTGGAGGCTAACATGACAATCATAGACAAAAGAAAGACAGGAAAGAACAAGTCTGTAGGTAATAGGCAGAAGTTCATTAAACGATATAAAAGTCGTATCAAACGTTCTATTGATTCTATATCTAGAGATAAAGGGATTACAGACATATTGAAAGACCGTAAAGTTGTCATAGATCAAGACGAAATTGAAGAGCCAAACTTTAATTTTGATATGACTAAAGGCGAACGTGACGTAATATTTACAGGTAATAAAACATTACACAAAGGAGACAAGATTCACAGGCCTCCGCCCTCAGATGAAGAGGGAACAGAAGGGAGTGACACAGGAGAAGGCTTTGATGAATTCTCTTTTACGCTCACCAAAGAAGAGTTTTTAGAGTTATATTTCAGTGACATGAAGCTCCCTGAATTTATTAAAGAAAGTATGAAGGGCACAGCTAAGTGGAAGATGAAACGGTCAGGCTACTCCAAAGAGGGCATACCTCCGAGGCTCGACCTGGTCAAGACTTTAAAGCAAGCCATGGCTAGGAGAATATCCACAAAATCCAAGCGCTATTTGGACGACATTGATTTACGTTATAAGCATTTCACTAAACACCCATTCCCTGTGAAGCAAGCCACAATGATTTTATTGATGGACATATCAGGCAGCATGGGAGAGTTTGAAAAGGGATTGGCTAAGAAGTTCTTCTTGTTGTTATATTTATTTTTGAATAAGGTGTATAAAGATGTCGAAGTCATATTTATCAGTCACACGCAAGATGCTCAAGAAGTTACAGAACAAGAGTTCTTCTACGGAGAAGAAACCGGTGGCACCGTTGTCTCTTCTGGTTTACAGATGGTTAAAGACATTATAGATAGTCGTATTAATTTAAATGAGACGAATGTGTATATAGCCCAGGCTTCAGACGGAGATAATTGGCCTGGAGAAGAAGATTTGATAGCTAGTTTGATGGAAGATTTATTGTCCAAAGTGCAGTACTTCGCATATATACAAACAGAAGAAGCTGAACGTAAGGAGTATAAAGCTAAATACGGCATTGATGACATATACACCTTATATGCGGCATTAGAGGCCTCACACAGAAACTTGAACGCGAAATATGTCAGCTCTGAGGATGAGGTGTACCCTGTGCTTAGAAGTTTATTTGAAGACAACTAATTAGAGGGAGAATATAATGACTAATCCAGACTATAGAACGTGGGCTGACAACATAGTGTTATTAGCACAAGAACACGGAACTGCTAGAGAAGAAATCGAGCATGCCCTAGAAGCCGCATTTAAACAAGGATATTCTCTAGGACTTAATTATGGATGGGTAATAGAACAAGACAAATATTATAAAGGTTTCGCATATAAAGGAATTCCTAATGACTAAATTAATATGGGTGTCAGATGTTCATCTAAATTTTCTACAAGATGAAGAACAAGAGAGATATAAGTTTTATGATAAGCTTAAAGAAGCCGAAGGCGAGCATATATTAATTACAGGTGATATAGCAGAAAGTCATAATGTTGTCATGTATATAGAAGAGATGATGGAGCGTACAGGCAAACCAGTACACTTTGTTCTTGGCAATCACGACTTCTATGGCTCTAAACTGCTCGATGTTAAGCGTAGCGTACGTCACCTAGGTTACCTACCTAAAAACTTTGGAGTGCCTCTAAACGACTCTACAATCCTTATAGGTGTAGACGGATGGGGTGACTGTCGAAATGGTGACTATGAGAACAGCCGCTTAACAATGAGTGACTGGATACACATAGAAGATTTAAGGATTGAGTATAAGAAGGGTATGAAGGCCCTTAAGAAGAAGCTTATGTATATAGCCGATTTAGATGCGGGCAAATTAAAGCGGCGTGTTATAAAAGCTATTGCCGAGGGATATACAAATATTATAATAGCAACACATGTTCCTCCCTTTGAAGAAGTTTGTTTGAATGCAGGAAAGAAGAGCACACCGTGTGGATTACCTTTCTTCACTTCTAAATGTCTAGGAGATACAATTGTCCCTATAGCTAAATCCAACCCAAAGGTTGACTTTTTATGGATTTCGGGCCATACTCATAGTAGGGCTAAATATAAGCCATGTAATAATTTAACATCAAAAGTAGCTAAAGCTGAATATTATCATCCTCGAATTGAGGATATTATTGAGGTGTAAAATGAACATAGTAAAATTTAAAGATGTGAGACAAAAGATTGAAGACGCGGCTGAATTATTGGCGAAGTCAGAACTTTCCAATTTTGAGTACGATGAAGTATTTAGAATTCTAGAAGTAATATATGACTTGGGATATACTGAAGGTACTGAGGATGCTCACATTTATATATGAGGAAATAATATGAAAAAGAATAAGCTCTTATTTTCAGGCAGTGAATGGGATGTTCCATTGATAGAGAAAATGTGGAAAACCATTGAGGATATAGGACGAAATAAGTTCGGACTAGACCCCTTCCCTGCTCAAATTGAAATCATAACAGCAGAGCAGATGCTTGATTGCTACAGCTCTGTTGCTATGCCCGTGATGTATAATCATTGGAGTTTCGGCAAGACATTTATACAAAATGAAAGTGCTTATAATAAAGGTATGCAGGGGCTAGCCTACGAGGTGGTGATTAACACAAACCCTTGTATTGCATATCTTATGGAAAACAACACAGCAACGATGCAAGCCCTTGTGTTGGCACATGCATCTGTAGGTCATAGTCATTTCTTCAAGAACAACTACTTATTTAAAAAATGGACTGATGCAGACACTATTGTCGACTATCTTAAATTTGCTCGTAATTTCATTAAACAATGTGAAGAGAAATATGGTGAGAAACGTGTTGAATCACTTCTTGATAGTTGTCACAGCTTGCAGAATCACAGTATTGATAAATATAAAAAACCACCTTCTTTAAAATCAGAATTGAAAAAGCAAAGAGCTAAGCATTGGGAAAAATATTTCGAAACAACCTTTAATGACTTATGGAGAACTGTGCCTCCAAAAACAACTAAGAGTAGAGATTTAGCAATTATTGCAGACAATGAACCTGAAAAAGTGTCTGAAGAAAACATTCTCTACTTTATTGAAAAGCACAGCCCAATTTTAGAAGGATGGGAAAGAGAGGTGATAAGAATTGTTCGTAAAGTGAGCCAATATTTTTATCCTCAACGCCAAACTCAGCTTCTCAACGAGGGATGGGCCACCTTCACCCATCATATGTTAATGACTGAAATGTATGACCAAGGATTAATAAATGAAGGGTCTTACCTTGAGTTCTTAACGTCTCATACAGGTGTTGTATCTCAACTTGGATGGGAGAGTAAGCATTACACAGGTATTAACGTATATGCTTTAGGCTTCGCCATGCTTACAGACATTAAGCGTATCTGCATGTCTCCAGATGAAGAAGACTTAAAATGGTTCCCAGAAATAGCTAACACTGATTGGATTGAAACGATTAAACACATCGTAGAAAACTATAGAGATGAAAGCTTTGTGTTACAATATTTAAGTCCTAAAGTGGCAAGACAATTTAAATTATTTGCTATTAAAATACAAGAAGGAGTGGGATATTTAAAAGTTGGAGCTACACATGACGATGACGATTTTTTAACGATACGTAAGACGTTAGCAGAACAATATGATTTAAGTGGACAAATTCCTCAAATAGAAATCACAGGAGTAGATTGGAAGGGGGATAGATGGTTGCACCTCGAACATAAGACAAAAAATAATCAACGTTTAGATTATACAGATATGAAGAAGACAGTTGAACATATCCGTAAGCTGTGGGGATTCACAGTTAAAATGGAATATAAAGACCTAGACGGTGCCATATTGGATGGTGTGTAAATCAAAGATTTAAGGGGAATAATATGAAACATCTGATTAAAAAACTAGGGATGATGCCTCCAAATGTATTGACGCCTATTGTGCTTGCACAATATTTCCAAGAACAAAAATATGCATGTATTAAGGGTGAGGAATTAGCAGGACTCAAAGCAGTGGGAGGAAGTAAAGCATGGCTAGGACACACTAAAACAGGAAGTGCATATAAGAATGATGTGCCAACAGGTGCTATGTATAAAACACTAAAGAAATTTTTGGAGGAATTTTATGAATAAATACAAAATGATAAAACGTGAAAACTTATATCAAATTAAAGCTTTGCGCGACGTAGGAGAGGATGTAAAAAAGGGAGATTTGGGAGGACGTGTTGAAAATGAAGGTAATTTGTCTCAAGACGGTGAAGCATGGATTTATAGGGATGCTAAGGTTTACGGCAATGCACACGTTTCAGGCGATGCACATGTTTTTGACAATGCACACGTTTCAGGCAATGCACACGTTTCAGGCGATGCACATGTTTTTGACAATGCACACGTTTCAGGCAATGCACACGTTTCAGGTGAAGCATGGATTTATAGGGATGCTAAGGTTTATGTCAATGCACACGTTTCAGGCAATGCACACGTTTCAGGTGAAGCATGGATTTATAGGGACGCTAAGGTTTACGACAATGCACACGTTTCAGGCAATGCACACGTTTCAGGTGATGCAGAAGTGTACGGACAGGCATATGTTTTTGGTAATGCACACGTTTCAGGTGATGCAGAAGTGCACGGACAGGCATATGTTTTTGGTAATGCACACGTTTCAGGTGATACAGAAGTGTACGGACAGGCATATGTTTTTGGCAGGTTAGAGTTACCAAAGAAACCACAAGGCAACCAGAACTTACAGGACTAGAGAATATGACAACAAGAGTTGAGAGAACAAGGAATTTAAAAACAGAAACTGAAAGTGAGCATATGGGCAAGATTAGAAGTGCTTTACGAAGACTTAGTAGATTCTGGAAGCCTGCTGCTGCATCACTAGCTCTAGTGCATCGTCCTTATATTGGAGATAACAAACGACTCAAACATGAATACCTTTGTAACAATTGCAACAGTTGGTATCAACGTAAATTAGTTGAGATAAATCATATAGTTCCCTGTGGTACATTAAGAAGTTATGAGGATGTACCTGGTTTTTTAGAACGTTTATTTTGTGAAGATGTAAAAGGCTACACTGTTTTATGTAAAGAGTGCCACAAATTAGAAACTGCCACTCAAAGAAAAGGGGAGAAAGAATGACACGAGAACATTTAGCTTGGGGACTGATTTTTCTAGTAGGCTGTCTGCTTGCAGGATTGCCTATATCCTTATTGTTAAACCATATTGGAGGATGATATGAGTAATGATGGCGAGATTGATATTTATTTAGACAACACTTCTGATGGCACTAGCTATTTAGAATCCTTAATTAAAAGTAGGAAACTATTAGCAGATGCTCCTCATTTATTAAGTAAGCTAGAAGAGGTTATAGATTTAGAACTAGACTTAGCTATAATGGGAGCAAACAAAGCTAAGAAGGAATGTTTAAAATCTAATAAATTAGCAGAAGTGAAAGACAACCTGAGGCCAATAAAATGATGACATTCTCACATTCACGTAAAGATTTACACGGCAACATCATATCTCAGCTTACATATACAGTGTATGAAGATAGTGGCATTCATGATGTTATGCAAGAATTCAGACGGTTTCTATTAGCTGTTAGTTTTCACCCAAAGACTGTCGACAAATATATTGAGACAGAATAACTTAGGAGAGCCAAGTGGGAAACTACCATGAATGGGGCGACACCGATTTCGATTGGAAAGCTCTGGACGATGCTTCATACTACCTTCAAGACAATTGTAGACGATGGGCTAGAATGGGAATATGGACTAAAGAGAAATATGGAACTCTTCGCGTGTCTACAACATGCGCATATTTTCAAGAGATTGATTTTCTCCACACTATATTCTATCCAGGACATGCCTACATAAGATGGCCTCGATGGTTTAGAGTTTATATAGATTGGCCATTTGGATGGGTGATGAAGAAGTTAGGAATTGTTCGTCTACTTCAGATTTATCAATATAACACCTTAAAGTTTTTTTGGAAGAGGGCAACTAAGAAGTGGCCTCACATATCAGAAGAAATCCTAGATGATTATGAATGGATTATAGGAGATTTAAATGACTAAGCATTTACTAATACCAGATGTGCAGACAAAAGAAGGTGTTCCAACGGACCATCTTGAATGGCTTGGTCAATATATAGTGGATAAGCAACCGGACGTTCTAATATGTATAGGAGACTTCGCTGACATGCCGAGCCTATCCTCGTTTGATAAAGGTAAGAAGAGCTTTGAAGGACGAAGATATAAGAAAGACATCGCTGCTGCTAAGTTTGCTATGGACACTCTACTAGGCCCCTTAAGAAAACATAATAAGCACATGCAGAAAATTAAGCAGAAACAATACAAGCCTAGAATGGTGATGACGCTCGGTAACCACGAGCAACGAATAGAAAGAGCTATAGAATGTCAGGCGGAGCTTGAGGGCATTCTCGGGTATCATGACCTCCCTTACGAAGACTGGGAAGTGCACGACTTTCTAAAGCCTGTGGTGATTGATGGTGTCTTGTATGTCCACTATCTATCTAATCCAATGAATGGGAAGCCGTATGGGGGCACCGCATTAAATCAGTTAGGTAAAGTGCAGCATAGCTTCTGTGTAGGCCATAAGCAGACATTAGAGCATGCCACCTATTTCACACCATTGGGCAAACAAACCACCGGAGTAGTGGCAGGGGCGTTCTATCAGCATAATGAAGAATATAAAGGATATCAAGGTAATGCACATTGGAGAGGAATAGTTATGTTGCATGATGTTCATGAAGGTAACTTTGACCCCATGTTTGTATCAATGAGATATTTACGGAGGCGATACGGGACACTATGACAAACAACGAGAACAACAAGCAGAACGAGAGCGTACAACTTTTAGATATAGGACATATGAAAGTTATATAGAAGAGTCTTTTAGTAACCTTAGAAAAGAAATAAATGAATTGAAGAGGAGTGGAAATGAAAACATCTAATGAAGGAAAAGTTGAGATTATAGGACATGAGGGTATATGTCTAAGCAAATATAAAGACTCGGTGGGAGTTTGGACAATAGCAGGAGGAGCTACGAAATCTGAGATTCCTGACATAGCTTCTTGGCCACTATCTAAAACATTAACAATGAAGGACGCATTTGACCTATTTAGTAAGAGCATCACTAAGTATGAGAATGCTGTTAATAAGTCACTTACACGTCCTATTCCACAATATCAATTTGACGCATTGGTCAGTTGGTGTTATAATGTAGGTGTCGGGTACACTCGCCAGGTATTCGATAAAAAGGGTAATATGATACGAGACACTGCCACCGTCATCAAACTTATTAATAAGGGAGCTGGCGGTGCAGACTTGCATAGAGCGTTAATGATGTATAGAAAACCTATAGAGATTATTGGACGACGCACTAAAGAAGCAAATCTATTAGCATACGGTAGATATAGTAATAACGGAAAGGCATTGTTATTCCCTGTATCAAGCAAAGGATATCCCATATATTCTAAAGGCACATTAATTAACGTATGGCAATATATTTCTGATACAGATACAGATGAACCCGTTGTTCCTGAAGTGATGAAGGAAGAAGAAAAAAACCCTTCTTTGTTACAGAGGACATTAATATTAATCAACAAGTATTTGAATAAGGAGGGGATGTGAGAAAAATGATATTTGCACTACTACTAATAAGTTTTTGTGGGCCATCACTTGCCAGTGTGTCTAAACATCAAGCACGTCAGATATTCAACGATTTAGTGAAGGCTAATGGAATAAGAGCTACATTAAGTTTTAATAATTCTTCTGATGTTAATGCATATGGAGGCAACCATAAAGTTGTATTACTCGAAGGTTTGTTGCAGATGGCAGATAGAGATGTTATTATATCTGTAATTGCACATGAACTTGGACATGTTATAGGATATAGAAGTGAGAGAGGGGCCGATGTGGTTAGTGGTCGAATAGCCAACGCAGCTGGTATGAACGTTTGTCCAGGAGCATATAAGTTTTTAGTTAAGGGGCCTGGAAGAATAAGTGGGGACAACATCCATCCAGATGGAATAACTAGATATAACGCTATGTGTAAACAAAAAGGGCCTCAGAGGACGTTAATATTAATCAACAAGTATTTGAATAAGGGGCATATATGAAGTATATGGGAGGCAAAAGCCTTATAGCTAAACTTATATTACCCATCATACTAAAAGATAGGGAGGAGGGGCAGTGGTATGTAGAGCCTTTCGTTGGGGGTGGGAACGTAATTAAACTGGTTGGGGGGAATCGTGTAGGATATGATGCCAATCCATACACAATACAAGCGTTGAAGCTTATACGCGATTTTCCGCAGTGTTTGCCGAGAAACAACGGGGAGTTTACAGAAGCAGATTATCACAGGGTTAAGAATGACAAAGCATGTTTTCTTCACGGGTACGTGGGATTTAGCATGTCTTTTGGAGCTAAGTTTTGGGGAGGTTGGAGCCGGGACAAGTCTAGTAATGATTACGTACTGCAAGCGTATACACATTCCCAAAAACAGTCCTTACTATTGCAGGGGTGCCAACTGGCCATGAAGGACTATAAAACACTGGAGTTTAAAAACAGCAGGTGTATTATATACTGCGACCCTCCCTACGAAGGCACTAAAGCATACAAGGTTGGTATCGATCACAAAGAATTCTGGCAGTGGTGTAGGGACAAAGTGTCTCAAGGGCACAAGGTGTTTATCAGTGAATATAAAGCCCCTGATGATTTTGTGTGCGTGTGGGAAAAGGTGCAAATAACAAGACTTGCAAATAATATCGCTACTAACTCGGAACATGTAGAAAAGTTATTTGTACACGAGAGCCAATATAAAGGAGAGGCAGTACTCCTAAGGGAATAATTAGATATAATGCTATGTGTAAACAAAAAGGGCCTCCATAGAAGCCGTATACGAGGCGTTCGTCTAGTAGGTGATACTAAGGCGACACCTAAATAAGAAAAGGCCCGTAAGGGCCTTCTTTGTTTGTTGTATTAGAAGCGAAGCATTATTTTCTCTCCAATCCGTCCGGCCACTCCAAACTTTTTATTTTTGAGGGAAGGTCCCTCAACACTTGTTTCCTATCTTCTATTTCTCTTAGCCCATCTACATCTGATAAGTGTCTAAGCTGTTCCCCATCCAAATCCTCTAGGGCTGCATTCCTAGCATGTCGTATGTGCTCCTTATGTATCACTAAAGCTTTAGATGAGTCAACCACTATATTGTTT
>Ga0163154_10003807_pt1 | contig 20454 bp, 16 predicted proteins | sample OliLakLV19MP9P1_FD_148649 | JGI IMG/M metagenome (GOLD analysis project Ga0163154, IMG submission 148649) | Freshwater microbial mat bacterial communities from Lake Vanda, McMurdo Dry Valleys, Antarctica - Oligotrophic Lake LV.19.MP9.P1 | ecosystem: Environmental > Aquatic > Freshwater > Lake >...
GGTGTGGGGGGCGTAGCCCCCCACAAAATTTTTTCCCGCGATAGCGGCGAATTTTTTTGGCGCGGCGGTTTTTACGCCTCAAGCGGCGCGGATTCGCCCATATAAGCGAGGATGATTTTCTCGCGGGGGATTCCGACTTGCATCAACGTATCCGCGAGGGCTGGGTCGTTGCGGTCTTGGTGGATGATAACTAAATTTTCTTCGAGCGTGACATGGAGTGAGATGTATGTCACCCGTTTACCGCGTTCTGTTGCGTGGGCGATTAAGACGAATTCATGGCCGGATTCGTCCCGCGTGAAGGTGATATTGACGTTCCAACCTTCAACGGCATAAGCTTTGACCTCACGCTCAACGATGGATTTTATGTCCATGTTGTGATTTCCTCATATTACCAAATTTCGCCTCGTTGGACGCCAAAACGGGCGAACAAGTCTCGCCCCTACAGCGTCCGTCTGCCGATTCAAGCCCCCTGATGCAGTTTGATAAATAACGACGGATAAAAATGTAGGGACGCCCTTCTGGGCGTCCGCCCGCATATCCCAAAACGGACGGCAAGAATGCCGTCCCTACAGGGTGTGTAATATCCGTATTCGTTTGTAAAACTGCATAAGGGGATTATAAGGCGAGAATGTGTAACGAGCAGCCCGCTTCAGCGGGCTTCAAAATGGGTAGCAGGAGGCTTCAGCCTCTGGCGGCGAGCTGGTAAGACATCAAAACGGGCTTAACTTGGTGCATATGGCGCGCAGCACGCTGCGCCCCTAGGTTCATCACTCCTCTAAAGACATCGGCATGTCGAGGCGGAGCCATGTGCGCCCGATACGAAAAAGCGTGCTGGGGCGGAGGCTGACTCGGCCTGTGATGGGGTCGCCGTGTTTTTCGACGAACGTCCCGTTGCGGCTACCCATGTCCTCAATCCAAAACGTCATGATGTGCGGCATATCGTCATCACCATTGACCGAGGCGGGCAGCAATCCGCACACGAGGCGGGCGTGATTACGCGACACTTGACTGTCAAACGGCAGATGAATATCGCTGCCCTCGCGCCGCCCAATCGAGAGCGTGCGCTCCTCGCCTCGCGCTGGTTGGGTGAAATTGAGCGTGATGCCGTCGTTTGGCCCACTCATAAAGGTCACTGAGATGTCGCGCCGCGTCCCACGGCGTGGAGTCCTAAAGCTCATTGAGTCGATCCTTACTGGCCTGATGCCGGGGGTCTGCTTGCAGCGCACTCTTATACCGCACCCGTGCGCCGTCGGGGTCGCCTAAACGCAAAAGTGCCTCTCCATAGTTATACCAGAACCACGGATCGTCCGAGGCATAGGTGGTCGCTTGCTGATAGCACTGCACGGCCTCGGCGTAGCGCTCTAGCGCGAATAGGCTCATGCCTTTGCCGTTCCACGCCCACGCATAGTGCGCATCGATGGTCAATGCACGGTCATAGCTGGACAGCGCGTCGGCGTAGCGGTGCAATCTACGCAAGACCTGACCTTGCCGCGCCCAAACCACGCTGTTTTCGGGCGCGATTTCGGTCAGCGCCTGCGCGACGTTCATGGCCTCTTGCGCTTGGCGCATGTCTAATAAGAGGTCAATCTGATTGATGCGATACCAGATGTTGTGCGGGTCTTCGCGCACCGCCCGCTGATAACTCACAAGCGCCTCATCGCGGCGGCGCAGTTCACGCAAAGTCAGGGCGCGACCATTCCACGCCCACGCATAACTGGGGTTGACCTGTACTGCGCGGTCAAACGCCGACAGCGCTTCGTCCAATTGATTGACCTTGCGGAGCGCTTGGCCGCGTTTCGCCCAACTTTCGGCGTGGTCAGGGCGGCGCTTGATGGCCTGATTGAGCGATTCAAGCGCGTCGTGTGGGCGATTCAGCGCCAGTAATTCTTCGGCGCGGTTATACCACAGCCACGGGTCTTCGGTATTGAGCGCCAGCGCCTTATCAAAACAGCCGAGCGCGTCCGGGTGGCGATTGAGTTCACCCAGCGTCAGACCTTGACCGCCCCACGCCCAAGCATCGTCTGGGTCGAGGTCGATGGCGCGTTGATAGGCCACCAACGCCTCATCCAAACGGCGCATCCGGCGCAGCGCCTGACCATATTTGCCCCACAGTTGACCATTATCCGGCTCACGTTGAAGCGCTTGTTCCAGCAATTCGCAGGCCGTCTGGTTCTTGCCGATGTGCGCCAGCAGGTCGGTTTGCTTATAGGTATAGAACGGGTCATCGCTGAGTTCGACGGCGCGGCGGTAGGCGTCTAGCGCGTCTACGTGCCGCCCCATCGCCTCTAATGTGCCGCCCAACTCGCTCCACGCCCACGGCTGATTGCCGACTAACTCAACCGCCCGTTCGCACGATTGGAGCGATTCTTCCATCTGTTCGATATGGCGTTGTGCCTTGCCCAGCCGCGCCCAACAGCGGGCGTTTCTGGGGTCAATCACGAGGGCGCGGGTGAGCGGGATGATGGCGTCCTGATGGCGCTCCATCATCACCAAAACGTTGCCTTGATTGTACCAATGCCAGACATCTTCCGGCGCTTGTTCCGCCGCCCGACGGTAGCAGTCTAGTGCCTCATCGTAACGGGTAAGTTGCTCTAGCACGATGCCGCGCCCGTTAATCGCCCATGTCAGGTTGGGGTCGAAAATTAGCGCCCGGTCATACGCTTGGATGGCGTTGTCATACTGCTTGAGATGACGATAGACCTGCCCCAGTTTCGCCCAACTCAGCGGGTGCTTGGGTTCGACGCGGGTGGCTTCTAGCGCCGGTTCGAGCGCGTCTTGTACTTGCCCTAAATCGACGTACATCTCGGTCAAACTGTACCAGTGCATGACCGAACGCGGCTGATAGCGGGCGGCGCGGCGGAAGCTGGTCAGCGCGTCACGGGTGCGGCCAATTAATTTATAGGCCAGCCCAAGCCCGTTGTGCGCCCATGCGTAGGTCGGTTCGAGTCGGATGGCTTGCTCATAGGCGTCAATCGCCTCGGTGGGCTGGTTCATCTGACGCAAAACCTGACCAAGTTTCGCCCAACTGTGGGCGTGGGCGGGGTCTAGGCTCAGGGCGTGATTGAGGATGTCGCGGGCGTCGTCCAGTTTGCCGAGGGCGGTCTGGGCGCTGCCGAGGTTGTACCAGTACCAGACATCACTGGGGTTGAGGTCGGCTGAGGTCTGGAAACAAATCAGCGCCTCGTCCATGCGATTGAGGCGTTCCAAAATGACGCCCTTGCCGTTCCATGCCCACGCATAACGCGGCTGCAAGGCCAGCGCCTTATCATAACAAGCCAGCGCGTCGGTATAGCGCTCCAAGAGTCGCAAGGTGCGCCCCTTACGCGCCCACGCCCAACTCAAATCGGGCTGCTGGTCAATCGCTTGGTCATAGGCCGTCAGCGCTTCGTCATAGCGCCCCAACTCGGTCAACGAATACCCCTTGTCGATGAGTTCCCGCGCCAACAGCGGCGCCCCTTCCGGCTCTGCGGCAGGGGCTTGGCCGTAGAGGTCGATATAGAGTTGTGTCACGGCGTCGGCCACCGCATCCCACGACACCGGGCGCACGGCCGGGTCTTTGGCGAGGCAGTCCATCACGAAATCTTGGATGGGCGCGGGGATGGTATCGCGCATGGCAAGCGGGAAGACTGGCTGCTTGCTCAGGTGCGCTTGCTTGAGGTCGAGTTTGGCCTTGAATGGGAAGGGCGTGGTATTGGCAAGCATCTCAAATACCACGCACCCAAAGGCGTAAATGTCTGAGCGTTGGTCGAGTCTCAAATCGCTGTTCCATTGTTCCGGCGACATATAGGCATACGTCCCGACCACGGCATCGGCGCGGGTCAGGCGGTCTGATGGGTTGATGTCTGGGTCGCTGCCTGAGCCGGATGTGTCGGTCAAGGCGCTAGGGAGGTCTTGTAGTACCGAGTAAACCAGCCCGAAATCGGTCACTTTGGCCGTGCCGTCATGGGTGACGAGGATGTTGGCCGGTTTGATGTCGCGGTGAACAAGGCCGCTGACGCGGTGAGTGGCGTGGCGCATCCCACGGGCGATTTGCAGCGCGAAATCCAACGCAGTACGCAGGTCAATCCGGCGGTGCTTAATCCAACTGGTCAGGTCGGAGCCGAGGTTTTCTGGGCCGCTGACGTGTTCTAGGACGATGTGCGGGCGCTCATCAATCACGCGGACGAGGCGCGCCTGTACGATATTGGGGTGCTTGTCCAGCCGAATCCACGTATGCGCTTCGTTGTCAAAACGGGTGACGGCGCGGGCGTTGTTCCAATAACGACTCTGGAAGGTTTTGACCGCTGCCGGTTCGCCGCGCTCGTGGTCATAACACAGATAGACCACTCCCATGCCGCCGTAGCGGATGTTCATGACCTCATAAATGCTGTCGATGCGCTCGCCTACTGCAAATTCACGCCCTACCGTTGTCGTGACGACGGGCAGTGATTGGGTCTCTAAGACCGAGGCGAGGGCGGCGGATTGTGGCGGGTTGGCGGCCAATTCTGCGGCGCGGGTTTCGGCGCTGGGCAGTTTGCCAGAGTTAGAGCCGTCCTGTGAGATGAAGCTCTCACCGCTGAGGTCTACGCGGGTCAAATCATCGGCGGTGACGGCGTGCAGCGCTTGATTGACCTGTTCGCGCTGATGGCGTTTATCGGCGGCGTTCAGGCGTTCGCGGTAAATCCCCAGCAGGCGTTCCACGGCGGTGATATCTACCCCGTGGGCGGCGTGCGGGCCGTCTAATTCCGCAATCGCCCATAGCGCGACGGCGATATTGCGGCGGCTGGCGAACTGTGAGGCAAGGGTGGTCAACCAATCGACAAAATTGGCGGCTGCGATTTCGGCGGCCTGTCGGTCTGGTTCGGCTTTGGCGGTGTGCTGCGCCTTACGGTAGGCCATCAGGGTCTTTTCGGCGTATCCGGCCAGCAGGTGCGCGTCACTGGTATTGAAGGCGCTCCTCGCGCAGACATCGCCCAGCGCAAAAAAATCATTGACGTGATGGCGGCGAAGCGCCACGCGCCCTAGTGTGCGGACTTCTGGCAACGGGTCGTGAACGAACGAATCGCGCTCATCACCGGGATGGTCTTGGTTTAACTGTGAGGCCAACTCATGCCCGATGGGGAGTGGTTGGCGGCCTGATTGCGGGGGCTGCATAAAATCTATACCTTTTCATGGCGGGGAGTGACCCACGTAGTGACACTGTTAGATGGGGTTTGGCGAGTTAGCGCAGGAAAATCTGGATGACGCGGATGAGGACGAAGACGACAATCGGGCTGAAATCTATCCCTTGCATCGGCGGGAGCATCTGGCGCACTGGCGCGAGGACGGGTTCGGTGACGTCGAACAGGAACTTGACGATGGGGTTATAGCGGTCAATGTTCGGAACCCAAGTGATAAAGACGCGAGCCAATAGAATTAGGCTGTAAATGGTGAGTAGGGTGCTGATGAAGCCAATCATGGGTGTTCTTCCTCTGTTGTTTGGACTAGGTTAATTAGCGTTCGCCAAAAATGGCGCGCCCGACGCGCACGAGCGTCGCGCCTTCCTCAATAGCGATGGGGTAATCATCGGTCATGCCCATGCTTAATTCCGGCAGGGCGATTCCGAGCGCGTCTTGCAGATGGTCACGCAGCAGCCGGAGTGACCGAAATACCGTTCGGGAGTCTTCCATCTCGCTGGAAATCGGAGCCATCGTCATTAATCCGCGCACCGAGACGCCCGGTAGGGCGGCCAGCGCCTTGATTTGACCGGTGATGTGCTGCGCGATGGTGGCGTGTTCTGCCCATCCCGCCGCCTCTAAGCCCGATTTGGTGGTTTCGCCGCTGACGTTGACCTGTATCAAGATAGGCAGGACAGAGTCGCCGCGCTCAGTCACCAGACGCGAGAGCCGTGCCGCGAGGTCTATGTCATCGACGCCATGTATCAGGCCAAACCGACGCTGGCCTTGATACGCCACGACTTCTTTGGCCTTGCGACTCTGGATATGCCCAATCATGTGCCATGTCAAGCCGTCTGGGATGGTAGCGCTGATCTCAACTATTTTGGGGTTGGCTTCTTCGACGCGATTTTCGCCAAAGTGACGCACTCCTGCCGTAACCGCCTCAATGATGGCCGAGACGGGCTGGGTCTTACAGGCGGCCACCAATGTCACCGAGTCCCGTGGGCGTGATACCTTGTCACAGGCTTGGGCGATGTTGGTCTGGATACGGGCGATGTTTTCAGCAATCATGATGGCGGTGAATAACCCCTACGTGAGTCGTGGGTGATTATGGCACGCGGCGCATAGGCAAGCAAGACCCCGCCCGTTGCCCACCAATTACAGGGGGGAATGACCCGTCTTAAACCTTCGACCTATAGGGTCGTGGTAATATACGCACAATCAAAAACAGTGATGTGTTTTAAGTGATGAGTGATGAGTCAGAGTCGAACTATACTTTGGCGCTCACTTTTTGACTCCAGATGGATAAATTGTATGTCCTAATCTTGGAGCTACTTTTTCACTCATCACTCAAGACTCATCACTTATCATTTCTTTAAGAGGTAGACCATGACCCACTTGGTAGATACCCGTACTGACCGGTTCATCCAAATCATCGGCGATGTTGACGCTTTCAAGCAGGTGCTTGAAGACGCTTTCCGTGATTGGCACGGCTCGTATGATGTCCTGATGGAGCAGACCGGTCAATACTTGTTCAATGCCAAGCAGGATACCCGCTTCTGCCCGTTCTGCTCTAAACTCCGCAGTACGACAGAAGGTGAGCGCCGTTGCCATGAATTTGACAAGGCTGTGCTTCAGCGCATTAAGGACGGCAAGCACGATGCGCCGTTTTATGTCTGCCATGCTGGTCTGACCGATACCGCTATCCCCATCAGGATTGGCGATGAGTTGGTGGCGACCATTTTGTTCGGTCAAGCGCTGCTTGAAGATGATGCAGAACAAGCCCAATTTAAGGCGCGGGTACACGACCTCGACGCCAAAATCGGGTTTTCGGGCGAATTAGAAGCCATCGCACAGCGTGTGCCGGTGGTCAGCCGCCAGCACATCACGGAAGTGCGGGCTAGGGTTGAGCGTCTGGCGGCTTATGTCGCCAATGTGGGCGCAGACCGGCTGCAACTCAAGGACAAACTACACCGCGAACACCAACACCTCCGCGCCGCTGAAATCGTGCGGCGGACGGGCGGCCAACTCAATGATGTCCTCATTAAGTGGGATGATTTTTGGGTCGGCACGTCATTGTTGATGGAGGAAATGCGCCAACTGGTCGGCGCGGTCTGCGGGATGGTGCTTGTCCCCGGACGCGGCGACAATGACGGCTTACACACAGTCAGCGCGTTATGCGGCCTGCCACCTGAGAAGTTCTTCCGTCGGAGCTATAAGCTGTCTAGCGAAATCATAGAGAAACTTGCCGGCTCACAAGGCATGATTGAGTACGTCAACGACCAGCCGGGGGCTATCCGCCAGAGCATCATCGACTACAGCCCTAAGATGGGCAAGCGCATCGACAAACTATTCCTTGTCCAACTCGACCTCAAGATGTTGGGGGCGGGGGTATTGGTCTATTTCATCAACAATGATGAGGATGTGGCACGCGGCAGCCTGAAAATTGACAACGGCGACAGCGTTGAGCGCACGACCTTAGAGCATTTCGCTGGGACGATTGCTCTGGCCTTCAATAACCGCCGCCTGAATGAGCGTAGCGCCCGCGTCAAAAATGAGCGCCGCGAGTGGCTAGAAAAAGTCAGCCACCAGATTGTGCAATCGGTGGGGGTCGTCCGCAACAGTTCGCATGGCATTTCCAAGTGGGTGATTGATTTGGGAGAGCGCAATCAACAAGCGTTCGCCTATTGGTCGAGCAAAGACATCGACTTCTTCTTTGACAGGATGGACGAGGTGTTTTATGGCAGCAACAACGCTTTGCGGGTAGCACAAAACCTCAAGCGTTCGGTCTTTACGCCGCGTGATGACAACACGATGGACTGGGAATGGGAGCTTGAGGCCGATGTCCCCGGCTTGATGATTCAAATCGCCCGCGATTTCCAGCAAATGGCGAAAGACCACGGCCTGCGGCGCGTCCATGTCGAGACGCCGCCTTTGAGCCTGATGAACGAGCGCCTCAAACTCATCAACACCGAAGAACTGTTCCGGCAAGCGGTGGCGAATCTGCTAGAAAACGCTGTGAAATATTCGTATAAGGGCGGCGAAATCGTCGTGACCGGGCGTATCACCAATGGCATGGCCGCATTCGACATTACCAATGAAGGCATACAACTCCCCGAAGCCGAAGTCGAGAAGATATTCGAGTACGGCTATCGCTCAGTGAAGGCCATCCGCCTGAACGCCCCCGGCACGGGCATCGGCCTCAAGGTCGCCCGTGACATCATCGACTTCCACGGCGGAACCATCACGGCTCTCCCCTCTGTCCCCTCCAACCGGCTTTTGGACAACAAGCAAAGCTGGCTGACGACCTTTACCATCCGTTTACCTTTACAGCCCCAACGATAAGAATCGTTTAGGAGTAACACCTCATGATAGGCGCATCACCCCGCATCCTCCTGTTAGACGATGAACCTGACAAAGCCCACGCCCTGATGAGATGGCTTGAACCCAGTAATATCGACGTGGTATATCGCAGCAGTCCCGATGAGGTGATACAAACACTCAAAAACCCCGTCGAACACTTTGACGTGCTGGTGCTGGACATGATGATGCCCGGTAGCCACGGCGAAGAAGACGGATACGACGAACCCGACCCGGTAGAAAGCGGCCTGCGACTGCACCGCATCATCCGGGGTGATTTGAAACTGCACCATATCCCCATCATTTTCCTCTCCGTAGTCCGCGATGCCAACATCCGCAACTCAGTCCGCGCTGAAGAAGCCAAATATCAGAATAAGGTTTCTTTCATGTCCAAGCCGGTACTGGCTGCGGATTTGGTTGAACGCATCCGCAAGGTGTCTCGCGCATGAGCCTGCCTCCCGTGCCTATACAGCAAATTCCGCCGCCCGTCCCTCCAACCCAGCCCAGCCGTTTCTGGCGCGCTGCGACGGTATTCACGCTGGGCGTTTATACGCTCTTTATGCTGGTGATGCTGGGGGTTCAGGTCGTCGGGATGCTACGCGGGGGACAAGCCCCGCAGTTGAGCGCCCAAGATGTCGCCAGCCTCGCCGTCGAACAAGCAGACCGCATCCTGAATATGTTGGATGTGGTGTTTGGCATTATCGGCCTGCTTTTGCCATTGGGTTTGGGTGTGGTGGTCTATATCTACACCGAGAGTAATTCCACAATTGAGGAAAACCGCACCACCATCACTCGTTTGAGTGAACAGACAGCCAGCGCTATGCGAGACGCGGCGCGTTCTGCGGACATCGTTGAGGATTTGCGCGGGCAAGTCGCCAGCGCGTTGAAATCGGCGGATGAGGCGGTTGAGCGTGATAAGAAGCGCGACGAGGAAACGACGCGCCTGCAAACCAGTATCGACAAGCAACGCAAAGAGGTCGATACCCAGCGTATTGAGGCCGAGATGCGCGATAAGAAGCGCGACGAGGAATCCGATTTGCTGCAAGAGCGAATCGAGCAGCAGCGCCAAACGGTTCAGACTCAAAGCGATGCTGTGGCACAACTTCAGGGCGATATTAAGTCGGCCTATGATGCGACGCTGGCACTCCGCCGCCAAATGAAGGTGGTTGATGTCATCCTCGACATCCGTGGCTATGAGGTCACATTGTTGAGCGAGGAATATGACACCGTATCCAAGTCGCTGAATACGCTCATTTATATGACGGACATTGATGAGGACGATGAAGAAAATATTGAGAGCCAACACGTCCGCCGCCGTGAGGCCGTCCACGCGCTGGCGACCTTGTGCCGTTCACCGTATACCACTGAATGGTTGCCGATGCTGATGGCGAAGGCGATTCAACACCTTGAGCAGATGTCGAAAAACGACCCCGTGATGGAAGTCCGCACCGAAGCACGCCGCGCCTTGCATGATTTCAACGGCAGCCTAAACGGTAAAAATAGCGCAACATCCTCACGCTCCCGCAAGCCCAAGACGCCCGCACCATCGGATTCACCCACCAACACGGATTAAAGGGTGAACGTCGATTATTCGCGTAAGCGTTTATTGATCGCGATTCAGGGATATTTATCCTTACATATTGTTGTCAAAAATCATCGACATACTGGAATAGCTCAAGTAGACTCAAGTTGAGACTCTTATCACTCCAGATGCGATAAGGAGAATATATACCACTCCAGAATATCCCATCTGCTTAACTCACATCATTTATCATTTCAGGGGCAATCATGCCGCAAATTGAACCACTAACGATTTTTCATAGTTATGCTCACGCGGATCAGACGACCTTTGGGATGTTTCTCAGTGGTCTGCGAGCTTATGCCGCGCAACATAATATCTCGATTGATGATTGGTATGATGAAAATATCGCGAAGGGTCGTGCTTGGCGAGAAGAAATAGCAACACAAATCGATAGTCGTAAAACCATGACCGTTTGGTTAACCCCTAACTCAGTCACACGTCCCGAAGTCGAAAAAGAAGTGAAAGCGGCCTTAGAAAAAGGCAAATTTGTATTGCCTATTCTGTTTACTGCTGACACGATTCTGCCTAAATATCTCGAAGCCTATCAGGTTGTTAAAGCCTTCGAATACGCGACACATTTTGATGACTTATATGCAAAAGTTCTTGAGACGCTCAAGAACCCATATCCACCTGATCTCGGCATTCCGCACCGTAAGCATAATTTGTATGTAGCCACTCTCGGTAAGCATGGTGGTCGTACTTCAGTCATTACTGCGTTAAATCAGCTTCTTGTTGATCAATACCTTCGCCAATTAGGGGCTGAATTGTGAAGTGGAATGAGTGTGAATCCCACCGAGCGCGGTGAGCCTGTGCCAGAGGCGGGAAATAAAAGGCGCATCGGTCGAAATCGGAAGGCATTTAATAGTTTCGTCGAGGTATCGCCGTGCGCGAAAATGAGTTTTGAGGTCATGCACGCTGAACTTCGCTTGTCGTCGCTGCGGCTCTCGCAACATCACCGCAGACAGGTTAACCATGAGGAAGGCGAGATTGACCGCGTTGGTCACAGCCTGAGCTGAAACGTTCATGAAATCCTCCAGCCCCCAAAATTGCTTGGCATCGCGGAAATTGAATTCAATTTGGAAGCGCAGGCTGTAATAATCAATAATCTGGTCAGCCGTGAGCGTTAAATCGGTGCTGAACAGGATGACATGCCCTTGTTTGCCTGTTTTTTGCTGAATTTTGACCACAATCGCGACGTTAAGCGCGTCTTGGAAATCCTTGTGGAAGACCTTTAAGTGGTAGATCTGGGTGCAAAGGTCGTCTTCGGTAGTGCTTTTATACAGCCCATCCGCTGGAAGTTGCGCGTACTTTAACTTGTCTCCCTCGCGAGGAGTCGGGCCTCGTGGAGATTTTTCCCCTGTATAAGGCAAATACAGCGCGGCGTTGTGCCGAAGTTTCGAGATGATATCCAATCCGCACCCCAAAACCATGCTAGTTGCAGGGAAATTGCCGAAAAAACCATCTAAAACCAGCCATTTGACCTTCAACGGCGCGATGCGACTCAGACAGGCGCGCACGGTGCGCTCAATCCGCGAGAGTTCTGGGGTGAGTGGCGGCGGAGTCTTGACGTGATTTTTGCTCCCTTTTGGGCGTCCACGCGGACGTTTAGGTGCGGGTGGGATGGGTTTGGCGCGGGGTGACGGCAAGTGCTGCTCAATTTGTAGCGGATGTGACTTTCGTTCATTCACATCAACCAGTGAGACCACGAAAAAGGACAGCGACGGGATAACTCGTTGGGCGATGCTGGAATAAAAGCGCCCCAACCCGTGCGTTTCTTTGCCCGATTTGCTCACGACCACATCATCCCCAGCGAGAAGATAGACTCCGTTCGTGTCGAGCAGATGTGCCTGAATCACTGTCCACATCATACAGCCCCAATCCAGCGCCGTGTGAAACCAGCGTTGCAAGGTTCGATGGCTGCCGCCTTTTTCTGTCCAGCGCGACAGGCTGAGTGTGGTTATTCGTCCGGGGATGCACAGCATGGCTAAAATAATGTGGCGCAACTGGCGCAACGATGTTTTCGAGAGATACGGGACAAAACTGTGAGTTAGTGCTAGAATTTCTGTCATGGGTTTTCTCGTTAAAGTTGTGTTATGGTGACTTAACTTTACTTGAAAACCCTATTTTTTTGTCAACTCTTTTTTGGCGAAGGTATTGATAATCACGTCATCCTTTAATCCCCTTAACCCATAAAACTAGGGGTCAGGGGTATTCATCTATAACTAATATTACAGACCCTTGTAAAGTAAACGCAACACACCAATCACTATTGTTTCACTATTCAAATATTTAATCTCAATACAAATTTCCTATTACAAGAGGGCTTATAATTTCGTTTCATAATATTATATTGAGTTCTACCCTTAAATCACAAAAAAACCACGTTTTCTAGCGTAATATTCACAATACTTCAAATTAAACTGAGTGTATGCAAACCGTTACGCCGACAAACAAATCATTTCGAAGCAATAATAAATCACTGACAAAATCTTAGCATCTTCATGCGAGCAAAATGGGGACAATCAATTTATAGAGCGGGTATGCTCAAATCGAAAAACAGTAAAGTTTTGTGTTGCACTTGATCGTCTTTTTCTGTATCATTCTCTGTCCGGTCAAGAACAGATGTTCAGGGTGAGGGCTATGTTCCAAGAGTACATCGAAGTCCGTGGCGCACGCGAAAACAACCTCAAGGATGTGTCTCTACGCATCCCCAAGCGCAAGATCACCATCTTCACGGGCGTTTCCGGCTCCGGCAAATCGTCTATCGTTTTCGATACGATTGCCACCGAAGCGCAACGACTCCTCAACGAAAATTTCAGCATGTTCGTCCGCAACTTCCTCCCGCGTTATTCGCAACCGGATGCCGACGCCATCGAAAACCTGAGCATGGCGATTGTGGTAGACCAGAAGCGGTTGGGCGGTGGGTCGCACTCGACGGCGGGGACGATCACCGACATCGCGCCGGTCTTGCGCCTGCTGTATTCGCGGATTGGTCAGCCGTTTATCGGCGGACGGAATTTATTCTCATTCAATGACCCACAGGGCATGTGTCCCAACTGCAATGGGATTGGCCGCAAAATCGGTGTCGATATGGAAAAGTTTCTCGACACATCCAAATCGCTCAGTGATGGCGCGATTTTGTACCCAGATTATGCGCCGGGCAATTGGGATTGGACGCTTATGATCCAATCTGGCCTGTTTGATAAAGACAAAATCCTTGACGACTATACGCCGGAGGAGATGGATCTCCTGCTCCACTGCAAGCCGTATAAGGTCAAGGTCGATATGAACGGCAAAGCCATTAACTTGACGTTTGACGGGATTATTGACAAGTTCGATCGTAAATATATCGCCCGTGATGTCAAAACCCTATCCGAGCGCACCCAAAAAGCCGTCGCGCCATATATGACCTATGGCCCGTGCCATCTGTGTAAAGGGATGCGCCTGAGTCAAGCGGTGTTGGGGTGTAAGATTAACGGCTTGAACATCGCTGAACTGTCGGCGATAGAAGTAGACGATTTAATCGAGTTCGTCCGCACCATTGATGCGCCATCCGCACAGCCCGTGATTAACATGCTGATCGAACGGCTGCAAAACCTCGTGGACATTGGACTCGAATATCTCAGCCTCAGCCGCGAGACTAGCACGCTATCGGGCGGGGAGTCGCAGCGCGTCAAAATCGTCAAACACCTCAGTAGTAGCCTGACCGATGTGCTATATATCTTCGATGAGCCGAGCGTCGGGTTGCACCCGCGTGACGTGCATCGCCTGAACGAGTTGCTGATGAAGTTGCGCGACAGGGGCAACACCGTGATTGTGGTCGAACATGACCCAGACGTGATTAAGGTCGCTGACCATATCGTGGATGTCGGCCCCCATGCGGGCAGTCGCGGCGGCAACATCGTCTATGAAGGCAGTTTCGCCGATCTGCTCAATGCCGACACACTGACCGGGCGCTATATGAAACATTCGATGCCGATTAAAACCAAGTTCCGCGCCTCGAAGGGCAAACTGCCTATCGTCAACGCCAAACAGAATAACTTGCGGAACGTCAGCGTAGACATCCCTGCGGGCGTGATGACCGTCGTCACCGGCGTGGCGGGGTCGGGCAAAAGCTCACTGATTAACCAAGTTTTTTTGCGCCAGCACCCAGACGCGATTGTGATTGACCAATCCGCTGTCGGAATCTCGAGTCGTTCCAATCCGGCCACCTATATCGGGATTATGGACGACATCCGCAAGGCATTTGCGGCGGCCAATAAGGTCAGCCCGTCGCTGTTCAGTTTCAACTCCAAAGGCGCGTGCGAGAACTGTCAGGGATTGGGCGTGGTCTATACCGATTTGGCGTTTTTGGATGAGGCCAAGCTCCCGTGTGAGGTCTGTGAGGGCAAACGCTTCAAAGACGAGGTATTGGGCTATAAACTCAACGGCAAGTCGATCACCGATGTACTGCTGATGAGCGTGACGCAGGCGCTAGAATACTTCCAGATTAAATCCGTCGTGACCAAGTTGCAAGCCATGAGCGATGTCGGCCTGAGCTATCTGGCGCTCGGCCAACCCCTCAGCACATTATCGGGCGGGGAGTGTCAACGCATCAAGCTCGCCAGCGAACTGCATAAGAAGGGCAGCATCTATGTGATGGATGAGCCGACCACCGGGCTGCACATGTCGGACATCAGCCATCTGCTGGCGATTATGAATCGACTGGTCGATACGGGCAATACGGTGATTGTGATTGAACACAACACGTCCATCATCAAAAACGCCGACTGGATCATCGACATGGGGCCAGAAGGCGGCAATAAGGGCGGGCGCGTCATGTTTGAAGGCACACCGCTGCAACTTCTCAATACCGAAGGCTCGCTGACCGGTGCGTATTTGAAGGATTAACGATAAAAACCTCCCCAGTGGTTCATCTGGTGGGGAGGTTTTGTTTTATAAAGATATATACCTGATGGGGAATGATTCGCCTTATTCGTCGCTGGACGCTAACATTTCTTAGTAGTGCGCTGCGCCCTACGGACAAGCGATGTGGTGGATAAAACCCATACCGCCAAAAATTTCGTAGGGGCGAAGCTTGCCCGCCCGATGAATTTCAGATACCTCCAATTATCTTCCTGACAGACCAGTAGTTACGAAAAAACAATATTGTTGCCAACAAAGCAGGAGACTCATGGCCGACACCTCATTTCCATCTGATTTACCCGCCGTACAAATCCGTTTTGCCCGCCAAACTGACCAGATTGACTCTATCACCCGCTTTTACCGAGACGGCTTAGGGCTTCCCATCATCGCCTCATTCAGCGATCACGACGGCTATGACGGTGTGATGTTCGGCTTACCGGGCGCGGCCTATCATCTGGAATTTCTCCAGCACAGCCACGGCAGTTCGGGTATCAGTCCCAACAAAGAAAACCTGCTGGTATTTTACGTCCCAGACGCCGCCGCACTTCGCCGTAAGGCCGACCATCTGCACGCGATGGGTTATCCGCCCGTGCCGTCCGAGAACCCGTATTGGGATCGAAATGGCGCTATCACTATCGAAGACCCCGACGGCTGGCGCGTCGTGCTGATGCCGAGCGATGGTTTATCCTAAATTACTGTGTCCTTACCGGAACAAACCATAGAACAGGTGTATAATAGAGGGTGTGATGTCCCTCATACGCCGAGGCTATCTGTCCCGTGCAGCTTTCGTTATTTCCAGAAGAACACCTCATTGATTATGACGCCTTAGACCGCTGTTTGCGGGCTGAGGTTGTGTCTGTTGACATCGAAACCGAGACGCGCTGGCCGGGGCACGGTCCAAAACTGGACTACGGCCTGAGCTATTCCGCCGATGTGACGATTATTGCGCTGGCATGGCAAGGTGCTGAGGGAGTCGAGACGACAGCACTAGCCGCCCCATTTGATAGTTCTATCATCGACGTGATAAAAACACTGTTCGACTCGCCGCGCCTCATCATCGCGCATAACGCCGTGTTCGACATCCGCCAATTGAGTAAGTTGACCGGCGGATTAATTCCACAGCGCATCTGGGATACTCAGACCATGGCGCGGCTGCTCAGTCCGACGGTGGACATGCGCTATAACCTGCTGGCCGTGGCTGATGCGTTGCGCGTCCCGTATCCAACGCGGCAGCAAGCCATGAAAGGTCAGCGGACAAAACTCCACCTTTTGCCGTTGGAAACCACGGTGTGCTATGCCCAAGATGACGCCCGCCTGACCTTTGAGATTTATCTGGCGCAGCAAAAACTCCCAATAGATGACGTGTTGGTCGATTGGGAATGTCGGGCGGTGTGGGAATATTGCCAGATGGCGGCGGTGGGGATGCGCCTGAATATCCCGTTCGTTCAGGGGCGCTTATCCGACCTCAACCACCAGCGCGACGAATTGGCGGCGCATTTGCGGGCGGACGGATTGCTCACCCCCGGCAGTTCTAAGGCGCGGGCGCGCTATCTGCATCACGATAAGAAAATTCCGATTCCGGTCTGGGAACCTCGGTCACATTATTTCACTCGTGAGGGGTGCCGCCGCCTACGCGACAATCCCGACGCCGAGGTTGAATTGTCCGACCTCAGCACGCGGGCGGAGGTGATTGAATCCTACCTTGAGGACGGCAGCCCATACAGTCAACAACTGCGCGACCTCGCCGCTTATATGGAAGTCGATTGGCTGCTTTCGACGCTCAAAGGGTTGATTGACCACGCCGATTTAGATGGGCGGCTACACAGTCTGGTGCATATCGCCACCGAAACCGGGCGGCGAGCGTCCAGCTATCCGCACATGCAAAATTGGAAGATGCCCGCGATGGCCGGGGTTGCGATTGGTGACGAAGGCTTCACGCTGGTCGAAATCGACTACCGCAACGCCGAAAATGTCATGGCGGCGATGATCGCCTCTGACAATAATTTGGCCGCCGCCTGCCGCGCCGAGGATTTTCATACCACGATGGCCGAGGAATATTTCAGCGAAATCTGGGATGAGGCCGACCCCGCCGAACGGAAACGCCTGCGCGGGATGTCTAAGAAAATCACCTACGGGACGGCCTATGGGATGGGCGCGGAACGGTTGGGGGAGAGCATCGGCGTCTCGACGGATGAGGCGCGTCGGCTGATGCGGGCGAAAGATAAGGCGTTTGCGCGGGTGACTCAGATTCGCGCCGCCGCGCAACGCCAAGCCCGCCTGACTCAGCAATTGAAGCTGTGGACAGGGCGACCTGTCCCCGTCCCGACGCCGTTTGTCGCGTGGAATTATCTGTGTCAGGGCGGGGTGAGCGAGATGCTCAAACGCGCAATTGTGGTCGTGTCGGAGACTTATCGGGCGGCTGGGATGCGCTCACGCGCCGCGCTGGATATGCACGACGCGCTGATTTTGGAGGTCGCTCACGACGAGTGGGACGTGGCTTTGCGAATCGCCAGCGATATCATGTCGAACATCGTGCCAGAGAAATTTATCAACCGGACAACCCCGCCGATTCTGTGGGTCGCGCAACCTGATTTGGCCGAAAACCCGCACAAATGGGGCGGGGAACAGGTGCATCCGTTAGAAATTTTGGTTAATCACCAAAATACAGCTAATACCTAAAAGGCGCGAAGTCTGAATGTTTTACCCATTACCAATTATCGCTATTCCGGTATGTGGCACAGAGGGTATTGTGGCACAGAGGGTTCTTGGCTTCCGTGCGTTCTACAATGTGCTACGCAATGACTGTAGCAATGTCTTTCACAAGCACCGGAAATAGAATAATTATCTGTTTCAAAGAATTTCCATAATGTCTCTGATACGTCATCATCTAGAAGAACTTCTTTGCTCACAACTTGGATAGATAAAGTCCTTCTTTCTAGATCGGTGGTTTCTAATGTTAGAGTATTTTCATCTGGGGGAAATTCTCGGTGCAGAATAGAAATACCAAAAACATCAGTTAGATTTAGAACATATAATGATTGAGCAATCAAACTCAAAGTGTTATTATTAGGTAAATAATAATCACCTTTAATAAGAGTAAACTCCACGGGATACCAAACAAATTCTCCAGCATCGGATCTAATTACGCGCCACATATACGGGTATGTAGCTTGATCAAAACAATCACGTCTCGGAGACAACTCAATTAAATTTGAGTTAATATATTGCTCTACTAACAACTCATTATCAAAAAGATTAAAGTGATTATGTAGTAAGCATATACCGACTCTCTCGTTAATTCCATTCTCACAGAGAATCTTGCCGATTTCGATGATTTTCTCTTTCTTTTGCGCTAACTCTGTTTTTGCCATATGAAACGGATTTAGATTATTAAATACTTCTGCGTTATAGTCTGATATCTTCATCTTAATTACCTTCTATCTCCGAGGAATTTTGTGTTTTGTTTCGTTGGATTTTCCAGATCAATAAGGCAATTATAGTTTCTATATCTCTTCTTTCATAACCAAGCGCTTTCATCAAATCTAGGAGCCTTTGTTTCGTTTCAGGAGTGCGTCTAGTAAAATATTTATTGAATGAGTCTCTATCGATTTCATGTCCCAATTCAAAAAAATTCCATAGGCCACTCCCCTGTCGAGATTATTATACTCTAATATTTTTTTTAAAAATACATATACAGGATACATTTTTAAAACAACTTGTAATGAATAGAGTAGATCTTCTAACCAATCATCTGTTTCCATACTATCCCCTATCTCTATTTATAACAATAACACATTCTACTTTAGGATTGCAAGGAAGAGTTCAAATAGCGAACTTGTATGTAATCAACTTAGCATGCTTTAATCGACTTATCGTACAAAGCTTTCTCATAGCTTTAAGGAGGAGAACTGAAATGGGATGGACAACTTCGCAATATATTCACCCCGGTTTTTGGGCTAAAGCCCGAATTAACAACCACGACGGGAGTTGGGAAATTCTCATGGCTGAAAGACCAGAGAATAGAGAATATTGAATATGAAACCCGTGATCTCCATGATCACTATATCAAGCGGAATGGTAACTACTCAGCCATCATTTCTTCCCTCAATCTGATGATGTAGAGCGTCAAATCGGCTGAGGCGCGGGGAAATTCTTCCCTCAGATGATTGGGCTGAGTACAGGTCAAAATCTCATTTCCCCCTCAAATAGGGGCTGAGTAGTTACGCGGAATGGTGAATGGTTTGTTCAAGTAACTGTTTCACAAGGAGCATTGCTTCATCAGTATGCCGATGTAAGTGGACATATTTTTCTGTCTAATGAGCCTTTCCGGGATGTCCCAACAGACATCTTAGATAGTCTCTTTCGCCAATTGATGGAATCGTAGCATAAATCATCGTCTCATGTTCAAAACGTGTGTTTCTCTGTAGGGTGCGCTTCGTGAAGCGCCCGAAAACGAGATGATTTTCACACAATTTAAACATGAGTCAGAAAACAACTGTTTTCCGAGCCACCTCATGACAGGGCGGCTCCCATCCTCATCGTTCATCCTTTTAGGAGACCCCATATCATGACCCTTCGGCGCGTATTCATCGTGACCATTAGCTTTGTGTTGCTTGCCCTCGCCCATATGAACAGCCGTGCAGTATCTGGCACAGTCGTTATCAACCCACCGATGCCATGTTCTTATGGTGTACGCGGAAATTTTACTACCTATCATGAACTCAATAGCGTTTACTCTGCCCAGCGCAGTGCCTATGACATCCGTTGTGGCACAACTGGCGGGAGCAACGGGACAGATACGCGGATGTTTTCGCCGACCACCGGTAAGGTCTCGAAACTCTTTTCAAACAGTAAACCCAGTAAGCGCGGCATGTTCATCGAAGATACGACCTATGGCGGCTGCTTCGTTGTATGGCACATCACGGCCACTGTTAGCGTCGGTCAAATCATAGAAATCGGGACATTGCTCGGCAATGCCACTGGTGCGGGCGGCCACGCTCATTTCGCATGGTTGGATATGTCGTGCGCGGCGACCAATGGCGCCTACAGCAGCAATGTTATGAAGCGCGAACGCCCTGTGCAATGGCGTGAGATTGGCTACGTTCTTCCACGACGGATTGTGGTGGGCCAGATGGGGAACTATAGCTACATCTCACAAAATCCTGCCAACGCCCCTGTCACCCCGACTCCAACCCCAACGACTCCCGTCGGCCCAACCCCTACTCCGATCCCACCGACCCCAACCGTCCCTGCGCCGTTGACCTTTGCCGCTGACGGGTACAGTCAGATTGCGATCACCACAACCGAGGTGCGCCTGACCGTTACCGCGTCCAACCTGCCCGGACGCATAACATACGGAATCCTTTACCGTGATGCGGCGATGGGCTACCCCGCTAAGATTTGGCGCTACCAAATTAACGCAACAACGACATCAGTCACGTTCACAGACATGGAAGGGTTAGGGGACACGTT
>Ga0163154_10003808_pt1 | contig 20452 bp, 17 predicted proteins | sample OliLakLV19MP9P1_FD_148649 | JGI IMG/M metagenome (GOLD analysis project Ga0163154, IMG submission 148649) | Freshwater microbial mat bacterial communities from Lake Vanda, McMurdo Dry Valleys, Antarctica - Oligotrophic Lake LV.19.MP9.P1 | ecosystem: Environmental > Aquatic > Freshwater > Lake >...
CTCAAGGACGGCGACCCCCGCGCAAGCGCCACGCTGCGCCACCAGCTGCACCTGAGCCAGCTTGATGTGGCTGCGTTGGCCGCCGAGAACAAGAGCCTGTTGCGCGACATTCGTCAGATTGCGTTCGAGCGGGGCAGCGCGGATCAGGGCAGCGCGCGCGTCCTTTATCTCTCGGGTCAGGTACCTGCCGGGGTGACAACAGACGGCCATCGCTGGCAGATCAAGAAGATTGACAACGGCCAACTTCAGCTCGCCGCCGGCGGCGACGTGGTGGGCAAGGTTCCCGAGGGCCTACCCGCCTTGCGCCTGCCCACCCTCTCGCTCGATGCTTTCCTGTCGCTCCTGTCCGCGGCCGTGGTGATTGCGCTGGTGGGCTTCATGGAGTCGATTGCGATGGCCAAGGCCCTATCGGCCAGAACCAAGCAGCGCATTGACCCCAATCAGGAACTGATCGGACAAGGCGTGGCCAACCTGGGCGGCGCCTTCTTTCAGTCCTACCCGGCCTGCGGCTCGTTCACCGGTTCGGCCATCAACCTGCAAGCCGGCGCCAAAACAGGCCTGGCGATGGTGTTCAACGGCTTGTTTGTGGTGGCCACGCTGCTGTTCCTGACCCCCTATCTGCACCATCTGCCCAAGGCAACGCTGGCCGTGATCATTCTGCTGGCCGTGACGAGCCTGATCACGCCCGCAGCGCTGAAACACACCTGGACTGCGAGCCGTGCGGATGGCCTGGTGGCCATTGCCACCTTTGTCATCACCCTGCTGGCAGCCCCCCACCTGGACAAAGGCATCTTGATTGGCGCCGCGCTGGCGGTCGTGCTGTTCCTGTACCGCACCATGAAGCCGCGCGTGGTGCAACTGGGCCGCCACCCGGACGGCGCCCTGCGCGACATCGGCGTCAATCCCGGGCTGCCGACCAGCCCGAACGTGATTGCCCTGCGCTTCGACGCCTCGCTGTACTTCGCCAATGCCGCGTTCTTCGAGGATGCTGTGCTCGACGCGATTGCCAACAAGCCCCAGGCGAAGTACCTGCTGGTCGTCGGTGGCGGCATCAACCAGATGGATGCCTCCGGAGAAGAGGTCGTGCGCCACCTCGTGGAGCGCTTGCGCGCCAGCGGCGTCACGCTGGTGTTCTCCGGATTGAAAAAACAGGTGCTGGACGTGATGCGCCGTACCGGCCTGTCCGGACTGATCGGTACCGATCACCTTTTTCCCAACGAAGACCAGGCGCTCGCGGCCATCTACCGCTGGCTGGGCGCTGAAGGAGGAGGCGAGCTGCTGATGGCGCCTGCCCCCTCCTCATCGGATGCATCGGGTACCCATTCGCGAACGACATCATGATCTCGCTCGAAACCCTGCACCGATGGTTTCCGTTCCTCGGATCGCCGCGCACCACGGCCATGTCCATCGTCGCAGTCGCCTCGGTCAGCCAGGTGGCCCGGCCCGGCCGGGCGGCCATACCACGATGTGCGTAGTGCGGCTGTATGTGCTCGCGCACAACCTGCTGCGGATTGTCGCGCTCGCCCGCTTGGACTTGCGATTCTCCAGCGCGCCGCACAGCGATCCGGGCCGCGAGACCACCCAAAGCTCCGCAGGCTCTGAGGCACCAGGATGATGGTGCCGATCAAACCCGCCCGCGCGTCTGCGCGCAGGCTGCGCCGGTCGACCCTCGGCCACCAGCTCAACATCGGCAGAAGACTGAGGAGCCAACGCCCGGGGTTGTTATCGTTTTCCTGGGTAATGGTGCGGTTCACCGTACCACGAGGCTCGGCACGGCAGCAGCGGCCGCAACTGCCAGTCCGGGTAAGCCCGCAGCCCGGCATGCGGAGCGGCATGCGGGCGTGAGTGTCGCCGCGACGGCCAGGCCATGGATCGTGCGTAATGGATCGACGTTTCAAAAGGAAACGCAGCCGGGTTTCTATTCGAAACGCGCCGCTCTCGGATCGCCTAGCACATACCCTCGGGCCGTTTGCTGCCGGGCTCGTTTCGGCCCCGCATATGCTGCCGAGGACCATGCGCGACGATCAGGCATGAAGCGTGCAATGCAGACGCTAAGCAACACACCACGATCGGCCTGCGGCTCAATTGCAGGCCCTTGACTCGCAACCCAAGGAGAAGTCTATGTCGCGTAATTCAGCCGAGTGGAAAGAGCGCCCCCATTTCCCCAACTCGCACTTTGTCAGCACAGAGATCTACACCGACGAACAGATCTTTAAGGAAGAGCAGGAAAAGATCTTCAACAAGTGCTGGATCATTGCCTGCCACGAATCTGAATTGACCGGCGCCTACGACTACCGCACCTTCCATCACCCGGGCGGCGCACCGCTGATCGTGATTCGCGGTGAAGACATGAAAGTGCGCAGCTTCTACAACATCTGCCCGCATCGCGGCAACACGCTGCTCTACGACCCGGTCGGCAACGCCAAGCGCATCACCTGCATCTTCCACGCCTGGTCGTTCAACGCCAAGGGCGACTGCATCGACATATCGCGCGCCAAGCAGGGCTACCAGGATCGCTACGGCTGCGAAAACGCCGGTCTGCGCGAGGTCAAGACGGAGATCGGCTATGGCGGCTTCGTCTGGGTCAACGTCGACGACGACAGCAGTTCGCTGCGTGACTACGTCGGCGATTCAATGAGCTTGCTCGACGAAAACCTGAGCGATCCGCTTGAAGTTTTTCACTATCACAAGGCCGTGGTCAACACCAACTACAAGCTGTGGCACGACACGAACAGCGAGTTCTATCACGACTACATGCACTACTTCAATCGCATCACCGGCATGATTCAGCCGGGATACTTCGATCGGAAGTACACCGGCTATCCGAACGGCCATGCGTCGGTCGGTTCGATGTCAATCAAGTACGACGCCTACGAGGGCGGCAAGCAGCGCGGTGTGGGCTGGCCAGGGCTTGCGCCCGGCGGCTGGGTGCTAGTCGACATGTTCCCTGGCATGACCTACAACCTGCGCACATCGGTGCTGCGCATGGACACCGCCATTCCGATGGGTCCGAACAAGCTGGTCATCGAGTTTCGCGGGCTGGCCCCGAAGAGCGACACGCCTGAGCAGCGCGCGGAGCGCGTGCGCGACCACAACCAGATCTGGGGGCCGTTTGGCCGCAACCTGCACGAAGATCTGCTCGGCGTGCACGGGCAGGGCCTCGCGATGCGCGACCGCACCGACAGTAAATGGGTGCTGCACGGCCGCGAAGAGAACATGACCATCCACGATGAGGGCGGAATGCGCCACTTCTATGCCGAGTGGAGCAAGCGCATGGGGCGCATGGCCTATGACCCGATGGCCGTCGTCGACTTGCCGTCGGGCGCCGTCGCAGCGCCGCTCGCAGCTTGAACCCTGCCTTCGCCACTTGAACAGACACGAGGACATCCGTGGATCATCGACACGCTATTTCCGAACTTATCTGCAGGTCCTGCATGGCGCTTGACGACAAGAAGTTCAACGATTACCTCGATCTGTGCGATCCGGCCTATCACTATGCGATCACCGCTTACAGCCCGGAAATTCGCAAGGAGATGACCTGGCTCGAGCACGACAAGGCGGGTATGCAGGGCTTGTTCGCCAACCTGCCCAAGCACAACAGTGACCATTCGCCGTTGAGCCGGCACGTCACGGTCTACACCGTGAAACCCAGCGACGACGGCAGCGAGGCGCATGTGATCAGCGCGCTACAGGTGTTCAGGACAACGCTCGATGGCGGCACGACCGAGCTGTTCGCGGTCGGCAAGATCCATGACCGCGTCACGCTCGCCGGCGGCATGCCCAAACTGTTGAGTCGCAACGTCCGGCTCGAGACGCGAATGCTCGGCTTCGGCTACCACATTCCGTTCTGATCGCACACATACAGACCGGCCCCATGAAGATCCAGCTCAACGCAAGAAACCGCGCGCATCACTTCGATGCCGCGCCGGCGGACAAGATCCTTTACGCGGGTCTAACCCACGGCATCAACCTGCCGTACGAATGCGGCAGCGGCACCTGCGGCACTTGCAAGGCCCGGCTGCTGTCCGGCGAGATCGAAGATGGCTGGCCCGAGGCGCCTGGGCGCAAGTACCTGAAGAGCGCCGATGAGTTCCTGATGTGCCAATGCTCGGCACGCGGCGACGTGTCGGTCGAAGTGGCGAGCTTCGTGCAGGAGGTCGATCTCGGCGTGTGCGTACCGGCGGCCATCAAAGGCCATATCCGCGATACCGCGATGTTGACGCACGATGTGATGCAGTTGCACATCGAGTTGGCAGCGCCGATCGAATTCGACGCTGGCCAGTTTGTGCTGATCGAAGTGCCGGACGTTGTGGGGTTTCGCGGCTGGTCGATGGTCAACTACGACCGCCACGCGAAAACGCTGCGCTTCGTCGTCAAAAAGAAGCCCGGCGGGGCCTTGTCAGATTGGCTGTTTTCGCGCCCGAGCGTGGGCATCGAGGTCGATGTGTACGGCCCACTGGGCAGCGCAACCTTCGTCCCGACTCTCGCCAGGAACATCCTGTGCATCGCCGGGGGCAGCGGCATTGCCGGCATGATGTCGATCCTCGCGCGGGCCGCTCGCGAGGGCTACTTTACCGACTACAACGGCGACGTTTTCTTCGGCGTCCGGTCGATGAAGGATGCGTTCTACCTTGACGAGTTTTCTGCTCTGCGCGAGCAATGCGGTGAGAAGCTGAATATAACGATCGCGCTCTCGGAAGCGCCGGCCAGCGCTTCGGCGCAGATCGACCATCCACTGCTCACGTTCGATACCGGCTTCGTCCATGAGGTGGCGGGCCGGCGCATGCAGGGCCGCTTGCAGGGGGTACGCGCCTACCTGGCCGGGCCGCCGCCCGCGGTGGATGCCAGCATTCGCATGTTGTTGATGTCGCGCGTGTCGACCGACAATATTCGATACGACAAGTTCAGCTGAAGGCCCGGCATGAAGAGAATCCACATCTGCAAGGCCAGCGACATTCCGTCGAACGGGATGAAGAGCTTCGACACCTCGATCGGTGTCAAGGTACTGATCGCCAATGCCGGTGACGCGTTCTACGGCTACCAGGGCGTCTGCCCGCACCAGGACGTGTGTCTCGACGAGGGCTTCTTCGACGGCGCGACGCTGACCTGCCACCAGCACCTGTGGCAGTGGGACATCACGACCGGCGAGCCGGTCGGCCTGGCCGAGGCGCCACTGGAGCGCTACCAGATCGAACAGCAGGACGGCGAGATCTTCGTGCTGCAATCGAGCGCGCTGAAAGTCTCGGAGTTGTTCAAGGGCATCTCGGACACCGCGCTCGAGCGGCTCGACGCGCTGGCCCGCCGCGAGGTGCACGACAGTCTCGGCACGCTCTATAGCGTGGGCGATCCAGTCGACGACCTGTACATCCTCGAGTCCGGGCGGGTTGAATTCATCATCGGGCGCGGCGACCGCACCAGCCCGGCCGGTTTCATGCTGCGCAAAGGCGAGGCGTTCGGCTGGGCGGCACTGCTGCAGGATCACCCGAAACGGATCGCCAAGGCGGCGTGTATGGAAAATTCGACCGTGTTGCGCCTAAGTGGCGACGAGGTGCTGAAGGTGCTGGCGGACGAGCCGGCGTCGGGCTTTCTGGTGATGCGCCAGCTCTCGACGCTGATCACGAAGCACCTGAGGTCGCAAGGAGAGAAGTAGGTCGATGTCGGAGTGAAGAAGGCGTTCTAACAATCGGCGTTCTGGAACCCCAGGCGCATAACAGGAGACAAGCATGAAGTTCTGCATCAATCATGGTATGCGGGCAGCGCTGGCGGGTTTTGCGGCCGCATTCGCACTGAGCGCTGCCGTTCCCTCAATCGCCGTGGCGAAAGACCTCGACTACGGCAAGGTAGGTCAGCCGGTTCATCTCGTCGTGGGGTATCAGCCGTACTACACGCAATCATGGTCCGGTGTGGTGATGAACGGCAAGAAGCTGTATGAGAAGTATTTGCCCAAAGGCTCCACGGTGGAATTTTCGCTGGGGCTCCAAGGCTCCGTCATTGTCAACGCCATGCTCGCCGGCAAGCAGCACATAGGCTACATGGGCGACATGCCTGCCATCGTATCGACGACCAAGCAAGATGTTGCCGATATCCGCATCGTGGGTGTGTTGGGCATCGGTATGGATCAATGCAACATCTTTCTTGCCCGACCAGATGCGCCTAAGTTTGCCAGCCAGAAGGAAGCCATCAAATGGTTGGACGGCAAGAAAGTGGCCGTACCCAAGGGAAGTTGTACCGACCGCTTCGCTCAAGCAGTGTTCAAGCAGGAAAACGTCCAACCGGCCGAGTACCTGAATCAAAACATCGAGGTGATTACTAGCGGCTTCAAGGCGGGCAAGCTCGACGCGGCCGTCATCTGGGAGCCGACCGCTTCGCGACTGGTTGCTGAAGGATTGGCCAAAAGAATTGCGTCGGGTACTGCGGTGAACGAAAAGGACGCAGGTTACCTGGCGATGCGCCATGACTTGATCAGCAAGCGTCCGGACGTGGTCAAGGCGTGGCTGAACGCCGAGCTCGATGCACAGTTGTTCCTGGCGGACCCGAAGAATGCCCAAGAGGTGGCGAGAATGGCATTGGCACAGACCACTGGATTTAGCGAAAAAGTGCTTTGGTCTGCGCTGTACGGACAAAATCCTGCAGATGTGGGCGGCGCTCCCGTGCGCAATCTGCTGCCGTTCGCCATCACGCCTGAGGTGATGAGATCTATCGACACCTCCACCACGTTTCTCCATTCGGTCAAGAGCATCAACGTAGCCAGGCTGCGTCCGGACGCGTTCATGCCGGAGTTTGCCGAGGCTGTTTTGAGGGAGCGAAAGCTGTCGTCTCCCATTGGCTCGGTCAAGGCGCTCCCTGATTCAGAGTACAAGGGTAAATAGAGAATAAGCGCGAATCTCCCACGAGTAGAAAAGAAAGTATCGAATCTGCGCCGCTGGCACGTCGGCGCAGACTCTCGAATTTGTCTGTAGCGCTTAGAGACAGGCGCGAAGCACGCAAAAAATAGGAGGTTGCATGGACCAAATCAGCGCATTGTTAAAACGCGCCATGCCGTTTCAAATGGTGGGGCCTGATGTACTCGCGTCGATCGCCGGCTTGGCGAAGTGGAAGTCCCATGCCAAGGGCGATGTGATCTATCAGATGGGCGCCGAAGCAGACGATATTTACTTGGTCTCGTCGGGCAGCGTTCAGCACACGATGACCGGAAACAACGGCGCGGCTGCGATAGAAAAAACCATGCGCTCGGGCGACGTCTTCGGATGGGCCGCAGTGATGCCAGCCCAGGCTCGTTTGGCAACGACGGTATGTCTGGAGCGCACCGAGCTGGTTCGCATCAACGGAGCGGCGTTGATCAATCTGTTCAAGTCCTCTCCCGTCATAGGCGATGTGGTAATGAGCCGTTTCGCGACCATGATCACCAGGGAATTCGGCATAGCCTCTTCAGTGGCGGATAAAGTACGCCGCTTACCGCAGGGTGCACGCTCCACCGCCGAGCTTAAGGTTCAATCGGCGCCGCCGACCGGCTTGGCCTTGACTATGTTCAGGTTTTCGCAGTGGATCAGCAGCCCAAAACCCTATTTGATGCTCACAGGCTTCGCGATACTGCTCGGACTCTGGCACTTCACGGTGACGGTGTGGGAGCTGCCGCGTTTCGAGAGCATGCCCGGACTAACGGTCGTAGTGAAGGAGATGTTCAGCCAGAATCCCGTCTACGGCCTTTCGGTCTTTACGCCGGAATACTATCAACATATAGGGGTCAGCGTCCGCCGCGTAGCCATCGCTTTTTTCCTTGCAACAGTGCTTGGCGTCTCGCTTGGACTGTTCTTGGGGTGGTCCAAGAAATTTCGCGAATTCGTGTTTCCTGTTTTCGAAATCCTTCGGCCGATTCCGATTCTGGCGTGGGTGCCGCTGGCGATCCTGATGTTCGCGGGCACCGAGACGCCGGTGATCTTCCTGACATTCCTGGCTTCGTTCTTCGCCACCGCGCTGAACACCATGCTGGGGGTCGAATCCATCGACGAGTCTTACAGCCGCGCGGCATATTGTCTGGGCGCAAACAAATGGCAGGTGTTCAGAGAAGTCATTACGCCAGGCGCCATGCCGTTCATATTCACCGGGCTGCAAATCTCGGTGGGTGTGGCCTGGTTCTCGTTAGTAGCCGGCGAAATGGTTTCCGGTCAATTTGGCCTGGGCTATGTGATTAACACGGCCTACACGATGGTCACCTATCCCACCATCATCATCGGCATGATCACATTGGGCTTCGTAGGCTACACAACCAGCGCTATGGTCCGCTTTGCCGGTAACTACATGATGCAGTGGCGAGTCCGCGAACTAGCCTTAGGAGGCAATTAAATGAACTCAGTACTCCAAGGCTCCGGAAACACGCGACAGATTGCCACCCAAGGCGCAATACGCATCGAAGAGGTAGTGAAAATCTACGATCCGGATGGCGCTGCGGTTATGGCGGTGGATCACTGCTCGCTCGACATTCCAGCCGGTGAGATCTGCATGATCGTTGGTCCTTCCGGTTGTGGGAAGACGACGCTGCTCAATGCAATTGCTGGATTTCACAGTATTACTTCGGGGAAAATATTCCTGGATGGAAAGCTGTTGTGCGGCCCGGGCAAGCCCCAGGCGGATCCAGGTTCAGATCGCATCGTTGTTTTCCAGAACGGCGCGCTTTTCCCGTGGAAGACAAATATCGACAACGTCGCGTTCGGTCCTCTTATGCAGGGCAAGATGGGCAAGAAAGAAATATACGAGAAGGCGCGCAGCATGATGGCGGATGCCGGACTCAGCGGAACAGAGCAAAACTATCCGGGTGAAGTGTCATCGGGTCTGCGTCGCCGCGTGGAGATCGTGCGTGCACTCATGAATGATCCAAAAGTATTGCTCTTCGACGAGCCGTATCGCGCCTTGGACTCTTTAACCAAGTCCGTGATGCATGAGGCGCTGTTAGAGATTTACTACAAGAATAAGGTCACCATTTTCTTCATCACGCACGATCTCGAAGAAGCCATCTTTCTCGGGCATAGGATGGTCATCATGACTACCCGGCCGTGCCGGCCTAAAAAGATTCTTGCGGTAGATATCCCTCACCCCCGTGATTACAGCGTGCTGACGAGTCCTCGCTTCCGAGAACTGATGGATGAAACCGTGGAACTGGTTCATGAGGAAGCAAAGAAATCCTTTGCCGCCGGCGAAAAGGAAGGGTAAGAAAATGAACACAACCACCCGGTGGAGGAAGAAGCTACTTAGCAAAGCCAGTTTACGGGCGCTTATTTCGATAATCGTATTTCTGGTGTTGTGGGAGCTCGGCTCTCGGTCCAAGCAATGGCTGGGATTCTCCTTGCCTTGGATAGGACAGGTACCGGCGCCAACGGCCGTGCTGAATGTCTGGGAGGGGCTGTTGGGCAATCTCGGGTATTGGCAAAGTTGGCTTTTCAGCCTGGGTCGCGTGGTGGGGGGATTTCTTGCCGCGATGGTGATCGGAATTCCATTGGGATTGCTCATGGCGGTGAACAAGCGCTTCCACGACATCGTCTTTCCATCGTTCGAAGTACTGCGCCCCATCCCTCCGCTGGCTTGGGTTCCGGCCTCCATCATCTTTTGGCCCACAACCGAGCTTTCAATTGCCTTCGTAATCTTCCTGGGGGCGTTCTTCACCGTGGTGATCAACGTGGTGAGTGGCGCGCGGTCCATTGATGTTCGCTACTTTCAATCGGCCCAATCCATGGGTTCCTCCCAGTGGGACATCTTCCGCCGCATCGTTCTGCCTGCAACCATGCCTTCCATCGTGGTCGGATCCGCGGTCGGCATGGGAATCACCTGGGAAGTGGTGGTGGCAGCCGAAATGATCTCTGGCGGAGGCGCCGCCGGCAGTGAAGGCGGCGGGCTAGGCTTTTTCATCTGGAACTCTTATATAGGCGGCGCCTATGAGCAGATCGTCGTTGGAATGATCAGTATCGGGATAGCGGGATATGCCTGCAGCACGGCAATTCGTTCTCTGGGAGGATTCTTTACACCATGGCTGAAAAAACGGTAAGGGGGCCAGGACAATGAACAACCTGCATGCATCTTCAATGCGCGCCGATAGCGCAAAGCCAGCGGTGAGCGCGGGCGAGATCACAGTCAACAGCGTCAGCAAATCATACGGAGCCGCACACTTTACCAAGGACGTGGTACGGGACTGCTCATTCACCATAGAGAGCAACAAGCTGACTGTGATGATCGGACCATCCGGCTGCGGAAAAAGTACACTGATTCGGCTCCTTGCCGGGTTCGAGATGCCGACTTCCGGAACGATCGCTTTGAACGGCAAACCGATAACCGGACCGGGGCGCGACCGCCTCGTGGTGTTCCAGGAGTCCGCATTATTTCCCTGGATGTCTACCTACGACAACATCATGTACGGACCCCGCGCGCGCGGTGAAGATAACCAGCAGGCACGCGATATGGCCAAGTTCCTGCTCGAGAAGGTGGGGCTGACCGCGTTTCGAGACAAGTATCCGCCGCAGCTCTCCGGCGGTATGCAGCGTCGTGCGGAATTGGCGCGGGCCATGATAAATAACCCCGATGTGATGATTCTCGACGAGCCCTTCCGTGGTCTGGATGCCATGTCCAAAGAATTGATGTGGGAATACTATGCAGGGCTTTTCGAGGAGTCGAGGAGGACTAACTTCTTCGTTACGACTGACATCGATGAAGCAATTTATCTCGCCGATCGTTTGCTGATCATGACCAATACTCCTGCACGTGTTCGTGCGACTTTGGAGATTGACATCCCGCGGCCAAGAAAAATTGCAGACCTATTCAACAACGAGCGTGCAAATGAAGTGAAGATGGAAGCTCTTTCCCTGCTGCACGAAGAAGCGATGAAGTCTTTCTCCGGCGGCAGCCGTGCCGCGACCGACTTCATCGAAGCCTATTCAAAACGCACCACCACCACCCCGCGTGACGGAAAACAGCCCGTTGACCCCTGACAAAGCGAAGACCGCGCGCGCCGAGGCTGTCAGAGCCGGCCCACCCGCTTTACCGAACTCACCATCGACGAGGAGCCCTAAAAATGGCCAGTAAAAAAGTAATCGACATGCGCAGCCGTCCCGCGTTCTTGCACGACTTCTATGGCAAGACGCCGGGAACGCCGGAGTTCGAGGTCGTCAAGTGGCTGAACGGTCGCGTTGGGTCGAAGAATGTCGAGCATTTCACGCGTTCGAAAGACATTGCTTCCTTTGTCAAGGAAATCAAGGCGACAGACATCACGGCCTCAGTGATCGTCGGCCGCGACACACCCGGAATCAAGCATTCGAATGACGAGATTCACGCGCTGGTCAAGGGTCGCAAGGTGTTGATTGGTGTGGGCTCGGTTGACCCGCACCGTTGGGGTGTGCGGGCTGCGGTCAAGGAAGTCGAGCGCGCAGTCAGGGTCCTGGGGCTCAAGGCAATCAACGTCGAGCCTGGCTTCGGCAACCCGGCGCGCAGTTGCGATGATCCGATGTTGTTCCCCATCTACGACGCCTGCGACCAACTCGGGGTGCCGGTGTCGATCATGTCAGGACCCACCGCACCGAGTCTCGACACAGTGCGGCCGGCAGCCGTCGGCCATGTGGCGAAGGCGTTTCCGAAGCTGTCGATCATCTGCTATCACGGCTTCTACCCGTTCGTTAACGAGATCATCGGCGTGGCATTTCGTTGGCAGAACGTGTACATCGTTCCCGACATGTACATCTTCACGCCCGGAGGTGGTCTCTATGTCGAAGCGGCGAATGGTTGCCTGCGCGAACAGATTCTTTATGGCAGTTCGTATCCGTTTCGACCGATGGGGCAATCGATCAAGGATTACCGCGCACTCGGCTTCAACAAAGGCGTCATCGACGATGTGATGTACGGCAATGCAAGCCGAGTACTCAAACTGAGCGTGTAGCCGAAGTGCTGAGCCAGTGAATCCCACCATACGCATCGCTCTCGCGGCAGACGTGGCTTCTCTGTTGTCACTCTACAAGCTGCTCGAGGTCGTCACTGAACCCGCCGTATCGCTGGAGCGCGCGCTGGGCTGTTTCCGCGACCTCGAATCGAATCCGCATCACAGACTCTATGTCGCTGAAGTCGATGCGACGGTCGTGGGAACGTTCTCGCTGATCTTCATTCCCGGCCTATCGCACAGCGCGCGCGATTCGTGCGTCGTCGAAGACGTGGTGGTCGCAAACGAAATGCAGGGCGCTGGGATAGGCAAGCAAATGATGCGCTTCGCGATGGCCGCCTGTGTGGCACGCCACTGCTACAAGCTGGTGCTGTCCAGCCACGTCCAGCGGGAGCGCGCCCATCGCTTCTATGAGGGACTGGGCTTCCGCAAGCACGGCTACAGCTACCTGCTGGACCTTTCGGGCGGCGCCGCCAGCACCGCTTGATGCGAGCCGCGTCAGATTGATTTAACTCAAAGTAAGTTTTAATTAGGAAATTCTGATGAAAACGAGAGCTGCTATTGCCTGGAAGGCCGGCGACCCACTGACGATTGAAGAAGTAGATCTCGCTGGCCCGAGGGCCGGGGAAGTCTTGGTCGAGATCAAGGCAACCGGAATTTGCCATACCGATTACTACACTCTATCCGGTGCCGACCCGGAAGGAATTTTCCCATCGATCTTGGGGCACGAAGGCGCTGGCATCGTGCTGGAGGTCGGCGCTGGTGTGACTTCGCTCAAGAAAGACGATCACGTCATTCCTCTGTACACCCCGGAATGCCGCGAATGCAAATTCTGTCTTTCGCGCAAGACCAATCTCTGTCAGTCCATTCGCTCGACCCAAGGGCGCGGCCTGATGCCGGATGCAACTTCACGTTTCTCAATCGACGGCAAGCCCATTTTCCACTACATGGGAACCTCGACGTTCTCGAATTACATCGTGGTACCTGAAATCGCATTGGCCAAAATCCGTGAAGACGCGCCGTTCGACAAGGCCTGCTACATCGGCTGCGGCGTCACAACCGGTGTCGGCGCCGTCGTGTTTTCCGCCAAGGTCGAGGCTGGCGCAAATGTCGTGGTGTTTGGTTTAGGCGGGATCGGGTTGAACGTCATTCAAGGCGCAAAAATGGTCGGCGCTGACAAGATTATCGGCATCGATATTAATCCTCGTCGGATTGAGATGGCGAGCAAGTTCGGCATGACCCATTTCGTCAATCCGAAAGAAGTTGCGAATGTCGTCGATCACATCATCCAGCTAACCGATGGAGGCGCCGATTATTCGTTCGAATGCATCGGCAACACGACCACCATGCGCCAGGCGCTGGAATGCTGCCACAAGGGGTGGGGGCAGTCTTTCATTATCGGGGTTGCAGCAGCAGGACAGGAGATCAGTACCCGTCCGTTCCAGCTGGTGACGGGACGCGGATGGAGAGGCTCGGCTTTCGGCGGCGCACGCGGGCGTACCGACGTACCAAAGATCGTCGACTGGTATATGGACGGAAAGTTGAACATCGACGACTTGATCACCCACACCTTGCCGTTGGAGCGCATCAACGAAGGGTTCGATCTGATGAAAAGCGGCGAATCGATTCGATCCGTGGTGCTGTACTAACTAAAAATGGCGCAGCGATGCTTGAACTGATCAGTGAACACGCCTGTTTCGGCGGTGTGCAGCGTTTCTATCAGCACCAGTCCAGCGAGATCGGACTGCCCATGCGTTTCTCGGTTTTTCTGCCGGCACAAGCGCGCATCGGCAAGGTGCCTGCCCTGTTTTACCTGGCCGGACTGACCTGCACCGAGGAAACCTTCATGGTCAAGGCCGGTGCGCAACGCGTCGCAGCAGCGCAAGGTATAGTGCTGATTACCCCGGATACCAGCCCGCGCGGCAGCGGTATTGCGGGCGAATCCGACAGCTGGGATTTCGGCCTGGCGGCGGGATTCTATGTGGATGCGACAGAGGCGCCGTGGAACGCGCATTACCGCATGTACAGCTATGTGCTGGAGTTGCTTCAAACGGTCATTGAGGCATTTCCGGTTGACGCAGCGAGAGTCGGCATCTTTGGTCATTCGATGGGAGGCCATGGGGCGCTGGTGCTGGCGTTGCGAAATCCGGGTCTGTTCCGTTCGGTTTCTGCTTTTGCGCCTATCTGCGCACCCAGCCAATGTCCTTGGGGGAAGAAGGCGTTCAGTGGGTACTTGGGCCGCAAAGAACAAGACTGGCTGCAATACGACGCGACTGCGCTGATGGAAAACAAACATGCGCCGTTCCCAGGCGGCATCCTGATCGATCAAGGTCTGGCCGATAGATTCCTACAGGATCAGCTATTCCCCGCGGCTTTCGAACAAGCATGCGAAAAGGCGGAACAACCGCTGCAGCTGCGTCGACATGCTGGCCATGATCATGGGTATTACTTTATTTCGACGTTCGTTGAAGACCATGTTCTGTTTCATTGCAAGCAGTGATGCAGTCAGAGTCGCTTGCGATGTGGCGCCATCGAATCACCACGGATGTTGTTTATGCCTGCGGCAACTTTTTTTGCTGGGGAAGTCCGGTTACAAATGAGCGTCGTGGCCCCCCAGCCTGCGCCGCCATCAACGTCAATGTAAGAAGGAGAAACTATTATGGCTAAAGCAGTCAAAATACATCCGGCAGTCGATGGTGGACTTAGACCGGCGGCAGCAACGTTTTCGGGCGGTTCCCTGTCTTGCCATTGCGAGAAAAAAACGGTCACTGTCGCGATCGTGGGACAGTGCTTGCACAATCACGTCTGTGGTTGCAGCAAATGCTGGAAGCCAGAAGGTGCCTTGTTTGCACAAATTGCCGTGGTGTCGCGCGATAACGTCATGGTCACTGCGAATGGCAAAAAGCTCGAGGTCGTAGATCCCAAGGCAACCATTCAGCGCCATGCTTGCAAGAAGTGCGGTGTCCACATGTATGGCCGGATCGAGAACGCCAATCATGCATTCTTTGGACTCGACTTTATCCACACCGAGCTCTCGGACGACGCTGGCTGGGCCCCGCCTGAATTTGCAGCCTTTGTATCCTCGATTATCGAGTCGGGTGCAAAGCCGAAGAACATGAGTGCAGTCAGAGCAAGTCTGGTGGCACTTGGGCTTACGCCCTACGATTGCTTATCGCCGCCGTTAATGGATGCGATTGCAACGCACACGGCCAAAGCAGCTGGCGTGCTGAAATAACTGATGCAATGCGCCGGCCCTGCAGCATTGAAACTTTGAAATGCTGGCCTGCCTGGTGCGTTCGACATCGATGAGGGTCAACACCCAGCCGGTCTCAACCAATCAAAACACAACAGAGCCGGTTGGATTGATGAGACCGCAACACGGAGAGTGTCCGACGTGAACCAATTGGTCATCCCAATCGCTGTTGAGGGGGCCTCCCGACAACGCAAACGCCAGGCCCCAAAAGGCAGGCGTGTGGACGCTGCTGCACTCGCCGAAGTGCAGACTCTCCTGGGCGACGAGGCGCCTCGCGGTGACCTGCTGATCGAGTACCTCCACCGAATCAACGATTGTTTTGGCCAGTTGTCGGCCCAGCATCTGGCCGCACTGGCTCAGGAACTCAAGCTCGCCCAAACCGAGGTCTATGAGGTCGCCACTTTCTACCACCACTTCGAGGTGGTGAAGGAAGGTCCGGACGGCCATGCGCCAGCCGCCGCCGCGTTGATGGTGCGGGTGTGCGACGGGCTGAGCTGCGAGATGGTGGGTGCCCGACAGCTGCTTGAGCGCCTGCCTGCGCTGCTGGGCGCGGATGTTCGGGTTGTACCGGTGCCCTGCATCGGCCGCTGCGAGCAGGCGCCTGCGGTCGTGGTGCACCAGCATCCCGTCTCGTGGGCCACGCCCGAGACGGTACTTGCTGTCGTCCAAGCGGATCTCAGCCGGCACGAACCCGCGCCGTACCTGGACCTTGCAGCCTACGTCGCCCAAGGCGGTTATGCATTGCTGCGCGATTGCGTCGAAGGTCGGCGCGACGTTGAGAGCGTGCTCAAAACGATGGAGGACTCGAGCTTGCGCGGCCTGGGCGGCGCAGGCTTTCCCGCCGGTCGCAAGTGGCGCATCGTGCGCAGCGAGCCGGCACCCCGGCTGATGGCGGTGAACATCGACGAGGGCGAGCCCGGCACCTTCAAGGACCGCTACCACCTCGAAGGCGACCCGCATCGGTTCCTCGAAGGCATGTTGATCGCCGCCTGGGCAGTCGGAATCAGCGCGATCTATATCTACTTGCGGGACGAGTACCACGGCTGCCGCACGCTGCTGGAGGCTGAGCTCGCGAAGCTGCGCGCCACGCCGCCCCTGCACAACAGCCGTGACATGCCGATGATCGAGCTGCGGCGCGGCGCGGGCGCCTACATCTGTGGCGAAGAGTCGGCAATGATCGAGTCGATTGAAGGCAAGCGCGGGTTGCCTCGACTGCGACCACCGTATGTGGCGCAGGTCGGCCTGTTCGGTCGCCCCACGCTGGCACACAACTTCGAGACGCTGTACTGGGTCCGTGAGCTGCTGGAAAAAGGCGGCGCGTGGTTTGCGTCGCAGGGCCGGCACGGCCGCAAGGGGCTGCGCAGCTTCTCGGTTTCAGGCCGTGTGCGCAACCCAGGCGTCAAGCTGGCACCAGCCGGCATCACGGTCCAGGAGCTGATCGACGAATTCTGCGGCGGCATGCAACCGGGCCACGCGCTTTATGCCTACTTGCCGGGTGGTGCGTCGGGCGGCATCCTGCCGGCGTCAATGAACCAGATCCCGCTCGATTTCGACACTCTGCAGCCCTACGGCTGCTTCATTGGTTCAGCCGCGGTGATCGTGCTCTCGCAGCACGACACCGCTGTCAACGCGGCGCGCAACCTGATGCGTTTCTTCGAGCATGAATCCTGCGGCCAGTGCACGCCTTGCCGCGTTGGCACGTCCAAGGCGGTGGCGTTGATCTCGCAGCCGCGCTGGGACCAGCCCCTGCTCTCTGAACTCTCCCAGGTGATGCGCGATGCGTCGATCTGCGGCCTGGGTCAGGCAGCGCCAAACCCGGTGGACTGCGTGATCAAGTATTTTCCCCACGAACTGGCCTGAAAGCGCGTCTCCATGAATGCCATCACCCGCGCCGAGCGCGCACACATCGAGGCAACCACCGTCAGCTTCATTCTCGACGGCCGCGAGGTCGCGGGCGGCAGCGGCGAGACGATCATCGAGATCGCGCAGCGCGAAGGCATCGACATTCCGCGCCTGTGCTACGTACCCGGCCTCGACGCCGTGGGCAACTGTCGCGCTTGCATGGTCGAGATCAAGGGCGAGCGTGTGCTGGCGGCTTCGTGCTGCCGCGTGCCGCAGGCCGGCATGGAGGTCAGCACCAACAGTGATCGGGCGCGCAAGGCGCAGCAAATGGTGCTGGAACTGCTCCAGTCCGACATGCCTGAGACGTCGTACACGAGGCACAACGAAGTCGACGAGTGGGCGTCCAGGCTCAATGTTGGCAAGCCGCGCTTTGCGCCGCGCCCCGCAGTGTCCGGCGATCTCACGCATGCCGCCATCGCCGTCAACCTCGACGCGTGCATCCAATGCACGCGCTGTCTGCGCGCCTGCCGCGACGAGCAGGTCAACGATGTGATCGGGCTGGCGTTCCGCGGCGCGCACGCGAAGATCGTCTTCGACATGGATGACCCAATGGGTGCCTCGACCTGCGTGGCCTGCGGCGAATGCGTACAGGCCTGCCCGACCGGCGCGCTGATGCCGGCGCGCGACGTGGCGCTCGTCGTGCCCGACAAGCAGGTCGAATCGGTGTGTCCGTATTGCGGTGTCGGCTGCCAACTCACCTACAACGTCAAGGACAACAAGATCCTCTATGTCGAGGGCCGCGATGGCCCGGCCAACCACAAACGCCTGTGCGTCAAGGGCCGCTACGGCTTTGATTACGCCAACCACCCGCAACGCCTGACCACGCCGCTGATCCGACGCGCTGACGCTCCCAAGCGCGGCGACTTCGTGATGGATCCAGACAATGTGATGCAGGTCTTCCGCGAAGCGAGTTGGGAAGAAGCGCTGGAACATGCCGGCGGCACGTTGCGCCGCATCCGTGACACGCACGGAAAGAAGGCGCTGGCGGGCTTCGGTTCGGCCAAAGGCAGCAACGAAGAGGCCTACTTGTTCCAGAAGCTGGTGCGGCTGGGGTTCGGCAGCAACAACGTCGACCATTGCACACGCCTGTGCCATGCATCGAGTGTCGCGGCGCTGCTTGAAGGCATCGGCTCCGGCGCGGTGAGCAACCCGGTGATGGACGTGACGCAGGCCGACGTGGTCATCGTCATCGGCGCCAACCCGACGGTCAACCACCCGGTGGCCGCGACATGGATCAAGAACGCCGTGCAGAACGGCACCAAGCTTATCGTCATGGACCCACGCAAGAGCGAGCTGGCGCGCATGGCCCACCGCTTCGTTCAATTCAAGCCCGACACCGACGTGGCGCTGCTCAACGCCATGATGCATGTGATCGTCGATGAAGGCATGGTCGACGAAGCCTTCATCGCCGGCCGCACCCTCGGCTACGAGGAACTTGCAGAAAACGTCAAGGGCTACAGCCCCGAGGCGATGGCACCGATCTGCGGCATCCCTGCCGAAGCCATTCGCGACGTGGCACGCTTGTATGCGACGAGCCGCGCCTCGATGATTCTCTGGGGCATGGGCGTAAGTCAGCATGTGCACGGCACCGACAACGCGCGCTGCCTGATCGCCCTGGCGCTGATGACGGGCCAGATCGGCAGGCCTGGCACCGGGCTGCATCCGCTGCGAGGCCAGAACAACGTGCAAGGCGCCTCCGACGCGGGCCTGATCCCGATGATGTACCCCGATTACCAGCGGGTGGACAACCCGCAAGCCAGAGCCCGTTTCGCCGAGGCCTGGGGCGTGCCTGCCGAGCAACTCGACGACCAGCCGGGATTGACCGTCGTGGAGGTGATGCACGCCATCGACAAGGGCTCGGTCAAGGGCATGTACATCATGGGCGAGAACCCGGCGATGAGTGACCCCGACGCCAACCACGCGCGCGCTTCACTCGCCTCCCTTGAGATGCTGGTGGTGCAGGACATCTTCCTCACCGAGACGGCGTATCTTGCGGACGTGATCCTGCCGGCCTCGGCCTTTCCAGAAAAAACCGGAAGCTTCAGCAACACCGATCGCATGGTGCAACTTGGCCGTCAGGCCTTGCAGCCGCCGGGCGATGCGCGGCAGGACCTGTGGATCATCATCCAGCTGGCGCACCGGCTGGGTGTCGATTGGTCTGGATACGGTGAGAACGAGGCTGCCGTGGCCGCCGTTTTCGACGAGATGCGGCTCACGATGCCCAGTATTGCCGGCATCACCTGGGACCGGCTGCAGCGCGAGCACAGCGTCACCTACCCCTGCCTGCACGAAGGCGATGCCGGCACGCCGGTGGTGTTCGTCGAAGACTTCCCGACCGCGACGGGCAAGGCGCGCTTTGTTCCCGCCGACATCATCCCCGCCGCCGAGCGACCCGATGCCGACTATCCGCATGTTCTGATCACCGGGCGACAGCTCGAGCATTGGCACACCGGCAGCATGACGCGCCGCGCCACGGTGCTGGATGCCATCGAGCCCGACCCGGTGGCGATGCTGCACCCGCTCGACCTCGCCGCGCTCGGCGCACAGCCCGGTGACATCGTCACCATCAGCTCGCGCCGTGGCAGCGTCAGCTTGTATGCCCGGGCCGACGACAGCTCGCCGCCTGGCGCGGTCTTCGTGCCCTTCTGCTTCTACGAAGCTGCGATCAACGAGCTGACCAATTCGGCGCTCGACCCGGTGGCCAAGATGCCGGAGTTCAAGTACTGCGCCGTGCATGTCAGCCTCGGCGGTGTGCCCCCTGAGCAGACCAGCTACGGGGGCGGCCAACTGTTGGCCGCGCTCGACGCGCGACACTGAAGGTGATAGATGGATGTTCGTGATCGCCGCCGTGTTAGCACCGCTCTTGTCGATGGTGATCTTCACGGGCACGCCGTGTAGATCGATGGCGCGTACGAAGAACGCGCTTGTCGCGGCGTAGTCATGCTTGGCGCGCAGCAGGAAGTCGACGGTGTCGACTTCGCGGTCCGCCGCACGGTACAGGTACTTCCATTGGCCGCCGGCCTTCACGTAGGTCTCGCCCATTCGCCAGCTTCGACACACCGGGCGCTTGCGCCGAAAAAACTTTGTCACCAGTATCGGCAGCATCTTGATCGACCAGCTATGCAGCGTGGAGTGATCGACGAAGACACCGCGCTCGGCCATCATCTCCTCGATGTCTCGAAAGTTCGGCGGGTAGTGCATCCGCTGAGCCACTAGGTGAAGCGCTTACTCATCAGTCAGAAATATAGGCGACAAAAATTGAACTTTCACGACGCCGCAGAATCCGACCCGTATGAAGCGAGATGGACGAAGCCTTGCGCACAACACTCTTGAAGAGATGCGCGTACTTGCCGTGCAGCGCATGAGAGAAGGTGAGCGACCGGAAG
>Ga0163154_10003809_pt1 | contig 20448 bp, 17 predicted proteins | sample OliLakLV19MP9P1_FD_148649 | JGI IMG/M metagenome (GOLD analysis project Ga0163154, IMG submission 148649) | Freshwater microbial mat bacterial communities from Lake Vanda, McMurdo Dry Valleys, Antarctica - Oligotrophic Lake LV.19.MP9.P1 | ecosystem: Environmental > Aquatic > Freshwater > Lake >...
CTGATCGCTGAGGGTGTGGCGCGCCGTAGGCGTGGGCGCGTAGCGCCAACACTGCCCTTGCGCCGCAGGCGCGAATCAAATTTTCGGGTTTTTGAGTTTGGGGATCGGGTGGGTGTTGAAGATATAGCGGCGCAGCCCGCGTGTGTCGGCATGGCGCACATGGGCGATCCAGCCCTGCACGGTGGCGGTCAGCTCTGCGAATGAGATTTTGCCATCGGCGTAGCGATCGTAGTTTTGTTCGAGACGACGGGTGAAGTTGATGGCATTGCGCCGCTTCAGCCGCCGCTCGGACGGGTAGACGACGAATCCCAGCCAGGGGATGCCATGGGTGCAGGGGACGACCTGTGCCTGCGGCTCGTGGATGACCAGGCGCAGCGTCTCAAGAAACAGCATGATGGCGCGCTTCCATTCGTAGAGCTGGCGTTTGCTGTCGCTGAAGAGCGCAAAATCATCGACGTAGCGTAGATAAGCCGTGCAGCCGAGTTCCTGTGTGACGAACCAATCGAGCGGCGTCATGTAGACGTTGCTCCAGAATTGGCTGGTCAGGTTGCCGATCGGCAGTCCGCGCGGGCGATTGGGGGCGAAGATGTCGTCGTCGGGAAAGTAGACCATCTGGTATTCCTCGGTCAGGACACCCGCGCCGCTGCGCAGAATGGTCTCGGTCAGCCAGAGCGTATTTTCATCGCGGATGGTATCGGCCAGAATATCGGTCAAAATGGCGTGATCGATCGAGGGAAAGTGCCCCACGATGTCGGCGCGCAGCACATAATCATGACCGCGCGCCAGCCTTTGCAGGTGCTCGACGGCGCGATGCGTGCCCTTGCCGAGGCGGTTGGCATAGCTGTGCGCGATGAACTGGCGTTCGAAGAGCGGCTCGATGACGGTGCACAGCGCGTGATGCACGACCCGATCCCGAAAGGGTGCAGCGCTGATGCGGCGGCGTTTGGGATCATGAATGGTGAAATGTACATATGCGCCGGGTCGATAGGTGAAATTCGCCAATTCATCCTGGAGGCTGACGATCTGGTCGCCCAGATTGAATTCAAACAGCGCGGTCGAGGCTTTGCCGCGTTTGCCTTTGGCGGCTTTGCGATAGGCACGCAGCAGATTCGACCCCTCGATGATTTGGTTGTAATGAGATGCTGCCATGTCCGATGAAATGATCATCTTTACGCGCACCTTCGATCTGTTCACATGGCTGCTGCCGCATATCGAGACCTTCCCCAGGCTCTACCGCACCAGCATCAGCCAGCGGCTGCTCGCGGTGATGCTGGACTTTCAGGAGACGCTGTACGACGCGCACAGCCAGGGCGGGACGACTCGGCAAAAGTATTTGCGCACGGCGGACGCCCACCTGAATAAAATCCGCTTTTACATGCGGCTGGCGCACCGATCGACCTGGCTCAAAGATGGGCAATATCTGCACGTCAGCCGCCTGATCGATGAGATCGGGCGTTTGTTGGGTGGGTGGATCAAGGCGCCCTGAAGACGCGCCTTAGCGAACAGCCACAGGCAGGGAGACCCCACCTGTGGCTGTCGTATCTGCCCGACGGTTTGCCGCACCCGTGCGGACGGGATCACGCTGTGCCTTCTCTCACCTGATGCCGCAATCGAACAACGGCTGTCGTTCGGCATGTTGGAAACCGCGCCCATGCGTACACAGGTCAGGTTCGCGGCAGCAGAGCCGCCGCCTCTGTCAGGTGGAGAGAGAAGTGAGACACATCACCCGCCAGCAAACGAAACCCGTTGTTGTTGTTTCGTTCGTCTGGCGTGTTGTTGTTGCGGTAGGATGCCCGCGCGTTGATTTGATTGTTGTTCCACGACCCGCCGCGCAGCACCCGCGCCGAACCATCACAGCCTACCCCACAGTTGGCACTGTGACGCTATTATAGCACGGCACCGCGCTGCACCATGCCCTGTCTGACGCACGTCCCTACTCGTGCCGCAGCGTCCAGTGATCCAGGTGCATCCGCAGCTCGTTGGTGTCGAGGAAGCCCATCGCCTCATAAATGGGACGCCCGGCGTCGCTGGCATGGAGCGCCACCACCGTCAGACGGCGGCGCCGACACTCGTCGATGCACGCCTGCACCAGCGCCTTTGCCAGCCCGTGCCCGCGATGCGGCGGCTCGGTATAGACGTTGCAGACATAGCCGCGCACGCCGTCCGGCGAGAACGGACCCGGCAGCCAATCGTGAAACCACAGACCGGCGCCCGCCACGACCACCTCGCCTTGCAGTGCCAGCCAGCTCACGTAATCGCCCTCCTGCATGTGACGGACGATCCACTGCCGGAAGCGCGTCTCCTGGCTCAACACCCCGGCTTCGTCCACGCCCATATCGTCGAACATGGCATGGCGGTGCCCGATGATCGTCTCGACATCATCCAGCGTCGCTTGTCGAACGGAATAGCCTGCGTCCAACCGGCATTTCTCCTTATGGCTGTTTCAGCCAAACCCGTGTGCAAAACATCGCGCGATTATGCCACAAAAATGTCCGTTCTTCGGCAAAATGGCTATAATCCCCGCTATCTGTTTTTCCGTTCAGGATGCCGCCCCCATGTCCGACGACCTTCGTCCGTCACCCAGGTACAAGCCTGCTTCGCTGTTCGTCACCTGCATCATCGACATGATCTATCCGCACACCGGGATCTCGGTGGTGGAAATACTGGAACACCTGGGAGTCGAGGTGCGCTTTCCGCTCGACCAGACCTGCTGCGGACAGCCCGCCTTCAACTCCGGCTTTCACGACGACGCGCGCCGGGTCGCGCGCCAATTCCTGACCGCCTTTGCCGACGCCGAGGTGATCGTGTGTCCATCGGGGAGCTGTGCCTCGATGGTGCGCCACTACTACCCGGAATTGTTCAAGGATGATCCCGTCTGGCGCGATCGGGCGAACTGGGCGGCGAATATCACCTGGGAATTCACTGAATATCTGGTCGATGGATTGGGCGTGACCGACATCGGCGCTGCGCTGCCGCCGACGCGCGTCGCCTTTCATCACGCCTGTCACGGCTATCGTCTGATGCACCTGGGCACCCAGGCGCAAACGCTGGCGGCGGCGGTCGAGGGCGTGACCGTGACCGAGCTGAAGGGCGCCGATCAGTGCTGCGGCTTTGGCGGGCTGTTCGCGGTCAAGATGCCGGAGATCAGCGGCGCGATGCTCGACGACAAGATGACGGCGATCAACGGTGCCGACGCCGACCTGATCGTCACGGGCGACTCGTCGTGTCTGACGCAGATGAACGGCGGACTCAGCCGCCAGAACAGCGCGCGCCGCGTGACGCACATCGCCGATCTGCTGGCGCGCGGACTGCCCAGGACGGGCGGCGCCTGACCAGGCACCGACACACGGGATTATTAAGGCGATCCCGATCCATTTTCAAAACTTTTCGCGCTTCGCGCGCTTGGCTAAGGACAAGAGCAAAAGCAAGGGATCAGAAAACCAGAGACCAGAACTCAGAGATCAGAAACCAGCGCTATCCTTCACTTCGTTCAGGGAGAGAGGACGCAGCGAAACCCGATGCTGACGCCCAGATCATCGGGCGCACCCCAGTAACGATTGGCAGCGCGGAAGAAGTCGGTCCTGGAATTGAGCCACGAGCCGCCACGCAGGACGCGACGAACATCTGTGCTATTACCCGTGTCGGCTTCGCGTCCATCATCCGCATCGTAAGGATAAGGCGTGTACAGCGATCGTGTCCACTCCCAGACATTGCCGCTCAGATGCAGCGCCCCGACCCACGACGCGCCGCCCGACAGCGAATCGGCGGCTTGCGTGGTATCGGCATCGGACGACTCGACTGTCACGCCCGCGTCGAACGTGTCGCCATAGGGGTAGATCAAGCCGTCTGGTCCGCGCGCTGCATATTCCCATTCCGCCTCGCTCGGCAGCCGGGCAGCGCGCCGCGTGCAAAAGTCGCGCGCCTCGAACCAGGTGATCTGCTCGACCGGGAGCAGATCGCCGCCGAACCAATTCGCATTCGCTTTCACGCCGTCGAACGCCGCGAACTGCGCCTGGGTCACCTCGGTCTTATCGATCCAGAACGGCGCCTCGAAGCACAGCTCGTTACCGTTCCGCTCGTCGCTGCCACCCGAATCGCTGCCGATGGTGAAGCAGCCCGCTGGCACCCTGACCATCGCCACCCCGCCGAAGTCCTGCTCACGCGCTGTCCACTGCGCGTTCGACGTGACCGGATTGCCCGCCTCGCCCAACGAGATCGGCGCGCGCGTCGGATCGACTAAGGCAGGCGCCTCGGTCGCGGTCGGCGCGAGTGTGTCGGTCGCGGTCGGCGCGAGTGTGTCGGTCGCGGTCGGCGCGAGTGTGTCGGTCGGCGGGATGGGCGTGTGTGTGCGTGTCGGATCGACTAAGGCAGGCGCCTCGGTCGCGGTCGGTAGATCGAGCGGCGCCGCCGCGTTTCCGGTCTGGGTCAGGATCGGCGGAGTCGGGGTGGGCGCACCGCCGCTCGTCAGCCGGGGCAGTACGATCAGCAGCCCGACGACCAGCGCCAGCGCGATCCCCGCCGTCACCAGTGGCAGCGTGGAGCGGCGCGCTGGCTGCGGGACAGGGGTCGGCGCTGGTGCCGGGACTGAGGCGGGAGGCGTCAGGTCGGGAGTCGCTTTGATGATCGCGGCGATTTTGTCGATCGCCTCGGTGACATACAGCCCCCGCCGCTCCAGGATATGCACACCGTTGAAGTCGAGCAGATACGCCACCGCCGCCTCATCGCCCGTATACGGCTGCCAGTTTTCCTGAAAGACGGGGATGCACGGCTTGCGCAGGCTGTGCGCGTGCCGGATTTCTTTGAGCACCCACTCCGAGTCGAGCGTCGTGTCCGCCAGCAGGCAGATGAAGACGCGCCCATCGGCGATCGCGGCGAGCAGGCGATCGGGGAACTGCACCCGCGCCCCGTCGGAACGGGTCACGTCGAGGTAGCTGTCCAGCCCGTGCTTCACGTCCAGCGTCGTTTGCACGAGCTGCGCGGTCGGAAAGCTCGGATCGCGGCGGTACGAGATGAAGGCGTCGGACATGGCGAATCCCCAGGCAGCATCGATGCACAGATACTAGCACAGCGCCCGATCGCCGTCCACAACCTGTTGCGCAGGGGCGAGGGGTATCGGATCAAAATCACTCCTCGGAATGATACCCCCCCGACCCCCCTTTCAGGGGGCGAAAAGCCCGACGTTCGCCGTTTATGCAGCGTCGATGAACTAGAGCGTGCGCGTTGCTCCCCCCTTTCAGGGGGGTCGGGGGGGGTGTCCACCGCGCGTAAGTCATTTGAACGCGATCGCCCTGGCGCAGGGGCGAAGCGTCGGCGTCCGCTTACCCGGTCAGCCGTGAATCCCCCGGCGCCACCTGCACGATCGCGCCCCAGGGCTGATAATTGCTGTAAAACAGGTCGCGCCGAATCTCGCCGCCCTGTTCGTCCAGGATCAGGCGCGTGACGCGCACCTCGGCGCCGCGCGCCGCGTAATCGACCTGCAATTCCTGTCCGAGCTGCAAATCGCCGTTGGCTTCGTAGCGCGTGGCGGCAGCGGCGCTCTCGTTGATGATCTCTGGTCCGACCTTGACGATCTGGCGTCCGGTGCTGGTGCTGTAAAATCGGAATTCCAGTTCGTCGCGCTCCGGGATGAAGCTCATCTCGATCAGCAGGTGAAAGGCGGTGTCGTTGACGAAGCGCAGATCGAGTTCCTGAGCATAAATGCTGTCGGTCTCGTCCGGCTTGTAGATGGCGGCGTCCATACCCACGCCTTCACCCCGTTCATAATAGCCCACGCGGTAGCCGTGTGGATAGCGCTCGACGATCGGATACCCGGCGTAGAATGCCGCCTGGAACATGGTCGTGCTCACCTGACACACCCCACCACCGACGCCATCGACGGTGCGCCCGCCGATGATTACCTTGCTGGAGACGTAGCCCGCTTCCGGCGAAATATCGCCCAGGAACCTGTTGAACGAAAAGGTTTCGCCGGGCGCGATCACCAGTCCATCGAAACGGGCGGCGCTCTGCGCGATATTGGCGCGGCGTGCCGGGGTCGATCCGGCGAACGTCGTGCGCCCCTGGGCGATCAACTCTTTGATATTCAGCTCGGCGGCGGTGATGCCGTCGTGGTAGGGCGGCAGGATGTAATCGAATGCCAGCGGCACAGTGCGGTTGTCACGGCTGAAGACCGCCTCGCTCATCCGCGCCAGCGTCTCATCGACATTGAGTGTGCGTCCGCTGGACGACGATTGCGTGACGATCAACTGAGTGGTGGCGTCGTCGAACTGGAAGCGTGCATTTTCCGGCGAGGCGATCACGCCCTGCGCCAGCGACTCCAGATAGACACGGTAGGCGCTCATATCGACGGTCACGTCGTAACGAAAGCCACCGCTGCCGTCGTTGACGGTGACCACCCGCAGCAGCCGGGCGATCTGATCGACGCGCGCCTGCCAGGGTCCGATCTGCGTGCCGAATGGCGTCTCCGCCACCAGCAGCAGCGGCGAGGAAATGGCGATGCGCGCTTTTTCGGCGGCGGCTGAGGCGTCAAAGGCGATCGGCGGCGTCTCCTCGATCGCCAGCGCGATCTCCCCGCCGGCACTCAGCGTCAGGATGGCGCTGTCGAGCCGCTGCAAGGTGGTATCGAGGTCGAGAAACCGTCCGTTCTGTGCCGGGGTGGTCTGGATATTTTCGCCGTCGATCGTCAGCGTCGCATCGCGCGGGGCACGGTCGATGTCGGCGGCGATCCCCGCCAGAAACGCGGCGGCGGCGCCCTGATCGTAGCGCAGCAGCGGATCGATGCGCTCGCCATTGAGCCAGGTCAAGCCCTGCGCGAACAGGTTGAACAGCAGTCCGTCACCGCGCCCGGTCGCAAAGACGTTGTTCGCCGTCGTCTCGTCGTCGAAGCTGACGCCCAGGTCGCGCGCCGATGCCTGCCAGAATTGTTCGCCGTCGCGGAAGGTGAACACGGTCTGGTCGCCATAGGTGAACTGCGTTTGCAGCGCGGCGCGTGCCTGGTCGCGGGTCATGCCGCTCAGGTCGATGCCGTAGGCGGAGACGCCAGGCAGCACGCGCTCACGAAAGCGAATCTGCACCAGGGCGACCAGGATCACCAGCAGCAGCAGCAGCAGCACGACTCCGGTGAATGTCAACAGCAGCAGACGTACCAGCCAGGGATCACTCCCGGAGTCGTCTGAATTGAGTAAATCACGACGAGCGTACATACGGCGCTTCAGGCTCCTATCTTGTTCAGGAAATGCAGTGAGTCGCAGCTTTCCGCTGGACGCCATCGTCGGTGTCCCTACGAAATGGGGCGCATTCGGCGTTGTAGGGACGCATAACAATGCGTCCGCAGAGAAAACCGTGATTTACTGAAAATTATATCATAACGTTCCGCGACCGCCGCGCAGCCGCGACCACACCATCCCGCCGACCCAGGTCAGTGCTTCGAGTCGCAGCAGCAGCGCCGTACCGACGTACAGCACCACGCTGACGGCGCCCGCCGCGCTCACCAGGGCGATCTCACCATAGATGCGCTTGCTGTCGATCAGCTGCGGCACCGCCCAGATCACCAGCACGGCACCGCCTGCCATCACGACGGCGGCGGCGGTCGCTTTGCAGACGGTGACCAGCACCCGTTGATCGCCAAACCCGCCCAGCCGCCGCGCCAGAAACAGCGCGGACAAGGCGGCGTGGACGATATGCTTCACACTGTCCGCGATCATCAGACTGAATACGCCGATCGTCGGCGCCAGCGCCAGCGCCACGATCATGTAGATCACCAGACTGACCAGCCCGATCAGCGCCGGGGTGAGCGTGTCCTGGCGCGCGTAAAAGGCGTACACCAGCAGCAGATCGACTGCCGCGAAGGGCAGCCCGACCAGATACAGGCGCAGCGCCAGCGCCGTCACCTCGGTGTCGGCGGGGGTAAAGGCGCCATGCTCGAACAGCAGATCGATGATCGGTGCCGCCACCACGAACAGCCCGACGGCAGCCGGAATCATCAGCGTGATCGCCATACGCAGCCCCAAGCCGAGGGTATCGCGGAACGGGCGCTCGCCGTCCTGGGCGATCAGCACCGACTGGCGCGACAGCGTGGGCAGGATGGCGATGCTGATCGCAGTGGCGACCAAGCCCTGTGGAAACTGCACCAGCGTGGTCGCCCAATTCATGTAGCTGAGACTGCTCTCTCCCGTCTGGCTGGCGAGGTTGTAGCTGAAGACGCGCACCAGCGCATCGAGGATCAACGAGAACATGACAGGCAGATACAGCAGCACGATCCGGCGGATGTCCGGGTGGCGCCAGCGCACGGTCAGACGAATCGTGGCGGCAGCGGCGCGCAAGCCGGGCAGTTGAAATGCCATTTGCACGATCGCGCCAAAGAGCCAGCCGATCGCCGCCGCGCGAATGCCCTCGATCGGGCGGTCGATCAGCCAGTAGACACGCGCGGGCGACACCGCCACGACGATCTCCTGTGCGGGCGCCAGCAGCAGGGTGCCCATCACGACGCAGCCGTTGAAGATGGCGCCGGCCAGTGCCGGAAAGGTGAAAGCGCGCAAGGCATAGAGCGTGCCGCTCAAGATGGCGAACAGGCTGAGAAACAGCATCGCGGGTGCGGTGATGCGCAGCAGATCGACGGCGAGTGCCTGGGTCGCGGGGGCATAGCCTCCCCCCACCAGGTTGACGACGGCGGGCGCCAGCAGCACCAGCAGCAGCACCAGCGCCGCCACCACCACCGTGATCATGCTGACCAGCACCGACACCAGCCGCCATAACGCGGCTTTGCCGTCGCGCGTGACTACCTCGCTCAGGACCGGGATGATCGCTCCGTTGACGTGCCCGCCGATCAGCAGATCGTAGAGCGTGCGCGGCACCAGCGTCGCCACGAAAAAGGCGTCGGTGGCGGCGGATGCGCCGAACAGGTTGGTCAGCACCACATCACGCGCCATGCCCAGGACGCGGCTGGCGATATTGCCGAGCGCCAGGATGCCGGTCGCGCGGGCGAGGCTGGCATTGGTTGCCGCCTGTACCGCCGCCAGTCTGGGTTCGTCAGCGCCGAGAGCGACGCGGTCGTCGATGAGTTCGCCCAAAAGGTCATCCTGTCATTGTGTGGATACGCCCGTTTAGCATAGCACGCCCTTGCGCAACGACAAGGCGCCCTTGTGGTGCAGATGCGGCGTGCCGGCTGCGTTTTCCACGATCGCAGGGACACATCACCATGCGTCCGTAGAGAAAATCGTGATTCACTGAGATTGGATTAGAATAGGATGGTGACAGTGGATGATCAGGGGACGATGATGCACAATGCACATTCGACTATCGCACACGGTGAGACAATTATGATGTCAGCGCGTCGTCCGACTCGATCGCACCCGATCGCCGCGATCGCCGTGCTGATACTGATCCTGTGCGGCTGCCAGCAGTCGGTGCCCCCAGGACCGCCGACCGCGCGCGTCAGCAGCGGCGGCGGGGTGATCGCCTGGACCCGCGATCCGGCGTTTGTGCTGTTCCGGGCGGAGATCGTCGGTGGCGAGGCGTTCGCGGCGATGAGTCAGGTGCCGCTGTGTACGCTGTACGGCGACAACCGCATCGTCTGGACGGACATCACCGACACCCGCGACGCCAATGTCCTGGAGGATCGCCTCAGCGACGCGGTGATCAGCACCTTCATCGCCTACCTGACCGTGAACGAGCGCATCTACACGTTTGAAGAAAAACTGACCGATCGCGCCACATCCGGGAACACCATGCCGATCGTGGAGCGGGTGACGATCGCCGTCAACGACACGGTCCATCGTGCCAACGGATTGAGCGGCTGGGAGAGCGGCTGGTTCGAGCGGGTGCTGTCTGCCTGTCGCAATCTGAGCGCGGCGCCTGTGCTGATCGCGCCAGCGGCGGGCTGGCTGAGTGCGCGCGAAGTGGCGTTCACAGTCGAGGCGCCGCTGATCTTCTGGGATGCCGAGCGCACGGGAATCGCGCTGGCTCAGTACACCAACACGCCGGGATGGGTGTCGGGTGCTGGCGCGGTCGAGCTGTGGACGCGCATTCGCGCGATCGGCACCAGCGCGCTCTATCAGGAAGGCGATCGCACTTATCAGGTGGCGCTGCAGGTGCCCGGTGTCACCTACGACGCGCCCCCGCCTCCAGCGGCATCCTCATAAACACGGTTCTAGTGCGATCGCAACTCCCTTGCTAAAATTTCTTCAGACGATCAAAATCATTTGAACGGAAGAGAGGTCAACCATGTCGGAACAGTATCAGGCGCTCGTCGCCCGGCTGAAAGAAATTCGCAACGTCGATCGCGCCCGCGCCATCCTGAGCTGGGATCAGCAGGTCAATATGCCGCGCGGCGGGGGGGCAGCCAGAGCCGCGCAAATGGCGACACTCGCCCGGATCGCCCACGAGATGCTGATCGACGGCGAAACCGCCGGGTTGATCGCCAGCGCCGAACGCGAGACCGACTCCATGCCCTACGAATCGACCGAAGCCAGCATGATGCGCGTCGCGCGGCGCGATTATCATCAGGCGACCTGCGTGCCGACCAGCCTGGTCGGTGAGCTGGCATCCGCGACCGCGATGGCGCACCAGGTCTGGACGGAGGCGCGCGCCAAAGACGATTTTGGCATGTTCATCCCGGCGCTCGGACGTATCCTTGATCTGAAACGCCAGGAAGCGGATTATCGCGGCTACAGCGAACACCCCTACGATGCCTTTCTCGATCAGTACGAGCCCGGCATGACCACCCGCCGCGTCACGGGCTTGTTCGACTCGCACCGCGCCGAGCTGGTCAGGCTGGTGGCGGACATCAAAAACAGCGGCGTCGAGATCAGCGATGCGGTGGTGCGCCAGCATTTCCCGGTCGAGGTACAGCGGGCGTTTGGCGAAAAGATGGTGCGCGCCTACGGCTACGATTTCGAGCGCGGACGCCAGGACGAGGCAGTGCATCCCTTCTGCATCACCTTCGCGCAGGGCGATGTGCGCATCACTACCCGGTTTAGCAGCGACTTTCTCAATCCGGCGCTGTTCGGCACCATGCACGAGGCAGGTCATGCCATGTACGAGCAGGGCGTCGATTCGTCTCTGGAAGGGACGCCGCTGTCCAAAGGCACCTCGCTCGGCGTCCACGAGTCGCAGTCGCGGCTGTGGGAGAACATCGTCGGGCGATCGCGCAATTTCTGGACGTGGGCGTATCCACAGCTTCAGGAGACCTTTCCAAAGCAGCTGGCGGCAGTCGATGTGGAGACCTTCTACCGCGCGATCAACCGGGTAGCGCCATCGTTCGTGCGCGTCGAGGCAGACGAGGCGACCTACAATCTGCATATCATGGTGCGCTTCGAGATCGAGACGGCATTGGTGAACGGCGACATTCCGCTCGACAGGCTGCCTCAGGTGTGGAATGAAAAATTCGAGGCGTATCTCGGAATCGTTCCACCCGACAACAAGCTCGGCGTGTTACAGGATATTCACTGGTCGAGCGGGCTGATCGGCTATTTCCCGACCTACGCGATCGGCAATTTGCTGGCGGCGCAGTATTATCGTCAGGCGCTGCTGGCGCACCCGTCGATCCCGGACGAGATCGCCAAAGGACAATTCGACACGCTGCGCGGCTGGATGCGCGACAATATCTATCAGCACGGGCGCAAGTTCACCGCCGACGAGCTGACTCAGCGCATCACCGGCGAGCCGATCGAGTGCGGCTATTTCATCGACGGGCTGCGCGAGAAATACGGGGCGATTTACGGGGTGTGAATATGTGAATAAAGGGATGCCGGGGTTTGGCACACCAAGCCCCGGCGCCGCGCTGTGCAGTCCGACTGTCCGCCTATTTTAGCCCGTACAGCGTCCCGTACTTGCCCGACAGATAGCGCATCAGCGGCGCCACCTCCAGCGCACGTCCGGTTACGCGCTGCACCAGCTCGTCGGCGGTGAATTTGGCGCCATGTCGATAGACGTTGGTGGTCAGCCATTCGCGCAGGGTGGCGAACTGTCCGCGCGCGATCTCGTCCGGGATCGACGGATGCGCTGCCAGCGCCGACTCGTACAACTGCGCGCTGATCAGGTTGCCGATGGTGTAGCCCTGAAAGGCGCCGCCGATCGCTCCACCATACCAATGTACATCCTGCAACACGCCATCTTTGTCGTCCGGCGGCGTGATGCCCAGATCGGACGTGTAGCGGTCGCGCCAGGCTGTGGGCAGGTCGTCGATGCTCAGGCTGCCTTCCAGCAGCGCCAGCTCCAGTTCAAAGCGGATCATGACGTGCAGGTTGTAGGTCACCTCGTCGGCATCGACGCGGATGAACGAACGCTGGACTTTGTTGATCGCCCGGTAGAAAATCTCCAGCGACACATTGCCCAGCTGGTCTGGGAAGTAGGTTTGCAATTTAGGGTAGTAATGAGTCCAGAACCCCCGACTGCGCCCGACAATGTTTTCCCACATCCGCGACTGCGACTCATGCACACCCGACGACGTTCCCTCTCCCAGGGGCAGTGCGTCGTAGGCAGGGTCGATCCCCAGCTCGTAGAGCGCGTGACCTGCCTCGTGCAGCGTGCCGAACAGCGCATCGTTGAGGAAGTTTTCTTTAATGCGGGTGGTGATGCGGATATCCCCGGAGGCGAAACGGGTCATGAACGGGTGATGGGTCAGGTCCTGGCGTCCGCGTGTGAAGTCGTAGCCGTAGTCCTTGATCACCTCGACGCCGAATGCCAACTGCTTGTCGGCGGGATAATGCTGCTTTATGACATTGTTGTCGATCGGCGGTTGCGCCATAATCGCCTGCACCAGCGGCACCAATTGTGCGCGCAATTCCGCGAACAGGGCGCGCACTTTTTCGGCGGTCATCCCGTAATCGCTGGCGGCGATCAGCGGATCGGCGATGTGATCGTGCGGCAGATAGCTCGCCATCTGGCGGCTGTAGTCGAGCGTCCTGGCGAGTCCGTCGCGCACCATGCCAAAATCGTTGGCGGGGCGCGCTTTCGTCCAGGTCGAGTACAGATTGCCCGTATGTTCAAGGAAGGCGGCGATCAGCGGGGTCGGGATTTTGGTCTGGCGGTCATAATCACGACGGGCGAGACGCAGCAGCGCGGCGTCGTCGTGGTCATAGGGCAGGCCTTCGCCGTATTTTTGCAGTGAGTCCAGCATCCGACCGAGTGCCGGGTCAGTCGCGCGCTGATGTGCCAGCCGACCGAGTACTGCCACCTGGCGGCTGCGGGCGCCCGCGCCCTGGATCGGCATGTAGGTGGCTTGATCCCAGCCCAGCACATTCCCCGCGCTGGTCAGATCATCGATCTCGATCAAATGCGCACGCAGTTGCCCCAGCGTTGTTTCAGGTGCAGGCGATGTCATAACGATCCTTTCAATGTGTTGTATCATTTTAATTCATTCAAATTGTACGAGATAAACGCATAATGCTCAACTTACCCGATCCCGCTCCCTACTTCCGCACTGTGTGGTCGATCGTGCAGCAGGTGCCACCCGGACTGGTGACCACCTTCAGGCAGATCGCCACCATGATCCCGACCCCACCCGGCGTCGAAGCCGACGACTACGCTAAATTGGGCGCGCGCTGGGTCGGTGACGCCATGAACGCGGTCTCGTTCCCCGACGAACCGACTGTACCCTGGCACCGGGTGATCAACAGCAAAGGTGGCATCAGTCTGCCGCCGGGCAGCAAGGGCGCGGCGACTCAGCGCGAACGACTGCTCGCCGAAGGGATCGCGTTCGACGCCAAGGATCGGATCGATTTCGAGGTCTGGGGCTGGCAGGGCGCCGACCCCGATTGGATCGCCGCGCACGGTCTGTTGTCGGCGCCGTCGCTGCGCAGGCAAGCGAGCGCGGCACCGGGTCAGCAGATGAACCTGTTCTGAGAGCGGACTACGAGTTCATGATTCCATCCCGTACAGCAGCACTCGTCCAGCCGTCGACTCGAACTGATCGATCAGGGTGCCATGCGTCTCAAAATAGTCCTGAGTCGTCTCGAATGTGCTTTGGTCACCCGCGCTGCCTAATCGAACCAGCCAGACCCGCTGCCCTGGTGTGAAGGCGATCCGATCCGTTAGCAGCACCTCGGATTGATAGCCGTCAATTTCCACGCGGGTCGGGTCAAGATTGAATTGCCGCGCGTAAAACAGATATGTTGCCGCGACTCCGCCGTACAGATAGACCGTATCGGCAGGCTGATCGTTGTCCGCGATAAATTGCACGGCAGCGCGGATGTCGATTCCGTTTCCAGGGATGATCCATGTCATGGTCAGCACGGGCACCAGCAGGAACAGCGACAACACCAGCGCTGCCGGCTGCGACACACGGGACACGGATCGCAGCAGCACGACGACCCCCTCAGCCACGAGCAGTACCACCAGCGGTCCTAAAAACAGAATCAATCGATCGCTGAAGGGATAACGTCGTATCAGGGCGGCGAGCAGGACGAACACGATCGGCAGCGTCAATGCCAGGACATGCGTGCGGCGCTTGTTTATCGCGCTCCAGCCCACGATCAAGGCAAGTGCCGATAGTGCAGCCTCTGGGAAGAACAGCAGGTATTGCAGCACTTCATCGCTCTGTCTGGCGAACCATGCCGACAGCAGACCGATTTCACGGGGGGCGAATCCGCCTTCCCAGAATGAATTGAGATAGGCATTGGCGCTGATTGTTTGCAGCGAGACCAGATAGCTGATCACGAAGCTGCCCATCCACACAGCACACAGCACCATCAATCGCAGGTAGTGCGATCGTGAACGTCCGCGCAGCGTAACCAGCAGCGTCGCAGCAGCGCCGATTGCCACAAATACCGCCGGATGAGAGAACCAAAGCAGAGCAGCGCCGATGCCCCCCCATAAACCGATGCGCAATTTTTCGGGCGGGATTTTTGTGAGATGGTCTGTGATCCACAGAAACAGCAGACAGACCAGTACATCCAGCCCATACTGCTTGATTTCTACTGCGAAGTATAAATACGAGTCGGTGATCGCTAAACAGCACAATGCGACGGGCACGGCATAGCGGCTGATATACACCTCTGCGACGCGCTTCATCAGCAGCAGGCTGGCAATGCTGGCGATGAGCGGCACGAGCCGCAGGATCATCTCGTGCGCGCCAAACAGACTGACCGCCAGACGTTCCAGCCATAGAAAGCCGATCGGCGCAGCCTGGTCGTAGCTCAACGGCTGAAGCAGTTGAATAAAATCCCGTTCGAGGATATTCAGACCGATCACCGCTTCGTCCGCCCACAGGGGACGGTTATAGAGATACTGTGCCAGCCGCAGCAGGATGCCAACCGCAACCGCTCCCCATGTCAACAGCGTCAAAGGTCGCGGAGATGCGGACAAGCGGGTGACACTTTTCGTCATGCGGCTGAGTGTGTCGAGTGCGTCTCGCGGAATCATCAGCGCGATCGACAGCAGCACCAGCGCAATGCTCGCACTTAAAGCCAGCAGGGATTGTGTACTGCGCAGCGGGTGTAAACGTATCTCGATCGTGTAGATGCGCTCGCTGTCATCTGTCAGAATGACCCGCAGCGTCGGCGGATGATCGATCACATCGCACACCGTCATCGTGCCTGTGCCAGTGACGCCTGTACCTCGTATATAAACGGCTTGAATCCCATCGACCTGCCAGGCAATATCGATACATCGATCGCGCGTGTCGATCCAGGGAGTGTCCGTACCAAACTGAATGACAGCCGCGTCGATTTGGGCGGCATGAACATAGCGACCCGGATTTACCGCGATCGACAGCAGCGCGGCTGCGGCGATCATGCACAGCGGCACAATGGCTGTGCGATAGCGTCGCATCGCCACAAGAGTCATGTCGCGTCTGTTGGCACGATCAGGAACAAGGCAGTGTCCCCAGTATCGATCTCCCACGAAAACGACGACCCAATCCCGATCCGCTCGGAATGCTCACGACTGCACACGTTGGAGCATTCGGCAATCAGCATCCAGATGCGACCATCGTGTGTCAGCAACCCCGGTATGTCGCTCAGATAGCCCTCCATGTGGGGCGATATGCCGATGAGCGGATCGGGCAGTCCAGCCATCAATCCCTGAGTACGATAGTACTCATACACGAGCTGCGTATAGCTGTGCACGTAAATACGATCGGCTGGCTGATAATGCTGTTCGATATACGCCATCGCCTGCCGGGTCTGTCTGGCACTCGGTGTGTTGGCTGTAGTCAGCGCGGCTGCAGTACCGCCAATCACCAGAACAGCCGCGATCAGCCCATGCAGACGCCGCCATCGCAGCCCTTCTGCCAGCCATTCATACCCTATTGCAGCCACCAGCAGCAGCGGAATCGTAAGGAAAATGTTCTGACGTGCGCCATGATATGGATAAAAGCGCAAAAATGCCGCCACAATGGTCAATGGGAATAGGACCCACACTATCGTGATACCCGCGTCACGATAGCGCCGCTGGCTGATCACTGCCGCACCGCCGATCAGCGTGAGCAAGAAAAAAATATCGCCAGGAAATGTAAACTCGATAATTTCACGAGTCGATTTTATGATGAGATTGACCAGCGAACCCAGCGTGCCGTCGCCGTAGCTGGACGCCAGGTAACCCGTACCCGCGAAACCGCCGGCGGTAAACTGAAAGCGCAGCGTCGTAAAATAGACGATCACCACACTGACGAATACAATCGCTTGCAGACAGATCCAGATCGTCAGCGCGCGGATGCGGCGATCCTGGCTGCGCAGCCAATCGATGAAAAAAACAATGTTGAGCGATGCGATCACCAGCGCCAAACCATACTGTGTAAAGATGCTGACGCTCCACACCACTACCAGCAGCACACTGTTGCGCGCTGTGCGACTGCGACGATAGGCAGTGAAGGTGAGCAGAATGCCGATCGTGAGTAAAGCGACGAGAGCGTATTCACGGACTTCCTGTGCATAACGAATTTGCGTGGTCGCCACTGTAAACAGCAGCGCACAAAAATAGGCGGATTGCCTCGACACAATCTGCCGTGCCAGCGCATACATCATGGGAATTGCGACGACCCCCGCAGCGAGCGAGATCGCCCGCAGCATAGCCTCGCTGTTTCCCAGATGCAGTACTGCGGAGAGCGACCACGCGAACAGCGGCGGCGCACTATTTGCAACCGAGTTCATTTCGGTGACCCGTGTCAGGGTCGGCACCTGTGCTATATGAACGAGCATCACCTCATCAAACCAAAGCGATTCAAAAGTCAAATGATAGAGGCGCAACCCCGCACCGATCAGCGTGAGCAAAGCAACTGCCCAGGCTGGACGATCCAGCAGCCAACGACTGGCAATCCGCAGGCGATTTACAGCGCGTGCCGCGTAGACCGAGATGGGCTGATGCTCTGCAATGATGATCGAACCGAGCATGACAAGGCAAAACAGCCAGAACCAGCCGTTGTTTTCAAAGCTCAGTATGTTTGTCGAGTAGGTGAGGGTTTCCCCTGTCTGAGTCAGGATGCGGAACGTGACAGGCGCAGCGCTGTCACATATGACGGTGGCGCCGCTGCCCGTCACGCCCAGCTCGTTCAGGTATATTTCACGGATACCCACGACATCCCACGACACATTGACGCAGGCAGATCGTGAAAAGACGCGCGTTCGATCGACGAAAATGCGGACTCGACTCGCTCCTGAACTCGTAGAGACGCTGTAGCTGGCGGGAAAAAGCAGGACGATCAGCAGCAGCAGGCACAGGACGCCTGTCAGAATACGGAGTTTGCCCCTCATAATTTCACCTCGGACCACCCCATCGAGCCTCCTCCCTACCCGCCCACGTCCAGATGCGCCAGCGCCGACGGCACATCGGCTGCCTGTCCTTGCCATGATCGCGTTCGTGGATCGCCATGATCTTCAGATACTGTACCGCCGAAAGGATATTGCCGCTCGCATGGCGTCCGCTTTGTTCGAGCGCCTCATCGGTGACGGTCTGCGTCCAGGCGAGCAGCGCCACGCGCCTCACGCATGACACCGCGCGCCTCGTCGGTGTGGTGGCGGCGCCAGCATGAACAGCTCATCGATAGTCGGTCGGACTAATTCCCCTGGCGCTGAATCGCCGCCGCGACTGCCCGCAAATCCGCCTCACAACCGGGCGGAATGCTATTGGCGGGCAAACCATCGAGACTGGCATCCAGGACGAGTTCCGGCGGCAGCAGTTGCGCTCCGGTCTGGACTTCGCCGACCCACTCAGCCACGCCGCCTGACCTACCTCGTTACTCTATTAAACGGGGGGGAGACTGTAACTCATCCTGGCCTCCTTTATCTTCCTCGTCGAGGTCATTCGGCGCATCGCTCGCAGAAGGCTTCGGCTTCACTGCCAGCGTCAGAGTTGCGTTTTGCACATCCGATCGCGGCGGCGGGGGCGCGTAGGCACGCACGCGACGCATCCCGATCTCGATGTTCACGCCGAGCGCGATGCCATACTCATTTTCCTGTAGCATGTCGAAAAGGCTGGACCAGACATTGAACGCCCTGTCCTGTGGATCGAGTATCCACGGTTCCCAATTCCCTGGAGACCTCCAGGAATCGATCATCTCGATGCGACCATTTACAACCCGGCGGCTCGCCTCGCTCAGATACGCCACCAGCCCGGAGAAGATGACCGGATCGTGGAGGCACTTCAGCCTGCCACGTGCTTTGACCTTGCGCGTCATTGTATCGAGTATCGGACTGTCACTAGGGCGATAGTCAAATTCCTCAGCCGACATTTTGAACGCCTGCGCCAGCCCGGTGATGAGGTCGGTTATGTGCTGGTCGAACTCGCGCCCGTGCAGCAGTCGTTCCGAAAGTATATGTTGCGGTCCTCTAGCCGCTTCCGCCTTGAACTCCATCATGCTCTGTAGCCACAATTCACGATCAGGATAGAGCCCCGCCAGATTCCTATCGATTATGTCCAGCAGCTGCCCGCTGGGATGGGCATATAACTGAGCGCTACCCTCTTTCCGGCCGACGACCGCTTCCAACTCCAGATCGCGCGTCCACTGGGTATCGCTCAACAGTTCCTGAAACGCGCGCCTGCGTAACCGCTGTACCTTTGGCCATTTCATGGTCATTCGGAGTAGTCCAGTTCTGCAATATCTGGATCCTGGTCTGGTATGACGTTGGAGTTCAACGTCAACATAGCGATGCTTCCGGGAACTGAAGCACAGGACGGTTCTAAAAGACCGCCAAGGGTTGGGGTTACTTCCGGGTTCAGCAGCGTGACGGTGTTGACAGACAGCCTAGAGGTGCGCGGCGTCGCCCCTCGCCGTTCTGAAACCGTTCCATGACACAAGATAACCTGTCGGGCGGTCGCTTCGCTGATGAGCGACGGAGTCAGGATCGCGTCGGAGGTCGTGATCAGCCGGACGAACCCGACATTAAAAGCGGCACAAGATCGGTTTGACCACTTCGCGCCACATCAAAGAAGCCGCGAAACTGATACTGACGATAGCTCGGAGAGATTTGTGCGTTCGTGGCTTTGACCTCGACCAAGTCACTTGATGGAAAAATTGTAGGCACCTCCACCCCTTCTGTATTCCGGATTAGCAGGATAATATCTGCCCTTCCATCCGGCCTTACGGCTGAAACCTGTCCGAATGTCGCTGCAATTCGTTCATCGGAGCGCATGTTATCCCTGTACTCAAGCAACCCTTGCAGTGCCAGCATCCGCCCCTGGAAATAAACTCCCATTTCGCGGTTCCACTGCACACCAGGATAGGTAGGCGGAATACCATTCGTCCAGGGGATTAGATCGGGATACGTTCGTGCAATATCACGAAGGCGGCGCGCAGTGAAGGGTGCTATCTGCCCGATCAGCGCATCTTCTGGATCAGCGAAATAGTAAAGCACCGAGCGTGACGCAATCTCGCTGCTGCCATTCGGCAATGAGCGGAAGAACAATCGTACCGTCGCATCTCCACTGGCTTCAAAATAGTGAAGCTGCAGCGGTTTGAAATTGCCGCCAACCAGAGAGTCAAGATAGATGACGCCGCAACTGCGCGTTAGCACCTGATTGATCCAGCGATCAATGATCAGTCGATTATCGATCCATAGCCGAATTCCGTCATCCGCTTCGACACAGAATTCATATTCGCCAGAGGAGTTGACCCGCACGTCGCCTGTCCAGTCTACAGAAAACTGATCTGGAGTTACACCAGCGAGTGGGGAACCATTTCCCCACTCCTGATCGACTACCATACCCAACTGCGTCCCGATATAGCTGTCGAAGTTGGTGCCGCTGTAGTAATCCGCCCTAAGTCCATAACCTTCTTCGGAACACAGTGGACTCAATGACCGTACAGCAGCATTATCAATGGGTGGAAGCGGACATATTAGGTAGGGTCGGTGTCGCAGTCGGCGTAAGTGCAAACGTCGGCGTGAACGCAGGTGTGTTTGTCGGGCTGGGCGTGCGCGTCGGACGCGGCGTGTTGCTCGGCGTGCGCGTCGGACGCGGCGTGTTGCTCGGCGTGCGCGTCGGACGCGGCGTGTTGCTCGGCGTGCGCGTCAGCGAGGG
>Ga0163154_10003810_pt1 | contig 20447 bp, 21 predicted proteins | sample OliLakLV19MP9P1_FD_148649 | JGI IMG/M metagenome (GOLD analysis project Ga0163154, IMG submission 148649) | Freshwater microbial mat bacterial communities from Lake Vanda, McMurdo Dry Valleys, Antarctica - Oligotrophic Lake LV.19.MP9.P1 | ecosystem: Environmental > Aquatic > Freshwater > Lake >...
ATTTTAATCATTAGACAACTTCGCCTTTATAAATCCAGACTTTAATACCTACGTAACCAGAGCGAGTCCGGGCTGGGGCATGGAAGTAATCAATGTTAGCGCGAATGGTTTGAGTAGGAATTGAACCTTCAAAATATTTTTCACTTCGAGCAATTTCCGCACCACCAATTCTACCAGATAAGGCAATCTTCACGCCTTTTGCTCCGGCACCCATGACTTTTTCCAAAGCTTGGGAGGTAGCGCGACGATGTGGAAAACGCTTAATTAATTGCTCAGCAATCCGTTCAGCCACCAACTTGGCACTCAAGTCAGGCTTCTTTACTTCTTCCACTTTTAGCTCAACTCGCACTTTATCTTTTTTCAATTTAGACAAATTGAGTAAGTTCTCAACTTCTTTTTTAACGTCTTCTAAGTTAGCGCCGCCTTTACCGATCACCACTCCAGGCCGGGAAACGTAAAGGATGACTTTAATTGTTGTTAATGAGCGTTCAATGTCAATTTCTACCACACCAGCGTTAGCTAACTTTTTATTCAAGTAGGTGCGCAGCCTGTAATCTTCAATCAACTTATCTGAATATTGTGCAGGAGGCGCAAACCAGCGAGACTTCCAGGTGAAAGTACTGCCGATACGGAATGTGATTGGATTAACTTTTTGTCCCATACTTACTTTTGTGTCTCTTTACTAGATTTGGTTGTTTTTGGTTTACTGACCTTGGTCGGTAATTTCTCAGTTTTCACTACAGTAGGTGCTGCTGAGGCAGCTTTGATAGCTGGCTGAGTAGTAGTCACGGCCTCTGATTTAACAGCTCCGGTTTCTACAGCTTTTAAGCGAACTACAATGTGGCTAGTACGTTTCTTGATTTCATGACCGCGACCACGACTAACAGCACGCATTCTTTTGAAGGTTGGACCTTCATTAATCATAATTGTGTCAATACTTAAATCAGCAAACTTTAAACCATGATTATTAACAGCGTTAGCGATGGCTTGTTTTAGGGTTTTCATCAACACCATGGTTGATTTACGTTCAATAATAGCCAGCTGCTGTAACGCCTTATCTAATGACATCTTTTTCACCGCATTAGCTACCAGTCGCACCTTGCGGGGACTTTGTCGAGTGAATTTTTGAGTTGCTGTAATTAACATAGTTTGGCGGCTTTGGTTAAATCCATTGCCAGTTTTTATGTCTTAGCTAAGACACGTTTAACGATCTTTCCATGACCTCTGAAGGTTCTGGTAGGAGCAAACTCGCCTAAGCGATGACCCACCATAGCTTCATTCACAAATACTTCAATAAACTTACGACCTTGATGCACCATAAAAGTGTGACCTACAAAATCAGGGGCAATCGTGCAGGCACGACTCCAAGTTTTAATCGGAGCCTTGGTTCCGCTGTCCTTTTGTTTCATGACCTTAGCAGCTAGCTTGGGGTCAACAAATGGTCCTTTTTTACTTGATCTTGACATAAGTTTATGACTTTATTCGTCTATCGGCGACAATGTATTTACTACTTGGTCTCTTTTTATCTCGGGTCTTCTTACCTAAGGCATGTTTACCCCATGGTGACTTAGGATGGGTTAATCCAATCCCGCTACGGCCTTCACCACCACCATGTGGATGACTACCTGGGTGTTGAGCCACACCACGAACTCCGGGGCGGATTCCCATCAGACGTTTGCGACCAGCTTTACCAATCTTGCGATTCTTCCAATCTGAATTTCCAACCTGGCCGATTGTAGCGAAACACTCAGCATTAATCAATCTGATTTCTTTGGAAGGCATCATGACCGTCACATATTTACCCTCTTTGGACTGAACTGAAGCCGCTGTCCCAGCGCCTCTGACCAGTTGAGCACCCTTACCAGGAGTCAATTCCAAGTTGTGAATTGGAGTACCAATAGGCACATTGCGCAAAGGTAAAGCATTTCCCAACCGAACCTCAGCTTTATCACCTGACATGACTTGAGCATTGACCTCTAAGCCTTCAGGAGCCAGCATATAGGTCTTTTCACCATCGGGATAGATAATGAGAGCTACGTGAGCGCTACGGCTAGGATCGTACTCTAGGCGCTCAACTCGGCCACCGATATTGCGTTTAGAACGGCGCCAATCAATGATCCGTAATCGCTTCTTCATACCACCGCCACGATGTCGGACAGTGATGTGACCATCAGCTCCGCGACCTTGGCGTTTGACGTGACCAGCTTTCAACAATGATTTCTCAGGTGCGCCTTTGTGTAAGACAATACCTTTGACATCAACTCTGTGACGTTGGCCGGGACTGGTGGGTTTGCGTTGGACTAACATAAATTATTTGAGCCTCACTTTAGGCGGTAGCTCCTTGAATATCAAACAACTCAATTTTTTGACCAGCTTTGACAGTCACGACGGCTTTTTTGATCTTTGGTTGACGACGTTGTAACCGCTTGCGGCCCGTAGCTTTGAGACTGCGGTGACCAAAAATAGTATTAACGCCTTCAACGTCAACGTTAAAAGTCGCTTGAACCGCATCTTTAATTTGTTGTTTTGAGGCATCGCGTTGAACTTCAAAGGTATAAGCGTTTTGAGACGCTACTAACATCAATGATTTTTCGGTGATGACTGGGTGGATAATTAAGTATGGATTCATGATTATGTGATTTTTGGTTTAGTAACTTTCACAGCTTTAGGCTTAGTGACACTCTTAGCAGTTTTGACTGATTTGACAGCTACAGCTTTTTTAGCTGGAACAGTTTTAACTGGTTTGACAATTTTACTTGATTTGGCAGCGGTGACTGGTTTAGCCACAGACTTCAAGCTTTTGGCAAGCACTCGAGCTTCTAACTTAGCGACTGACTCAGCCGTTAAGATAATTGTGTGAGCATGGACAATATCTAAAGCAGTGACTTGAGAAGCAGTCATAACGTGCAAATTAGCCATATTGCGGATCACCCGCATAATTTCGATATTAGTCTCAGGCAAGATCACCAAAATCTGTTCATCATTAACTTGGAAACCAGTTAAAGTTTTGCGCGCGGTTTTGAGGTTGGCAGCTTGACCAAGTTCTAGTAAGAAACAATGTTCTGCTTGGGCGGTTAAAGCACTAGCTAAAGCTTGAGCTCTCATCCGAGGCGATAACTCCAAACTCCAGTTTTGTAAGCCGTTAGGACCATGTGAAACACCGCCACCGACAAAGATATTAGGCGTGCGAGCACCATGACGCGCATTCCCAGTGCCTTTTTGTTTAAACCATTTCTTTTTGGTGCGGTTAACTTCAGAACGAGTCTTTGTTTTTGAGGTACCTTGGCGTAAACGAGCCAAATAAACTCGAATTGCTTGGGCTAAGAGTACTGGACTGGTTTCAACGGCAAACAAAGCATCTGAGACGGTGGCTTTGATGTCTGAAGTTGAGCTAGTGGTTAAGACTGGTAATTGCATGATTAGGGGGTAGAGGTTTGGATAGTTGTATCAGGTAAGACTTCTGGAGTAACTTCAGCGGGGACGTCTGAGGTGACATCTGAGACTGGGGCTTCAGCCACGACAGGTTGAGGAACTGTCAAACCTGAGGCGTCAAGGTTGAGTTCCATGGCTTTTTTATCGCCAGTTTTGCGAATACTGATGACTGATGAATTTGCACCGGGCACCGGGCCGCTCAACCAAACTTCATTGGTTTTTGTGTTGACGTATAAAACAACTAGATTAGCCACAGTTTGAATATCTGTACCATAGTGACCAGGCATGCGTTTGCCTTTGACCACTAAACCTGGAGTAGTACCTGAACCAATCGAACCAACAGCGCGTTGGCGGTCTGATTGACCATGAGTTCGGCCACCAACACCACTAAAACCGTGACGTTTAATAGCACCAGCAAAACCACGACCTTTGGTGGTGCCTTGGACTTTAACCACGTCACCAACGGTGAGCTGTTCAACTAAGTGTAAAGTTTTACCAACTAAGGAGTCACCCTTAGCAGCTACATTTTCTAACTGCATACCCTTTAAAAGTTTGGATCCAACTGAAAAACCACCCTTTTCTACTTTAGAGCGAAGCGGTTTTGACATGTTTTTGAGTTTTTTGCGACCATAACCAACTTCAAAATAGGTGGCTTGAAGATCGAGTTTGTTATCAGGATTTGAGGTGCGAGGGTGGAGAGGATGTTGAGCAACGACATTGATGGGACCGACCACACATTTAGTGATCGCTACCCGTTTGCCCTGGGTTGTCCAAGCTTGGGTCATGCCGATTTTGGTTGCTAATACTGCCGTTATCATACGTTTTTGCTTCGCTTTCAGCGAAGTTTACTGCTCTATCTTGTTCTGTTTTATGTTGTTTATTAGTCAAAACGCCATCTCCTGAGCTGTACTAGAAAACACAGTCTCTTCAAATTACATTTTGATTTGAATGTCGACACCTGCTGGCAAACTCAAATGCATTAACGAGTCAATGGTTTTACCTGTAGGGTTAACTACATCAATCACTCGTTTGTGGGTTCGAATTTCATAATGTTCTTGGGCGTTTTTATCACTGTGAGGGGAAACTAAGACCGTAAAAGACTTACGATGTGTAGGTAAAGGAACTGGACCAACTACTTTAGCTCCGGTTGAAAGTGCGGTTTCCAAGATTTTGCGACTGGCTTCATCTAAGACTCGATGATCATAACCCTTGAGACGGACTCTGATTTTCATAGCTGGTGATGAAGCTTGTGCTGTCATACGTATTAAATTGCGTGTTTCTTACACACCATTAACTTATTTTTACCACAGAGGGCGATTATACAGAACACTTTGCTCGATGTAAACAGTCTAGTTAGACTACGCTGCTCCAAAGCTAGTTTTTGGACCAGATTTTGCGACTTAAACATCTTGTGGCTGAACCTGAGTAGTCATGGTTTTTCGAGCTTTTTAGAAAACTCGAGCTTTTTTACTCAGATGTAAGCCAGGATATGTGATTGCCCCGAAGCATTACGTTCTTGAGTAATTACCATCTTTCTACCCTGATTTAACCACTTACCTAGCTCGTCAGACTCCAATTTCCGCTCGTTAAAATACTGGTTGTAGCGAGACCAGTAATCAAGCGCTGCTTCTAGAGCTGGAAGGGAACCTTCAGCCTCCGCCAAGCGTAAGATACAGCACAGCTAGGTCCGAATGTGTGCCTAAGTATTGTTTTTCAGCTAAAGTTAAAACCTGCCCATCGCTTTGATTGTTCTCCCCCAAACCAAGAGTTTGGCGCTCAGCTTGGCTAATTTCATGTGGTGATATGTGCCGCTTGCTGGCGACGCCCCGTTCGAATCAGGGTCACAGCCTTATCTTGGGCAGCTTCTGCCGGCGGATGAATCACTCCACCACCAATAGTTATTGAATCCCGATGCGTTAATTGGAGACTGTTCCTAGCTTTCTGCATGACATCAATATTACACAGTAAATCATCCTGATTGAGTCAAGGTACGGGCTGGGGATTAAAACCTCTTTTTTAGAACTCGCTTCAACTGAGTCCAGTAAGGTGCTTTTTCAAGTGACAGATATCTATTAGCTTCGGCGTGACCAATTCTGAGTAAGTCAAACAACACAATTTTGATTTGATAAATAGTGACAGCATCTGCATTGAGGCTTGCCAGATATAGTTTTTCCCAGACTGTTTCATCATTCAATAAAAATTCCCACGATTCGGAATACCTCTTGATACTCACCTTTTTGACTAGCTAAGCTAACATCATGAACTGCGGTAGTTGCTTTAGCTTCTAACGTTAAGAGTTCTTCTCCACCTTTTGCTATAGTAAATAGTATTTTAATACACTTTTGATAGATTTTGATAGTAAATGATTGTCTCAGAGAATGGGAAAACCGAAATTGAAACACTTTTAAAAACCCTACCAAAGACCCGCCTTGCGGCGGGTCTTCTAGTTTCAATGTATTGCTACTTGAGAAATTAACTCAAGACTTTAGTAATAGCACCGGCACCAATGGTGTGACCACCTTCGCGGATAGCGAAGCGAACACCTTCTGTCATGGCAACTGGAGCGATGAGCTTCACAGTCATCTTAGCGTTGTCGCCAGGCATAACCATTTCCACACCGTCTGGTAATTTGATCTCACCAGTCACGTCTGTGGTGCGGATATAGAATTGTGGGCGGTAGCCAGTGAAAAATGGCTTGTGTCGTCCACCTTCTTCTTTGGTCAAAATGTACACTTCAGCTTCAAAGTCAGTATGAGCTTTGACACTGCCGGCTTTAGCCAAAACTTGACCGCGTTCCACTTGTTCTTTTTCAATACCACGGAGCAAGATGCCGACGTTATCGCCTGCTTGGCCTTCGTCTAACATCTTACGGAACATTTCCACACCAGTCACAGTTGATTTTTGAGTGGGTTTAATACCGATAATCTCAATATCTTCACCAACTTTAACTCGACCAGCTTCAATCCGACCCGTGACTACAGTACCACGACCCTTGATTGAGAAGACGTCTTCTACGGGCATTAAGAATGGCTTCTCGAGATCACGAACTGGATCTGGAATATAACTGTCCACAGTTGCCATTAGTTCCATGATCTTGTCTTGGTAAGCAGAATCTCCTTCCAAAGCTTTGAGAGCTGAAACACGAATGATTGGCGTTTCGTCACCGTTGAAACCATATTTGGTTAACAACTCGCGGACTTCCATTTCCACTAAGTCTAATAACTCAGCGTCATCCACCATATCGACTTTGTTGAGAGCGACGACCAGTTTTGGTACGTTAACTTGTTTGGCCAAGAGGATATGCTCTCGAGTTTGAGGCATAGGACCATCAGTGGCTGCTACCACTAAAATAGCACCGTCCATTTGAGCGGCGCCAGTGATCATATTTTTGATGTAGTCAGCATGACCTGGGGCATCAATGTGAGCATAGTGGCGTTTGGCAGTTTCATACTCTAAGTGTGAGATGTTAATGGTCACACCACGAGCGGCTTCTTCTGGAGCGTTGTCGATGTCAGCGTAGCCCATAGCCTTGTTCAAAGGTGAAGGGAATTTAGCTGCTAGAGTTGTGGTAATAGCGGCTGATAAAGTCGTCTTACCGTGGTCAACGTGACCAATGGTCCCAATATTAACGTGGGGTTTGTTGCGGACAAATTTTGCTACGTCTGCCATATGTCTCCTAAAATTATAAAGTACTAACGTGCGACCTTAAGTCGAGTTTTGATTATATATGGTAAAGTCAGTTTTTACAAAGAGCGGAAGTTGGTGCAGATAACTGCAAAACTGCTTCTCTCTGCAAACCCCTTCACTCATATTCTAAGAATGTCGCTCACACACTCATTACCTATTTCTTATTAAAGTCACAGGATTTTGTTCTATATCTAGATTAGAGCATATGCTTCATTTACTTTTTATTTCACCGCATAGTGACCCTCAAGCTGATCTCAGGGAGCCCGACAGTGGTGGCCAGTGTATTTATGAGCACGAACTTGCCTTAGCTCTTTCTCATTTGCCAGACTTTAAGATTACCACTTTTTGCCGACAAAATCGCCAACGACCGCTACTCACGCTAGTCAACACCAGCTACTCCATTGTCAGAATTCCCTGTGGTGGATCGGAATTTATTCCCAAAGAAGAGATAGAGCGCGTCTTACCAGAGTTTGTCTTGAAAATAAAAGACTTCCTGGGCACACCGGCAGCAGATGAAGTCAGAATTATTCATGCTCATTATTGGGATGGTGGTTATGCGGCCTTAAGGCTCAAGTGGTTAACGCAAACCAAACTACCGTTAGTCTGGACGCCACATTCTTTGGGTTGTGCCAAACGCAAAAAGTTTCCTGGGTTATCAAACGAGCTTAACTATAACTTCATCACTCGGCAGCTTTGGGAAAGCTACGCTAGTATGATGGCTGACAAAGTAGTGGTGTCCTCAGAAAAAGAGAAAATATTACTTATGAATGAGTATAGTATCGATAACTCAAAAATTGAGATCACACCACCTGGGGTCACCTTTCAAAATCTAGTCCCACTCAGCCAGGCCAGGGCGCGCCGACAGCTAGCCATACCGATGAAGGCTAAAATCCTGTTGTGTTTGGGCAGGATAGTCAAGACCAAGGGCTACCATCGCGCAATTGCTGCTCTTTATGAGCTAAAGAAGCTATATCATCAGCCAGTCAAGTTGCTAATTATTGGTGGTTCGACTCATCCTACATCACCAGAGGAGATTGAGTATCGTCTGTATTTACGCTCACTGATTGAAGAACTATCACTTCAAGAAGATGTGATTATGCTACCAGCGCTAGCTCATGATCAAGTGACCGTAGCATTCAGTGCCGCTGATATCTTTCTAATGCCCTCCTTGAATGAACCATTTGGCTTAGTGACTTTAGAGGCCATGGCCACCAAAACCCCGGTGGTCGCTGCCAATACCGGTAGTACCCTCAATCTGATTAGCCATAATCAAACCGGAATTCTAACAACTTTTGATGAACCTCGGCGAGTTGCTCAATATCTTTTATCTTTACTGAAAGATAAAGAGCTGTCTGAGCTGATTGCCAACAAGGCGTATAAAAAAGTCATTCTAGACTTTGATTGGTACAACAAAGCCGAAAAGTTCAGTCAAATTTATCGAGAAATCAGTCGGCAGGGTGACGTCGATAATTTTTTCGAACTAGTTCAAACACATTATTTTTTACAACGACATTTTGTTTAAAAAGCATGCAATTTTACATTAAAGACAACTACTACTTTGACATCGATCTTCAAAACCAACTGCGGATCTCAGGGCCAGAGAATCATTTGTTTTTGGCCTTAAGTTTCCCCAAAGATTTATTAATAACCATAAAAGACTATCGGATGGTCAAGCATTCACTTCACGTCACCGTCAAACTGGCCACTTCGCAGCTAACCATCCCCATTCCGATTGTGGCTGACATTCGGACCCTACGTACCTTTACTGAACCAATTGAGCCACACCCGAGCTATGGTGAATTAATTGAACGAAAGCAAACTGAGTTAATTCCCAAAAGGATCGTCCCAATCTCGATCAGCCGAACAAAAGGCTTTGCCTTTTATAACTTTTTTATCGATGAAACTGGCGGTAAGAAGAAGTATGGTTCAAAGATTTCGGTTGCTTCACCGACAACCATTCAAGTAATTGACAACAGGCTCACCATTTCTGGCCAGGATCCACTAGTACTGACGATCTCAACGATTACCAATATTCGCCTTAAAGATCGGATACGCAAGAAGATCTTTAATTCTAGTTTCTCATTGCCTCACGAGCTGCTGAGTCCGCAAATTCAAGAAATTTACCACCAGTCTCAGACTTTTGTGGAGCATTTAATTAGAAGTAAGAAAACCAGTAGCTTTGAATACGGGACCATCTTTCCTCGTGACTGGATTGAGTCGGCTGATTTGGGTCATGGCGATTTGAGCCAGGCAACAGTGGATTATATGTACACCCAGGCTATGCAACACATTTCAAACCAAGGTGAAGCTTGGCACGAAAATGCTATCGGTGAGTTTAGAACTAAACTGCATGATCCATCCCAAACCATTGACCGCAAAATGATCGATATTGAGCCGCGCTATATCTTGGGGATTTCGCAAGTCAGCAAAACCTTGCTCACCGATCCTGAGATACAAAAAAAACTCAGGTTGGTGGCGCGCTACCTGATAAAGCAGGCAGAAGAAAATGATTTAATTTCCTTTAAAAAAATTGTCAATTCTGATGAGTATTATCTAGTTGGCAACTGGCGTGATAGCTATCATGCCTACCCTGGTCAAAAATCCCCGCTCTCACCCTATGACGTGAACTGTGTTCTTTATCCGATGAGTTTGCGCGTCATCAGACAATTTCACAACTTTTTTGAGATTGATGATTTAGAAAAACTAAACACTTTGATTCAAAAATGGGATGATCAGAAACAGAGATTTAGACTCAATCATACCGACACCCTGATGGGCTATGCCATAGCACTACACGGTAAAAAGCATCTGCCACTTTCAATTGCCCATCTTGATGAAAGCTATGATCTTTTTTATGGTCTCCCTAGTCTGGAAGAAATTGTCAGTTTTGCCCAAAAAGTTATGGATCCCAACTTCTTCTACACACCGGTGGGTCCGATTTTGGTTGACATCGATGATGAAAACTTCACCACCGGTAATTATCATGGCAAAGTGATTTGGCCCAAACAAGCCGCCTATTGCGTGATTGGATTGGCAAAACAATTTCGTCGGGGTTTAAAAGAAGGCTGGCCCTGGCCTGTGACTGAAAAAATTAAACTGGCGGTCACTACCACTGCTGAAGCCTGCTTCAAAGGCTGGGAAACCCTGGGTTGCGTGCCCGAACTCTACTATTATGATGAAAAAAAGCGCAAAGCTCGTCTCTACACCGACCAAGAAAGTTATGAAGGCCAGATGAGTTTAATTCAGTTATGGTCGTCAGTTGGCTGCCGGCGAATTATTCAAGAATATGTCTCAGTTAAAAAAATTTCCGAGGCATTGTAAAGAAAGAGTCTATGCGTATTGTCTTAACCGCTCCGATTGAAGAACCAGTCCCACCAGTTAAGTATGGCGGCACCGAGTTAGTAGTGTCCAATCTAGCAGAAGAAATGATTAGACTTGGTCATGAAGTCTATCTTTTGGCGTCAGGCGATTCTCAAACCAGCGCCCAATTAGTGCCATTAATCCCCACGTCGCTGCGCAAAATGTATCGCCCAAGTGAAATTGATACATGGCGAAATGTCTTAAAAGTTACTCAGTTAGCTAAAGTTTTACAAGAAATTAAACGCTTACAGCCAGATGTGGTTTACAACCACCAGGGTTGGCGGTTGGCCCCGTTTATTCCCTTGATTGATTGTCCGGTATTCACCACGATTCATGGACCGCTGAATACACCGCAGGAAGAATTCACGTATCGTCACTATCCTAAAACACCGCTAATTTCAATCTCACTCAATCAGCGTTTGGCCATGCCCAAACTCAACTGGGTCAAAAATATCTATAATGGAATTGACATCAGATTGTTCCCATTATCAAAAGCTAAAAACCGCGACTACTTTGCTTTCTTGGGTCGCGTCTCACCAGAGAAAGGCTTGAAGGAAATTTGTTTGATGATAAAAAATACCCAACACAAACTCAAAATTGCTGCCAAAGTTGATACGGTTGATGTGCCATACTTTGAACAAGAGATTAAACCTTTGATTGATGGCCAGCAGATTGAGTTTATTGGTGAAATTGGTCCCAAGCAAAAAGCTCGTTTTTTGCAAAAGGCTAAAGGCTTATTATTGTGGCTCAACTGGGAGGAACCATTTGGTTTGGTGGTGATTGAAGCCTTGGCGTGTGGCACACCAGTGATTGTTAATCGGCGCGGTGCTATGTCAGAAATTATGAGCAATGGTAAAACTGGTTTTCTGGTTTCAAATCTACTTGAGATGCAAACTCAGCTAGATCAAGTAGAAAGGATCTCATCTAAAGTCTGCCGCCAGCAAGTCTTGGATCGTTTTACGGCTCGCAAAATGACAACTGCCTATCTCAGTTTGGCTACTGAAAAAAATAATTATCTGCTTTGAAAAGTGAGACAGATGCCCTCTAATCCATTCATTACTCCGGGCCTGATCCTCGACATTGATGATACTTTGTGCGACACGTCTTTGACCTGTGCTCAAGCTGTGATTTCCCACTTGAATACGGCTGCTGCTCAAACTCTCGCCCTCAAGTTCTTAAAAGTTTATGGCATGCCAGATTTAGTACCAGAGTGGCAAAGCCCCCCCATTCGATCTTTGATTATGCGACTTTTAACCGATAAGGTTTTTTTGGCGCATCTCCCACCAATTCTAGAGGCCCAAAGGCATATTGCCTTGCTCAATCAGACATTTCCGATTGCGTGCTATCTCACTTCTCGTCTATCAGACTTTCAAACCGTCACTTTTAAGTGGCTGACTCAGCATGGTTTTCCGGCTGCCCCTCTGATTTGTCGTCCAGAGAAGAGTCTGGCAAAGGACTGGAAACTGCGTTTTATTGTGGACCACAAGATTATGGCTACTGCCTATATTGATAATGAAATCTATGTCCCAGGAAACTTGGATTTTGGGGGGAAGTTGCTGGAAATAATTCGCTTTACAAAACTCACACCGGCTCACTCAAAACTGACTATCTGTGATGATTGGGAAACAGTTATAAAACAGTTATTATAAAAAATTACCGACTTTCAAGCTTAGATTTTAATTGATCTAAAGTTGCTTTGAGTCTCACATTGAAAGCTATAATTTTCTGCTTTTCTTGAGCTCTTGAAGATCTAAGTCCATTGCAATCAAGTATATTTTTTATAATTTTCTTAGCTTCTGTAAATGTAATGGGGGTTGCGGCTATCGTAAAATCAGAATCTTTTGCCTCATTTGTTGTGAACGATTTGTTGGTAATAAATCGCAGCCTGTTAGTCTGATAATCTTCAAAACCCCTAAGAATCAATTCAAGTCCTTGTATCATTTCTGTGTAAAGAGCGGCAGGAAAATTATTTTCTTTTTTAGGTCTTGAATTGGGTTCATAGTCAGCTCTAGGTGAATCAGGCTATGGTTGTAATGAGCGGAAAAATCCTGAAAAGGAATTTTTGCCATATGGGTTCCTCCGGCATACCAAATGTTACTAGAAAGAAATGTCTTAAAATTACGTTAATGCCTTTTCTCTCTTCAATGATTTTTTCGGTGATGTTCTGTGGAATAAGTGACTGAGGAACAGGCGCCTGCTGCTTTTGCATCGAAAGCGCTAGCATTTGTTACATCTGCCATATGTCTCATAAATTATACAGTTGTAACTTGCTACCTTAAGTAACAGCCTGTTTATATTAGGAGTAATTCAATTTTACAAAAGGAAGAATTGATCTCAGTGCAATCAGCGTTTTATGTCTGGGAATTTATAATGAGGTCTAGTAGCAAGTAGTCTTCAGCGCTAAAATTACTAATGTATGATTTAATTATCTTTAAAAGGGATCGAGCTTGTTTTTCTGTTTTTTCTAACTCATTTTCAGAATTTGGTTCATTTTTTCCCAGAGGTCTTTGCTTTTCTTGAGGTATTTTGAGCAAAAATTGCTTAGCAACTTCTTTAACTAATGGCTGATATGTTGGGTCTAAGTTTGACCATGCTCCTAAACTGGTAAAATTGCCACTCTTTATTGCGTTAGAATATAAAACACTATTCACTACTATAGAACTTTTAAATAGTGACATTTTTGCATTTTGTTCAGCTGAACTAAGTGGCTTCCGAACTAGCGTATAAAGAATCATTACAAGTTCTTTGACAGTTAGATCAGCAAGCATAGGCAACTCTATTTCTCCTGTAGATTTAAAGACTGAGTACAGTCTCGCTTTTGATTCTGGATTATCGATTCCACCTATTCGACTAACCAATTTACTGATTGGTCCTGAAGGATCTAATATAAAGCTATTAGGTACTTCTGAGGTAGTTGATTGAGAGGCAGACTCTTCTGGCACAGAATGAGATTGTGTAGGTTTCAATTGAACAACTTCCAATGCGTCTGGTATAGCTAGTGGTTTCCCAACATTTATAATAAGATCTAAAACCAGATTTATATACCAGTCGCTACTAATTATTTTTAGCTCTTTCAGAAAGAAATCAACCGCTTTTCTATTAGAATCTTCTGTCTTGTAGCTTACTTCATTGGAAACAGAAATAGCTTGGTCTGAGCGCTGTGTCTCGATGACTTCTTTCAAGCGTGTAATTATGGCTTCCACCAGAATTTGGTATTCTAGACTTAGAGATGTCCAAACGCCAATTTTATTTTCAATTATATCATTAATTGATGGGTCAGTAGAGATTTTGACTCTAAAAAGCGTAAAGTCATAACCCTTTTTCATATTCTCCGCCTGATCAGCAACTAATGATAGTAAGGTTCTAAAACAACTATAACTACTTAGTCCTTTGACTCTTGAATAATCAACTCCCCTTGGAGTAAAGACTTGGCTCATTATGGGATCATTGTTAGGCCAAGTGGTCGTAGATCTTGAATTATTCACTCTATTCATTATCTCCATGATGGGGCCTGTTTGCGCAGCAAATGGTAGATTAATCGGTACTTCTGAAGCAGGATTGACTGAATTTTCTAAAGAAAGCGGAACTGCTTTCGTCTGGTTTTCAACTAACGAAGCTATTGCCAGTCCCAGCAATTCATTCAGATCAATTAGATTTAATCGAATTTTGAAATCAGGCCAACTCAATGAGCCATATATTTTTTTGAGTTCTGCAATTTCTGAAGAAGATTGGGTATTCTCAACGAGATTCTTGATCTCCATGTCATTAAACAATGACTCAACTAATCCAACATTCATGTCTAATGTCCTAGTACTTCCTCCATTTAGTTCCTGACTTGTCCTCAATTTTCTAGCAATTACTTCAGGCAAATTTGCCTGCACAAGACTTAACTTATTGTTTGAATCGGATCTTCTTGCTTCAATAATGTCTTTACTGATCAAACTAAACAAAAACATTTTTGCCAATGCCTTGGCATTTTTCTCAGGCTCGAGGTCATTAGAAAACTGACGACCACTCCAAAAAGACACTAAATAGACTAAGGCTGGAATAATGTCAGTTGTTTGATTCCCATGGGAATAAGCGTAGCCTGTGATGGCTTCATGAAGTGCTCTAAGTATTTGCAAATGAGCAGTTACCTTATTTGGCTGGTTTTGTTTTTCCATTCCAGTCAAAGAAATATCAATTAGTCCAATTCTATTAGAATCTCTAGTAAAACGAATATCTGCTGGTTTTCTATCTAACATTGGCATGCCATGGTCTGATAACTCCCAAGTCAAAGCCACAGGAATCAGTAGTGGACCAAAAAACTTCCTAATCTGATAATAGCTCGCACTAATGACACCTGCCGCAAACCTTAGTTCTTGAGCTTGCAAAGCTTCAGTTGTTCTTAAAACTTCAGTGAATTCACTTGGCATTAACTCCATCACAATACCTGTTTGAAAAACTAGTTTCGAACCATCAGTCAGACTAGCTTGATAGTTACTGTTCTCAGATGCCTCACCTTTAAGTGGTTGAAGCACAACTGCATCCACTATTGCGCCACTCGCTTCTTTACTGACCAGGGCAGATCCATAAAGGTAGTAGGCGCGTTCTGATCGATTTGCGCCACCATAATTTGAATTACCCCCATCTGCGCTTGGTACCTTAAGACAGAGTCCTGTGGGCTGGTTGACTAAGTTTAAAATTTCATAAACAGCTCCCAGGGCAGATGGATTGCCCATCTTTCTAAGCATGCAATTATTCAGATTGCCGCTAGTGGAAATTTCTAGAAACTTAAAAATAGGGTGAGAAGCTGTATGGTCTTTAATTATGCTGAGAACACCAGTAAGCTCTACTCGCTCGCTGGCAAGAATGCCTCTTTCTGCTAAGTTTGTTGGATTTAGTAGATCATTGAATCGGTCTTGACGATTTTTTACTTGAATTGCATCAATTTGGTTTAAATTTTCAGCTTCAGCGGTTTCTTGCATACGCTCCATATATGATTTAAGCTTGGTTCTTATGTTTTCTAATTCAGTTTGAGTATTAACTGAGTCATTAGGCATGTCCCTTAAAGCTATTATCCTTTTTATCAACTCATCAGCCTCTGATGATGTACCCAATCTATTTTTACTAATTCTTTCTTGCTCTGAAGTCATTTTTGAGTTTTCAGGATAGAATTCTTCAAGAACTGGATGCGGAGTTTCTGACATATGCTTTGTTCCAATAATACGACACAAATCTTACTAACTACCTTACGTTAATGCCTTTTCTCTCTTCAATGATTTTTTCGGTAATGTTCTGTGGAACTTGATCATAATGTGATGGCAACATCACGCTTGAGGCCCGCCCTTGAGTCATACTTCGCAAAATGGTCACATATCCTTGCATTTGAGCCAAAGGCACTAAGGCAGTAATAATCGTGACGTTGCCGCGATTACCCGTACCTTGAATTTGAGCTCGACGAGCGCCCAGGTCACCAATCACATCACCCATAAAATCGTCTGGTGTGGTAACTTCAACTTTCATAATTGGCTCCAGCAGGATTGGTTTGGCTTTTGCCACCCCTTCACGCATGCCTAAAGAACCTGCCATTTTGAAAGACAATTCGCTTGAGTCTACCTCGTGGGAAGAGCCATCAACTAAAGTCACCTTGATGTCGGTCATGGGATACCCAGCAATAAAGCCGCGTTCACATGATTCTTTGATACCGGCATTTGCGGGTTCAACAAACTCCCGAGGCACCGAGCCGCCGGTAATCGCGTTCACAAATTCATAGCCGGTACCTCGATCTTTGGGTTCCAGCTCTAATACCACGTGACCATATTGACCGCGGCCACCAGTTTGTTTGATGTATTTGCCTTCACCTTCAGCGGCGAAAGTAATCGTTTCTTTATATGCAACTTGGGGAGCACCCACGTTGGCTTCCACTTTAAATTCTCGCTTCATCCGGTCCACTAGAATTTCTAGATGTAATTCACCCATTCCAGAAATAATTGTTTGACCTGTCTCGTGGTTAGACTTGATACTAAAGGTAGGATCTTCTTCAGATAGTTTCTGTAAAGCCATGCCCATCTTTTCTTGATCTGACTTGGTTTTGGGTTCAATTGCCAATGAGATAACTGGCTCTGGGAAGGAAATACTTTCCAAAACAATTGGGTGAGCTTCATCACACATAGTGTCGCCAGTTCGAGTGTCTTTAAGACCTACGATGGCTACAATTTCACCAGCAAAAGCTTCAACAATTTCTTCACGTTGATTGGCATGCATTAAAAGCAAGCGACCGACGCGCTCTCTCACTCGTCGAGTGGAGTTGTAGGTGTAGGAACCTGAAGCCAATTTACCTGAGTAAATACGAACATAGGTGATCCGACCTACATGAGGGTCAGTTTGAATCTTGAAAGCTAAACCAGCAAATGGCTCTTCAGGGACCAATTTCCTCACCTCTTCTTCATTGGTCTTAGGATGCAGACCTTTGATTTGAATAATATCTTGCGGTGATGGCAAGTACTCTACTACAGCATCCAAGAGGATTTGGACACCTGTGTTGCGGAGTGAGGAACCACAGAAAACCGGCACTAATTTGTAACTAATAGTGGCTTTACGTAAAGCGGCTTTTAGTTCAGTAACACTTGGTTCCTGACCGTTTAAGAATTTTTCCATTAAAGCATCATCAGTTTCTGAAATTTGTTCAACTAGGATGGCGCGAAATTTTTCCACCTCAGCCTTCATGTCTTCAGGAATTTCCACATTTTCAAACTCTGCTCCTAGATCACCTTTTTCCCAAACCCATGCTTTGCGCTCCAAAAGTTGGATCACACCTTTGAAGGTATTCTCCACCCCAATTGGCAAAACCATCACTGCTGGCTTAACTCCAAATTTAGTGCGAATATCTTCAACAGTTCGATCAAAATTTGCACCCAATTTATCCATTTTATTCACAAAACAGATCCGAGGCACGTGATATTTGTCAGCTTGGCGCCAGACTGTTTCTGATTGAGATTGCACACCTTCTTCACCATCCAAGACAGTGATGCCACCGTCCAGTACGCGCAAGGAGCGTTCTACTTCAGCTGTGAAGTCAACGTGTCCTGGAGTATCAATAATGTTAAAACGATAATCAGCTTTGTCTAAAGCGGTTTCAAAAACTGGAGTCCAGAAAGTAGTGGTAGCAGCCGACACAATGGTAATACCGCGTTCGCGCTCTTGATCCATCCAGTCCATTTGAGTAGCACCGTCATGAACTTCACCAATTTTATATGACTTACCGGTGTAGTAAAGAATCCGTTCGGTGGTGGTGGTTTTACCAGCATCGATGTGTGCAATGATGCCAATATTTCGAATTCGGTTTAATGGTACCTGGCGATCTGAGGTTTTAACAGTGGTTTGAGCCATATGTAATTTCTAAGTATTTACTATTTTTTCTTGACTAAATAAGTTTACCATCTAAAGTGGGCAAACGCCTTGTTAGCTTCAGCCATACGGTGAGCACCATCGCGTTTAGCAATCGCGCCACCTTGGTTATTAAGCGCATCTTTCATCTCAGCGGCTAACTTTTCACCAAAAGTGTGGAATTCTTTACTGGAACGTTTATTGGCTTCAATTATTAACCAACGGAGTGATAAAGCTAAACCTCGGCGGCCACGAACTGGCATTGGCACTTGGTAGGCTGCACCACCAACTCGGCGAGAGCGGACTTCCATTTGAGGAGCTACCATCCGTAAAACGTCATCTAAAACTTCAAGTGGTTTGCGATTAAGTTCAGTTGCAATTTGCTCTAAAGCTGCATAAACCTGCTTTTGGGCAACAGTTTTCTTACCGTCAAGCATGACATAGTTAATCAGTCGGGCGACTTTGGTGGAGTTATAACGGGTATCCGGAAGGACTTCACGGACTTGGGCTCTTTTGGAACGCATATATCTCTTTCTTCTCAGCTCTGGGCTGATACTGTTAGTCTGGTCTTATAACCTGACTAATATTGGATTACTGTATAAATTAAGTTGCTTTCACACCATATTTACTACGACTGGTCTTGCGGTTTGTGACACCAGCAGCGTCGTACTTACCTCGTACGATGTGATACTTCACACCAGGTAAGTCTTTAACTCTGCCGCCACGAACCAAAACGATACTATGTTCAGCTAAATTGTGACCTTCACCCATGATGTAAGCCGTAACTTCCATCTTGTTTGAGAGGCGCACGCGAGCCACTTTCCGTAAAGCCGAGTTAGGCTTTCTAGGAGTCATGGTTTTAACAATCGTACAAACACCTCGTTTTTGAGGGTTGAATGTTTTGACTGGTTGACCAGTCACAGAGTTAAAACTACGTCGTAAAGCCGTGGCCTTAATCCGTTTAGGATTACTGCGGCGTCCGCCTTTGCGGATCAATTGGTTCATGGTTGGCATAAGTTATCTAATTCCTATTTTTCAGCAAGTTTTGTATTATAACACCTCGTTGTTTTTAATATCCGTCTCCCAGTAAGGCTGTTTCAGGATCAGTGGGGATCAAACGACCAATGATCACGTTTTCTTTCAAGCCTTCTAAGTAGTCAGTCGCGCCAGATGAGGCAGCATCAGTCAAGATATTCTTGGTGTGCTGGAACGAAGCGGCTGATAACCATGACTCAGTAAAGAGTGAGGAGCGTGTAATACCCAAAAGTAAGACTTTAGCTGTGGCTGGTTCTCCACCAGCAGCAATCACGGCGTCGTTACTCGTGATGAATTTACCACGTTCGGCTACCTCACCAGTTAAGAAATCAGTGTCGCCAGGGACCTCAATCTGCAACTTGTCACCCATCTTCCGTAAGATGACTTCAAAGTGCTTATCGTGAATTGGAATACCTTGGGATTCATACACTCGTTGAACTTCGTCGATGATGTATTGTTGAGCAAACAACAAGCCGCGGACGTGGAGTAATTCGTGAGGGTCCATTGAGCCACCAGTTAGTTGGGTACCCATGGTCACTAATTGACCTTCTTCAACTAAGATTAGTGAATTACCGGTCACAGCATATGAGCGTTCCTCAATTGGTTGAGATAGAGTCTTGATGATTAAAACCGTACCTTCCTCAGTTTGAGTAATCTCAACTTTACCAGAGATATCAGCCACTAAAGCTGGGATCTTAGGGACGCGTGATTCGAGTAACTCTTCCACCCGAGGTAAGCCTTGAGTCACGTCCAAGCCGACGATACCACCTGAGTGCTTGACCCGCATGGTTAATTGAGTTCCTGGTTCACCAATTGATTGAGCAGCAATCACGCCAGTTGGCACACCAATTTCTACCATGGTTCTGGTTGAGAAGTCCCAACCATAACATTGTTGACAGACACCTTTAGGTGACTGACAGGTCAATGGTGACCGGATCACCACGGTTTCAACTTTACTATCAGCCACGACTTTAGCTAATTCGGGAGTAATAATTTCTCCCGATTTAACCAAAACGGTGTGACCTTCGTTGATGTCGTTCTGAGCAATGCGGCCAGTGATTCTGGTGCCAAAGACTTCAGAGCGAGGCTGGCGGTTAATCTCAATCCCTAACTTAGTGCCACAATCGTACATCCGGACAATCACGTCGTGAGCTACGTCACACAAGCGACGAGTAAGGTAACCGGCGTCAGCAGTTTTCAAGGCAGAGTCAGTTAACCCTTTACGAGATCCCCGAGCGGAGGTCACATACTCAAAAATGGACAAACCTTGACGGAAGTTAGACTTAGTTGGCATTTCCACGATGTTGCCCAATGGATCGACCACTAAACCTCTCATAGCTGCCAGCTGTTTGACCTGATCTTTAGAGGCGCGGGTACCTCCAGAGTTGATCATGACTTTGACAGCATTTTGTTCTGGGTAAGCCGCCCAGGTCTTTTCGGCCACTTCATCCGTGGTGCGCATCCAGATTTCTTGAGTCAAGCGACGACGTTCTTCTTCTGTGATTAAACCTTGAAGATAGTTTTCTTGTACTTCTTCGGCTTTTTTGTTGGCACCAGCAATAATC